>Ga0187879_10001653_pt1 | contig 15220 bp, 12 predicted proteins | sample June2016WEW_19_1_FD_132423 | JGI IMG/M metagenome (GOLD analysis project Ga0187879, IMG submission 132423) | Peatland microbial communities from SPRUCE experiment site at the Marcell Experimental Forest, Minnesota, USA - June2016WEW_19_10 | ecosystem: Environmental > Terrestrial > Soil >... | reverse complement strand
TTCTCATGGCCATGACTCCGCTCAGAATCCGATCGTGAATTGGCTGAGGAAGGCGCGATCGTTGGGAATTGGACCCGCGGGTGTCACCGCGCCGCTGGGTGAGACGAATGCTCCTCCATTTTGCGGCAACTCGAGGTCGAATTCGTTCTGCCAAACGATCGATGGTGCGATCCAATAGTCGAGAGCCAACGCGACTTCGCGAGCGTGTGGCGCGTAGGTGGCCGGCGACCCGTTGATGCCGAAATCGGGAACCAGACCGGTCTGGAAGCCGCCCTGGCCGACGCCGGTAGCGGCCTCGATGTCGTCGCTTGCAACGGCGCGCTGGTTGACTCCCGAATAGCGCACCAGCGGCTCAAATCGATGGAGATAGCCGTTGAGCTTGTCGGGGAAGCACGGGACGTTGAGATCGTTCAGGACGTAACCGGCTTGCACGTACCATCCCTGGCGATTGTCAGAGCCCATACCGTCGGGCATCTGACGGTACGATTCCATCCATTCTCCGCGGGCCTGCAAGTTGCCGATGAAGTAGTTGAAATCGACGCCCCATGAATTGTACCAATTTCCATTTGCCCACTTGCCGTTGTAGGTGGAGGCTCCGAGCTCGAGGCGGCCCATTTGAGAATCTACCGGGAGCGGATAGATGCGAAAACGCGCGCCGATCGATTTGCCGTTGGTCTGGCTGTTGGCGACGGCGGTTGGACTCGAGAGCGCGGCGCCGAGGACGTTGGAGCTGAAATTGGGGCCGTTTCCGCCCCAGACGGTGTAGTCGAAATCCTGACCGAGCGCGCCGAATTGCATGCCGCCGCGAAGCTGGACTCCAATCTCCCCCGGCGGAACCACGGGCTCAACTCCAAACGGCAGCGGCGCCGTGACAAACCGGTTCACCCACATCGGGCTCTGGTTCTCGTACCAGTCACCGAACGGCTGATCGAAAAGCCCGGCCACGACCGTCATATAGTCGTTAAGAAAAATCTGAAAATCAGCGGTCGACAGATCGGCTCCCGTCCCGGTACTTCCAAACGCGGTGCTGATCACGCCCTCGAACATGATCCAGTCAGTCGGGCGATACAGAAACATCGGCTCCCAATCGAAAAAGAACGAATTCTGCGATACATGAGAAACGCCGTCGAGGCCGCCGCTTTGCTGGTCATAGATGAAGCTGCCGCCGGCGGCACCGGCCACGGTGAACGAGTGGGTTCCGAGGTATCGACTAACCGCATCGCCAAACTCCGACGCCGCGATCGGCGCATCGACCTTGGTCTGCAAAGTCTGCACCTGGGCGTTAGTCTGCTGAAGCTCGAGGGTCGTCTCCTTGAGCTTCTGATCCGTGGCGTGCAACTGCTCAGTGGTGGCCGCGACCTTTGAATCCTTCGTCTCGAGTTGCTGAACCTTGATCTCGAGCGAGTGAATTACTTCGCGGTCACGCTTGCGCTCCTCGCGCAACTGACGCATCTCGCTTTTGATTTCCTTGAGATCGGCGGCGCTGCCGTCGCTGTCGGCCGCGCGCGCCAGACCCACCCGTGATAACGCCACGAGGCCAAATGCGAGGAGAAATATCGAGAAAATTCGTCTGGCTGGCATAATTCCTCCAATCGGCGCCCAAGTAGTCGGCGCATTCGTCGCGGAGCAACATTTGTGCCCAGAAGATCAGCCGTCCCCTGCTGAACATCACGGCCCATCGGCCAATATCTCCGGGAACTTCTGGCATAAATGATCGGATGGCCGCAAGTATCGCTGCGATCAATGATGAGACGGCCTTATGCGCTTGGTTATGCGGAACTAGATCTTTGCTTATTTCAGTCGAAAGCACGAAATGTCGACGCTGTTTCGTCTCGATATCGAAATCGTGAAATCCGTCGATTTGATCCGGTAGTGTCGCCAAGGGAAACAGGCTGTGTGTTCAACGGATACAACGGCAGGCAGGGGTGGGTGTTGAAAAGCTTGAAATCGAAAACGACGACTGATCCCAAATTTTCAACATCCTGCTAGAGTCAGTTTGCAATCGTGAGGACGATGAATATGACTACCGCCAAGAAGCCATTAGCGATCGGGGCCGAAAAGGCCCCCGGCACGGGCCAGATCAGAAAACTCACGGAAGAACTGGACCGTGAACAATACCGGCTGGGGATGCGGCTGCTGGACGCGGCAGTGGCAGGCGCCATTTTGGGCTTCAAGCCGTCGGATCGCGAGATGCGTGCGCAGGCGCAGCGCTGTTGGGAAACTCTCAAGCCGCGACTCAATCAGCATCTGTTGAGCGAAGATGAAACAGTGCTGCCGTGGGCGGAACTTGCCGGCGGCCTTGCTCCCGAGGTGATCGAGCGAATCAAGCAGAGCCACCTCGAAATGCGCTCGCTGATAGCCAAGCTTAACGGAGTGTCGTTCGAGAAAGATGCGGATAAAGTTGTGGCCGTGGCCGGCAAAGCTCTATGTGTGCTGGCGGTGAAGCTCGACGATTTGATCGATAGCGAGGAAATGCGCCTGTTCCCGGCGCTCAGAAGAATGTTGTTCGCGTAGCGCAGGACCAGCTGCCGGCAGGCGGCTTGCAAACGTCTAGTTCGGTGGACTTCGACTACACACCAGAGCAGGAGCAATTCCGCAGCCGGCTGCGCGCATGGATGGAGGCGACGGCGTCGGAACTATTTGGCGATCTGGTCGAGTCGCCAAGCGTAACAATCGAGAGCCTGCTCTACAGCCGCGACGACGAACTCTGGCAGAAGATCCTCACGTACCATCGGCGGTTGCACGACGCCGGGTATCTCGCGCTTCACTGGCCGAAGAATTGGGGCGGGAGCGAAGCCGGGGTGGTCGAGCAATCGATTTACCAGGACGAGGCTTTGCGGCTCGGGCTGCCGCTGTACGGCGCGAACAATTTCGCGGTCGATCGGATCGGCCCGACGATAATGCTGCTCGGCACCGAGGAGCAAAAAAAACGCTACCTGGCGCCGATGCTCACGGGCGAAGAAATCTGGTGCCAGGGATACTCGGAACCTAACGCAGGTTCCGATCTGGCGGGACTTCAGACCCGCGCGGTGCTCGACGGCGACTCGTTCGTGGTCACCGGCGAGAAGGTATGGACCAGCAACGCGCATCGCGCGGCTTACCAGGTACTGCTGGTCCGCACCGATCCGGCCGCGCCCAAGCATCGAGGAATTTCGTATCTGCTGGTTGATCTGCGCAGTCCGGGAATCACGATCCGGCCGCTCATGCAGATCACCGGCGAGATGGGATTCAACGAGGTCTTTTACGACGGCGTGCGAGTGCCGAAGCAGAACATGGTCGGCAAGCTGAACGAAGGGTGGCAAGTGTCGATCGCAACGCTGATGTTTCAGCGGGCGTCGGGCGGAGTGCGTCATCCGGTGGAACGCACGATGGGCGAATTGATCGCGCTGGCGAAGACCGTGGCTTTTGACGCCGTGCCCGCGTGGAGCAACCCGTACATCCGCCAGAAGCTCGCGCAATTTGCCGCGGAGGCGCGATGTATCCGGCTCGGCCGTTATCGCGCGATGACCGCACAGCTCAAGGGGCGAGTGCCCGGCGCGGAGAGTTCGATCGGGAAACTGTGCGCGACGGAACTCAGCCTGCGCATGGCGATGTTCGCCGACGAGATGCTCGGTGCTTACGCGAATCTGGAGAGCGGGTCGCGTGGAGCCGTCGAAGGTGGCAAATGGGCCAGCCGGATACTCGCCGCGCGGGAGTTTACGATCGCGGGCGGCACCAGCGAAATCCAGCGCAACATCATCGGTGAGCGCGTGCTGGGCTTGCCGAAGGGCTGACGCCGCGCGTGCCGAACGCGCGCCAACCGACGGCGATCGCCGCCGCCAATATTGCGATCCCCGAAAGGTTTCGGCGCTGGACGGACTAGCGAACGGAGCCGGTGACCAGCAGTCCCGCAATCGCGAGAATCAAAGCCGGCGGCATCACCAACGCACCGAGTTTCAGAAAACTCCAGGCGCTCACATTCTGATTTTCCCGCCGCAGCGCGGACAGCCACAGGATGGTTGCCAGCGATCCGGTAACTGACAAATTCGGTCCGAGGTCCACCCCGATGAGCACTGCGCTGGCGACCTGCCGCGGTACATGCGCAGCAGACACAACCGAGCCTGCCAGCAGACCGGCCGGCAGGTTGTTGACCAGGTTGCAAATCAGGGCCAGAGTCACGCCCGCTATCCAAGTCGTCACCATCGCAGAGCGATCTGCTCCTATCTGCAGAATATGAATGAGCGCTTTGAGCACGCCGCTGCGATCAAGCGCCTCTACCAGCACGAACAGACCGGCCACCAGCGGCAAGATTTCCCAGGAAGCGTCCTTCATCACACTCCACGGTGACTGGCGCTTTAGAAAAAGCACTACGGCGGCAGTCGCGACTGCGGCCACAAATGTCGGCAGTCCAAGGTCAACGCCGAAGCCGGAGACAAGCAGCAGCACGATTCCCGTGCCCACGATGCCACAAGCGGTCATGCGGCCGCCGCTGGACAGGCCAGGTACATCGACCTCAGCGGCCATTACCTCCTGCCGCAGCGAATCGCTCTGCGTGAACCGCAGGACAGCATAGGTAACCGCGATCGACAGGATCGATGGCAACGCGAATCGCCCGAGCCATTGCAGCAGCGGCGGCATGTGGTCGCGGAAGATGATCAGGTTGGCTGGATTTGAGATCGGCAGGACGAAGCTTGCCGCGTTTGCTATAAACGCGCAGATCAACAGGTAGGGCAGCGGGTCCTTCACCTTGGCGGCCTTGGTCGCGGCGAACACGGCTGGCGTGAGGACGACCGCAGTAGCGTCGTTCGACATAAAAACTGTAACTACTGTGCCGACGCCATAAACCAGCGCGAACAGCTTCGCCGCGGAGCCGCCCGCCAAGCGAGCGGCTCGCCCGGCCAGAAAGTCAAACAAACCCTCTTTGCGCGCCAACTCCGCCAGCAGCATCATGCCGCTCAGAAACAGGTACACATCGGTCCCCTTGGCGACCGCTTTCAGCGCGTCGCTCCATGGCAGCAGACCGAACACGATCAGCATGACCGCGCCGGTCACAGCCCAGGTCGCCTCGGGCAGGTTCCAAGGGCGGACGATCACACCAAGGGTGCTCAGCGCGGCGATTGCCCAGATAGTGTCATTGGCAATCGTCAACGCTTCGCCACCGACGTCGGCGCGTGAGCGCCGGCTTTCCAGTCAAGGGTTTCGGGCATGAAGAGCCACAGGATCGCAAAGGCCGCCGCCGCCACGGAGGCCAGGAACAGAAACCCGGCTCGGTCACTGAAGTGGTGAACAATAGATCCGGCGATCGTTTGACTTAGAGCCGCGCCGATTCCCACGGCCGTTGCGATCGCGCCGAGCGTAAGATTAAACCGCCCGGTGCCACGCGTCAGGTCGGCGATCACCAATACGGAAACGACGCCGAAAATGCCGGCGCCGATGCCGTCGAGCACCTGGATGCCGACCAGCAGGTAGAGGTTGTGGGTGAGGGTGTAAAGGACGCCGCGGATCGGCAGCACTCCGAATCCTACGAGCAGCAGGGGCTTTCTGCCCCATGAGCCCGCACTCCGGCCTGCCCGTGCCGCGAGCAGTGTGATCGTGAACTGCGTTGTCACGACACAGGCGGACATGAACATCATCGAAGTGCGACCCTTGCCTTTCGCCAGCATCTCGCCGAGCAGCGGAAGCATCGCTGCGTTGGCGAAATGAAACATGACCGCGCAGCACAGGAAGATCATCAGCGGGTGATCCTCGATCAGTTCCAGGACACTTGCCGGATTTCGATCATCCTCGCCGTCCCTGGCTCCCCTGGCCAGTTCGTAGTCGATCTCGTCGGGGCGGATGAGCAACAGCGACAGGATCGTCGGGACTGCGAGAACCGCGACAAAGAAAAAGACGCCGCGGTTCGAAATGAAATAACCGATCAGCCCCATCATTAGGGCGGCGACCACGTTGCCGGCCGAATTGAATGCCTGGTTTCGTCCTTGGCGGAGATTGAAGAGTCTATGTCCCACAATCCCAAGAGAGATTGCGGCGATGGCAGGCATGAAGAAACTGGACATTGCGCCGATAAGCACTTGCGCTGTCACCACCGGCCAGAACGACGGAAAGAACGCAATGAAGAGAGCGCCGATAGCCAAGGCGGCCACTCCCGCCGCAATCAGCGCTCTTTTGGACTTGAGCCGGTCCACCAAAGCGCCGGCCGGTGTTTGCGATGCGATACCGGCGATTCCTCCAATCGTGAGTGCAAGGCCCACGCGCTGCTCGTTCCAGCCATAGCCGGCAAGGTAGATCGCGAGGAACGGCCCCACACCGCTTTGCACGTCGGCGAGCAGGAAGTTGAGCCAGTCGAGTCCGCGCAAGCTCCGCGCGGAGGGCCGCCTGTCCGGGTCCGAGTCGCGAGTAACGATAGTTGGCCTATCGTCCGCTTCGGACACTGTGGCGCGCGGCGGTCGTCGCGTCATTCGAGAAGCTCTTCAGGTTCGGCAGAGTTGCGCATCGCCAGCCAGTTGCGGCCCAAGTGAGCATGGCATTGGGCAATTGTACTCCGCCTGAATGCAAAGGATCGAATGCGACCGGCTAGAAAGGATGATGCGGCGATGTCTCGGTTAGCGCATGGCGACAATGCCCGGTCACAGACGTGATCGACAAAACCTATCTGACGCTGCGGGTGCCGAACGCGCGCCAACCGACGGCGATCGCCGCCGCCAATATTGCGATCCCCCAATCGGCGGGAGCAATCGGGCGGATCATCAGCAGCTTAGCCAGCGGCGGCGTCAGCATGAATGCCGGCAGACTGGCGGCTACGGCAAAGATCACAAGCCAGAATCGCCGCTGCTCCGGCGCGCGAACCCGCCACCATCGACGGGTCCCTGCGTACTCCGCCCAGACCAGAAACAGGCTCCCCACCACGGCGACGACCATCGCGACGCTGCGGGCGTAGTTCTCGCCGTCGCGGAGTCGAAGCGCGAAGAGCGCAAGCGCCATCACCGTCAGCAGCGCCCCGGATAAAGCCGCACGGTAAGCGGCGGGTCGCTCGACGATCGGCGCTGAGGGAGGACGCGGCGGCCGCCGCATCACGTCATCGACGGCGGGCTCGCCCTCGAAAGCGAGCGCGGAGACCGGGTGTACGATCATCTCGAGCCACACCAAATTCACCGGCAATAGCAGCAGCGGCAGGCCGAAGACCGGCGCCAACAGCGTGAGCGATACCAGCATCACCTTGAAGCCGACCAGGTAAAGGAAGGCGCGCTGAATGTTGTCGAGCAAAATCCGGCCTTCGCGAATCGTTGCGACCATCGCGGAGAAATCGTCCTCGAGCAGCACGATGTCCGCAGCCGCGCGTGCGACCTCCGTTCCGCGCCGGCCCATCGCCACGCCAATGTCCGCCCGGCGCAGCGCCGGCGCGTCGTTTATCCCGTCGCCGGTCATCGCGACGACTTCGCCCGCGCGCCTCAGCGCCTCGACGATCGCATATTTTTGTTCGGGGCGGATGCGCGCGAAGATGCTGCAGCGGCGAACCAGCCCTTCGAAGGCCGGCTGGTCAACGCTGTCGAGTTGCGCGCCGGTGACGATGCCGTCGTCGCTGTGCGCGATTCCGGCGGCGTCGGCGATTGCGTGCGCGGTGAGCGCGTGGTCGCCGGTAATCAGCTTGAGTTCCACCCCGGCGCGCTGGCATTGCGCGACCGCGTCGGGAACCGCGGCTCTCAGCGGATCGCGAAACCCGAGCAGCCCGAACAGACGAAGCCCGCGCTCGTCCGACCCGCGCACGCCGTTGAATCCGCCCGGCCGCGCATCGCGGCCGGCCACGGCAAGCACGCGCATTCCGCGCCCCGCCATCTCGGCATTGGCGCTCTCGGCGCGAGCGAAATCCGCCTGCGACAGATCGCAATGCTCGATTATCCCTTCCAGCGCGCCCTTCGCCACGATTCGCTGTGCGCCCCCGGCGCCGTCGCCGCTGCTCCAGACGTGCGACATGTGTTTGCCGACCGGGTCGAACGCGTAGTCGTGCTCCAGATGCCATCGCGAGTGAAGCGCATCGACGTTGATCCCGTGCTCCGTGCAATGGGCGAGAATCTTTCTCTCCATCGTGTCGGCGGCTTGAGGCTCGCAGGCGAGCGCGGCCGCCTCGAGCAACGCGTCCTCCGGCATCTCCGGCCCCAGCGGCAGATGCTCCTCGAGCACGAACTCGCCGGCCGTCAGAGTGCCGGTCTTGTCGAGGCAGATGACGGTGGTTGAGCCGAGCGTCTCGACGCTGGCCAGGCGGCGCACCAGGACTCCGTGCTGGCTAAGGCGATACGCTCCGATACTCAGGAACATCGTCAGCACCAGCAGGAACTCTTCGCCAACGGCGGACATCGCGAGGCTGACCGCATACAGAAACGCCTTGCCCGCCGGCGCGCCGCCGAGCATGCGCACGACAAACAGCAGCGCCGAAACGGTAATCGCCACGCCGACCATCCAGCGCACCATGCGCCCGGTCTTGCGCTCAAGCGGGGTAGGACGCGGGCCGACCTCCGCGACCAGGCGCGCCAGGTCGCCATAGCGGGTGCGCTCCCCGGTCGCCGTTACCTCGGCAAACCCCTGGCCCTCGAGCACGCGCGAGCCCGCATACACGCGGCTGTCCTCCGCGGCATCCGGCATGGCTCCGGGTGTTTCGCACGGCCGCTTCGAAACGGGTTCCGCTTCGCCGGTGAGCTGCGATTCGTCGAGCGCGAGATTGGAACTCGAACGCACAACCGCATCGGCGTGAACGATGTCGCCCTCTTTCAGCGCCAGCAGATCGCCGGGGACAAGGTCCGCGGTCGCAGCCTCGGTCTGGACACCGCTGCGAACCACTCGCGCCCGCGGCGCGACGACGCCCGCAAGCTTCTTGAGAGCGGTGCGCGATCGCGCCTCGAGGATTACATCGACGGCAAGCACCGGAACGATCGCTGCGAACAGGACGTACGCGTCGGTCCGCTCGCCCAGCGCGTAGTAAACCGCGCCGGCCGCGGCCAGCATTAATGCCATCGGGTCCGCGGCGGTTCTGAGAAACGCCAGGATTGCGGCGCCGCGCGATGCGCGCACCAGGCGGTTAGGCCCGTACCGCTTCAGGCGCCGCGCCGCCTCGTCGTGACTCAGGCCGCCGAGCGGGTCGGCGGCCGCGGCTGGCATTTTTATCGCCCCTTTCAATGCAACCTGATCGTCTTTTCGAACTTTCTTACTATTGCAATCCGCCTGCCAAATAAGTTGGCTTCTCAGCGGCAGTCAATTGGCGCGGTCGGATACACGTCAGCGCCTCGACGCTGACGCAAACGGTCTGCAACGCGGTGCGCGCCCGATTTTTGATGAAAATGTTCGGCAGGTTACCAATCTCCCGTGGCACGAGTAGTGAACCAATTGTATGTGTATTCTTATTCGCCAGCAGCGCAAATAAATGCCGCCTCATAGCGGATGGCGCCGGAGAGTCATAGTCATGCTGATCCAGGAACTGAGCAGGCAGGAGAGTCTGGACCTGCTGGCCCGTGCGCATCTCGGCAGACTGGCGTGCGCCCAAAAGACTCAGCCATACGTTGTGCCGGTCTATTTCGCCTACGACAATGAGTACCTATACAGCTTCTCCACCGTCGGGCAAAAGATCGAGTGGATGCGCGCCAACCCCAAGGTCTGCGTCGAAGCAGACGAGGTGGTAAGTCCGCAGCAGTGGGTGAGCGTGATCGTCTTCGGCCGCTACGAGGAACTGCCAAATATCCCCGAATGGCGCGGCGCCCGCGAATACGCCCGCAAAAAACTGCTGGAACGCAACGCCATCTGGTGGGAGCCTGGTTACGCGAAAACGATACTGCACGACACAGAACGCCCGCTGGCGGCGTTCTTCTACCGCATTCACATCGTGGAGATTACCGGCCACCGCGCCACCCCTGAGCCGGTGGCGCCGGGTGGCGCAAGGTCGTCGATGACCGGCGCGATCGGCGGCGAATGGCTGCAAAAAATTCTGCGCCCGGTCCGGAAGTAAACTCCGGAGATCGCCCTTCGCCATAGCGCGATGTGACCACATTGTCTATAATGTGGTCTCATGAAAGCATCAGTGCGCGAGTTCAAGGCGCGGCTATCTATGTACCTGCAGAAGGCCGACAACGGCGAGGATGTGATAATTACCTCGCGTGGCCGGCCCATTGCGCGGTTGCTGGCGCTGGCTACGGCGGCCAGCCCGGAGCCGGCCGCCTCGGAACTCCAGCGGCGTCTGAAGCGGATCCCGGGCATGCTCGCGGCCAGGGATGGCAAGCCTCGTGGGTCGTCGCGTCCAATCATTATCGGCCGAGGCCAGAAAGCGGTTGCTGAGTTGGTGCTCCAGGAGCGGAGGTGATCCTCTACCTGGACACCTCCGCTCTCGTGAAGCTCTACGCGCGAGAGCTGGGCAGTACCGAGGTGAAGGAGGCGGTGGCTCGGGCGGATCTGGTTGCGACAAGCCTCGTCGCATATGTCGAGACCAGGTCGGCGTTGGCGCGAAAGCATCGCCTGGCTGACATCGACGACGCTGCCTTGCGGCGGCACAAGCGCGAATTCGAGCGCGACTGGACCCGGCTCAATCGGTTACCGGTCGACGCCACGACGATCCGCCGTGCGGGGGATCTGGCGGAACAATATCGCTTGCGCGCCTACGACGCGTTGCACCTTGCAACGGCCGATTTGCTCCAGGCGGCGATTCGATCGTCGGTCAGCTTCGCCTGCTTCGACGATGCGCTCAGCGGCGCCGCGGCGATGCTGGGCTTGAGGCTGATTGCGGACGCCTGACCGGTTGCTTCGCGCGCGGCTCGATTCGGCGCCGGTCAAGTCATGATTGGCCGAGATGCCATATCTCGCGAGCGTATTCCGCAACCGCACGGTCGCTCGAAAACGCGCCAATCCGCGCGAGATTGAGTATAGCCTTTCGCGTCCAGATCTCCGGATGTTGATACTCAGTCGATACCTCTGACTGGATATCAATATACGAGCCGAAATCCGCCATCAGGAAATAGTCATCGCGGTTGACCAGCGCGTCGCGAACCCATCTGAACAGCCCCGGCTCGCCGGGACAAAAGCGATCGGACGCCAACTCGTCGAGCACCCGCTTGAGTCGCGGGTCAGCGTCGTAGTAGGCGCGCGGCTGGTATCCACCCTTCAACGTGAGATCCTCAATCTGATCGGAGGTCAGGCCAAAAATGAATATATTTTCCGCACCGACGGCTTCGCGAATCTCGATATTCGCGCCATCGAGAGTTCCCACCGTCAGCGCGCCATTCATCGCGAACTTCATGTTGCCGGTGCCGGATGCTTCGCGGCCGGCGGTGGAAATCTGTTCGGAAACGTCGGCAGCCGGAATGATTTTTTCCGCGAGCGAGACCCGGTAATCCGGCAGGAAGGCGACCTTGATCAATTCCCGTGTTTTCGGGTCGTTGTTGATCACCTGACCGAGGTTGTTGATCAACTTGATGATCATTTTCGCCGCCCAATAGCCGGGCGCCGCCTTGCCCGCGAGCAGGTAGCTGCGCGGCATCGGCGGTTCGACGCCGTCATCGACGAGCCGCAGGTACTGATGCACGATTCCCAGCGCCATCAGGAGCTGGCGCTTGTATTCGTGGATACGTTTGGCCTGTATGTCGAACATCGCGGCGGGATCGACGTCCACCTCGGCGAGCCGATTCACGATTCTCGCCAACCGCTCCTTGTTGGCGCGTTTGATCGCCCTGAAGCGCTGCTGGAACTCGGCGTCGTCCGCGAATTTCTCGACCGCGCTCAGCTGCCCGAGGTCTATAGCCCATCCCTCACCGATCGTCGCGTCGAGCAGGCTTGCCAGACCCGGATTCGCCATCGACAGCCATCGCCGTTGCGTGACGCCGTTGGTCTTGTTGCTGAACCGCTCGGGCCAGAGTTGATAAAAATCGGGCACCAGGCGCGTCTTGACAAGTTCCGTGTGCAACTTTGACACGCCGTTCACCGAATGGCTGCCGACGATCGCCAGATGCGCCATGCGGACCTGGACTTCGTAGCCGTCCTGGACGATCGATAAGCGCCTGAGGCGTTCCGGATCGTCGCGCGAGACCGACTCCACGTCCGCCAGAAAGCGCCGGTTGATCTCGTAAATGATTTGCAGATGGCGCGGCACGACTCGTTCCAGCAGGCTCACCGGCCATCGTTCCAGCGCTTCAGGCAGAAGAGTGTGATTAGTATATGCGACCGTGGCGCGCGTAATCTCCCACGCCATCGCCCATTCCTGATCGTACTCGTCGATGAAAACGCGCATCAACTCCGCAATAGTCAATGCGGGATGAGTGTCATTGAGCTGAATAGCCACTTGCGACGGAAAAGTACTGAAATCTTCACCGCGAGCGACGAATCCGCCTACGATATCGTGCACCGCGCAGGCCACGAAGAAATATTCCTGCAGTAGCCTGAGCTCGCGGCCCGCAGCCACCGAATCGGATGGGTACAGCACTTTCGAGATGGTCTCCGAAAGCATCTTCTGCTCGACGGCCTTCATGTAATCGCCGGCGTTGAAGATCTGCATATCGAATTCATCCGACGCGCCGGCTGAATACAGGCGGACAAAGTTCACCGTGCGTCCGCCGTATCCCGCGATCGGCAGATCGGACGGCACGCCGACCAGCACGCGCCGATCCACCCAGGCCGGATTGTATTCGCCGTTGCGATCGATGCGGTGGTCGATTCGCCCGTAAACCGGAATCCGGCATGACTGCTCGGGGCGCGCCACCAGCCACGGCGAGGTTTCGCGCTGCCATGCGTCGGGCCGCTCGACCTGGTAACCGTCGCGAATCTCCTGGCGGAACAGCCCGTACTCGTAGTTGATGCCATACGCGTAGCCGGGCAGATCGAGGGTCGCCAACGAATCGAGAAAACATGCAGCCAGCCGGCCCAGGCCGCCGTTGCCCAGCGCCGCGTCGGGCTCCTCGTCGAACAGGATCCGCAGGTCGATTCCGTTCTCGGCCAGAAAATCGCGGCAGGTGTCGATGATGCCGAGGTTGTAGAGATTGTTTTCCAGCGAGCGTCCGATCAGAAATTCCAGCGAAAGATAATAGAGCTTCTTGGAATTGTTGCGATCGAAACGCAAACGCGTCGCCAGCATCTTTTCGACCAGCATGTCGCGAACCACCAGCGCCGTCACGCGATACCAGTCATGCTTCGACAACTCGCTGCGCCGCTTGGCCATCGAGAACCGGATGTGATGATCGACAAGCTTGTCGAACAGGTTGCGGTTGATTTCGGAAAGTGGAGGAACAGCCATTCTTGAATCGGTCCCGTGGGTCCTCGAGGAATCTCGGAGCAGCCTCCTGGATGATCAATCAGGTTTGCAAACTTGTCGCCAATCAGATCGTGGAACCGATCTCGGCAACCCATACATAATGCCGGTTCGCGGCACCGTTCTCCAGCCAGTCACCGGCAAAGAAGCGAACTGACGCTTGACGATTGCGGCTATGCGGTCACGCGATCGAGGAATGCGCGCACGGCGGCGTTGAACGCGGCGGGCTGATCGATATTGGCGGCGTGACCCGCGTGCGCGAGGATCACTTTTTCCGCGCCGGGAACTTTTGTTGACATGTAATCGGCCGACGGCCGGAACTGCTTGTCGTTTTCGCCGACAAGCACCAGCGTCGGCACCGTGATCGCCGGCAGCGATTCGATCACGCGGCCGTCCTTCTGCGCCAGCATCCCGCGCGCCGCATGCGCAAGCCCTTGCGCGCTGCGATGGCGGGCAACGCTCACTTCGGCGCCGGCGCCGGCGGCAGCGAGTCCTTTTTTCTCGTACGCGACTGCCATGCTTTCGGCGAGCCGGTTCCATCCCTCGCGCCCGTCGTCTTTCCGATAGCCCGGGCCGGTGTCGAACAGCATCAGCGCCAAAGTGCGCGCGGGATGGGCCAGATGAAACGCCAGCGACATGAAGCCGCCCAGCGACAAGCCTGCGATCACGGCGCGATTCGCGCCGCAAGCGTCGAGTACTGCGCCCATATCCGCGATGGTGGCCTCGTGCGAATAGAGCGCCGGATCGTCGGGCGAGTCGGAGCGGTCGTGGCCGCGCATATCCCAGGCGATCAGGTGGTAGCGGTCCGACAGCGCATCCATCTGACCCTCCCACATGCGCGCGCTGGCGCTGTAGCCGTGCGAGAGCAACACGGCGGGCCCGGCGCCGCGCTGTTCGTAGTAGATGCGCACGCCGTCGCGATCGAGATAAGCCATAGTCAGTTCATCCTCGTGCCGTGACGATCGCGGGAGCATCGTGGCGGATACCCCCGCTTTTTTGGCCGATAAAAAATCGCGGGACGAATCCCTAGTGCATGCCGCCGCCGCGCTGCATCACAGCCAGCGCTTCGCCCATCTCGGCCAGCCCCTTCTTTACCGACGGGCGGGTCTGGACGTGGGTCCACCATGCCGCGAGCTTCGGATGTCCGTCGAGCGGTATGACCCCGAACACGGGCATCAGGGTGGTCACGAAGAACATCGTGGGCACCAGCGCACAATCGGCGAGCGTGAAGTTGGCGCCGCAGGCGAAGCCGCCGCCCGCGAGCATCTTTTCGAGCTGGTCGAGCCGGTTTTTGAAGTCGGCCACCTTTTCGGCGATGAGTTTTTCGTCGCGAGTTTTCGGATCCATCTGGCCGAACAGCGCACGCAGGGGAGGCTCGAGGTAGAGGTCGTGGAATCGGGTCAGGATTCGCACTTTGGCGCGGTCCTCGGGGCTCTTGGGAAGCAGCGGCGGAGTCGGGTACTTGTCCTCGAGGTACTCGTTGATCACCTCGGACTCGGGGATGAGCAGGCCGTCGACGTCGAGCGCCGGGGTTTTACCGAGCGGATTGATCTTCGCGTATTCGGCGGAGTGGAGATCGCCGCCGGGAATCGGCGCCATCTCGATGTTGAGTCCCTTTTCGTAGATGACGAGCCGGCACTTGGTGGCAAAGTTCGAGAGATTCATGTTGTAGAGCTTCATCGTCGTCGATTCCTCGCTTGCAGAAGGTTCAAACTCGCTTATCGCAGACGACTGCGCGGCGCGCAAGCCGCTCCTACCGGCCCGGCTGGAACCCGTGGAGGCCAAAAAGGATCTTGCGGTAAGGAGGCCGTCTGTGCATATGTTGCAAGTTCCATTGGGGATTCAGAACGGATGACGAACAGCGAGACGGCGAACCAGCGGCTCGAGGGCTGTGGCGTTATTTCCAAGCTTGCCCTCGGATTGGCCGCTTTCTGCGCATTTACGCTGGGCCCGGTAGTGACCGCATCG
>Ga0187879_10001651_pt1 | contig 15226 bp, 12 predicted proteins | sample June2016WEW_19_1_FD_132423 | JGI IMG/M metagenome (GOLD analysis project Ga0187879, IMG submission 132423) | Peatland microbial communities from SPRUCE experiment site at the Marcell Experimental Forest, Minnesota, USA - June2016WEW_19_10 | ecosystem: Environmental > Terrestrial > Soil >... | reverse complement strand
CTTCCGTGTAGAGACGGGGCTTGCCCCGTCTCACTCGCGGCAGGGGACAAACCCTCACGCCGTCTTCTGCCGCATCGAGCCGGCGATCACGGCGCCGACCACCAGCAGAGTCAAAACACTAATGATTCCCAGCGAGATGACGCAGTAGATACACCAAGCGCCCAGGACCATGGATTCGACGTCCGCAAGGTGGATGGCAAAGGCAAAAGCGCCGATCGCGAATGGCAGCATCCACGCGTACGCTTTTCGAGCGGCAAGCACGCCGAGCAGCAGATATCCGGCGATGCCAAGCACGGCCACGGGAATTCCGAAGAGCATGGCGTACGGACTATGATTCACAACGCCGCAGTCCCAGCGCTCATTGATGCTGCAAGGTGAAGCGTCGGTGCGGTAATGCTCGCGCAACGCGAGTGCAGAAACGGCGATACCGGCCACGGCGAGTACAATCAGCACCCATCTCATGCAGGACTCCCACCCCAATGGAAATGAAGTTGCATTCCAAGCAGAAAGTTAGAGCATTTTCGCTGTTATCACAACCCGGACGTGGGTAGCCCTATTTCACGAGTTCCCACAATCAGGCTGCTAGGCCCGGGCAGGTTGATCCGGCATACCTCGGTGAAACCCGCAGCCTTCATCCAGTGAGTGTATTCGAACTCGCTGTAACTGGCGCCGGCGTCGGTGTTGACGAGCATGTTCAGTGAGAACAGTGCCGCTTGTTGCGGTCCGGTTTTTTCGGAATTGAGGATGAAGTCTTGCATGACGAGGCGGCCGTTCGGCGCGAGTGCCTGGTGGGCACGGCGGAAGATGTCCCGGTTCTGCTCCTCGGAAAACATGTGGCAGATCGCGTTCAGCATGATGATGTCGTAGCCGGAGCCGAAGTCGTCTTCGAGCATGTCTCCAGTGCGAAGGCTGACTTGCGCTGAAACGCCGGCCTGTCTGACGTATTCAGCGGTGAGCGGCACGACCTCGGGAATGTCAAGAATCTCGCAGTGCACATCGGGACAAGCTTTTGCGAAGGCGATGGAATATACGCCGGAGCCGCCGCCGAGATCGAGGATGCGGCGAACACCAGTTGTGCCCAGGGCCTTCACCAGCAGCGGGGCGCGATCTTTCGCATTGTGTTGCATGCCGGCAATGAAGTTGCGGGTCCATTCGGGGTTGTCGTCGCGACTGGCGGGGACACGGGTGCCGCTGCGCACCGTGTCGGTCAGTGTGCTCCAGCGATGCCAGATATTGGCGATGTGCAGCAGACCATTGCGGTGGTTATCTTTGGAGCCCTGCACAAAAAACCGTGCCGACTCGGGCGTGTTCTTGTAATCGTCGCCGCTCTTCGAGAGCAGTCCGAGGGCTACGAGCGCGTTAAGCAGCATGCCTGCGGCGCGCGCATTCGCGCGGATCTTCGTCCCGATCTGCTCGGCATTGCCTCCGTCGCCGACCGCAGTAAAGATATCGAGTTCAAGCGCCGTAAGAAGGCAACGACTCGGCATGTAGCCGCGGATCATCTGATCGAGTCGATCGGGCAGCACTCCGGCCTTCTCACGGGCAGCCATCGCCTCTCGAAACTTTTCCCCATGCTCGACCGCCATAGCCTTCATCGCAGCGGCATCGTTCCATATAAGACGATCGACAGGCTTGCCGTCGCCGAGATGCGTAGCGACGATTTCGGATACGTCCGACGGTTGCACGCGCCGGTACCATACCCCTGCCGGATAGACGACCATCACCGGACCTTCATCACACAGTCCCATGCAGCCGCACGTAGTGAGCTGCGTATCGGGGTTGAGACCGCGCGCCTGTATCTCGCGATCCAGAGCGCCGAGCACAGCGAATGACCCGCTGGCCGGACAGGAGGGCACGCCTTCCGGCTTTTGCTGCGTGCAGACGAAGAGGTGAAAGCGGAACGGTTCCATGGCGGTCTCCCATTGTAGGAATAATGTTAGCGCGTTATTGCCGGCGCCGCAGCGCTTCGAAGTGCGGGCGCAAGCAGGAAACACTGCCACTTTTGTGCCATTTCCGCCCGCTTCTCCACAACCTTCCACCGGGTTGCTACTTGCATTCCCCCACACAAGTTCCGATAATCATGGCGAGAGTCTTGACAGCCGTGTATCGCTACAGCCGCGCAGACCTGCTGCGCATTCTCCGGCTCGTTCCTCGCCAGCTTCAAACCTGGGAGAAGGCGGGACTGGTCACGACAGGCGAGAATTATTCCTTTTTCGATCTGGTGCAAATCAAAAAAGTGCGCGACCTCTGCGCCCAGCGCGTTCGTCCGGCCGTCATCCGGCAATCGCTCGAAGCCATGCAGAAGCAGGTTGCCGGCATGGGGAATCCACTGCTCGAAGCTGGCGCCTATCGGAGTGGACACCGCATTGCTTTCCGGCACCAGGGTCGGCTGCTGGAGCCCATCGCCGGACAGTTCATGTTCGATTTCTCCTCCGAAGAGAGTAAAGTCGTGACCAGCCCGCAACGGAATGGACCGGAGTTGGTGGTTACCGACGTTGCCGACTTGTTCGCGCGCGGGATCGTGCTGGAAGAAAATCCCTCCACGCAGAGCGAGGCGATCACAACTTACTTGAAGGTTCTCGACATGGATCCCATGCACGCTGCCGCGCACATCAACCTGGGTACGCTCTACTACAACCGTCAGGAATACGCGCTCGCCGAAAGGCACTACCGTTCGGCGATTCAGATCGATCCACGCTACGCGCTCGCCTATTTCGATCTGGGCAACGTGCTTGACGAGACCGGACGCGTCGAGGAAGCCATCGATACTTACAAGACCGCCATTCAACTCGCGCCCACTTATGCGGACGCGCATTACAACATCGCTCTGGCCTACGAGAAGATGCGAGAGCCGCGCAAGGCGCTACAACACTGGCGCGCCTACGTGAAGCTCGACACCACCGGTCCCTGGACGGTCCACGCGAAACATCAGATCCAGCGCATTCTGCAGAGCGATGGCCTGAAACTCGTACACTCCCGCAAGACGAACTGAAAGCTGCTGCTCTTGGCTTTTGGCTTCTAGCTAAAAGCCAAAGGCCAAGAGCTAATAGCGACTTTTCCATTGTTATACTCAAATCTCACCCTTCAGGTGCAGGAGACCATACATGAAGCTCTACCGGCGGATTTTGATGCTGGCTCTCGCGACCGCGGTGGCCGCGTCCAGCGCGGTCTGCTTTGGCCAAGCGGTCAAACAAGAGAAAGAAATTTACAACGAAAGCGCCGATGCGCACGCCGAAATCAAAGAGGCTCTGGCGAAAGCCCGGGCAGAACACAAGCGCGTCATTGTCGTGTTTGGAGCCAACTGGTGCTATGACTGCCATGTGCTCGATGCGGCTTTTCATCGTTCGGACCTGGCGCCGATACTCGCCGCCAACTATGAAGTTGTTCACGTGGATATCGGAAGGGGAGAAAAGAACCAGGACTTGATGACGAAGTACGAGGTCCCGATGAAACGCGGCATTCCAGGGTTGGCCGTGCTCGATGCCGATGGGAAGCTGGTTTACAGCCAGAAGAACGGTGAGTTCGAGAAGGCGCGAGCGCTCAACCCGGAGGATTTTCTGGCATTCCTGAACAAGTGGAAACCCGGAGCGCAGAGCCGGTGAAATCCAAATCCTCAAGTACTCGGATAAAAAAAGGCGCGGCTTACGCCGCGCCACAGGAGAGAGATCAACTGCTCGGTCGTTCACCCGCTAGTCGTTCACCCATTAACCCATGCCAGTCAGTTCACCACCAGCTTGTTCTCAACGCTGAACGCGCCCGGCACGGAACTCGCTCGCATTCCGGCAATGGTTTTATCCATTGCGCTCTGGACCGTTCCGTAGAGCGTCACGTGTCCGTTGTCCACCACGATGCGGATCGGATCTACCGGATCACTGGCGTAGCGGCCGAGCACCGAGTCGCGATAAATCGCGCGGGCCGTGCGCACGCGAATCGAATCGTCAAAACCAGAAACGGGCAGTACGTTCACGTCGTTCACAACATCCTTGACGCCTGGCGTACCCGCTACGATGGCGAGCGCCGAGTCCTTCGGCACGTCGAATAAGGTATCGCCGGTAAGGGTTACGACTCCGTCTTTCACGTTGAGCGCAATATAGTTGAACGCGTTGTCGCGGTATCCGACCCGGTCATAGGCCAGCTTCTTGGCCAGTTTCTGCTGGAGCTGGTTATCTGGCACAGTTTCTCCCGCGACCGCGATGTCATCGCGAACGCCGGTGACGTTTGCGAGCTTCTTCACTTTCTTGGCGGCGTCGAGTTTGTCCTGATAAAGATTAACCGTGCCGGCTAGGGTCACGATGCCATCTTCGACGCTGGAGCTCACACTCTGCAGTTGCCTGACGTCATGAATCTTCTGGCTGACCGCCTGCTGAATCTGCTCGTCATATCGGCCGGTGGCGGCCATTGCCGTCACACTCAGCAGGACGAGCAAGGCCACTGTCGCCGCAAGTAATTGCTTTTTCATGGTTGCCATCCTTACTGGAATTTCCGGTTCCCCACACTATTAACCGGTTAGTTAAATAGATGCCTGGCGGGTGGAAAGGGATGGGCTCGCGGGGCGGTTTTACAAACTATTACAAGGCGAATGAAGAGCTCGCCGGGAGGGTCGGATCCACCCATTGAGGTGCCCCGGAAAACCGTTCTTCTCGAAAAGTAGAAAGAGTAAAATGCACGGATGACCACTGACGAACGCCTGGATCGGCTTACCGAAAAACACGGAGCATTGGCTGAGAGTCTGCAATTGTTAACGGCGGACGTACAAAGCATGGCAACAAAACACGGGGCGTTGGCTGAAAGTCTGCAATTACTTACGGCGGACGTGCAGAGTCTGGCTCACTCGGTGAAAGAACACGACCGAATCTTGCGTGGGCACGCCGATCTCATCGGCGACCTGGCGAGAATCGCCGCGGGACATGAGCAGCGCATCGAGCGACTGGAAGGCCGCCAAGGCTGAACTGTGGCAAATTCACCGGCAATTTGACAAATACTTGTCATAACGACTAATCTCGGTCCATGCCTCTTGGTCTTCAAGCAAAGAGTTTGCAAGCAAAAAGTTTGCAAGCAAGAGGTCTGCAAGCGGAACTCAAACAAAAAGTCCCATTCACCAGCCGCGAACAGGAAGCCTATCTATCTTTGTTGCGCACCGCCGACGCGCTCCAGGCGCAGGTCGAGGCCAAGCTCAAAGAGTTCGGACTCACCGGCACGCAGTACAACGCACTGCGCATCTTGCGCGGGGCTGGGACGGAGGGCTTGCCATGCCGCGAGATCGGCGAGCGCATGATCACGCACGATCCCGACATTACGCGTTTGCTGAATCGCCTGGAAGGCCGCGGCTTCGTCGAGCGCACGCGCGCCAAGCACGATCGGCGCGTCATCTACGGAAGGATCACCGCTGCCGGGTTGAAGCTTCTACGCGAAATGGATGGGCCGATCGAAAAGCACGGCCGCGAGATGCTTCGCCACGTCGGACAAGAAAAGTTGAAGCGGTTGATTGAGTTGCTGGAACTGGTGCGTGGCGGAGAAGCTTTTCACCGCCGGGACGCCGAGAGCGCCGAGTAAGAACTCTTAGCGTTATCTCGTCCGTTTTGCAGCTTTCTTCCTTGAGGTTACAGCAACTTTCTGGCCGGCAGCCCTGTTAGGGAATACCCGCGCAAAAATCTTGTCGATGTTCTTGAGTTGACGATCCAAGTCGAAAGCGCGCTCAATCCTTGCTCGTGGCACTCGTCCGCGAATTTCGGGATCGTTCACGATCAGCTCATGGAAATCTAGATTCTCTTTCCACGCGCGCATGGCGTGGCTCTGCACCAGGCGATAGGCGTCCTCGCGGGAAACGCCGCTTTCGACCAAGTCGAGCAACAACTGCCCGCTGAAAACGAGGCCGTGCGTGCTCTCCAGGTTCGCCCGCATGCGCTCGGGATAGACGAACATGGTCTCAATCAGATTCGCCGTCTTGTTGAGCAGGTAATCGGCGAGCGTGGTGGAGTCGGGAATGATGATGCGTTCGGCCGAGGAGTGCGAGATATCGCGCTCGTGCCAGAGCGCGACGTTCTCGAATCCGGCCTGCGCGTTCGACCGCACCACTCGCGCAAGTCCGGAGATCTGTTCGCAGGTAACCGGATTACGCTTGTGCGGCATGGCCGACGAGCCTTTCTGCTTTTCGCTGAAATATTCTTCGGCCTCGCGGACTTCGGTGCGCTGCAGGTGTCGGATCTCGGTCGCGACCTTGTCGAGCGTCGACGCGATCGTGGCCAGCGTTCCAAGGTAGTGGGCATGGCGGTCGCGCTGAATCACCTGCGACGACACCGCGGCGGCCTTCAATCCCAGGCGCGCGCACATTTTCTCTTCGAGTTCCGGCGTGAGGTGGGCAAACGTTCCGACCGCGCCCGAGAACTTGCCGACACGCAGATCTTCGGCGGCGGCCTTGAAGCGCGCGATGTTACGCCCGGTCTCCGAATACCAGTTGGCGATCTTGAAGCCAAAAGTGATGGGTTCGGCGTGGATGCCGTGGGTACGGCCGATCATCGGCGTGTCTTTGAACTCCCAGGCGCGGTCCTCGAGCACGGAAGCGAGGCGCTCCAGGTCGCCGGCGATCAGCGACGACGCCTGCTGGATGAGCAGCGCCTGCGCGGTATCGACCACGTCGTTCGAAGTCAGGCCATAGTGGAACCAACGCGCGTGCGGGCCTACGATCTCGGCCACGGCCGTGGTGAAGGCGATGACGTCGTGTTTGACCTCGGCCTCGATCTGGAAGATGCGCTCGACGTTGAAGTCGGCGCGCGCGTGGATCGCTTTGGCGGCATCTTTGGGCACGATGCCGGCGGCAGCGAGCGTTTCGGTCGCGGCGACTTCGACCGCCAGCCAGGTGCGGAAGCGGTTTTCGTCGCTCCAGATGCGAGCCATCTCGGGCCGGGTATAGCGTGGGATCACGGCGCTCTCCTGAAGGGAACTCGGGATTGTAAATCAGGCGGACGAGTGCGTGCAGTGCGAAGAAATCGGGTGATCGGGCCATCCGGTCATCTAAGGTCGAGTGCTCTTGACTTTCGATCGCCTGATGGCCCGATCACCCGATGACCCGATTTCTTCCGCCTACTCCACCGTGTGCTTCGCCGTGTAGCCTTCTCGCGCATACACGACATACTTCACTTCCTTGCCCTTCTGATCGTGAATCTTTAGCGGACCACCGTCCGGCGCCTGGAGTTCGACTTTCAGCTTGCGATAGGTGCCGTCGAGTTTGGCGTTCGTGGGGTGGTAACTGATGCTGTACTGGTTGCGGATGTCGGCTGCGACGTCGTGAAAAATCTCCGGCAGTTCGCCTTGGAAGCGCGGGAAGTACGCGCGTCCGCCGGTCAGTTGCGCGAAAGTCCTCACCTGGTTGTCCGCTTGCAGGTAGTCCATGGTGCCGACCGGTATCATCCCACGGGTGCGGCAATGGTGCACCTCGCAATACTCGCGGGCCGTGAAACCGACGCTGATGGGATAGATCGTGACGTCCTTTGTGGACTTGATCTTCTTGAGCGTCTGGTCCAGGTTAAGCTTGCTGAAGGTGTCGACTCCGGTGGTCACAAGAATGATGTATTTCTTGCCCTCGACGCGATCGATTCTGTCCAGGGTGTCGAACAGCGAGTCAAACAAGTTGGTTTCGGAGAAACCCGGCATGCGCAATTGGTTCAATGCCGCGACGACGGCGCCCTTGTCCTGGGTAAAATCCACGAGGATGTAGGGCTTTATGTCATAGGAGATCACCGACACCCAGTCATCCTTCTTCAGGGTACTCGCGAATGCGTACGATGCACGCAAGGCTTCGATCTCGAAGTCGTAGTTAGTCGCTGCGAACTCAACCAGCAGCACCGCCGTGATCGGGGCCTCGGTTTGATTGAAGGTCGCAATCTGCTGTGGCGCGCCATCTTCCATGATCTTGAAATTTTCTTTCTTCAGCCCCGGGACAGTCTGGCCGTCCTTCGTGGTCACCAGCACATCCAGGTTCACAAGCGGCACGCTTACCGTGATCGAGTAGTCGGGCATGTTCTCGATCTTCTTCGGTTTTTCGGGTGCCGGCGGCGGTGGTTCTTCCTTCTTCTTGGGGATCACATACGGCCCGACGTCGTTTTGCGGGCCCCCCGCTTCCGGCGGAGACTCCTGCTGATTCGGATTCGCCGGAGGCTGTTGCGGCGGATCCTGGGCCTTGGCCGAGAAAGTCGCGGCAACCATCCAGGAAAGAACAAACACCAGTAGGATCACATGCTTACGGGAAGCCGATGGCAGCCCGTTCCGCCCGCTAAATTCGCTGGAAAACATAGGGAGATCCTCGAAAACTCCTGTGCTAGTATAGATGCAAGAGCTCTGCGGTTGGGATATTTTGCGGGCCTTAAGAAACACCGCCTCCCCTGGCAAAACCTTCTGATAGCACGCGGAGTCTAAGCAAGTAGCCAGGTCATTTCGTGACCTCCGGGGTTGTTCATGGGTAAAGTTGCGCGCACGCTCGCCGTCCTTTTGTGCCTGTTGTCTGGTGGCTGGGTTATTGCACAAAAAGTTACCGTGCAAGACAGGCCAGCGTCTGCCATCGTTCCTCCTGACGTCATACCTCCCGCCATCATGCCGCTCGATCAGATCCACGAAGGCATGAGAGGCACGACGCTTACCGTGTTCCAGGGCGTGAAACCCGAATCCATGGACGTGGAAGTTCTGGGCGTGATGCGCAACGTGAACGGTCCCAAGGGCGACATTATCCTCGTCCGTCTGCACGGCGCCAAGCCCGAATATACCGGCGTGGTTGCGGGTATGAGCGGAAGCCCGGTCTATTTCGATGGCAAGCTGGCGGGCGCGCTCGCCTTCCGCATCGGCGAGTTCTCCAAGGAGCCGATCGCGGGTGTGACGCCGATCGAGGAGATGCTTGAGATCAATGCGCTTGATCATAGTCGGGCACAAAGTCAAGCTCCGGCGTCGCTGCGTGCCAGTAGTCCCGACACCCCTTCTCCCAACCAGGACGGAACCACACCAACCGCCAGTCCCGGCGAAAGCGCTGCGCTCCCGCCCCAAAGCTATAGCAACTATCTGAAGCCCATCGAAACTCCTCTCGTGTTTAATGGTTTTTCTGACGAGACCTTGCAGCGCTACGGGCCGCAATTCGCGGCGACGGGCATCGTTCCCGTGATGGGCATTGGCTCTCGGAGCGATCGCAAACAGCCGGAACCGATCGAGGCCGGATCCGCCGTCAGCGCCGTGCTGGTTCGGGGCGATATGGATATTGCCGCCACCTGCACCGTGACTTACGTCGATCCGCAACGCTTGCTCGCCTGCGGACATCCGCTCTTGCAGTTTGGCGAAGTAGACTTCCCGATGACGAAGGCTACCGTGTTGGCCACGCTGCCTTCACCACTGAATGCGTTCAAGATCGTCAACACGACCGAGACCGTCGGTGCCTTCGTGCAGGATCGCCAGTCCGGCATTATGGGTGTACCAGGACGCGAATCGAAGATGATTCCCGTGACCGTGGCCATGCATAGTGTTGGGGAACGCGGAACCGCAACCAAGGAATTCCATTACGAAATTCTCAACAACGCGCGGCTCAGCCCGCTGGCCATGATGGCCACCGTCTTTAACGCGCTCCACGGCACCAACCAATACGGCGAGGACATTACTTACCGCATGAACGGCGTGCTCAGCGTGAAAGGCTATCCCGAGGTAACGTTGCGCAACATGTTTGCCCCGCAAGACAACGGGCAGCCCGCCGCGGCCTTGGCCGCCGCCTCCATCGGTGAGCGCTTTGGGCGCATTTATAGCAATCCTTTCGACGCTCCCGACGTTCAGGGCGTGAGGCTCGATTTCGATCTTGTCCGCGAACGCCGCTCCGCTCGCCTGGAAGCTGCGCGCACGGACATGACGGAAGCTCGTCCCGGAGACCAGATTATGGTCGAGACCGTGATTCGTCCGTATCGTGGCGAGCGGCTCGTACGCCAGATTCCCATACGGATTCCGACCTCCACTTCGAAGGGAACGCTGCGCATCCTGGTCAGCGACGGAGACACGCTCGACCGCATGCACCGCGGTACGCCGATGATGAACCGTGGCCTGGGCCTGGCGCCCACGATCGCATTGCTGAACAAAGAGCGCGCCAACGATCGCGTGTATGTATCGCTGATCGGATCCGATCCCGAGGCCATGGTCGCCGACAAAGTGATGCCGACGCTGCCCCTTTCCGTCATGAACGTCATGGAAAACATGCGCGGCACGCAGGATATGGTCGTACTCGGCGAATCGTCGGTCAGCGAAGCTTCCAGCGAACCGCTCGACTATGTAGTCTCGGGCGCGCAGATGTTGACGATTAACATCAAGTAGCTCGCGCTTCGAGTGGAGCGACAGGCGTCTCGCCCGTCAAGCCTGTACCATCACCATAGTGTTGTCATTCCTGAGCAGGATTGTCATCGTGAGCGAAGCGAAGGACCTGCCTCTTGCGGCGGACTGCATTGAAAAAGCGAGACTCGCGAATGTACGCATTCCCTAGCGCTGGAGTTTTAGGCCTGCTGCTTTGCTCCAGTCTTTTCGCGCAAACCGCACAGGCCCGGCCAGCCGCAGCTAAGTCCAACCCGGAGGTGATTCTGCTGGGGACGGCGCACGATCTGCACTTCAAAGCTGAAAGTCACTACTCTCTCGCCGATCTGCGAACCGAAGTTGAGGCGCTGCATCCGGATTTGATTTGCGGCGAGATCACGCCAGAGGCTTATCAGGGTCCGATGGAAGGCTATTTCCCTCCCGAGGCCGCATTTCTGGCCGAAGTTGCCCCCACGCTGCGCGCACGCTTTGCCGCGACCGACTGGCGCATAACCAAAGCATGGCAGAGCCGTGCCGAGGAGATGGAACCCAAAGAGATCAAAGACAAGGTAGAGGCGCTGACAGAAGAAACCACCACACAGATGCGGTCGCAAACTGAGCCGACGCTCTTTGATTTTCTGCATACAAAGGGCGTGGCCGTCTCCGATTATCAGTTTGAGCAAGTGGTCGGCGAGAATACGGTCTCCGACATAGCTATGGGAGGCTGGCATGAGCGCAATCGCCGCATCGTGGAAAATTGTCTGGATGCCGACGCTGGATCCCGCCGCATCGTTATCGTCTACGGAGCTGGCCACATTCCCCAGTTGCAACGTCAACTGGCAGCGCGAGGAATTACTGCCCAGATCGCCAGCCGCCTCTTTGTTCCCGGAGGCATGGGAAACGTGCCGTCGTCCGTGATTGCACGCTGGCAGCGCAATCTGGACAACTTGAAACGGATACTGGATGGAAGCATTGCTGTATCGCGCGATTCTCTCGACAAGGTAAAAGACAGCCATCGCATTCAGGATCTGGAGTTGGCGCTGAAAACATACAGCGGCGGCGCGGAGAAGAAATAGCCGCGTAAAATGAGGTATGACTTTGGCTCGCAAGACGTTCCCTCTTAAGACGCTCGCTCTTCTGTCAGTACTTATTCTTTCCCCCTTTGCCCTCGCCGAGGGCACCCGCACCTGGGAACAATCCAAGTTCGACGAACTGACCAAGGGCACGGCCAAGGGCGTTGCCCTGCGCAGCGAGGGCGGACTCGAACTCGCCCCGGCGTTCAAAGCGCTGGCGACCACGCCCTCGACCTACATCTGGTCGATCGCATCCGATGCTGTGGGCAACATCTACGCCGCCGCTGGATCTCCGGCCCGCGTCTATCGCATCACGCCCGATGGTCAAAGCACTACCATCTTCGAGCCACAGGAATTGCAGGTGCAGGCCCTGGTCGTCGATAAGAACGTTGTCGATAAGAACAACGACAAGACCGGCGTCGTCTACGCCGCCACTGCCCCCGACGGCAAAGTGTATCGCCTGGAACCTGCGAAAGGCGCAGCCGCTGCCAAGGCGGGCGCGAAAGACTCCTGGAGCGCAACCCCCTACTTCGATCCTGGCTCCAAGTACATCTGGGATATCGTTCTCGACAACGCCGGTGCGCTCTATGTCGCCACCGGCGATCACGGTGAAATCTACAAAGTCAGTCCCAACGGCCAGCACTCGCTTTTCTTTAAGAGCGATGAAGTCCACATTCGCGTACTCGCGCTCGATCCCAAAGGAAACCTGATCGCTGGTTCCGATGGCAGCGGGCTGGTCTATCGCATCGCGCCGAATGGCGAAGCGTTCGTTCTCTACAGTGCGCCCAAAAAAGAAATTACCGCGCTCGCTATCGACGGCGCGGGCAATGTCTATGCCGCCGCTGCGGGAGAGAAACGCCCCGGCGCGACCATGCCGCTAATGGGCATCACGCTCGCGCCTCCAGCGCAGAACCCGCCCGCACCCGGCGGCAATATCACGATCACGGCAGCTCCCGCCACGCCCATAACGCCTTTTCCCGCTCCCGGACTCGGCGCTACCGGCGGCTCCGAAATTTATCGCATCGCGCCCGATGGCGCGCCGTCACGCTTGTGGACCTCCCACGAAGATCTCGTCTACGCTCTCGGCTTCGATCGCCACGGACGCCTCCTTGCCGGCACCGGCAATCGCGGCCACATTTTCGCCATCAACGGCAATGAGGCTGACGATTACACCGATCTGGTCAAAGCGAGCGCCACCCAAATCACCGCCTTTGCCGCCGCCCCCGGCGGAGGACTCTACGTCTCCAGCAGTAACCTGGGAAAGATCTATGTCCTCGGTCCCGGCCCCGAGTCTGAAGGCACATACGAAAGCGATGTCTTCGACGCGCGCATCTTTTCCCTCTGGGGACGCGCCAGCATCCGCGCCACCGGCAATTCCAATATCGAGTTCTATGCGCGCAGCGGCAACGTCGACAATCCCGACCGCAACTGGAGTCCGTGGACGCGCATTAATTTCGCCCTCGCCCTCGCTGGCGGCGCCGAACTCAAAATTCCGCCAGCCCGCTTCGTGCAGTGGAAGGCCGTGTTCCATGCGGGCAATCCCGCGCCTCGCCTCGACGACGTATTGTTGAACTACCTGCCCAAGAACGTTGCCCCTGAAATTGACGAAATCACGGTGCAGCCCGGATACCGCTATCAGGCGATTCCGCATGTGACCGGCAGCGAGCCGCCAGCTCCCGGGCAGCCGCGCTTCGATCCTCCACCTCCGGCCTTGCGCGACCGCGACTCGGTCGGCGTCCGCTGGGCGGCCCATGACGACAACGACGACCAGCTCGTCTACACCCTCTACTACCGCGGCGACGGCGAATCGCGCTGGCTGCTGCTGAAGAGCAACCTCTCCGATCGCTACTATTCCTTCGACGCCAGTCTTCTGCCCGACGGCGGCTACACCGTGAAGGTCATCGCCTCCGATGCGCCCTCGCATTCGCCCGGAGAAGCCCTCTACGCCGAGCGTGTCAGCTCCCGCTTCGAGGTCGATACCACCGCTCCGGTAATCGAGAACCTGACTGCCACGGTCGTTGACAGGCAAGTTGACAAGCAGATCCGAAAGCAGATCGGAAAGCAGATAAATATCCGCTTCCGCGCCACTGATTCTTTTTCGCCGATCAAGCGCGCCGAGTATTCGCTCGATGGCGGCGACTGGCAATTCGTCGAACCGGTCGGCCAGTTGTCGGATTCGAAAACGGAGGACTACGACTTTCTCGTGACCGCGCCCCAACCCGAAGCTGCGCCGCCTTTGATGGACAACAACACCGCGAACGACCACGTGGTTGTGGTCCGCGCCTACGACCGTTTCGACAATCTCGCAACGGCAAAGGCTGTGATCCGGGGCAAATAGAGTTAATGCCGCGGCGGGTTTCGTATCAGGGCATCGCTTTAGCGATGCCGTAAGTCTTTGGAAATCAGACGCCCGTTTAGGGGCTGCGCCGTTGCCCTTTATTGCTGCGCGAAAATGACGGACGCGTTCGGATTCGCCGTGTCCTCATCGATCAGCAGAAAATCCTGTATCGCGCAGACAGGATTTTGGGTGGAAGTGCAGCCTGAGGTGTCGAGAACGTAGATCGCATAATTCTGGGCCGACGGTGCAGTCAGCACAATCGTACCGTTGCCGCTATCCAGAATCGTGTACGCTCCGGCAAGTGTCACGCCCGTTGGGTTGGCAATATCGTACTGGGTTCCGTTGAGGCACTCGGAGGTACACATGCCAGTGTTCGCCCATGTGAGCAGCAGGTTGGCCGCAATCGGGTCGACCCCGGAGCTGCCGCTGTGGGTGGTCGCCGCGGCATAAGTACCCGGCAACGTCGAACCACCGAAAAGCCCGCTTCCTTTCCCCTGTGGATTCATCGTCCCGGTCATCACGGATGAGCTTTTTTGATCGAGCAGGAATCCGCGGTTTGCTCCACTGGCATAGAGAACGAACGGAAGCGGCGCCCCGACCGGGGTCGTGGTCGGATTGCCCAGCATATTGAAGGTATAGCGTCCACTGGTGCCACTGGCCGCGTAGGTGTAATTGTTGGCGCCTGTGGTGGGCGGGAATTGCGCGCCGGAGAGGATCACCCCGCCGTTATTCTGATCAAATAGACCCGAAAAGTTCCCGTTGCCATCAGTCGAGCCCAGCGTCAGCGAGACATTGGTATTCACCCCACCCGCCGCCGTCCCCGTCAGAGCGGAAACAGAAACGCCATTGAAGGCTTTGTTGTCGTAGGTCTGCGATGAATCCTGGAGCACCATCGTTCCGGAAACCACTGCCGGATGGGTTGGTCCGACGGTGTCGGTAGAAACGGCATAGAAAGTGAGCGGATCCGTTTTATTGGTGGCCGTGCCGGAAGCAACAAAGAAATCGAAATCAAGCGTCGTGCCCGACGCCAGCGTCAGGCCTGTTACATGCCACAACCCGCTGATCTTAGAGTCCTGTTGGTAGCTGCCCGTAACGGCGCTGTAACTATTCGCCGTGCCGTTGTCGTTCACATCCACCTGGGCGGGCGCGACTATCGAGCCGACGCCGTTCACCAAAGTGCCATTCATCGGCAAGACTCCGACATACCCTACACGCTCGCTATTGGAATCCACGCCGCTGAAGCCGAACGCGTAAGTCTGGGCTTTGGCGCCGGTGAAAAGTTTGTAGGACGAAATTTGCGCGACGCCGGAGCCGGTGCCTTGGCCGTCGGATTCGATCATCCTGAGGTCGCCGGCGCCGTCGAGAACGACCTGGTATTGATTCGGATAGACTCCCGCGGGCAAAGTCAGCGTTAGCGTGCCCGCGTTATTCGAGTTGTTCGGGTCGGACAAGATGGTGGTGGTGTAGGAACCGCCCGTGATCTGGATCGGGTTTTGCGCGGAAGGGCCGCTCG
>Ga0187879_10001650_pt1 | contig 15231 bp, 13 predicted proteins | sample June2016WEW_19_1_FD_132423 | JGI IMG/M metagenome (GOLD analysis project Ga0187879, IMG submission 132423) | Peatland microbial communities from SPRUCE experiment site at the Marcell Experimental Forest, Minnesota, USA - June2016WEW_19_10 | ecosystem: Environmental > Terrestrial > Soil >... | reverse complement strand
TCGACCAGCTCGTCGCGCGTCGTCGGGTAGAGGCGGCCCGCCGGCGTCCCGTCCCGGTGGTGGTTGGCTCGGCCGACGCGCTGGAGGAAGGTGCCGATGGCGCGTGGCGACCCGATCTGGCAGACGAGCTCGACGGGGCCCACGTCGATACCGAGCTCGAGCGACGCCGTGGCCACGAGCGCGCGCAGGTCGCCGGCCCGCAGGCGCGTCTCGACGATGCGCCGCCGGGCGGCGGAGAGGCTGCCGTGATGCGCGGCGACGAGAAGCGATGCGTCGACGTCGCCTTCGCGTGCCGGCTCGTCGTCGGCCAGCCGCTCAGCCAGCTGGTGCGCGACCCGTTCCGCCATCTTGCGGGTGTTGACGAACACGAGGGTGGTGCGATGGTGCCGGGTGTGCTCCGCGATGCGGTCGAGGATGTCGGACATCTGGCCACCGCTCATCACGGCCTCGAGCTCGGTGGAGGGAAGCTCGATGGCGACCTCGAGGTCGCGGGCGTGGCCGCAGTCAACGATCACCGTCGGCGGACGGCCCTCGTGGACTCCGGAGAGCAACCTGGCCACGAGACCGAGCGGTCGCTGTGTCGCGGAGAGCCCGATCCGCTGGAGCCGGCCGCCGCTCTCGGTCACGAGCGCATCGAGGCGTTCGAGACTCAGCGACAGGTGGCTGCCCCGCTTGTCGCGGGCGAGCGTGTGCACCTCGTCGACGATCACGGTGCGCACGCCGCGCAGCAGGGCCCGTGACGATGGCGCGGTGAGAAGGAGATAGAGGGACTCCGGTGTGGTGACGAGCAGGTCGGGCGACTGCTTCTTCATGGCGGCCCTCTCGGCCGGTGGGGTGTCGCCGGTGCGCACCGCGATGCGGAGCCCGGGGTCGGGACAGCCGAGACGGGCCGCCTCCTCCCGGATCTCCGACAGCGGCACGTGCAGGTTCTCGTGCACGTCGACTGCCAGCGCCCGCAGCGGCGAGATGTAGAGGACCTCAGGCCTGCCACCCGCCCGCGCACCGGCCTCGGCCGCCCGGTAGGCCGCGTCGATGGCCACGAGGAACCCCGTCAGCGTCTTGCCCGAACCGGTCGGCGAGGCGACCAGCACGTCCCGGCCTTCGGCGATGTGCGGCCACGCCGCCGACTGCGGGGGCGTGGGCCCAGCCGGGAACCGTTGGGCGAACCAGCTCGCCACCGCGGGGTGGAACAGCGACTCGGGTGAGGCGTCGGGCACGCCCCCTATTCCACCAGGATGCTGTGACCCTGGCGACGCGGGACCCCGCCGGTACCGCTCTAGGCGGGAGGCCGGCGGCCCCAGCAGGAGATCATCGGCGGCTGGGCCAGGTCGAGCCTGCCCGCGACCACGGCGGAGAGGTGCTGCTCGATCTCGGCCTCCGTGGCGATGCCATGGTCCAAGAGCTGGTCCCGGATGAGGTTGATCGTCGCCGTCTCGAGGTGGTTGCAGGCCGGGTCGCTCACCGGGAAGGAGGCATCGGCCGCCACTTCGACCAGGCCGGCCTCCCGGAGCCGCCTGGGCAATGAGCGGCCAAAGGCGAGGTCGACGCCGCGTTCGGCCAGGAGTGACCGGAAGCCGCGGCGCAGGCGGTTGGCCAATGCCTGCTCGGGTCCTGTCTCCTCCAGGCAACTGAGCGGCTGCAGTGCCGGATCGGCATCCTCCACGAGCAGCACTCCGCCGGGACGGATGGAGCCCACCATGTTGTCGAGGGCGGCGTCGCGCTCGGGCACGTGCACCAGGACGAGGCGGGCGTGGACGAGGTCGAAGGGCCCGCCGGGGGGCGGAGCCGCCGCGACATCGTGCTCGAGGATCTCGACGTTGGACGCGGCCGCTCCCGTGGCCCACGACAGATTGATGTCGGTCGCGAGCACGTGCCCGCCCAGGCCCACCCGCTCCGAGAGACGGGCGACCACCGTCGTGCCTCCGGCACCCACCTCCCAGCAGCGCCAGCCGTGGGTGAGTCCGAGTCGGTCGAAGTGACGGAAGGTCGAAGGGTCGAAGAGTGCGGCGAACGCGGTGAAACGGTCCATCGCCTCGGGCGCGTCGTTGGTGAGGAGATAGCGGTCCGCGTTCACGGGGAGGCGGACGGCGCGGGGTGGGCCAGGTCGTGCGACGTCCCGACGTAGCGGTCGAGCACGTCGGCCACCTCGGCGCGGCCCTCCTCAATCAGGGTCGCCGTCGCCGAGAAGTCACGGTACTGGCCTGACGGCTCCCCGCCGCCGCTGAAGACGACCACCTCCACGCCCGGTGGCAGTGAGGCCAGCTCGCGCACGAAGCGCGCGTGAATGGCAACGAAGAACGCCGTCAACGCCGCCTCGGCCGGGCGGCGAGGCGGGCGGGGGTGGTAGTGCAACGGCCCGCAAAGCAGCACGTAGATACGGTCGCACCCGGCGACGAGTGCGCGACTGATCGGCACGTTGTTGACCACGCCGCCGTCGACCAGCACGTCGTCGTCTATCGACACCGGTGGGAAGATGGAGGGGATGGCCGAGGAGGCCAGGATGGCCTCGACCGCGGGACCGTGCCCGATCCAGCGCTCTCTCCCGTCGGTGAGCGACGTCGCCACCACCTCAATCGGGATGGAGGAGTCCTCGAGGTTCTCGTAGTCGATCCCCGCCTCGATGATGGCACGCAGCCCCGAATTCGCATGCACGGCGGCGCGCTTCTGCAAGAAGGCCCAGGGTCCGTCGAAGGTGCCGCGGGGGAAGATGTCGGTGCCCTTCAGGTCCCGCCAGATGGTGGCCATGCGCTCGATCCCCTCGAGGGTCGGGTTGCCGGCGTACGACGCGCCGTTGATGGCACCGACGGAGGCGCCGAAGACCCGGTCCGCCCGGATGCCGCGGCGGATCAGCTCTTCGAGCATGCCCACCTGCACCGCGCCGCGGCTGCCGCCGCCCGCCAGCACGAAGGCGGTCCTCTGCGGCGCGGGCCAGCGAACTCCGTCGGCACCGTGCCGCCGCTGCGCCCACCTGCCGCGGAGACGCTCGGACCAGGTGGTGGTCGCCGCTCCGTCGGTGGGGGCCGCGGTGCTCACGGTGCGGCCCGAGGTGGCGGCGGGGATTGCTGGTCGCGGGACTGCTGGCGCTCGCGCCACGCCTTCCGCCCGGCCAGGTCGTGGCGCACGGCCCACACGATGACGAGGACGGCCAGCACGACCATGGCCACGACGAAGATCCCGAAGATCGCGAAGAAGGCGACGTTCGTCGCCGGCGCCAGCGGGACGAGGGCAGGTGCCATGCAGTTGCCAGGGTATGTCACACCCCGTGGGCACACTGCACCGATGGTCCTCGTCGCACCACGCCCGCTGCTCCGGCCCGCACCTCCCGGCGTCGCGCCGGCGGATCGTGGCAGCGGGAGAGAGGTGCTCGCGCTGCTGCGGGGTGACACCGCAGCACGACCCCGCTTCGATCCCGAGCTGGCCGGCGGCCTCCGGGCCTGGCTCGAGGACGCCGCCTACGACGTCGTGGCCACCAGGGGCGAGCACGCCCCGCCCCTCTTCCTCGGGCCGAGCCAGTTGCTCGGCTCGCCCGCGGGATGGCGCGACGACGAAGGGCTGTCCGACGAGCTGATCCTCTCGCGTCTCGCGCACGCTTTGTTCCGCCAGCTCGTCCACGAGGGGGAGCTCGGCGACCCGCTCTGCGACGCGCTCGACGCGCTGCGTGCCTCCGGGGCCGAGGCCCTCGTGGGCCACGTCGAGTCGCTGCCTGCTGCGGCGCGGGCGGCACTCTCCGAGATGATGGCGTCGCACGCGGCGAACATGAAGGAGATGGTCCCCCGGTTCGCCCCGGGCTGGATGCCGCGGACGAATGACCGCGTGGCGATCCCGCTCGCGGGGGGTCGGGTGGTGCTGCACGGCTCCTTCGACCTACTGGTGGGTCTGCCGCAGCCGGGCACCGCCTCGCTGTGCGCGCTCGGGCTGTCGACAAGCGGACCGTGGGCCCGGGAGCGGCGCTCGCTGCACTACCTCGCGCTGCTCGAGACCCTGCGCAGCGGCACTCCCCCGTTCCGCCTGGCCCTGCTCGAATCGGCGACCGGCCGCTACGGCGTCGAGGACGTCCGCGAGGAGCACCTCCGGGCGATCGCCTCGCACCTCTGCGCGTGGCTGGCCACGGGTCCGCATGGCTGACCGGCTGACCGACGTCCTCGTGGCGCCGGTGACGGCCGTCGATCCGTCATCGTGGGACGCAGCGCTCGAGGAGGCGAAGGGCATCCTGGCCGGGTTGGCCGTCCGGCGGGCGGGAGCGGGCCCGTTCCGCGTCACAGGTCACGAGGTCAGAGCCGCTCTCTGCGGCGACGCCGCCGATCTCGCCGAGCAGCCGCCGTTCGCGTGGTCCGCGCGCACGGCGCGGCGCGCCCTCGGGCTGGCGGCGGTACGCCTGCTGGTTGCGGGCGGCGCCCGCTCCCCCGTCGAGGCGGTGTGCGCCCGGCTCGAGGAGTCTTCGGGCTGGGTGCGTGACGGCAACCCCTGCGCCTCGCAGCTCGACCGCTGGGTCGCCGGGCTCTCGCCCGCAGGCCGGACGGCGGTAGGCGCCGAAGCGGTGACCTGGGGCACCCGCCTGTGGTGTGCCCTCGACTGGTCGGCCCTCGGATCGCCGCTCGGCATCGGACGCGACCGCTGGTGGGACAGCCCGCACTCCGCACTGCTCGCCCTACGGGGTCGCGCCGAGGTCCGCACGGACCGAGCCAACCTCGTCGTGCTGTCCGGGCCGCGCCGCGAATCGGTACGCGCGGAGCTCGCCCTCGTAACCCTCGTCGAGTCGCTGCGGACCCGTGGCGGCGCCGTCCCCGGGCGTGTGGTCGGGTGGTGGCCCGACTCCGGCCACCTTGTACGGGTCGAGCCGGAGCCGGCGGTGCTCACCCTGGGTGCCGAGGCCGTAGCGCTGGTGCTGGCCGGAGCAGGTGCCCCGGTTCGCTCCGCCGCCTGAGGAGCGTCCCGGGTCCTCTATCGTTGGCACCCCCATGGGAACGCGCGAGGACATCAGGAACGTGGCCATCGTGGCCCACGTCGATCACGGCAAGACGACGCTGGTCGACGCCCTGTTGCGCCAGACCGGCGCCTTCGGGGAGCACGAGGAGCTGACCGACCGGGTCATGGACTCGGGCGACCTCGAGCGGGAGAAGGGCATCACCATCCTGGCCAAGAACACGGCCGTGCGCTGGGGCGGCGTCAAGCTCAACATCGTCGACACCCCCGGACACGCCGACTTCGGGGGCGAAGTCGAGCGCGGGCTGACCATGGTCGACGGCGTGCTCCTGCTGGTCGACGCCTCGGAGGGTCCGCTGCCCCAGACCCGCTTCGTGCTCCGCAAGGCGCTCGAGTCCCGCCTCCCCGTGGTTGTGGTGATCAACAAGGTCGACCGGGCTGACGCCCGTATCGCCGAGGTGATCCACCAGGTCGAGGAGCTCTTCTTGGACCTCGACGCCGACGAGGAGCAGATCGACTTCCCGATCCTCTACTCCAACGCCAGGGCCGGCTGGGTCAGCACCGAGCTCGGGGTCGAGGGCGTGAACGTCGAGCCGCTCTTCCGGACGATCATCGACCACGTCCCGGCGCCCTCGTTCGACGAGGACATGCCGACCCAGGCCCTCGTCTGCAACCTGTCGGCCTCGCCCTATGTGGGGCGGCTCGCCATCTGCCGCGTCCACAACGGCTCCCTGGTCAAGGGCAGCACCGTGGGCTGGTGCCGGCTCGACGGCACCGTGGAGAAGGTCAAGATCACCGAGCTCTACGTGACCGAGGCGCTCGACCAGGTGCCGGCGGAGTCGGCCGGCCCTGGCGAGATCGTATCCGTGGCCGGCCTCGCCGAGGTCACGATCGGCGAGACCCTGGCCGATCCCGACCGGCCGATCGCACTCCCCGCCATCACGGTCGACGAGCCCAGCCTGGCGATGACCATCGGCATCAACACCTCGCCACTGTCGGGAGCGGACGGGACGAAGTTGACGGCCCGGCTGCTGAAGTCCCGCCTGGACGCCGAGCTGGTCGGCAACGTGGCCATCCGGGTGAGCAACACCGACCGGCCCGACCTCTGGGAGGTGCTCGGCCGTGGCGAGCTGCAGCTGGCCGTGCTGGTCGAGACCATGCGGCGGGAGGGTTTCGAGCTCACCGTCGGCAAGCCCCAGGTCGTCACCCGCGAGATCGACGGAAAGGTCCACGAGCCGGTGGAGCGGGTGTCGGTGGACGTGCCCGACGAGTATCTCGGCGTCGTGACCCAGCTGCTCGCCCTGCGCAAGGGGAACATGCTCGAGATGGTCAACCACGGGACGGGCTGGGTGCGGCTCGACTACCAGGTCCCGGCCCGTGGCCTGATCGGCTTCCGCACCGAGTTCCTGACCGAGACCCGTGGGACCGGCATCCTCCACCACGTGTTCGACGGGTGGGAGCCCTGGCACGGCGAGCTGCGCACCAGGCGGAACGGGTCGATGGTGGCGGACCGCCGGGGGGTGACGACGACCTTCGCGCTGATGAACCTCCAAGAGCGCGGGACGCTGATCGTCGGGCCGACCGAGGAGGTCTACGAGGGGATGATCGTCGGAGAGAACGCCCGGGCGGAGGAGATGGACGTCAACCCGACCAAGGAGAAGAAGCTCACCAACATGCGGTCCTCGACGGCCGAGGAGTTCGCGCGGCTGACGCCGGCGATGCAATTCTCCCTGGAGCACGCGCTGGAGTTCATCGCCGAGGACGAGTGCGTCGAGGTCACGCCCAAGGTGGTGCGCCTCCGCAAGGTGATCCTGGACCAGGCGACACGCGGACGTCTGCACAGCCGTGCCCGCGACGCCCGCGACCAGGCCGCGAAGGGGTAGGGACCCAGGAAGGACGGAGGGCCGCATGGGATACGCAGGCGCCGGGCGGAACGAGGGCTTCGACCATATGACCGTGGTCGTGACCGATCTGGACGACGCCCGGCACTTCTTCGGGCTCCTCGGCTTCGTCGAGCGCCTCGCAGTCGTGGCCTCAGGTGAGGAGATCGCCGGCTACATGGGGATCCCGGGATGGGAGGCCGACCACGTGACCCTGGTCCTGGAGGGCGCACCGGTGCACCAGGAGGTCCAACTCCTCCGGTTCCATCATCCCACGGCGGCGGCCGACGCAGGGGCCGGATCTTTGGCGCGGACCGGCTTCAACCACGTCTGCTTCAGGGTGAGCGACCTCGACGCGATGCTGGCGCACCTGTCCTCGCACGGGATCACTCCGCGTAACGAGGTCATGGACTTCCACGACCGACGCCTCGTCTTCCTGGACGGTCCGGGCGTCGTCGTCGAGTTGGCCGAGTGGGTCGGTGGGTCGCCCGGCCAGGGTGGTCACCTAGCATGAACCGCCTGGAGGGATGGCAGAGCGGACGAATGCACAGCTCTTGAAAAGCTGCGAGGTGCAAGCCTCCGTGGGTTCGAATCCCACTCCCTCCGCTGTCAGAGAGCACTCCCTCCGCCGGCCGGCGTAGCGCTCGAGGGGACACGACTTGACACAGCCGGGCGGAGTCGTCATATTTATCTAGTCACCTAGATAAATGAGGTACCCGTGATCGAGTTCCACCTCGACAGCCGCTCCGGCGTCTCCCCCTACCTCCAGATCGTGCAGCAGGTCCGCCAGGCCATGCGGCTAGGCCTCCTCCACCAGGGCGACCAGCTCCCGACGGTCAAGGAGGTCGTGGCGCAGCTCGCCATCAACCCCAACACCGTCCTGAAGGCCTACCGCGAGCTCGAGCACGAAGGGCTCGCCAGCGCACGGCCCGGCGTGGGGACGTTCGTGACGGGATCGCTCGGCGCCGAGTCGCTGGCGGCGCACGGGCCGCTGCGCCAGGCGCTACAACGCTGGATCACGAAGGCGCGGCGCGCCGGGCTCGACGACGAGAGCATCGAGGCGCTGTTTCGCGATTCCTTTCGGTCCGCCGGCGAGGAGGACATAGCGTGAGCCCGGTCCTCAGCGCCCGCGGTTTGGGCAAGCGCTACGGTCGCCGCTGGGCGCTCCACGAGTGCGACCTCCACGTCCCCGCCGGCCACGTCGTCGGCCTGGTCGGCCCGAACGGGGCGGGCAAGACGACCCTGCTGCACCTCGCCGTCGGCCTGCTCACCCCGACGGCGGGCAGGATCGAGGTCCTGGGGAATCCGCCGAGCGACGACCCGGCGCAGCTGGCACGCGTGGGCTTCGTCGCCCAGGACACGCCGACGTACTCCCGGCTGACGGTGGGCGATCATCTTGCCCTCGGCGCGCACATGAACCCGCACTGGGACGGCGCCATGGCACAACGGCGAATCGAGGACCTCGACCTCGACCCCAAGCAGCGCGCTGGGACACTCTCGGGTGGCCAACGCGCCCAGCTCGCGTTGACGCTCGCGGTGGCCAAGCGGCCCGAGTTCCTGATCCTCGACGAGCCGGTGGCGAGCCTCGACCCGCTGGCCCGGCGCGAGTTCCTCCAGGACCTGATGGAGGTCGTGGCAGAGCACGGCGTGAGCGTCCTGCTGTCGTCACACCTCGTGGCCGACCTGGAGCGCGTGTGCGACTACCTCGTGGTCCTCGTCGCCTCACGCGTCCAGGTGGCGGGTGAGGTGGAGGAGCTGCTGGGCACGCACCGCCGCCTCACCGGGCCGCGCCACGACATCGACGCGCTCCCTCGCGACCAGTACGTGATCGAGGAGAGCCATACCGACCGGCAGAGCACGCTGCTCGTACGCTGCGACGGCCCGGTCCTCGACCCCTCCTGGACGGTCGAGCCGCTCGGCCTCGAAGACCTCGTGCTGGCCTACATGGAACAGGCGGGCGGCGGCACCCGCCGCCGGCGCTCGAGCAACGCGCGCAGCAACGTGGCGAAGCTGGACGTGGCCCAATGATCGCCTTCGGATGGCGCCAGTTCCGCGGCCAGGCGACCATCGGCATCGCCGGCCTCGTGGTGGTCGCCGTCGTGCTGGCGGTCACCGGGCCGCACCTGGTCAGCGTCTACGACACGGCGATCGCCGCCTGTAGGGCGTCCGGCGGGACCGGCTCGGCCTGCAACAACCCGGTCACGAGCACCTTCAATGCACTGCAAACCGCGGTCCCGATTCTCGTGCTGGTCGTGCCGGTCCTCATCGGGATGTTCTGGGGCGCGCCGCTCATCGCCCACGAGCTGGAGACAGGCACGTTCCGCCTGGCCTGGACCCAGAGCGTGAGCCGCCTGCGCTGGCTCCTCGTGAAGCTTGGACTGGTCGGCCTGGCCAGCATGGTGGTGGCCGGGGGGCTCAGCCTGATGGTGACCTGGTGGGCCAGCCCGATCGACAAGGTGAGCCAGAACCGCTTCAGCCCCTCGCTCTTCGCCCTGCACGGATTCGTCCCCGCCGGCTACGCCGTGTTCGCGTTCGCTCTCGGTGCCACCGCGGGCCTCGTGATCCGCCGGACCCTGCCGGCCATGGCGGTGACGCTCGTCGGCTTCATCGCCGTGCGGTTCGGCGTCACCTACTGGGTGAGGCCGCACTACATGAGCCCGGCCACCACGACGCTGCCCCTGTCGAACGCGGCCGCCGGCTTCAGTTACACCGGCGCGGCGGGGTCCCCGGGCGTGGCCTCCATCAACACACAACAGCCGGACCTTCCCAACGCATGGGTGACCGGGACGAGCATCGTCGACAAGGCGGGGCAGGCACCGACATCGGCGTACATCAAGCAGGCGTGCCCGAGCCTCATCTCGGGCGGGCCGCCGCCGGCGGGCGCCGTCGTGCACGCGAGGGGCGGTGGCGGGATCTTCGGGGGGAAGAGCGCGGTGGCCCAGGTGGCGCCCGGCGTGCAGAACTCCCTCACCCGGTGCTTCAGCACCCTCGGAGCGAAGTACCACGAGGTCGTGACGTACCAGCCGGCCGATCGGTTCTGGACGTTCCAGACGATGGAGACCGCGCTCTTCGTGGTGCTCGCCCTGGCGCTCGCCGGCGGGTGCGCCTGGTGGGTCCGCCACCGCATCAGCTGACAGGCCCGAGGCAGCCAGTTTGACGACGAGCCGCTAGTGCCGCTCCTCGTTCTCGGCGATGCGGAGCCGCTTGGCCAACGTCTGGAGCAGATTCCACGCGATCGTCGCGTTCTGTTGCACGAGTGGTCGAAACTCCCAGTAGGTGAGCCCCAGGCACACAAGCTCCGTGTCCGCGGTGACCGTCGCCGATCGCGCGCCCTCGTCGATCAGCGCGATCTCCCCGAAATAGTCGCCTTCCGACAGCGTCGCTCGTGGCTGGCCGCTGACCGATACCGTTGCCCGGCCTGACTCGATCACGAAGAAGGCCGCTGCGCCCGTGCCCTCTTTGGTGATCGTCTCGCCCGGGGCAAAGCGGCGCTCCTTGAACAGCGCGGCGATGCCTTCGGTGTCGCGCGGGCTCATGTTGGCGAAGAGCGGCACTCGCTCAATCACCTCGACTGGTCGGTTCGGACCCGAGCGTGCCGTCGATGATGGCGACGACCCCGCGCGTGTCACGGCTCGGCACTGAAGGAGGTACAGCTGCCCTTCGGCGAATGCCCACTCGAGGTCGCGCGCCGGTCCAAAGACCTGTTCGCACTGCCCCGCAAGCTGGTTGAGCGTAGCGAGCTGATCATCGTCGAGACAGAGGTTCTCAACCAGCTCCGGTGCGACCATCTCTTCGATGGTCCCACCGTCGGCGTCGGCGCGGATGGCGATCTTCTTGAGACCGGGTGTGCGCTCACGAACCGTGCCGTCACGATCAACACGGAACGTGTCGGGGATCACACGGCCCGCCACGACCACCTCGCCGAGCCCCCAGGCCGCCTCGATCAGTCGCTCGTCAGCCTTGTTGATCGGGTTCTGCGTGAAAAGCACCCCCGCGACATGCGGATTGAGAAGCGACTGCACCACGACGCCGATACTCGGCCGGGTGAAGAGCCCCACACGCTGGCGGTACGTGATCGCCGAGTCAGAGTTGGCCGACCACCAGATCTCCCGGATCGCCGCACGGAGATCGTCCACAGAGGGGACATTCAGGAGCGTCAGGTGCTGCCCGGCGAAGCTGGCGTCCGCTCCGTCCTCGTCGGCCGCCGACGAGCGGACCGCGAGCGGTCCCACCAGCGGGCGGGCCGCCGCCGCCAGCTGCGCTATTGCGGCCTCGTGCCCAGCGGCCACCGCCTCGACGAAGGAACCGGAGAGCGCGATACCGGGTGGCACCGGCAACCCGGAGCGGACGGCGGACCCCAATCCCGTCGCCTTCGCCCCGAACCGCGATTCATCCTGCGCGTCCGCGAGCGGGACGACCTCCGTCACGCGTACACCGTCACTTCGCCTGCATCACCGTCCACCCGTACTCGCGTCCCATCGGCAATTCGGCCGGTCGCGTCACGCGTCCCGACCACGCCAGGGATGCCGTACTCGCGCGCCACGATCGCCGAGTGCGAGAGCAGGCCGCCCGAATCGGTCACGATCGCCCCGAGCAGCGGCAGCAGGATGTTGAACGCCTCGCTGGTCGATTCGGTCACGAGCACGTCGCCTTGCACGATCCGGTCGAATTCGGATGGACCCGAGATGAGCCGGACCGGCCCTTCGTAGACACCGCCACTGGCTGCGAGACCGTGCAGGACGTTCTCCTCATGCGCCACCGCGGAACTCCCGAACAGCTCGCCCATCGCGATGCCGATGGCGTGCATGATCCTGGCGATACCGGGCGGGAGACCGGAGGGGTCCGGGGGCGGTGGCGCCGGCGGCCCCAGTGACGGTGGAGCCTCCTTGGCCGTGCGCGAGCTGCGGTCGCCGAAGCGCTCCGCGAGTTCGTCGGCGGAAGGCCCACCCTCGCCGGCCACCAGGGAGCACATCTCCTCGAAGCTGGCGTCGATGAAGTGCTCGGGGTCGTGCACGAGCCCTCTTCCCTGGAGCCGCTGACCGGCCGCAAGAACGGCGCGACGCATGATGCCTGAAGCCCAGATATCACTGAAGACGCCGCGTTCGTCCCGCAGGCGGTACATGAGCCGCGCCTCTCCGAGGAGGTCGTCGAATTGCGCACGGTGCTCGTCAGGGACCTGCAGGCGGATGTCGGCGATCCGCGTGTCGACATCGGCGGCATCGTTCCCCGCGCCGTCGACGGAGGATCGGATCGCCCGCACCAGCGCGTCGGGCAGCTCGAGCGCATACCGGCCGGAGATGTCGAAGCCGTCGAGCAGCCGACAGCCCACGAGGTCCAGATATTCCGACGTGGCCGCGCCCACGTCGCCTCCGAAGGCGCGCAATTCCGCCAATACCTTGCCGGGATCGCCGTCCGAGTCCAAGAGGGCGCGAGCCGCCGTGTCCTGTGTGATGGCGACGATCAGCCGCTCGAGCTCGCCCGAGGCACCCGCCGAGACCGGAGCCGCGCCCCGCATCATCGCCAGCACTTCGGACGGCGCGGCGCTGGTCCAGGCCCCGACGTGCGCGAGCAGGTCACCGACCGGCAGCATCGCCGACCCCGTAAAGCGCATGTGCTGGTACATCATCTGGGCGTGGTGGTCCCGGCAGCGCGTCAGGTAAGTGACCAGGCCCTCGTCCGAGAGGTCGCCCGCGTCGACCGACTGCAGCTCGCGGTGCACCTTGATCGCGGTGGGCTTGGCCGTGTCGTCCCATTCCCGCAGCTGCTGACGCCACACCTTCTGCTCCCAGACCTCTTCGGCCCGGGCAAACCGTTGCGGGATCTCACCCTCCGGTGCTGGGTGCATCGTGTTGTAGGCGAAGCCGTTGACGTACTGCGTCTCCATCGATTCGATGAGGGTCCCGTAGTACGCCATGAACTCGTGCGTACCACGACGGAACGGCTCTGGGTGCGTCTCCGTCCAGTACCGCGTCACGGGACGGGGGAAGTGCACCGGGTCCAAATTCCACGAACCGGGCCCCGGGGGCTCGAAGTGGAGCGCTGCCGTCGCCTGTCCGGACATGGGTGCCCTCCCATTCATCGGGCGCAGCCGCCTGCGCGCCCGGCCATCCTCACGGGTTGTGCAGTCTCCGTCAAGCGCCCGGTGGGCGAAGTCGAGGTGCCGGCGGCGCAGCGTTTGCGGCGGTGAGGGGGGTACTCTCTGTCCGATCGTCGGGGGGAACGCCTTGCTCACACTCGTAGATGTCCCACGCTTCGTCCCGGCGCCCGTGGACGACAGGTTGAAGGGGATCCCCGCGTGGCGGACATGAGGGCCCTGCAGGTGACCCGCCACGGGCAACCGGGCGAGGTGCTTGCGGTGCGCACCGTCGAGCGTCCCGAGCCCGGGCCGAACGAGGTGCGAGTGATGGTCAATGCGGCCTCGTTCAACTTCAACGACATCGACCGCTGCAGGGGGAACCTGGTCTCGGTGCCCACGCCTCCGCCGTTCACCCTGGGCATGGACGTCTGCGGAGTGGTCGACGAGGCGGGACAAGGCGCCGAGTCGTGGTTGGGCAAGCGCGTGGTCGCCATCACCAAGAACGCGCTCGGCGGTATCGCGGAATACGCGATCGCCGACTCCATCTCGGTGTTCGACGCTCCCGCCGGGTTCGATGACGTCGAGGCCACGGCGTTCCTGCTCAGCTTCCAGACCTCCCACCTGGCTCTGTTCAAGCGGGGCCGGCTCCAGGCGGGTGAGACCCTGGTGGTGCACTCCGCCGCAAGCGGACTGGGCACCGCGGGCATCCAGTTGGGCAAGGCAGCGGGTGCCCGGGTCATCGCGGTGGCCGGCGGTCCCGAGAAAGGAGCGCTGTGCTCCTCACTTGGAGCCGACCTGGTGATCGACCACACCGCCGAGGACTTCGTGGAGGCGGTGCTGGTCGCCACCGATGATGCGGGTGCGGACGTGGTCTACGACCTGACCGGGGGCGACTTCGTGGAGCGCTCGTGGCGCTGCACGGCGCACGGTGGCCGCTATCTGGCGGTCGGGTTCGCGGACGATGACGCCAACGGCATGACCGGAAGGCCGCTGCGGATGGCCTGCATCGGGAACATCGACATCGTGGCCGTGATGGTGGCCTGGGCGGACTCGGTCGACACGGGTATGCGACGGTTCGGCTTCAACCCATTCGGAAGAGACGTCGCCGACGAGATCCATGCCGATCTGCTGCGCCTGGCCGCAGAGGGCGCCATCCGGCCGTACGTCGGTCGACGGGTCAGCATGGAGGAGGCGGGCCGTGCGCTCGACGAGCACGAGGCACGTCGTTCGCTGGGCCGGACGGTCGTCGAAGTCCGCAGCGGATGAGCACCACCGAGTTCACCTGGCGCGACTCGGCGCTCCACAGCCGACCGCTTCTCGCGCTCAACTGGGCGGGAGCGGGGCTCGCCCGCTTCGGACGTGAGCTGCCGTCGCTCACCCCGTCGTCGATCACGGCGGCCGCGGCCAAGGCGGCCGGATCGGACGACTTCGGGAGCGACTCCTATCGGGAGCCGCTCGAGGTGTACCTCCGTGCCTGCGAGGCCCAGGCCGAACTGACCACGTTCGGACGCCTCCTGATCTCCAAGATGCTCGCGGCGTCCCTGGCGAACCGCATTGAGCTGCACCGCTGGTCGCTGGAGCACCCCGAAGTGCACGACGAGCGGATAGAGAGCCCCTGGGTCATCGTGGGCCTGCCACGCACCGGGACCAGCGTGCTGTCCCTGCTGCTGGGCCTCGATCCCGTGGCCCGGCCGCTCCTCCAGTGGGAGGCCGCCCACCCCATCCCGCCCGCCACCCTGGAGGAAGCGGCGGAAGATCCCCGGATTGCCCGGACCGCCAAGGACCTCGACGGGCTGATGAAGCTCAACCCGCCTCTCAAGGCAATGCACCCCTTCGGTGCCACCCTGGCCGAGGAATGCGTCTCGCTCTTCATGTACGACGTCCGCACCCTCGCCCTCGAGACGCAGGCCCACGTGCCGTCCTACGCCCGCTGGCTCGAGCAGGCGGACATGTCGCCCGCGTACGCGCAGCACCGCCTCGCCCTCCAGACCCTGCAGTCGCGCCAGCCCACCGAGCGCTGGATCCTCAAGACGCCCAATCACCTGTGGCACCTCGAGGCCCTGCTCGCCAGCTATCCCGATGCCAGGATCATCTGGACCCACAGGGACCCGGGGCCGGTGGTCACCTCGCTGGCCAGCCTGGCCAACGCCAGCCAGCGCCTCTTGACGAGCCGGAGCGACCCTCGCCCCACCGCCGAAGAGTGGAAGCGCAAGTGTGCCTTCGCCCTCAATTCGGCGATGGCCTTCGACGACAAGTCCGAACCCGGCTGGTGCCAGCACCTGCACTACGACGCCCTGATGGCCGACCCCCTGGAGGCGGTCCGCCAGCTGTACCGCAGCTTCGGCGAGGAGG
>Ga0187879_10001645_pt1 | contig 15268 bp, 15 predicted proteins | sample June2016WEW_19_1_FD_132423 | JGI IMG/M metagenome (GOLD analysis project Ga0187879, IMG submission 132423) | Peatland microbial communities from SPRUCE experiment site at the Marcell Experimental Forest, Minnesota, USA - June2016WEW_19_10 | ecosystem: Environmental > Terrestrial > Soil >... | reverse complement strand
CGCTGACGCCGTGTTCTATATCCAAAAAGGAAAAGTAAGGCTCACCGTTGTATCGGCGAGCGGGAAAGAAGCCACAATAGGGATTCTGAACGAAGGGAATTTCTTCGGGGAGGGTTGCCTCACCGGACAGCCCCGCCGCATGTGCTCCGCAAGCGCAATGACCGACTGCACAGTGATGCGGATCGAGAAGAAATCCATGATGGAAGTGATTCACCGGGAACGTGCGTTCTCCGATATGTTCGTGACATACCTGCTGACACGGAACATCCGGTACGAGGAGGATTTGGTCGATCAGCTTTTCAATTCAAGCGAGAAACGCCTTGCTCGCGTTCTTCTCCTGCTTGCTCACTTCGGCAAGGACGGGAAGTCGGAAATTGCGATTCCCGAAATCACTCAAGAGACTCTGGCAGAGATGGTGGGCACAACTCGTGGACGAGTGAATTTCTTCATGAACAGATTCAGGAAATTAGGATTCATCGACTATCACGCTGACAATGAACTACAGGTTCACAGTTTACTTCTCAACGTCGTGCTCCACGACTAGATTCCGCGCCGAAATCCGAACCGCCGCACGACGTTTCCGGCCCTGCGATCTGTGAAGTCTCCAAATGAATCGCCAAGACTGAGCATTTTGGATTTCCTCGGCTTCTTGGATGTTTTGGTCATGTTCCTCCTCGTGGTATCGACTCGTGGGACTGCTTAGGGGGGGAGTGCGTTTCTGGTGGTTGTGGGGATCGGCGGACGGCCTTTCCCGCCACTTGAAGTATACAAACCATACAGGCGTTTTCGTTGCCGCCAAGTGGTTGAAGGGCCATAGGTTATACGAATAAAAACTGAAAGGCGGCGGGATCGGGGCAAAATCGAAATTGCCTCGGGCTGGAGGGCGCTTCGCGGCAGGAGCAATCTCGGCGGTCGAGACTTGTAATCGTCTGTTCTCGTCAACTATCCACTACAATCTCATCCGAGCGGCCAATGCCTACACGCCTCGCATCGTTTGTGGTCCAGCTTGCGCTTGTAGCAGTCCTGCTTCAAGCCTGTCCATTAACCTTGTTGGCAGCAAAAGCTGCTTCGGGGCGGTTCTCGCCCCATTGCGACGGCGCTGGTTTTTATCTCTCAAAGATCGATGGACTGCCTTCTGAGCAGAAAATCAATCTGAATTTGCGCCAGCACTTCTCTTGGTGGAATTATCATCCGCAGGGAAGTTTGGGAAGATGTATATGCGGAACGATGCGCCCATACTCACATGGACGAATATCGCATCCTGTCACCTTCTGTTGTGCTTGATGAAGTGCCTGCCGTAACTCCGTGCTTTGGAGAGAACCCAGCCTTTAAGGTTTTTACATTGACGCAAAATACGTTTACACCCACAGATTATAGTTCCCTGAACTATGACCTCGCTAAGGTGCCGCTGCCGACGCAGTTCGATAACTATTACACTTTTTCGGCTGCCTATTCCATGCAGGGTCCTTTGGGCGTTTCTTTGCTGCAACTTTATCCAGAACTGGAAAATGGTATTTCACTGACCGATACCCAGCCTATTACGCAACAGGCACTCTACATGGTCCAGTATAATGCTGGAAACGCAACCTGGAATCCCAAGCCGCTGCCGCTGGGCGCGCCCTGGAATCCCATTACTAATGCTAACTGGCCGGTTTTCGCCTGCGGCATCGGAAAAATGGCGCAGCTAGATTTTGAAGATTGCGTGAACTCGTATTGATTGCAAATCGGACCTGAGGACATCGGCGGATCACGGGAATTGACGTGCCTAACGGAGCCAGATAGAGCGGTCGAAAAAGTAATGGCTCCTTCGGGCCAGACGGCACCATTCCCCGACCGCGAGGGAGGAGCTTTAGTGTCGCTTGGTCATGCAATTCAAAATTGGAAATATCGTCCATAACAAGACCACCCGAGAAGAAGGTCGTATTGTGCGGACCGCAGACCTCCCTGGCTACGGCTTCTGCTACATAGTGTCAGTCGCTCCAAGCCCAGTTTGGGGTATGACGGCGACAGAAGCCATCTGGAAACGATCATATGTGAGTAATGGATCGCCATTGAGCAAGTTTCTCGCGGATTTCTTCTAATCGACATTCACTGGCGTCCGGTAGAGTCGTCCGGACTTTCGGCCTACGTGGGTGACGATGCCGAAGCCCGGAAGCCAGCCTTCGAATAGCCCGGTGATCCGGTTGGTGAGGACGATGTCCATCTTCGCCAGCCATCGCTTACGGAACCGCATCATGAGCACGCCCGTGGCGGCGATGGCGACGATTATGATGGCTGCGGCATTCACGGCTTGATGGAATCAGATGCGTTTGCGTTTATTCCGAGATGGCGAACGGCGTGCCGCGTCGGCGGTCACGAACTTGTGAGCCATGCCTAGCAAGTCCCGTAGGACATCAGGTGCGACGCGGGACAGGCGAACCAGCACGGCGCTGCCGCCGAGATAGTGATCGGTCACGTAGTAAAGATCGGGAGCGGCTGCGAGCAGTTCGGCGCGGTCGTCGAAGCCGACGCGAACCGCAAGCGAATTCGGCTCGGCCGAGCGATGGGTAGGCGAGCACGCCATGAGTCTTCCGCGAACCTTGAGCGCGGGTGCTCCGTATGCTGTGCTCTCCTCCACGCCGGGCAACGCCAAGCCGATTGTCCGAACGCTATCGAAGTTAATTGGGCCTCCCTTGTTTCTTCGAGGTTTTGATCTGCTTCGCCGATCTTACAGCCGCTTTTGATCCGGACTTCGACGTTCGTGCACCCGGAATTTTGCCGATACGAGCATCCCCAGCCAGCACAAGCTCGCATGCCCGCAGCGCCGCTGATTCAAAGTCAGGGGCATCGACGGGTAAGACCTGCCAACCCGTTATGCCTTTGCCAGGCGGCCTTTCGCCCCCTGTTTCGCCTCGGGAGGAGATGGTCAGCCCGGTATAGCTTCTGGACAGGGGGAAGGCTTATTGACACTTGTCTTTCCGTAGATACTTTGGAAAGGAAGGAACTCCTGACGCCGACACGCTATGAAAAGCAGCACAAAGATCACCAAGATTATCCAGCCGTATCCCGCGATTTAGGCGGGGATCGTTCTCTTTCAAAATAATATGACTAGACGTGCAGAAAGGAGGGATCACATAAAAATCCTTAAAGGCGCGATTGTCTATCGTCAGACGTGCGATTAAGGTCACAAGTAGGCTCTCATCCGAGACAGGCTGTAAGCGCCATCGAACGCTCCCTTCATGAGTTCGGAAAGTTCGGGATGCCAGTACCGAGATGAGCTTTCCGTTGTGCAAGCGAAGCCTAGTGCGAAATGATGGTCCACGATTCTCAATCGAGATTTGATCCCTAGAAAGCTCGACGATCCTCTTCATTAGGTCTTCGCGCAGCACATGAGTATATCGTCGCTTTTCAAGCCAGCCCCCTCCTCTCCAAAAACCGTCATAACCGATAAGTTCATAGGCGCGACTCAGCGAACCGAAGCGTCTCCTGTATAGACTCGCCGATGGAATACCAAGGGTACTCGCCATGAGTTCGACAGTTAGCTTGCCGCCATGCTTCACAAGACCAGCCTTGAGAGCATCCAGCATGCCGTCGTCAGATATGTTGCGTCCAGAAGTTTCAACCATCCGTTGTGCCTCTGCAAACGTGAGCGGCTCCACCAACGCTTCAAAAGCTGATGGCACAATCGTCCATTCTGATCTCGGCACGTCTACACTCGGTGCATACAGCCTTTTGGTGGAGCGGCCATACACGTTGAAACCAGCATACTTGGGGTGGGTGAGAATGATGCTGACGGATCGCCCCGTGTGGTTCCATTCTGATCCTCCGACGTATTTGATGCGTCGGCGGTTAAGTTCCTTGGCAATTTCTTTGAACGTCATGTTCTTGCGGACAAACATCTCATAAATTTCTTTTACACAACGCACTTCGTTTGCAGGTCCGAGAACCTGAACGACGCGATCACTCGCAATGCTCTTTCGTTGACCTGCATCTAAAAGATGCTTTGGTCTGCCGTCCGCCGAAACCAATAGCCGTCTTAATCCGTACCCCGGCTGTCCTCCTTGCTTAAAGCCCAGTCGTGCCGATCTTTGATGCCCGGCGTGGGTCTTGACGCCGAGTTCTCGACTGTACTCGCCTGCCATCGCTCTCTTCAGCGCCTTCATAATGGCGCTTGGCATCGTCGCATCATTCGAGAATGTTTCGGCACAGTAATGTACGAGCACGCCCGCCCTCTTACAAAGAAATTCGTAGTAGGCCGCCTCATCCGTATCCTGAAATCTTCCCCAGCGACTAACGTCATAAACCAAAATTGCGCGATAGGGTTGGTCCCCCTGAACCACATCGCGCAAAAGCTGTGCAAGTCCTTTTCGGTTCTTGAGAACTACCCCGGTCCTGCCTGCGTCAACGTAGGTCTTCACGACGCTGAAACTGTGCTTCTCCGCATATTGCCGGAGGATCGCAGTCTGATTCTCCAGCGAGAAGTTTTGATGTTCGGTGGACATCCTGAGATATTGAGCGGCAGGAACGGGAGAAGCAGCAGAATTCACGAGTGTGCTCCTTACTAAAGAGAGTTTACTCGTTCTCTTAGCCCGAACTAGTCGTGGAGAACAACGTGGAGAAGTGAAGGGCTGACTTCAAGCCCACCGTTGTAGCGAACGTAACCCAACTTCCGGAACCTGGTCATGAAAAGATTGACTCGCGAGCGAGTTGTGCCCACCATTTCTGCCAGCGTCTCCTGACTGATCTTGGGAATCGCAACTTCGGGCTTTCCGTCTTTGCCGAAGTGCGCAAGCAGCAGGAGAATGCGAGCTAGTCGTTTCTCGCTGGAATTGAAAAGCTGGTCAACCAAATCCTCTTCGTATCGAATGTTTCGCGTCAGCAAGTAGGCTACAAACATATCGGAAAAGGCGTGTTCGCGATGAAGCGCTTTCATCATGTACTTCTTGTCGATTTGCATCACAGAGCAATCGGTCATTGCGGTTGCGGAGCACATCCGGAGGGGCTGTCCTATAAGGCAGCCCTCCCCCAAGAAATCGCCCTCGTTCAGAATCCCTATTGTGGCTTCTTTCCCGTTCCTTGCGACAACGCTTAACTTCACCTTCCCTTTCTGGATATAGAAGACGGCATCGGACGGATCGCCCTGAGCAAAGATTGTCTGCTTTCTGGGAAAGGCTTCAACTTTTCTACCGCGGTCAATGGTCGAGAGGAAGATTTGGGGATTGAATTTCCCGCGCTTCTTGACTGCCGCCAAGGGTGTCATGACTAGCCCCTTGAAACTTAAGGTTTGCCCAAGAACCCGGAGTTCGGAAGCCAATATTCTATTCGAGGTCCGATTCGTCGACGACAGCATTTGTTCGGTGTTCTGAAAATGGAACAGGCAAGAGGGCCATTCACAGTGCGGCCATGATGGCCTCTTGCCTCTGTGGTACTCCAGTTGGCCCTCTTATCTCATGCGTGATGGGCTGCGGTCAGTGACGAATGAACATACGATGGTTGTGCAAAAGTCCCATGCTCGCCATAACCCGCTTGCGGCTTTCCTCGGATCGATCTCTGGCGTGCTGGAGCATTTGCTCAAGTTCACTGTGAATTTCGGCGATGCGCTGCTTTTCACGCTGCAATTCTTCTTCGAAGGTGCTGTACGTTCGCTTGGGATGCCTGTCCATGTTCCTCCATTTGAAGGACAGGGACGCAGAAATAATCTTTCCGCCTACGTTCCCTGCCCACCCACCTTTGAGGCTTGGCGAGGAAAGGCCATCATGCTAGTTAGCCTGCCGCCTCACCTTGGGAGAACTTATCTCATGCTAATTGGGTGTCGTCTGTGACAGATGAACGTCCGGGCTGTGGATAATCAGACAATCTGGATGGGTTTACTCTCCGACCATACTCTTCTGCAAACCCCGCACTAAAGTCTTCCCAAAACCAGCCGATCTGGCCTCACGGAGGAACACCATGACGCTGATTCCTGCTGCTCCATACCTCCGATGAAGGTAAAATGAAGGCCCACTATGGAGCAGCGCCCCACGCCGGTCGCCCAGTATCTTCGGATGTCCACCGAGCATCAGCGGTACTCGCTCGATAATCAGCAATTAGCGATCCAAGCCTACGCGGACCTGCACGGTTTGAGCGTCGTGCAAACCTATACCGACGGCTCTAAGACCGGAGTCGTTCTCAAACGGAGAAGCGGTCTCCAGCAACTCCTGCAGGATGTTGTGAGCAGCAATCCGGGATACAAAGCGATTCTGGTTTATGACGTCAGTCGCTGGGGTCGCTTTCAAGATGCTGACGAATCGGCCCATTACGAGTTTCTTTGTAAGTCCGCGGGAATCCCAGTTCACTACTGTGCGGAAGTCTTTGTGAATGACGGTACCGTGCCGAATACGCTGTTGAAGGCGATTAAGAGAACAATGGCGGGCGAGTACAGCCGGGAGCTTGGCGTTAAGGTTTTTGCAGGATTGAAGCGACTGGCAAAGCTCGGTTTCAAACAGGGCGGACTTCCGGGATACGGACTAAGGCGGATGCTAATTTCTGCCGAAGGCAAGCCAAAGCAGATTCTTGCTCAAGGGGAACGTAAGAGCATCGCCACAGACCGGGTGGTCTTGGTTCCTGGGCCAGCTGACGAAGTGGATTGTGTCAGAGAAATATATCGACTATTTCTTGAAGAGAAGCGAACCGTGCACGGAATCGCTCAGGAACTCAATCGACGAAATACGAAATATTTCGGGAACTCCAAATGGGATCTAACGGCGGTCCTTAAGATTCTGTCGCACCCGAAATACACCGGCTACAACGTCTTTGGGCGGACATCTCAAAAGCTCTATACCGCCGCAATTCGTGTCCCCAAATCCGAATGGATCTGTACACCAAACGCTTTTGCTCCGTTGGTAGACGAGGCGACATTTCAACAGGCTCAACTTCTGTTGCGCGGAAGAACGATCAACAAATCCAACGAGGAACTGTTGGAAGCGTTGCGTTCATTGCTCGCCCGGCAAGGCCGACTCTCCTTGCGGCTTATTAAAGAGGACCCCGAAATGCCGTCGCCCTCCGTCTACCGAGGACGTTTTGGCAGTTTGCGGCGGGCATATGAATTAATCGGATACGGACGCTCCGAAGACTTTGGCAAAGTTGATCTACGCCGCCGGACGCAAGCACTCCGTGAAGAACTGATTAACAAGATTCAAGTCATGTTCCCGACCAAGGTCTCGATTGTGCGGCGAGGAGGGAGATGGCGGTCGCGGCTTCGCCTGAAAAACGGTCGCTTCGTGAGCGTCCTCGTTTGTCGGTCGATCGGCAAAAGAAGCAAGCATTTCATTTGGAAAGTTGATCCCATCGCCTACGAGCGCCGATGGGTAACGTTGATCGCTTTTCTGAATATGAAAAATGAATCCATTCACGAAATGCACGTTTTCCCTAACATGAAGCGCACGGGACCTTTTCACGTCACGGCGGATAATAGCTGGGTGAAACGTGGCCAGCGGTTAGAGGCGCTGTCACAATTCCTTGATGGCGTTAAGGCTGTTTCCCAAGAGCGGTGACGCAATCGATCAGTCCGAACCTTTCCGTGGAGGGGCCCGCCCATAAGTTGGATAAACCCGAACGTTCACGAGAACTGGCCGACGTGGAACGACTGCTCAAACGACCCTGCGATTACACTCAGTGAGAATCCAGTTCGGTCCAGCCCATCATCGGCGAGCGGCGGCGTTGGGCGAGGGCACGCGCTCCCAGTGAATTTAAGCACAGGAAATCCCTCTTCTTCGCATGAGTTAAACTACCGACATCGTCACGAACTTTGACCAACTGCCATGCCCCTTGATACTCCAACCATGCCCTCCGCATCTCGCAGTAAAAGGGTCCAACCCATGCCCGATCTGGTTCCTGCGGCACAATATGTCCGCATGTCGGATGAAGCGCAACAATACTCGGTTGATAACCAGAAAGCGGCAATCCAAGAATATGCTTCCAGTCACGGCTTCACGGTGGTGAAAACCTACGCCGACATTGGAAAGAGCGGAGTTGTGGCGAAGCACCGCAAAGCTCTACGGGAGTTGCTCAAAGACGTTGTAAGCGGCAATGCTAACTACGAAGCTGTCCTCGTTTACGATGTGAGTCGGTGGGGTCGGTTCCCGAACAACGACGAAGCTGCCCACTACGAATTCCTCTGTCACAGTTCCGGCATACCCCTCCACTATTGCGCCGAGCCATTTGCCAACGACGGTACGGCAACGAGTTCCCTGCTGAAGGCACTGAAGAGGAGTATGGCCGCAGAATTCAGCCGGGAGTTGGGAGACAAGGTGTTTCGCGGCAAGACCCGAATCGTTGGACTGGGGTTTTGGGTTGGGGGGCCACCGGGTTACGGCTATCGGCGGCTCATGGTCTCGGCGGACGGCAAACCCAAGCAAGTAATGAAACCGGGCGAACAAAAGAGTCTGACGACCGACCGAGTGATCCTCGTCCCCGGCCCGCGCAAGGAACTTGAGACTGTGCGAAAAATATTCCTGATGGCGGCAGACGGCAACGGTCCCAGCGCGATAGCTCGCGAGCTAAATCGAAGCGGCATAACCCATGATGGAAGACGGTGGACGCACATCGGAGTCCATAATATTGTGAAGAATCCAAAGTACATGGGCTGCAATGTCTGGAATCGACATTCGCAGCGCCTAAGAGGGCCGCTTATTCCAGTCGAACCTCGGTTTTGGGTTAAGAAGCAACTGGCGTTTTCGCCGATTGTGGACCCGAAAACGTTTGACCGCGCACAGGCTGGTCTACCAGTTCCAAAGCGGTGGTCGGATGAGGAAATCATAAAGAGAATTCGACGCTTGCTCAAGACCAAGGGTCGGCTTAGCGAAAGGCTCCTCCAGAAGGCACGGGGCATGCCCTGCACGGTCACCCTTCACAATCACTTCGGTACGTACCGGAAAATCTATGAGAAGGTGGGTTACAACATCGGAGCCGAAGATATTCACAACGGTGCGCAATCTGAACGGTCGATGAAGTTGCGTCAGAACCTAGTGAACGCCATCCGAGAACTGTTTCCCCAGCATGTGACCGTCACTCACTTGCCCAATAGGACGCGATCGATACTCTTGATAGACAACAGCTTTATGGTTTCCGTCCTACTTTGCAGGACCAAGCTCAAACATGGAGCCTCATGCTGGGCGGTGGACCCGAATCCTGCCGAGAAGCATTTTGTTACCTTGCTCTGTACCATGAATAGCAAGCACGATCATGTCATCGAGTACTTCGCACTTCCGGCGATGGATGAGTTTAAGCGAACATCCATCCACGATTCTTGGTTTCGTAGAGCCGCAAAGCTGCCCAGTCTCTCTGACTTTTACGTCACAGTCAAGAAGCTGTGGACGGAAGGATCAAGTAACCTACGAATGCGCCGCCCGAATTTTCCATGAACGTAGCCTTGCCATCGAACTACGAGAAGAGCCGATCCTGAACCCCGGCGAGTTTCGCAGGCGCACTGCATTCGGGATCGTCATTCACCACGCTGTGGACGCGAGGGCTGACGGGATAGCACGGAATGACTCCAAATTATCTGAAGGATACGATTTTTCCATGAGAATGCTTTGGCGAGAGAGGTTGGGTTCCTCCTTTGGAATTGTGATCATAGCGCTGATTCTGCTTGGTACTGGCGCAGTGTTCTACGCGGGTGCAAATCAACCGCAGCAGAACGAAGATCTATTAGTAGTGACTGACGCCAAGGTTCCGTCCTATCCATCTGTCGCCCGAATGTCGGGGTTCCAGGGAGTAGTACGGCTTCAAGTCTCGACCGACGGCGAAGGGATCTCCAAAGTTCAGTTGCTGGATGGGCAAATTGTCTTGGCAGGTGCCGCAATGGACAACGTCAAGACGTGGCGGTTTAGATGGCACGAACGAACTACCTTCGAAACAGTTTTCCGATACAAACTGTTGCCGGAGCGGGTGTGCGACGCTGAGAATCCCACTGTCGTATTGCATTTACCGCTTGAGATTGAAGTGACGGCAAAGGGTATGAAAACATGTGACTCCTTTGGTGAAATCAAACCTAGATAGTATGACCGTGCGCACCCTTAGATGGCAATCTATATTGCCGGCACTCCGATGCCTTTTCATGTGTCAACTTGCGGCTTTTGGGCTACTCCTCGTATCCGGAGCCCAGGCGTCGAAGCTGTCCAAAGACGAGCTCGCCGCGATCTCACGGCGCGGAACCCTTCTGGCGGAATACGATTCCGCGGCATGGCAGGCGACCGACGCAGTGAAAGCTGCTCATCCGGTAGATGGGCGAATGGGTCGTTACATTGCTCGAAAGACAGACGCTGGATGGGCGGTGGATTTCGGTCGGCTCAACGATACCGGTGACAAGTTCCTGTTGGCCTACGAAGCGGACCAAAGAGGAGGGACTGGGCAGTTCGAAGTCAGAAAGTTCGATCCGGTGAGGGAAGATGCGGGTTGGAACCTCGCGGCTGCAAGAGGAATCGACATTGCCATGAAAGACCTTGGCAGAACTGGCCGCCCCTACAATGTCGCGGTCCTCCCGGCTGAGCACGAGGGCATGTACGTGTACTTGTATCCAGCGCAGATCGAGGCGGGTGTCTATCCTCTTGGAGCGGATGTGCGATATCGCGTTTCGCCAGACGGTACAAAAATCATCGAAAAGCGGCAGATGCACCAAGACATCATCGAGTATGCTCCTGCAAGAAAAGACGTGAAAGTAACAGTCGGGTATCACACTCACGTTCTGAGCGATCTGCCGGAGGACACCGATGTGTTGCTAGTTCTAACGCGCAAACCGCAAGTACCGGAGCTCGTACTTGCCGGTCCATACATGTTCACAATCCACAAAAACGGACAAATTTCAGTTGAGGATCGGCCTCGATAGGTTGGCGGAGCAGAGTGGCTGTCGTTTGCGATTCTAGCCGGCCAGGGCGAGCGATCCGGGAGAGGGCAAGGTACTCTGGTTGCTAGAGTATTAGAGTATTCTGAGAGTTTTTCTCGTAGGCTATGGGTTTGGGTGCCGTCCTACCGGAGCGGATCCCGTTTCCGAGTCCGGGGGAGGAGCTGTCAACGCTCACGAAGATTCTAACCCCCCTGCGACCAATGAGAATTGCCCCCGCAGACAAAAAACGGGAACGCTACGGAGCTTTTTCTGCATCCGGCTCCCTACCGATGCTCCAAAGCCCGTATCCGCATGACCAAGCGGGAGGACTCTCACCACAAAGTCTCAACATAAAATATCTCTTCGAACCAGTGTGTTGGTCATACGCTTACTTTCCAGCGATCCCAGATTCCTCGCGAATGCGAACAACTGCCGAACTTGCGACAAAGAGTAGGGGGAGAAAGAAAACTCTGATGGCGCTGCATTCCATGCGGCTAGTCGTTTTGGCTCGCTAGTCGGTAATGATGACCTTCTTGTTCCTTATCACGGTTCCAGCTTCGCCAAACAAGATCGTGCAGCGAAAGTTGGGCTCTTCGAAAACCCAACTCTTACTCTGGCGCTCTTTCTCGCCTAGCCGAAGGTTACGATCTTGGGCGAGCCTTGAGATGCGATCTTTGGTCATGCCGGAAGAGATTTCGTCACACAGGGAGCGAGTACTCAAGTTAATGTGCTCAGCGGGCCGGGGTTCTTCTTTTCCTCCGAAACCCGGCGCAGTGGGAGCCAGCGCGCCGCGGCCAGAATCGGAGCGCTGCAAGTTGGCGCCTTGGGAGCACCGTTCGGCGTGCAGCTAACAAACTTGACCGCCGTGGCAGTCACATACGAGATTGTGATCCCTCCGTCCGGGCGCACTTGTACCCAGGCGAAACCGGGCCCTGTGTCGGCGCCACTGATGCTGATGGAACTGCCGCAATTCAGCCCGTTAGTGCAGGCCGTGAGTGAAATGTGCGGGTTGGTATTCTGCTCGTTATTCTGGGTGACGACCGTGTACACATCGCCTGCGCCGGTTCCGCTGGCGCGGGAATCCACGTCGATGTGCGGATTGAAAATGAAAGCGTTCAGATCCGAAATGTTGGTAACTGCGCCAATCGGCCAACACGCCCCAGTCGGTCCTTCTGTGCCGTTCGGGCAGGCGGTTGTATCCGAGAGTGTAGCCGCTGTCGTTCGGACGATTCCGATTCCGTGGTCAAGGGTGCTCGTTCCGAACATCGTGTCTGCGATGAAAAAAATGTCGCGCTTGGAATCCACGACCACCGTGGGAGTTCCGGTCCCGTCCGAAATGAAGCCATCGACGGGGCTGCTGATGCCAGGTTCGCCCCCCTCGAAATCCGCGGCACAGTTTGTGTTGGATCGCTGTACGTAGAAAGCATCCGGGGCAATGAGCGTGGCGGTGGTATCTGTGCTCAGGCCGCGCGCGTCACTCCCAGCGGCTACGACTAAGTCGTCGCCTCGACTCGTGCGGCCCGGAAGAAACGCAACCGATTGTGCGACCTGCACGACTGCATTCGTTCTCGGTTCGAGGTTGAAGAGGCTTCCGTTAGGGCTGTTGCAGCCCGAAACCCCATGTGCCCACGGGGTTGCTGCAATAAGGACGACTAGAACAGCCAGTGTATGGATGCAAGTTTTCATTTTCGTTTACCTTTCTTGGCTTTCCCTTTTGGAGCTAAAGGTTGAGGTTGTACAAACTCGTTGGTTCTATGAATTCGCTCGTGCACAGAATTTCCAGAGCTTAACCAGAGCGAGGGTCAAACGGGCCTGCGCTTGGCGGCATCGAAGGCGCCGATTCGCGTGCCATGCTTTCTTGGGTTTTACCGGGGCCTCAACGAACCAGCCGACTGACGTCTTTCAAAGCAGTCAATTTCAGCTCGAAGGTAGGAACAGTTGCAGACGGTGCAATGTGCCAACGAGAGACAGATTACGGCGGACAAATACGCCGCGTTGTCACCGCGTTGTCAAGAGTTCGTTAACTTTTATGTGAGCCGCAAACCCAATCCCCGGCCGTAGACCCAGCCGTGGCATGAGCTCTCGGGGAATTTCGCACACAAATGTTCGTCCAGATATTCAGTGGCAGGCGCAACTATTTAGTCTAGCGCGGAAAGAAGCCGTCGAAGGCCAGCTGGCGAAGAAGCTTGACGTATAAATGAAGATTTCAAAGAGTCTTGCTCGTGCTTTGTTGCACAACTTCTGCCTCTTGGTTCGGAAAGGGAGGCATCCATCTGTCAGATTGTTTTGTCGTCGGAAAACGCCAACTTCCTACTTCCGAATTGCCCGTCATCCGTCCAGAGTCCAGTGCTGTTTGCAATGGTGAGTGGCCCGTCAGAATGAGCAAGCTGGCCCCTGACGAGCGCCGAAGAAACTGTTGGAGATCATCATGCGATACTGCGAGCGCCAGCACGTTGCCGACCTCCAGCCCCCTGTCGAAGACTGGAGGGAACTGCTTAGGAGACGCTGCCGCGGCCAGCGCCATGCTCGACTGTCTCCTTCTTCATGGGCATGCGCTCAAGTGTGGGCCGCGAAGTTGGAGAACCAAGCTAGATGCGCTGCGCAATAGGCGTCTCGGTCAAGTAGCGTCTCCTTGCCGTAGCCATTTTCTCGCCTTGAGTTTTGACAGATTTATTACATCCCAGTGACACATTCTCCAGGGGAAGGGGGTGTACTCGGCGGATGCTGATTCTTGACCTTGAAGAATCCAACAACGGACAAAAGTCGCGTTCCGATCCGAAGTTGCCTGCCTTAGGGAGGTCGTCATGCAAACGCTGTCATCTGGGAATTGCGCCGCAAGCCCGGTAAGGAGAATGCGTGCGCCGGTTGGTAAGTCGACTCAGGGGAAGGCGGTTCGAGCCACGCTGCGGGCTTGCACAGCTATCATCTGCCTGTCTGCTATGGCGTCAGTCGGGCACGCACAGACTGGAACCATCGTCCAGCTTTTCGGTTTCCCCTGCGCACAACAGACAGGTAATTGCCCAGCTGGAGCCTCGCCTGATGTGTTGATCCAGGCTTCGGACGGCAATTTATACGGTGCAGCGGAAGTTAGCGGTGAACTCCCCCAGGGCGGCACCATATTTAAGATCACGCCCAGCGGCCAGTTCACCCGGCTGTTTGCCTTTCCCGCCGGGGGCAGCGGCAACTACTTGGAAGGCAGCCTGCCTGCAACGGCGCTCGTCGAGGCCAACGATGGCTTCATCTACGGCACCACATACAGTGGAGGAGCTGCCGCATTGGGAGTGCTGTTCCGGATCAGCAAGACTGGCAAGGACTTCAAGGTCGTCCATAGTTTCTGCTCCGCCGCCAACTGCGCCGACGGCAGCCTTCCGAATAGCCTGATTCTGGGGCAGGATGGCAGTCTCTACGGTGTTGCCGAAGCGGGCGGGTCAAACAATTCCATTTGCGTACATGACGGGGGTTGTGGCACCATCTTCCGCTTTACGCCGCCCAGCACATTTACCACGCTGTTTGAATTCGACGGCAGCACCGAAATCAGCAGGACTCCTATTGCCCTGATCCAGGGTGCGGATGGAAACTTCTACGGCGCGGGAGCGAACGTTTTCAGCTTCACCCCCAGCGGCGTGTTCACAGTTCTGGCCACTTTCCCGCTGTTTCCACCGCCGTTCGTCATCAACTCCGCCGACAGTCAACTCGTTCAGGCCTCCAGCGGTACCCTTTATGGTGCCCTTAAGGCGTACGAACTGAATCAGGCTCAGTTCTACGAGATCGACCCATCCGGCAGCAATTTCCAGCTCTTCCCGCAAATCGGCATTCTCTCCGGGTTTTTCATCGGTTCCACAATTCAAGCTTCCGATGGCAATCTGTGGACCGCCTTCAGTTACACGAGCGACACGAACGGCGGCATCCTGGCCATGTCGCCCGAAACCGGCGCGATTCTGCAAAATATTTCGTTCAGCAACACCAACGCCAGCCTTCCTGACGGCGGTGTGATTCAGGGTGCCGACGGCAAGATCTACGGGACTGCGACCAATGGCGGAACGGTTGCGAAGGGGAAAATGGCGGGTGGAACCGTCTGGAGCCTCGACGCCGGCTTGCCCGCACCCGCAGGGACTGTCGCGACGTTCACACCCGCCAGCGGCGCCGTCGGCTCCGAGGTCACGATTCGCGGTAGCCGCTTCATCGGTACGACTGCGGTGACGTTCAACGGCGTCAGTGCGGCGTTCACGGTCCTTAACACGAGCTTCATCACTACCACGGTGCCTGCCGGTGCAACATCCGGACCAATCGCCGTGAAAAACCTTGGCGGCACTACCGTCAGCACGGAGCAGTTCACGGTTCAATAGGAATGTGGTCGGGACAGAGACTCCGGGGACGACTCGATACTGGGCTGCCGCCATGGCAATTCGCTGGTTCGATCGCGATGGT
>Ga0187879_10001642_pt1 | contig 15280 bp, 12 predicted proteins | sample June2016WEW_19_1_FD_132423 | JGI IMG/M metagenome (GOLD analysis project Ga0187879, IMG submission 132423) | Peatland microbial communities from SPRUCE experiment site at the Marcell Experimental Forest, Minnesota, USA - June2016WEW_19_10 | ecosystem: Environmental > Terrestrial > Soil >... | reverse complement strand
TGATCAACTTGGTGATCTTCGAGGCGCTGGCGCTGTCCTCCCCGATGTTCCAGAAGGCCAGCGTCGCCGCCGAGAAGCTCACCGGCGCCATTCCCGTCCCCGTTAGGGCCACGGTCTGCGGGCTGTTCAAGGCATTGTCGGCCACGTTGAGAGTGGCGGATTCTGGCGCCAGCAGGCTGGGCGTGAAGGTCAGAGTGATCGTGCACTTGCCCCCCGGCGCGATGCTGGTGGGACAGTTGTTGGTTTCCCCGAAGTCACCCATGTTGGCCCCCGAAAGAGAGATGTTGACGGGGGACAAGGCCGCCGTGCCGGTGTTGGTAAGGGTGACGGACCTTGTGGAACTGGTGGTATTGATGGCCTGCGCCCCAAACCCGACCGAAGTCGGAGAGAGGCTGGCTGCGCCAGCTCCGCCCGCCCCCGACAAGCTGACCGTCTGAGTGCTGTCCGGCGCGCCGTTGCTATTGTCGGTGATGGTCAGAGTACCGTTGAGGGTACCGCCCGCGGTGGGCGAAAACGTCACGTTGATGGTACAAGGACTACTGGGCGTAACGCTGGTCCCGCAGCTGTTAGTTTCGCTAAAGTTGCCGCTGGCGACGATACTGGCGAGGGTGAGCGGGGCGTTGCCCGTGTCGCTCAAGATCACCGTTTGCGATGCGCTCGTCGTCCCCACATTCTGGGCGGGAAATGTCAGACCGGTCGGCGCAAGGCTAGCGAACGCCAGGGCTTGCTGCGCCGTCACCTGGAATGGCAGATTGCTGTTGAGCGTGGCGTTGGTTGTGGTCACCTGGACGGTGCCGCTGGTTGCGCCGGTGGGCACGGCAGTCTCGATTTCGGTATCGGACACGACAGTGAACGTCGCCGCCGTGCCGTTAAAGCTGACGCCAGTCGCATTGGCAAGACCGTTGCCCAGGATAATGACGGCGGCTCCCACCCCGGCTGACCTGGGCACAGTTTGTACGAATGGGCCAAGCCCCATCGAGAGGCTGAAGACCGTGCCAGCGTAGTCAAAGGAGCTTGTCCCGTAGAAGGTTCCGTTAGAGGCTTGCATCATCCCGGCTAGTGGTTCGGCACCGTCAGCGCATCCAGCCGCGGAGCAAAAGCTGTAAAGCGTTGCGAACGCTCCGCCAGGCGTGATTTGGAAGATGGTGCCGTAGCCAGCGTTTCCACCAAACAACGTCGTCCCGTAGAAGTTGCCGTCGGTGCCTTGCACTAGCGCTGCGTAAGGGTTAGCGCCGTCGGTGGAATCGAACGTGTGAAGTGTGGTCAGCGCGCCGCCTTGAGTGATTCTGAACACGGTGCCAGCACCGTTGGCCGCCCCTCCCCCGTAGGTTGTCCCGTAGAAGTTTCCGTCAGTGCCTTGCACCAAGGCGGCCGAAGGATCCAAACCGTCGGTGCAACTTGCAGGGCCTTCGGAGCAGAAGCTGTAAAGGGTGGTCAACGTACCGTCGGCGGTGATTCTGAAAACGGTGCCCCAATTATACTCCCCGCCAGTGTAAGCTGTGCCGTAGAAATTCCCGTCAGTGGCCTGAATCAGCCCGCCGAAAGGCTCTACGCCGTGAGTACCATCGAACCTATACAGCGTGGTGAGGGTACCACCTGGGGTAATCTTGAAGACGGTGCCACAGCCATCGGTGGGATTACACAAGGTGGTGCTCCCGCCCATCCAAGTTACGCCGTAGAAGTTCCCGTCGGTGCCTTGCACCAGACCCGCATAAGGCCATTTGCCGTCAGTGCAGCCCGTTTGGGAGCAAAAGGTATAAAGCAGCGTCACTATACCCTCTGGTGTGATCTTAAAGACGGTGCCTGTCTCATTGGGTCCGCCATACGTGGTTGTGCCATAGAAGTTGCCGTCCGTGGCCAGGACGAGGCCCGCGTAAGGCTCGTATCCTTCCGGGCAGCCGGTTTGAGAGCAAGGGAACTCATACAGCGTGGTCAGTGTTCCGTCCGCGGTGATCTTGAACACCGTGCTGCCGTTGAAGGTCGTGCCGTAAAAGGCCCCATCGAGACCTTGAACCAGTTGGTCGCTAGGGCCACCGCCGTTGCCTGGTGCTCCAAAATTGTACAATGTAGTGAAGGTTTGGCCACGCGAGGCAATCGGCCCCAGCACACCGAAGACACACAAACAACTGATTGTTTTCCACCAGCTAGGCCTAGTCATACTACCTCCTTTGTTTGCTTCTGCGACTCTGACGTTCGGATTCTGCAAAGAACGCCTTCCGGCCAGGATTTCCAGCACAGCCTCGTCACCGGTTAGGAACAAAGCACAGCCTTGCCCGTGCGATAGAAACTTGACGACCTCGATTACCTGGCGCTGGTTCGCCTCAAGACTGAGAGGCAGCCTGCCGTAACTCGCGACACACCTTGAGTTGAGTTGTCGTGGGTAGGGTGGAAAGCTGACGGTTAGCGAGAATATTTTCTGCGGCTTGTATCTCCGGAAGAAGACCAAACCATCCGACGGCGAAAAGTGAAGGAACGACACATGTGCAGCAGAGCACAGTGCTCTTTGTCGCTGTTTGCCGTTGGCTGGAAGCGATGAAGCACCGGGGCACGAGCAACCTCCCCTGGGGCATGAATCCGATCAAGCGGAGCGAATGTAGTCGTACAGAGAGACGAATGTCAAGAAAATAAGGAGTTGACAGACATAATATCATGTTAATTAATAGTACATAGACGTATTGTCCCTCGATGAAAGGGGAGATGCTTGCACCTGGAAACTACGAAGGCACATCGGCGGAGATTGAACCGATAGGGCATTCGGCGTATGCTTTTGGCCAGACGTGAGGAATAATGTCAGGTCCAAGCACTTTAAGGGGGGCACGATAATGGAACAAAACTCGCCGGGAAAGCCACAGCGTCACGCAGTTCAACCCTCCGACCGCCTCGTTTCGGTCGACGCGTTGCGCGGCTTCGATATGTTCTGGATCGCGGGTGGAGGGCCGTTCGTCATGGCCTTCTTCAAGCTCTTCGCGAATCCGCTCCCGGCGTGGCTCGAGCGCCAGTTCGACCACGTTCCGTGGGTCGGCTTCGTGGGCTGGGACCTCATCATGCCGCTGTTTCTGTTCATCGTCGGCGTGGCCATGCCGTTCTCGTTCGGCAAGCGGCGCGAGCGGGGCGACAGCCGAGTCAGCATCTACGGCAAGGTTGCCTATCGCGTGGTGGTGCTGTGGATTCTGGGCATGGTCGCGCAAGGACACCTGTTGGCGTTTGACCTTCACAATCTGCAGCTTTACAGCAACACGCTGCAGGCGATTGCCGCCGGCTACTTGATCTCCGCGATCGCCCTGGTCGAGTTGCCGGTACGCTGGCAAGGTGTGCTTGCCGGTGCGTTGTTGGTAGTTTTCTGGGCGCTCATGAGGTTCGTTCCTGTGCCCGGCCACGGCGCGGGAGTCCTTACTCCTGACGGCAACCTCGCGATGTGGATTGATAATGCCCTGCTGGGACGCTTCCGCGACGGCACCGACTACACCTGGATTCTGAGCAGTCTGGGTTTCGGCGCAACCACGCTGATGGGAGTCCTCTCCGGGCACTTGCTGCGATCGCGCCTCCCGGGCGCGCGAAAAGCGCTGGTGCTCGCGGCTTCGGGCGTGGGCTGCCTCGTCGCCGGGTGGCTCTGGAGCTTCGAACTTCCGATTATCAAGCACATCTGGACCAGTTCGATGGTCCTGTGGTCAGGCGGATGGTGCTTGTTGCTGCTGGCCATTTTCTATGGACTCATCGACGTGCTCGGCTACCGGCGCTGGGCGTTCTTCTTCATCGTTTTCGGCATGAATGCCATCGTGGCCTACATCGCGCCCGACCTCATCAGCTTCGAGCGAATCAGCGCTGCCAATTTCACGGGCCTGGCGCGGCATCTTGGTGTGTTCAGCGAGTTTCTGCTGACGGGCGGCGCCGTGGGAATTCTCTGGCTAGGGCTTTATTACATGTTCCGCAAGAAGACGTTTGTGCGCATCTGAGCCGCCTGCGTTTATAATCTGTTCATGGAGACCTTGAATCCTGTCGCATCGGCGCTGGGGCTGGGCATGCTGGCTGGCATCCGGCTTTATGCCACCGTGCTCGTAGTTGGCCTGCTCCTGCGCTTCGGCCGGTTCCCTCTGCCGCCTGCCTGGCAGCACGCGTCAGTGTTGGCTGACACGCGCGTCCTGGTCCTCGCCGGTGTCGCGTGCGCGATTGAGTTCATTGCGGACAAGGTTCCCTGGGTGGACAGCGCCTGGGATTCCATTCACACCTTTATTCGCCCCATCGGAGCCGCGCTCGTCGCGTCCTCGCCGTTCTCTAATCTGGAACCCGCTTATCAAGTCTTGTTGATCCTGCTCGCCGGCGGCATGGCCTTGACAGGGCACTCGGCAAAAGCAACCGTGCGGCTGGCCGTCAATCACAGCCCGGAACCGTTCAGCAATATCGCGTTAAGCCTGGCTGAGGACGCATCCGTGGCCGGCGGCTTCTACTTGCTGGTGAAGCATCCGTGGGTGCTGGCCGGCATTGCGTTCGCTTTCATCGCATTGTCCGCCTGGCTCGGTCCGCGAATCTACCGCGCCATGCGCGCGGAGTGGGCAACAGTCGCAGCGCTCGTTCGAAACTGGCTCGGGACGGTTCGCGCCCCGCAACTCACGCCTGCTCAGCAACAGTGGCTCACAGAACATTTTCCCGGACCGGCGCCCTCCCGGTTGCTTCACGTGATCGGCACGGCAGACACCCGGGGACTTCGCAACGCAGTCGGCACGCTCTGCCTAGAAGAGCAGGAGGCAGTGTTTTTCACCCGGAGATGGGGGCGGCTTGTGGCGCGCCAGATCGGCCCGCTACACACGGTCGAAACCAGAAAAGGGCTTTTGCTGGACCAACTTCTTCTGATCTCCGCCGACGGCACACGATTGCGCTTCGGTCTGCTCGCTGGCCAGTTGAAGAGCGCGCGGGAAGGACTGGCAGTCTCCTCGAATATACCTCTTTGAGGCGAAGACTCTCTTAACACCTATAACCGGAATGTGTCATCCTGGGTCCTTCGCTTGTCATTCTGAGCGAAGCGAAGAATCTCCGTAGTTCGCTCAGGATAAACTCCGCGAAGGATCCCGGTAGTTATTCGTGAATACCTGAACCAACGGAAACTGCAGAGATCCTTCGCTCCGCTCAGGATGACAGGCCCCGCTCCCTCGAAAGTCACGTCATTCCCGCGAAAGCGGGAATCCATTGGTCCCTGCACTGAATCTTCCGCCTGCCCGCTCAAAAGAGCAGCTTCAATCCAAATTGAATCTGCCTGGAAGTCGTGGCGGTGGCGGTGATGAGTCCCGCCGTGGGACTGACGGCGCCATTCGAGAAGACGATCGGATTGGGAGTATCAAAGTTCGCGCGGTTAAGGATGTTGAAGAATTCCGCCCTGAATTGCAGTCTTATCTTCTCGGATACCGCGGACTCTTTGGCGAGCGACACATCCACGTCGGCCAATCCGGGGCCGTCGAACGTTCCCCGCCCTAAGTTTCCGTACGTGCCTGCGGCAGGCAAGCTGAAGGCATTCGGATTGAACCATTGGGCGGGATTCCGGAGCACGATCCGGCCGACGGAAGACGGATTCACCTCCGGCCGATCCGGGTTTCTTGTGTCTCCGTCTCCGGAGACGTTCGAACCTAGCTGGGGCGTGAATGGAAAGCCGCTCAGCAACGTGGCGATTCCGTTGGCTTGCCAGCCTCGAATCAGCAGGTTTCCCAAACTTCGCGCGCTTCTCTGTCCTTGCTTAGTGCGGCCAAACGGAAACTCGTAGTGCGCGGAGATGCTGCCTTGGCTGGTTACATTCAAGGCCGAACGTCCCCAATCTCTTCCCGGATCATTCCGGTCCAGCACCATCTGCGCCTGGTTGTTCGCTTGGGCGCCGGTCAGAGCGGAATTCATGTCGAGATTTTTCGCCCAGGTGTAACCCGCTCGAAATTGCAGGCCCTGAGCGAGGTGCCGGACAATCTCAAGCTGCAGCGCGTTGTAACTGCTGTTTCCCTCGGTGTACCAGAAGAATCCGGAGGAAAGGTACGGATTAGGCCGCGACCCAAGAGGTATGTACTGGGAGCCCTTGGCGACCACGCTTCTCGCGGTGCCCACGCCGCCAGCCTGGCAGCCGCTTGCATCAGAGCAGATCTCAGCCGGAATGGTATTGGGGTCGACGCTCAAGAGCCCGTGATAGCCGAAAGACCCGTCGTAGATCGCGCGCAGCACCGTGTTCGGGCCGGCCTGCCGTTCGAGAGAGAAGCTCCAGGCCTCGACGGTGGGAGTCTTGGCGTTGGCTTGCACTCCTTGCGGCGCATACATAGTGCAAGGCGCTGTAACGCCCGGCCCGCAGGACGGTCGCGGCGGCAGGTTGGGGAGAATCGGCACGATCGACGAGAGAGGAACATGTGAAAACGAGACCGAGCCGTTGTAAGGCGGAAGCGCATTGAGCAGGTAGCTTACATCGTCGAGCAAGGAATAGTGGATGCCGAACGCTCCTCGTATGGCTATCGTTCCCCTTCCCGAGGGATCCCATGCGACAGCGACACGGGGGCCAAGCAGTGACTTGGCATTGTTCTTGGTGAAGGCCGAACCCGCCACGCGCGGATTGGTTTCGAGTTCGCCATTAGCATCCACAAGATAGTTGGCAGCCCTTCCAGCCACTTCGTTCCAGCCGCTCGTGAATTCGTCCCGCAGTCCCGCCTCGAGCGTAAGATTAGGCCGCAATTTGATGGTGTCCTCGAAGTACCAGGCGCCGAAAAGGCTTCGCCAGCCCAATTCGGTGGGAGTGGGCACCACTTGGAAGCTGCTCACAGTTCCCTCGAGAAAAGTCTCCAAGCTCGTGAAGCTGGCTTGGCCCAATTGGCGTGAAGCGGTGTCTTCGTTGTCCTGGAGACGCTCGAACCAGACGCCCAGGCTGACCTGATGCATGCCCTTGACGATGTGCAGGTCGTCGGAGTAGGTGAATAGGTTCCGGCCATTCCAGGCTTTCGCGGCGTTGTTGGGTCCGGCGGAAGTGATCGCCGCAGCTCCGGTTGTAGTAAGTCCTCCCCCGATAACAATTCCCCCCGGCTCCCGCCCGGAAACAAACGACAGGCTGGGCGCAAAAACGGCAAACGAAAACGGCTGGAAGTTGAAGCCTGCACGGGAGAAGCCGGCCAAGAATACGTTGAGCAGTTGCGGAGAGAAAATATGAGTCTCCTGGAAACTAGCCACTTGGCTCCGCAGCGCCAGGGCTGATCCGAACAAAGGGTCGGCCAGCGGTGTCAGGCTGTCGCCATCGTCCAGCGTGTAGGCTGCGGAAAGGGAGTCCCGGCTGCGAATTGGCGAGTCGGCCCGCATCGTGCCAAAATCCTCTCGAATAGCCTGCCTGGGATTATAGTAGGCGAGCGCCGTTCCGCTCCGCCGACCGTTCACCAACAACTCCGCGCCGTTGGGCTGGGGCCAGAACGCCATGTAGGGCAACATCGCTGCATCGAGTCCGGGGACGGGAGCGTATACCCCGGACGCGTTCGGCAACGAGCCTTGCCGAGCCAGTTGGTCAGGGACGACGCTCACGTCACTGACCGCCAGGCTCTGACGGAAGCCTTCGTAGTTGCCAAACAAGAACAACTTCTCCGGTTCGAGCGGTCCTCCCAGCGCCCCGCCGAATTGATTTCGTCGGAAGGGAGGGACGAATCCTTCGTCGAAGAAGTTTCGCGCATCCAGCGCGCTGTTGCGGAGGAACTCGAAGAGAGAACCACGCAGTGTATTGCTGCCGGACTGCGTCACGATGGCGACCTGCGCTCCGGCACGCTTTCCGTACTCTGCCGGATAAGTGCCCGCGAGCACGTTAAACTCACGGACTGCGTCGATTCCGAGAAGTTGCCCGCTGACGCCGCCGGGGGTAATGCCAAGTTGGCTCGTGCCCGTATACTCGATCCCGTTCAACAGGAATAAATTCTCGTAAGTCCTACGTCCCTCCACGGAGAACGTGTTGCCGTTGCTGGTGACGGTTTGAGCGCTTTTCAGCGAGCTGAAGTTGACCGTGCCCGTATTGAGCGTAAGCAGATTATCGAAGCTGCGGCCGTTGAGCGGCAGTTCTTTTATCTCACTCTCGCCAACTACGCCAGAGAGCGGGGTGACACTGGTGTTGACCAGGAGAGACCCACCAGCTACGGTTACTTCTTGTTTGACCTCACCCAATTCCAGCCGCAGGTTCACCACGGCTCGCTGTCCCACGACGAGGTTGATTCCCGTGCGAACAGTTGTCTTGAACCCTTCCTTCTCGGCTTTCACCTCGAGCGGCCCGACCGGCAGCGACAGAACGGTATAGGCGCCCGCGGGGTTAGTGGTCACAACCCGTGTAACCCCCGTCTCGAGACTTGTCACCGTTACGGTGGCGCCGGACACGGCGCCCCCCGACGGGTCCAGGACAAGCCCGGAAACTGTGCCCGCCACCTGCGCCCAGCCGGGCGTTTGAGCCAACAGGACGGCCAACATACACATGCTTAGCCTTCCAGGTTGCCGAATAGCCTCGGTTGACACTGTCATTCCGAGCGCAGCGAGGAATCTCGCCCTGAAACCAAACGCGCTCCTAGACCCCTCGTCGCCTGCGGCTCGCACGATAATCACGTCATTCCCGCGAAAGCGGGAATTCATAGGGTTCCGGACCGAAAATGGGCCCCCGCTTTCGCGGGGGCGACGCCGTGAGTGATCTTCATTATTCACTCGGGTGGGCGGTAGGCCCATGACAACTCCTCGGAATGACACGCCGAACGGGTTCTTCAGTAGCTTACTAAGCCAGCGCCTCAGATTCGCCCAGCCTCCCTTTGGTCTTTGTCTAATTGCTGAAAGCCCCTGAAATTGAATATACCTTGCGTGTGTCACGAGGGTCAATTCACTGCCGGCATCCACCCGCGTCCATCGGTCAATGGGCTTGAAACTCCCAGCTCAGAATGACAGACTGTGCGTGTGATTCGATAGATTTCTAAGCCGGTTTTCTAGTGTCGTGAAACGCAAGTTCGTTGACCAATGCAGGCCGCTCGCCTCAGCCCTGAAGGGGCGAAAGAGAGTAGCCCAAGGCGCAAGCCCTGGGGAGATCGAGAACCCTCTCCCCCTTTTTCCCCCTCTCCCGCCAAGCGGGAGAGGGGAAGGGGGTGAGGGACGGCCGAACCGACCCACGGCTGACGCCGTGGGCTACTCGCTTACGCCCGCTACGCGGGCTGACCTAACAAACTGGCGTGACTCGACTAAACGGGAGGAATCAAATGCCTGATACTGAGAATTCGATACATAAACGACCCATCGAGCAGGGTGACTGGAACATGGCGTTCCTGTTTCCCGGGGAAGTGGCTGCGGCCAGGGAACGCAATGGTTTGGTTTTGCTGCCGCTGGCTCCTTTAGAGTGGCACGGACCGCACCTGGCGATGGGCTGCGATAATTTGCTGGCGCACGCTTTCGCCCGCCGCCTGGCGCGCGAATTCCAGTGTCCGTACTTCCCTCCCCTCTTCGTCGGGACGGAGCGCGAGCGCAATCCGAACATGCTCGAGTCGCTGGGATTTGCCCGTGATGCTTTCATCGAGGGAATGGACTTCCCCAAGAACGCCGTAGCCAGCGCTTACTTCCGGGAGGAAGTGTTCGCGGCGGTGGTGCGCGACGCTCTCCAAATCCTCTTCGGTCGCATGCGCTTCCACCGCGTACTGATTGTGAATGGGCACGGCGCGGACAACCAGCGCGCGGTGCTTGATCGGCTTTGCCGTGAATTCAACGACGGGCGCGTCCCCCGCCGGGTCAAGTGGGTCTACCCAGGATTTCCGCGGTCACTCATAGCCGGAGCGATCGGCCACGCCGCGGCGGAGGAAACTTCCATGCTGGAAGCGACGTGGCCCGGCTCGGTCGATCTTTCCCGGCTCCCCGCCACAGGCAAGCTGCACAACGTGGACTACGCCATCGTCGACGGAGAGACCTTCGACTGCGTGCCCACACCCGATCATACTCTGCGCGAGGCGCAGGACCCGCGTGCCCATTTCGATCCCCGCTGGGGAGAACAGCAAGTTGAGCAGGCGGCACGCGAGGTGATTGAGGAAGTGAAGGCGGAGTGGTTCGCCTCAACCACTCGATGACCGCGCGCTGTAGTGGGACGGCTTGCCGTCCCCGCACTTCCGCTGATCCCGACGCGGGTAGGGCAAGCCCTACCCCTACGCGATTCGCGTTAAACGCCCGCTTTTCAGCTCACGCCCACCAGTATGACCGCGATGAACCCCAAGGCCAGGCCGACGGCGGTCGGCACGCTCAGGCGCTCGCCGAACATCAGCCGGCCGGCCAAGGCAACGACGAAAATCGAGCCGCCAATGGCGATGGGAAACACCACGTGCCCCGGAACGCCGCGATTCAATGCCACCGCCATCGCCACTTGCCCGCCGATGCTCAGGGCTCCTGCGAGCGCGCCCCAAACGAGTTCCGTCTTCCCAAATCGCATCCCTTTCCATAGCATCGGCAGGGCTATTGCCGCCAAGCCGCTGGCATACCAAACGGTCAGGTAAGGGTATTTTACAGTTTCGGGAAGGCCCCAAGCGGCGATCATCTTCAGGCCGAAGGCGCTCATCCCGTTGGTGAGCAGAATCACGAGCATCAGCAAGAACCACATGGCGGACTCACTCTCCTCCCGCAGGATTGCCGGCGGCGGCGCGCCTTTCGACCACCTGACCCCACGACAAGAACACGATGGAAACCAGCACCAGTCCCAGCGCTACAACTTTCAGAACGGTCAGTTCCTCATGGTACATCCAGACGGAGACGGCCGCCGGAACGCCCGATGAGAGATTCATCATCAACCAGCCCACGGTGACCTTGCCGAAGCCGATCGACACTTGAAATGCCAACGATGCCACTGCCGCACAGATTCCGAAAATCACCGCAATCACAAACACCCTGGCTGGAATGTGACTGCCCGGCTTCAGAAGCAAAGTCATGACGAGCATGAGCAGCGCAGGCCAGGCATATGCCGAGACAACCAAACCCGCGGCGTCGGCTTTCCTTCGCTCCGCAGCCTTGAGCGCCGTGCCCAAGAGGCCAAAGGAAAGACCGCCCAGAAAACTAAATAAAATGCCCACCGGTATGGCTCCTTTCGATTCTCATTCCGCGTTCCGAATCAGAAGTCCGTTGAAGAATTCAGCCCGCGGAGCGCGCACACGACGATAGCCTACTTAGATAGTTTGTGTAAAGAAAGCAGACAGCGGTCGTCCTGAGGGAAGGATCCCCTCTGTCTTCCGGTGAATTATCGCGCATCCGTACGTTCTCGGGTCACAGTGATGGGTCTTCGAGTCGCCGTGGCTTTTCATATTCCCGGGCAGTCATGGCGATAACCCTGGAGCGCCAACCTCGTACTCACTCTGCACCAAACCGCCGCTATAGCTAAGTGTTCGAACGTGGCGAAGGATGATGTCGCGTGGCAGGGGACCAAATAACGGGATGCCGGCTCCGATCAGCACGGGCACGCGCGTGATCACCAATCGGTCGATCATTCCGGCGGCGAGGAATCGTTGAATGGTGATGCCGCCATCGATGTAAGCATGTTTCAGTCCGCGGGAGTCGAGCAGCTTTACGACGTCGGCCGGCTCCCCCGACATCTGCTCAACCGTGGCGTCGTTGATCGATGAGAAATCGAGTGGACGACTGCTCAGCACCACCACGAGCTTCTTGCCGTAAACTGACAGGTGTCCGATTTTCAGCACGACTTCGAAGGTCCTGCGGCCGATCACGACCACATCGACGCTAGCCAGGAACTCCTCGAACCCGTGGGGCTCTTGCCCACCAGTGTCCAAGAAGTCGAGAGTGTCGTCCGGGCGAGCCAGGAAGCCATCCACGCTCACTCCGCAGAAAACTGAGAGCTTCATGTCGCCTCCCTGAGTTGAACCGTTTAACCAGGATTTCCGTTCCGTCTTATTACCCGCATGGATTATACATCCGGCCCGAAAGCCCGTGCCTTAATTCGGAGGTGGCGCCGACCTTCAGTTCGGCAAATGCCCCGACAGGTCGGGGCGCTGCGCGGCAAATCGGGATGCCACCCCACGAAGTAGGGGATCGCACAAAGCGCTCGCGAGAGTATATACTAACGCACGGCACGAGGGGCCGCGCAGATCGGAGCCGTGGCGCCCTCGCGCAATTCCCGTGGAGGCACAAGCTATGTCGCGTATTGCTGCTTATGTCGTTTTCGCAATCGGTTTGCCAGTGTTGCTGGCAACGACGGTTAGGAACCAAGCTTCGCCCTTCGCCACCCCACAAGCCGGCACGAAGGGCTTTCACTGGCCGAACGGCAAGCGGGTGGCCGTCAGCCTCTCCTTCGACGACGCGCGCGCCAGCCAGCTTAATGTAGGCCTGGACGTGATAAACCCCACCGGCGTCAAGGTCACCTTCTTCGTCACCACCGGCAGCGATGCGTTCCGCCCGAAGATCGACGGCTGGAAACGCGCACTGGCTAGCGGCCATGAGATCGGGAACCACACCGTGAATCACCCTTGCACGGGCAATTTCCCCTGGTCGTTCCACAACGCCTTGGAAAACTATACGCTCGAGCAGATGTCCCAGCAGCTTGACGATTCCAACGCGCAGATTCAGCAGTTACTGGGCGTGCGCGCCGTGACTTTCGCTTATCCCTGTGGGCAGAAGTTCGTGGGACGAGGTTCCGAGATGAAGAGCTACGTGCCGCTGATCGGCCAGAAGTTCATGGTGGGGCGCGGGTACATGGATGAGTACTACAACGATCCGGTGTTTTGCGATCTGGCCCAGGCCAGCGGCACCGCCTTCGACGACACGGACTATATCGACATGGTGAAGCATGTCTCGAAGGCCGCCGAGCAGGGCGGATGGGTCATCTTCGTAGGCCACGACATCGGCCAGAAGGCCTTTCAGGTCACCGATACCATCGCCCTCGCCGCGCTCTGCAAATATATGCAGGACCCCGCCAACGGCGTGTGGGTAGATACCGTGAAGAACATCGGGGAATACGTAGTGAAACAACGCGCCAGCGTGCGGTAGGGGCCGGGGGTAGTGGGGTCTTTTGGCTTGAAGGACCCTTTTTGCGTGAAATGGCGTCCGTAGGTCGGTATAATAGGAACACTGGCGGAGATACATCAAAACACGAATTGCAGGGCTGCCCTCTGTGCCAGAACGTACGAGCGACGAGGTTCCACTCGACGAAGAGGCAAGAACCGGGGGTCAGAAAATGAACGAGCATCAGTTTAAAGACAGCACATTTGGGGCGCTTGTTCTCATCGTGGTAGGGGGCTTGATCTACTCGTGGATCTGGGAAGCATCCAAAGCACGGTGGCCGATGATTGTGGGAGCACCTTCCGGAAGCGCTAGCGGTGAGTCGCCCGACCAGGGGAGAATACGACTAAGGGGGAAAACCGCGACGCTTCACCCTGCTGCGATATCAGAAGAACCCCGTACGCAAACCCCGTCCCAAGAATCGAATATTGAATTTGGCAGCTGCGGGCTGGGGTCTCGGTGGGAGGAACACGAGGTAGGGCTAACGAGCACGTGGATAAGGCGCGGAGCGAGTAATCTGTTCGATGTAACTTATCCCCGAGTGGGCATAACCACCGTCGACGAGGTTACTGTCGTCGGCCGAAAGGTCTATGTCAAACGAACCTTCAGCAGCGATGGGAATCTCTGCGCGTACGAGGGAGAGCTCAGCCCCGACGGCAAATCAATCACGGGCACATATCATTCTACTGTTGGTTGGTTTAACGGGAACTCGACCAACTGGAATGCCACCATAAACTGCGATTAAGCGCGACTGGCGCAGAGCGAAGCTCTGCGGTCTTTAGGCATCGTAAGTCGGCGAAACGCAGAGCTTCGCTCTGCGCCAGCCGCGCTAAACCCATTCAGCAACTCGGTAAGGACCATCTCGGTGGTGACAATCTGATCGTCAGAGCAAGTCTGGGCAAGGGCCAGAGCCCTTCCGTAAAGTTCATCGCGCGGGTTGAGAAGGGCGATCCAGTAGCCAGTGTCTGCGAAGATGCGCTTCATGAAGACACTTTGGAGCTTCCGTAGAGGTAATGGTCCAGATTTTTCGCCAGGTCGGAGGGCACGCGTTTCCAGTCTTCGTCAGGGACCTCCCGGGCGATGGCCGCGAAGGTTTCGCCAAGGGACGCCGGAGGTTCCGCTGGGCGCACCACCGCTAACGGACGGGCGTCGTGCTCGATGACAACCTCGTCGCCGGCGCGGACATGATCCAACACCGCTGCAAAATCTCTCGCCGCCTCCGAAGCCGAAATGTGTATTACACGGTTTCCCATGCGCTGATTATACACTGACTGGCGCTAGACGCTTGTCCAAATTGTCGACTGGCGCCGACGACAAACGTTTCGTCCCAAACATCTTCCGTGGCGTGGCCTAGCTTGAAACGGCTACTAATCATAGGCAGCTCATCGCGGTTTTTCACGTTTTGCACTTGACAGCCCGGTGCACATGTGATAGCCTATAATTGTGGTCACAATAGGGCTGTTTTGTCACAGGCCGTCGCCGCAGCGCGCCCTGCGCAAGAGATAACTGAGAGGTCCTGGCGAACGGCGAATAACGGGTATCCCCAAAAATGCAAAATCATGGGAACGAAGCTAAGAAGTACTTGAAAACAAAGGATATCACTTTCTTGAGTGCTGCAAATTATGCGCGTTTTGCGCGCCAAATAGCACGAAATGAGCCCCAAAAGGAGCAAAAAACAGCCGACTTTGCGGAAACGCACCAAAGCACCTGATTCGGAATTCGAGGCCGGGAAAAGTGACAACGAGTCGGCTACACGCGCTTTGGGATTGCTTCGCCCATGACGGGCAACCGGCGGTGCGCGGCCGGTCCCATTTGAGGAAGCTCTCATGACAGCTCTCCAAAGGGTTTTCCGCTCCCTCGCCTTGATTCTTCCGTTAGGCCTAACAGTGTTCGCCTCAGCCCAGGAAGCTCCCATTGAACTCCGGGGAAGTTGGACGGCTACAGTTGGTGTGAACCGGACTTTCGCGGGCACTTGGACGGCGCAGGTGTCACCGGAGAAGCCAAACTCCGCCGAGGGCTCTTGGGAGCTGATCAACGAAACCGGCCAGACCGTTTTGGAAGGCACCTGGGCGGCGAATAAGACACGCTTCGGATGGCAAGGCGCCTGGGCGGCACGGACCCTCACGGGCCAGTCACTCTCCGGCACCTGGACTGCCGACATCACCGGTTCGAACGGCAAGTCTTTCCGCCAGATGCTGGAATGGACACTCGAAAAGGACATACTCGGCGCGTGGCGAAGCGGCCGCTATCAGGGCAGGTGGAGGCTCAAAGGTTCACGCCGAGCCGG
>Ga0187879_10001640_pt1 | contig 15286 bp, 10 predicted proteins | sample June2016WEW_19_1_FD_132423 | JGI IMG/M metagenome (GOLD analysis project Ga0187879, IMG submission 132423) | Peatland microbial communities from SPRUCE experiment site at the Marcell Experimental Forest, Minnesota, USA - June2016WEW_19_10 | ecosystem: Environmental > Terrestrial > Soil >... | reverse complement strand
CGGCACGGGCGCGGATTGAGCACATCCATAAACACAAATCACGCCGCCAGAAACGAAACTTGCGCGCGCTCAGCTTCGTATCATATTGTGTACGGGCCGTTGCGCCTGGTGAACACTGTTCGAAGCGGTTTTCGTGCGGGAGGATGGATGAGATTGACGAAAGTGTTTGTACTCGCCGCAGGCGTAGCGATTTTTTGCGGCCCGATTTTTTCGCAAGCGGCCGCCATAGCAGCACCGGCCAACACAGCAGCGAAACCGCTTTCCACTCGCGTCGTCGCCTATCAGATCGAAGCCAAGCTCGATCCCACCAAGCACACCATCGCTGCCAGCGAAACTCTCACCTATAAAAACCTGACCGGCCAACCGCAACAAACGTTTCCGTTCCATCTCTACCTGAACGCCTTCCAACCGCAATCCACTTTCATGACCGAAGTCCGCCTCGCCGGCACGCGCGGCAATGGCCCGGATTCCGATTGGGATCCCAAACATTTCGGTTCGATCACTGTGGACAAGCTCGAAGTCGAAGGCGCCGGCGATCTAACCAACAAAATGGAATTCATCCATCCCGACGATAAGAACACCGCCGACCGCACAGTTTTCCAAATTACGCTGCCGAAACCAATCGCTCCCGGCGCCTCGGTGGAATTCCACATCACCTTTCACGACGTGCTGCCCAAAGTCGTCGAGCGCACCGGCTACGTGCGCGATTTCGACATGGTTGGACAGTGGTTCCCCAAAGTCGGCGTCTGGTGGAAAAACGCCTGGAACTGCCACCAATTCCACGCCACCACCGAATTTTTCGCGGATTTCGGAACGTTCGACGTGAAGATCACGGTGCCGCAAAACGAAATCGTCGGCGCCGGCGGCGATCTGGTAGCGAGCACGAATAATTCCGATGGCACGAAAACCCTGACCTATCATTCCGAAGACGTGCACGATTTTTCCTGGACCGCCAGCCCCAGCTTCACCGTCGTCGAAGATTCCTGGACCGGCAGCCAAGGCCCCGTGAAGATTCGCCTGCTGATATCGCCCGGACACATGGGGTCGGCGCAGCGATACATTGACGTGCAGAAGGGCACGCTGCGCCTTTTCGACCAATGGTATGGCCCCTATCCGTACGACCGCATCACCATGGTAGACCCGCCGCATGGCGGCATCGACGCCGGCGGTATGGAATATCCCACATTAATTACATTGGGAACCTCGGTGCACATGCCCCAAGGCGTACTGGAGCCGGAAATTGTCACCGAACACGAATTCGGCCACCAGTATTGGTACGGCATGGTCGCAACCAATGAATTCGAAGAAGCGTGGCTTGACGAAGGCATCAACAGCTACACCGAAGTGAAAGTGATGGACGCACTTTACGGCAAGAATACTTCAGCGGTGAATTTTCCGTTCGCGCAGATTAGTGAAACGGGCATGCAGCAGATCGGCTACCTGGCGGATCCGGACAAGGATCCCATCTGCCGCTTCGCCTGGAAATTCATTAACAACGATTCTTACGGCGGCATCACCTACGGCAAGACCGCCCTCGTGCTGCTCACCCTGGAAAAAGTGATCGGTGAAGACACTTTGCGCCAGGCCTTGCACACCTACTTCATGCGTTTCCGCTTCACGCATCCCACGGGCGAGGATTTTTTGAAAACGATCGAAGAAGTTTCCGGCAAAGACCTGCGCTGGTATTTCAATCAAGCAATCTACGGCACGCAAGTCCTGGATTATTCGCTCGCCGATGCGCACTCCGATCCGCTGAAGTGGTGGGACGCTCCGGCGCACGCCTCCAAGAAAGACGACAAGGACGAAGTGTATCGCACCTACGTCACAGTGGTTCGCAAGGGCGATTTCGTGTTCCCGGTGGACGTGGATATCAAGTTCGACGATGGTTCGACCGCCGTCGAGCACTGGGACGGCCAGGATCGCTGGATGCGTTATAAGTACGATCGCAAAGCGAAAATCCAGTCCGCGCAAATTGACGTGCACGACCAGATCCCCCTTGATCGCGACTCCTTCAACAACAGTTTCACGGAAGAATCGGATCCGCGCGCGGCGCACAAGCTCAGAACCATCTGGGTCTTCGCCAGCGAATGGCTATCGCAATTGCTGGCATGGCTCACGTAACGGCATCGAAGGAGCGACACGAATGGCCGCAGCGAATCGAGGGACATTTTTTTCAGGCGCCGGGCTGGTGTGGCAATGGCAGCGCCTGGTCTGGTGGATTTTCGCCGTCTGCCTGATCTTCGGGCTTTTCTCGACGCACGAAATGACGGAACGCGCGAGTTCATTGCTCGATCACAGCGCGGCCGCGCAGCGTCTGGTAAATGGCTTCGACGCCTCGGCGATCATGATGCTGCAGCAAGTGCCGGATTCGCCGCTGGAAATTCAAGGCCACAACATCGTTCATTTCTCGCTGCTCTTCGTGGTTTTTATGCTTTTCGTCACTGGCGGCATTCTCGCCGCCTACGTGCTCGACGAGAAGCCCACCTCCACGGCTTTCTTCGAAGCTGCCGGCCACCATTTCTGGCGTTTTTTCCGTTTGTTCATTTACCTCGCGATCGTGCTGCTGCCCATCGCGGGGCTTGCCGCTTTCACCAGCGCCATGTACACGCGCATCCAGGAGCAGTCCATTTCGCCATACCCTGGGGACTATTTCGCCGAAACGGCTGCTGTGGTGATCTTGCTGCTTTTGATCATCGTGCGCCTGTGGTTTGATATGACCCAGGTCATCGCTGTGGCTGATGACGAAAAGAAAATGCATCGCGCCCTGCGCCGCGCGTTCGGACTGTTGCGCCGCAATTTTTTCTCGCTGTTCTGGCTCTACCTGCGCGTCAGCGTCATCGCATGGGCGCTCTTTGCGTTCGGGCTGCACATCTGGATGTATCATCTGAAGCCGCAATCCAACGTCACTGCGTTCCTCATCAGCCAGCTAATGATAGTGATCTGGATCGCCACACGCCTCTGGCAAAGGGCCAGCGAAGCAATTTGGTACCGCAATTACCAGGCGAACCAAGTGCCGGGACCAGCGTGGACTCCGCCGCCGTCTCCCATGTACATGCCAGTCGCCGCTGAACCGCAGGCGTAACCGGGCGGTTTTGCCTTTGTAGCGGCGTCCGCCGCGGCGGACGCCATCGTTCGCGCGCCGCAGAGCGATGGCGGTCTGAAGACCGCCGCTACGAAGACCTTGTACCTTCCCCCGGTGGTTGCAAATCCCGCTCGCGAAACTCGGACCATTCACCGCGCCAATTCGCAGCCGATCAAGTAGTAAACTAACCGCGCCACACGGAGGCAGGTTTTGCCACAGCCACACGCGGAATTTTCGCAGCGCCTCGCAGCTCGCGTGCAAACCGTCGCTGCGAAAGACGCTCTGCACAAGCAGATCGGAAATGCGAAGCTGGCAACGGTCATCGTCGCGATCGTACTTCTGTGGCTGTCGCTGAAAGACGAAGTGATTTCCACGTACTGGCTCGCGATTCCGATCGTGATTTACGCGGGCTTAGCCGTAGCGCATGAATTCGCACTGCGCGCCCTAGCTCACGCCCGCACCGCCGTCGTATTTTACGAACGCGGCCTCGCGCGCCTGGAAGATCGCTGGACCGGCACCGGCGCGTCCGGCGAACGCTTCCGCAATCCGAAGCACGTGTACGCGGACGATCTCGATATTTTCGGCACCGCCTGCCTGTTCGAACTACTCTCGACCGCGCGCCTGCCCATGGGCGAAGAACGCCTGGCGCAATGGCTCAGTGCCGCATCACCTGTGCCGGAAATACACGAAAGACAAAAAGTCATCGTCGAACTTCGCGACAAACTGGATTTGCGTGAGGAATTGGCGCTTCTTGGCGAAGACTTGAAGGTTCGCCTCGACCCAAGCTCGCTGGAAAACTGGGCGGAAGCGGCGCCGCTGCTTCCCGCGGGCCCTTGGCGAATTGTTTCCGCGTTTCTCGCGATTTCCGCCGCGGCCACGACGATATATTTGCTGGCGACGCTGAGACTTTGGCCGCTGGCGATTGTGCTGGCTCTCGAGGTGATCGTCCTGCTCTGGCTGCGCACGCGCGCCGAAAAAGTGGTTTCGTCCCTCGCGTGCAACGCCGAGGGCTTGGGCCTGTTCGCGGATATCCTGCAGCGGCTCGAACGCGAGCCTTTCGTTTCACCGCGCTTGCAAGGATTCGCGGCGGAACGGAAGGCTGGGCACCAAACCTCGTCGCAATCCGTCCGGCAACTCGCGAATATCGTCTATTGGATTGACGCGCGCGAAGATTTGCTCGGCCGGCTGCTCGAATTGCCCGTGCTGTACACCGTGCAATGCGCATTCGCAGCAGAATCGTGGCGCAAGCGCCACGGCAGCAAGCTACGCGCCTGGGTGGATATCGCCGCCGAAATGGAAGCGCTGCTCTCGCTGGCTGGCTATTCCTACGAGCATCCGAATGATCCGTTCCCCGAATTCGCCGAAGAAATTCCGAATGCACCCGCGGTCTTTCTCGGCGAAGAACTTGGCCATCCGTTGATTCCGTCAGCGGAATGCGTGCGCAACAGCGTGAGGCTCGATCCGCAAACGCGCTTGCTGCTCGTCAGTGGCTCGAACATGTCCGGGAAAAGCACGTATCTGCGTGCGGCGGGTATCAACGCGGTGCTGGCGCTCGCTGGCGCGCCGATTCGCGGCAAGGCGCTGCGCATGACGCCCGTCCGGCTCGGTACCAGCATTCGCCGCGTGGATTCGCTGCAGGAACACCGCTCGAGCTTCTACACCGAGATATTGCGCATCCGCGATGTATTCGAGCTTACGGAAGGTTCGCAGCGGGTGTTGTTCCTGTTCGATGAGCTTTTGGAAGGCACGAATTCGAACGATCGCCGGATTGGCTCAGAAGGCTTGCTGCGCGCGCTGCTGGAGCGCGGCGCGATGGGGATCGTCACTACTCATGATCTGGCGCTAACCGATATCGCGCAGGCGTTGCCCCACGCCGTGCGCAACGTGCATTTCCAGGATTACGTCGAGGAAGGAAAAATGCGCTTCGACCACAAGCTGCTCGACGGAGTGGTGGCCAAAAGCAACGCGCTAGAGCTGATGCGTCTCATCGGCTTGAGGGTATAGCGCTGTCGCCTCATCGGATCCCCGCGTGGAACTTTAGCGATCTGGCTTCCGGAAATAAAGGAACGTCCGCACAGCGAGGATAATTGCAACACCGATTAGGGCACCGCCCAACACAAGATCATGGGCGAACACGATCCGCGCGCTTCCGGCAGCCGCACAGGCAAAGGCTGCGAAGATCGTTGTTCGGTCAGCCTTCCACATTGCCCACCATGAGACGCCCTGGATTGCTGCCATACGCCTGAGGCCCGATAGAATCTAAGCTGAGAGGCACCACCGCTACTTTTTACGCGTTATCAATCTGAGCGCGCTGCAGCCGGTCGGAATAATCGATGTAAACCGTCTTCCACTCCGAATAAAAATCCAGCGCCGCTTCGCCCGATTCGCGGTGTCCGTTGCCGGTGTTCTTGATCCCGCCGAACGGCAGATGCGTTTCCGCGCCGATCGTCGGAGCGTTCACGTAGACGATCCCGGTCTGCAAATCCCGTTGCGCGCGGAACGCATTGTTCACGTTGCGCGTGTAGATCGCCGCGGACAACCCGTACTGCACCCCGTTCGCGATATCCAAGGCTTCGTCAAAAGTCTCAAACGGAATCACTGCTACCACCGGCCCGAAAATTTCTTCCTGCGCGATGCGCATCTTCGGACTGCAATCCGTAAACACCGTGGGTTCGTGGAACCAGCCGCGTCCCCACGCGCCGCTCTCGAGGCGATGTCCGCCGGTCGCGAGTTTCGCTGTTTCGTCCTTGCCGATCTGCACGTACTTCATCACGGTGTTCAGTTGCTGCTCGTTGATGCACGGGCCCATGTCTGTGGAAGGATCCAGGCCATCGCCGACTTTCAGCGCCTTCACGCGCGCCACGAATTTTTCGACGAATTCGCCGTACACTTTCTTGTGCACTGCCACGCGGCTCGCCGCCGTGCAACGCTGTCCGGTGGTGCCGAAGCCGCCCCACACCGCACCGTCGACCGCCAGATCCAAATTGGCATCGTCCATCACGATGATGATGTTCTTGCCACCCATTTCCAGGTGGCACTTCTTGAACGAAGGCGCGCAAGCCGTGCTGACGATTCGCCCAACGTCGGTGGATCCGGTGAAACTCACCAGATTGATGTCCTTATGATTCAGCAGCGGTGCACCCGCTTCGGGACCATCGCCGAATACTACGTTCATCACACCGCGCGGCAGCCCGGCCTCGCTCAGCACCTGCATCAAATTGTAGGTGGAGAGCGGCGTATCTTCGGCTGGCTTGATCACTACCGTATTTCCCGTCACCAGCGCCGGCATCGCTTTCCAAGACGGAATTGCCATCGGAAAATTCCAAGGACAGATCAGGCCCGCTACCCCCACAGGTGTGCGCACGGACATCGCGAACTTGTTGGGCAGCTCGGACGGCGTGGTTTGGCCGAACTGCCGCCTTCCCTCCCCGGCCATCAGGTAAGTCATATCGATTGCTTCCTGCACGTCGCCGCGCGTCTCCGCCAGGACCTTCCCCATCTCGCGCGTCATGTCGCGCGAATAGTCTTCCTTGCGCTCGATCAGAATTTCGGCCGCGCGATACAGAATCTCCGCGCGCTTCGGCGCAGGGGTCAGCCGCCATTTGTCGTAGGCGCCCTTCGCGGCATCAATCGCGAGGTTTACGTCCTCTTCCGTGGACGCCGGGAACATTCCCACCAGTTCCCCTGTGTTCGCGGGATTGCGATTCTCGATAGCCTTCCCGCTGCGGGCCTCGACCCACTCGCCATTGATGAAGTTCTTGAAAACCTTGGGCCTAGCTGGCGTCGCCATGCGTATTCCTCCATAAGATCTGTGCTTCCTGCCGCAATTTTTTCGGTATCTGTGTTCGATGCTGCGCCGCTTCCGGAGATTCAGAGTAGCAAGCCCTCGCGCGTGCCGTCAACGCACCGCGCCTCCATTTCACAGCGATGCTTGGCTATGCTCGGCTGGATCAAACTTGACCGCGCTTTCTCCGGCTCACTTGTCCTTTGCAAGTCGCGAGCCACGGATGAACAGTCGAATCTTGCCTCCCTCGCGTTCGGCCGCTCTCTGCTAAGCCCCTCTTGCTCCGCGCTTTGCCTCGTCTTCGCCCCCAGCGCAACTTTCCGCTGGAAGGGGTGTTTTACTATCAGACGCCACCGAAGGTAGTCGGGAGGCGTTGGAAGGCTGGAACTTTTAGAAAGGCTCTACGGGCTCAGAAGGGGCCCAAAAATGAAACATCTCGCGAAATATCTCTTGGTTTTTGCGGTACTTGGAACAGCCTTGGCTCTGGCTCCGAACGCTGGCGCTCAACGCTTTGCTGTGGGCGTCGGCGTCGGCCCGGGGTACGTTGGCCCAGCTCCGGTCTGCGCTTACGGCTACTATGGGTATTACCCGTATGCCTGTGCGCCTTACGGATACTACGGTCCTAGCTACTTCTCCGGCGGATTGTTCATCGGAGCAGGCCCGTGGTTCCACGGAGGCTGGGGCGGACGTGGTTGGGGCGGGCGCGGTTGGGGCGGACGCGGTTTTGGCCCCGGCTACGGCGGGCGCGGAGCGGTAGGCGGTGGCTTTCGCGGCGGTGTCTCCCATGAGGCAGTCCGCGGCGGATTCCGCGGCGGCGCAGTGCGCGGCGGTGGCGCGGTGCGCGGCGGTGGCGGCTTCCACGGTGGTGGCGGCGGTCACAGCGGCGGCGGGCACGGCGGCGGACATCGGTAATCGTCAGCCGTAACGGCAACGCTCGAACAGTACTGAGCACGACGCAGCGCCCATCCTTCCCGAAGTTCCTCCCGGGAAGGATGGGCGTTTTTGTTTCTCGCGCTTCCAGACCTATGGCGAACCGCGGCACGGCGGATGGCTCTGTCGGCGTCTGAGCTCACGGGACTAGAGCCTGCCAGCCTGGAGATTCCCGATTCAAGACAGGACTGTTGCACTTCGGGGCGCCGTGCATGCCCGATTTACCTGGGCGCGCTAGAACTCCTTTGCCTTCTGCCTGGACCGGATTGGAGGCTCACCTGCCTTACTGCATTGCGTTCCACTAAGGACCACATCGAACCATGGCCATCACGGAGCAAGATCTCAGCGTCGCGCAAGCGTTCGAAATCGCCTGCACGCATCAGCGGGAAGGCAGGATCGGCGAGGCCGAGAAGCTTTACAGGAAGATTCTGGAAGCGCTGCCGGGCCATCTGGACACGTTGATCAATCTGGCTTCTCTTGTGTTTGTGCGCGGGCATGAATCCGAGGCTTTCGCGATTATCACCGAGGTGCTGAACGCGCATCCCACTTCCGCGCGAGCTTACGCACAGCGCGATCGCATGAATTTTGTCCGCGCGCGGGCAAGCGATCCGGCGGCACTACGGGATATTCTCGAGATGCGCCGGACGCTTGCGGCGATGGAAGCCGAAATACGCCGCAGCGCGATCTACGTGCCTTCCACTTTTTGGGGCACGCTGGGGCGCATGCACGTGGCGCTGCTGGAGATGTATGGCATGGAGAACTTCAAGCGTACCGTGGTGCATCACTATCAGAACTGGTTTATGAAGGAGATGAGCGACCCGCAGGTTCTGCGGTTGCTGGCGTTGTGGCCTACGCATTTCAGTTCGCAGCCCTTCATGAACGGCGTGGAAAAACCGTGCGACGTGGGGTTTCACAACAGTTTGAGCTACCCGTTCTATGATCTGGCGGATTCGCAACACTGCGATACGTATCGCCTCGCCGTGGGCCTGCTTTGGGAATACACGCTTACGAAGGATGCGTCGGGCAAATTGGCTGCGCTGGAAGAATCGCCGATCGGCGGACCGATTCCGATCCGGCGGCAAGGAAAACTGATTTCCTCGGACTTGTGCCACTCGATGCGTGAACGCAATCAGATGCTGGGAACCGGGGCGCTGGATGGATCGGAAGAGCTGGTCGTTGGCGAGCTCGGCGGAGGCAGCGGGCGGCTGGCGGAAGTTTTTGGGCTGACTACGAATTATCGCTACGTGATCATTGATATCACGCCGGCGTTGTACGTCTCGCAGTGGTACATCGAGCGGCGTTTTCCTGACGAAAAGATATTCCAGTTCCGACCGTTCGCGAGCTTCGCGGAGATTGAAGCCGAGCTGGGCGAATCGCGTTTCGCATTCTTCACTGCGAACCAGATCGAACTGCTGCCCGCAAAATACTTCGATCTATCTGTAAACGTGAATTCACTGATGGAGATGCAGCACGAGCAACGTGCGAATTTTCTGGCGCAGATTCAGCGCGTGACGAAATCACAGTTCTTTTCGCAGCAGTGGTTTCGCTGGGAAAATCCGCTCGACCGGATCACCGTCGCCAAGGACGATTTCAAGCTCGGCAAAGATTGGGCGATCGCCTATGAAGCGGCGAACGCGATCCATTCCGAATTGTTCGTGCAAATTTGGCGGCGCGCCTGAAAAGTGCGAACTGTTCGACTAATTCTCGTGTCCCGCTATTTCGCTGCGCTCGAGTCACCTTCCAGGGCAGCGTGCGGCCAGCCGCCGGTCCAGTCAATTGTTGAAATTTGCAGGAACGGGTGACCAGTTTTGCCGTCGTAGGCGTGGAATACGATGATGTCGCCGCTTGGTTGCTGGAGTATGGATTCGCCGCCCGGGCCGAACCAGCGCGCATTTCCTGTGAGGAGCGCGGTGCCGCCCCCGTGCAGCATGGTCTTCCCCTCCGCATCGACATACGGGCCGGTTACATCATGCGAGCGGCCTACCATGGTGCGGTAGTTGCTTTTTACTCCGCGGCAGCACAGATCGAAAGACACGAACAGATAATAGGAGTCGCCGTGATGGACTATGAAGGGAGCTTCGATCGCTTGCCAATCCCCGGGCAGTCCCGGAGGCGGAGGCGGAGGATTTTCCGGGCGTTCGCGGCTAGCCAGTGAGTAGAGCTTGCCGTCTTGCGGCGAAAGTTTTCCCGTGGCAGCGTCGAGGCGGCGCATTTTGATGCCGCTCCAAAAGCTCCCGAAGCTCAGCCAGGGCGTGCCCGCGGAATCGAATACGATGTTGGGATCGATCGCATTGAAATCATCGCTGGCCAGGGATTTCAGCACGAGGCCTTCGTCCACCCAGCGAAAATCGGGGCTGGACTGGTCGAGCGTCTTGTTGGTGATCAACGCGATGCCGGAAGTATTTTTCCCGAAGGCTGAGAACGCGTAGTAGACGTGATATTTTCCGCTGAAGTAGGAAATATCCGGCGCCCAGAGGTCCTTCGTTTCCGGGCTTTCTTTCTGGATCCAGTCCGGGATGCCGGCGAAGACGGCGCCGCAGCGTTTCCAATGCTCCAGGTCGTTCGAGCAGCGCATGGGGAGCTGCGCGTGCGGACCTTTTTCCGTGGCCGTACCGAACAGATACCAGGTGCCGCCTTGTTTGATGATCGAAGGATCGTGCACACCTTCGACTTCGCCTTCCACGTGATAGAAGTGCGGCGATGGAGCGGTTTGCGCGGCAACCACCGCGCCAGAAAAAAGCATGGCGGCCATTGCCAGAAACTTCGCGTTTCTCATCCAGCTGATCATAATCTCGGCGTACCTCCGCACCTCGGGCATCTCGATCGCGTCAATTTATATCACGCCAGGCTCCGAATCTCGACGCCACGGCGCGGATCGATGCCCAGCCTCATCGAGAAAAGCACGAGAACAACTAGCGATTGATTTGGGCGGTGACGAGCGCTGTAAACTGGATGATCGGGGTTGTCGTTAGGTCAGGCGGCCGAAGGTCATACGCGCAGCGCTTCACGGCTTGCGCACGAGTCCGCATTACATTGGGTTCAGAGCAACCTTTCCGCTTTCGGTGAGAGCGCCACAGCGGAAGATCGTGTAGGGATCGTTCTTTGAGTTGGTGTCATCGTGCTGCCAGGAAAAGGGCAGGACGCCGCTCCAGGAGTAATACAGGATGGCGGCCAGGCGGCCTTGTTGCACAAATTGTTGGAAGGCTCCGCGCTCAGCTTGAGCGGCCTTCGTTCGCGCGGCGTCGTTGAGCGGACAGGATTCGTCTTTAATTGGAAGGCCCCACTCGGTGAGCCAACAGGGTTTGGTTCCCTGCTTACATTCGGACAGTATGCCGCTCTGTTCGAGTTGGGCGGCACGCGCCGAAGCGGCGACGCGTGTGTCGCCCGTCGGGTAATTGTGCACGCCATATCCATCCACGAGTTTGTCCATGCCGTTTTTCCGGAGAAATTCGATTGAATCAGGGATCGTCACGGACGTGCGCCCCGCGCCCATGAACGCCGACATGCCGGAAAGGATGGGAGTGTTGTGGTTGACGGTGGAATGGTCGCGGACGTCTTTCATCGCGGCCAAGAGCTTCAGATAAACCCGGTAGCCGCCCGCTACCGCCGTGGCTTGAGGATCGTGGGGATTTTCAAGCTCGGACAAACGCAGAGTGCGGCCTGGGGTCTTCTCTGCCCCGAAGTCGGCGTTGAATCTTGGGGTGTTGAGTTCGTTGCCCAGCTCGAAGGCAGTGATGCGCACGCCAGCGGCTTCCAGCTTTGCCACCTCCGCTTCAAACCATTTCCTAAACTCTTCGGGGCCGGCGTCCGAGAGCGCCGGCACAGGCCAAGGGCGCCCAGCGGATTTGTCGGCCGGAAGCGCGTGCGAATTATTTGTGCCGCCAGCCGAGGGATTCACGAAAACGACAGAACCGATCCCGTGTTGAAAGGCACTGATCACGAAGCTGGTGTATCGGTCGCCATGCCCTCCGAGCGATGCGCGGATGGTGTTGACGTGATAGCGCTGCAATTGCTCGAGCAAGGCGTCCCTGGTTTGGTCGCTAGCCTGATCAGTGCCGACGACGTTGACGCCCACGATGGCGCTCTGTGCGACAGCGAGGCGTATAGAAAGAGCGCCGAAGCAGATAGCTGTTATCAGGACGCGGCGCAACGGATTGTTCACCAACTTTTTCGACAGGGAGGCTCCCGCAAGGTTCAGAACTCTCAACACCGGTTCGAGTGATGAGTTGCGGTGGTTGATTGTTACGGACCAAATGCCGCGAAAAGACGGGGCTCGCTGCGAAAAGAACGTATTCTGAGCGGAGAGATGGTTGGGGTCAAGACGGTAGGCTGAAGCTACGTGCGGCGATGGCTCACGCTCCGAATGGATTGAATGACTTGGGAAATGAGTTGAGCATCGAGGAGCAGCGGTTATGAGCAAGCTTTGGGAGAAAATTTCGACGATTGGGCAGAACGTCCCGCCCGAGAAAACCGAATCGAAGGAAGCCATTGCACAGACCGGCGACAAAGTGATGCACCGCGCTTCTGGCACGCACGGCGTGGTGACTGCCGTCGAGACTATCGGTGACACGCTGACTCTTTCGGTGGAGTGCGCCAACGGGCGGATGTTGCGCGGATTGGACCGCAAGGAATTTGCGTTCGCAGGGGAGCCAGGATACGTCGCGCCACCCGTGCAAGCGGTTGCGGCGCCGGTAGGGGCGGCCGCGGAACCGATGCCGAAGATTGAGGGCGAGATTTCGTCCGAGTCTATTTTGGAAAAACTGAGCTGAGGCGATTCTTGGTCGCGCGATTTAATTTTTGAAGTGGTAAGTCCAGCTGAGGGTGATATAGGACTTCAGCGGCACACCGACGACGCGCTCGATTGGCGTGGGGTACGTTGAGTCGGACGGGAACGCGAATGTTTCGGTGGTTTCACCGGTGTAGCCGCTGGCAATGAGAAATTCGGTGGCGAGCGTCATGCGGCCGTCCAGGAACGGGCGAAAGAGGGCGCCCCGAAATTCCGGTACTCCCGGGCCGACGAAGCCGTCGCCCACCGGCTTTGCGCGTACGTATTCGAATTCGCAGCGACCGTGCATACCAAGCGGCAGATGGTCCTCGGTTGCCACCGTATCCCAAATGAAGCGAGGCGCTTCAGGAGTCGGTTCGCCAGTCAGGCGATCGCGCGCGTCGGCTTGCGCATAGGACGCGTAGATTGAGCCTCGCGAGAAAATTCTCTGCAAGGACACGGTGATCGAACGGTTCAGCGACGGGCCGAAATTCTCCTGCAGGCCAGTATCGGGATCGATTTTCGCGAGCTCTTGCGAATTGGTTACATGCTTGAGCGTGATTTTCAATTCGGTCTTGCGGATGTCCTTCGCGAGCGCCAGCTGATAGGCGCGCGAGGGCGCCAGAAGCGTCGGCTCGCCCGTGCCGGTGCCGATGCGAGGATCCTCGGTGTGAAAGGCCTCGCCATAGCTGAGAGAGACGGTGGGCGAGAAGAGCCTCTGCGGCGGAGATAACGTCAGCGTGGCCTTGGGAAGCGTAAGGCCAGCCAACTTGTCGAAAGAGTTCTGCGGATTAATCAGGTCCTGATTGTCCATCCAGATTTCCTCGCGACGAATCCCCAAATCGTAGTGAACATATGGGCCGAGCGCGCCATCGACAGCCGCATACGGCTCGACAAAGGATAGAGTCAAATTGTTGCTGGTCACCGGTTCGAAGATTCCCTGGGCGTTCGCGGACTTCAGATCCAGGTCGCGCGGAGCGTCACGCCGTAGATCCAGTCCAGTGAGGAGCGACAACCACGGGCGAACTTTCTGCAAGTAAACAAGGCCACCGCCGGCGACGGTTCGGAATTCGCTTTGCTGGATCAGCCCGCCGGGAAATTCCAGGCTTTGCGTGAAGTCGGGCTGGAAATTCGAGCGCAGCGTCAGACTGTACGTGCGGAAAACACCGGAGGACGTCAATTGCGCCTGGTCGTTGATATGCCAGGTGTCGCTGGCAACGAAGATGCTGGTGTGCGTGCGATCGAGTTGGCGGCGATCCACAGTATCGTCGGGAACGAACGTGTTGATGGGAACAAGGCCTGGAACGTAGGAGAAGCCGTAGTAGCCGACGCCGAACAGGGTGAGTTCGTGACGGCCGAATACCAATTGGCGGAAGGCGTTGACTTTGTATTGCTGGCGATGTTCGAGGCGTTCGAGGAATCCATTGCCGTAGGACGCCTCGACCGCGACGAAGGCGTTGGTGTTTGGGTTGCGCGGACTCCATCCGGCGACGAGATCAAGATCGAGGTAGTCGGTGGTCAGCTCAACGAACTCACCCAAACGCTCGCGCGGCACGTACGTGGCGGCCAGATCCACTGAATGATTCCCTTCCCGGACGTTGAACGCACCACCGTCAATTGCGACTGCTTCAATGATGGGCGCGATGAGGAAATTCGGGTCTGAGTATCCGTTGCCGTGCGCGTTGGCGGGAAGGTTGTTCGGACAGAGAAAATCTCCAATTTGATAAAACTGCGCGATTGGCTCGCCGTGGTCCCCTGCAACGCCCGGAGCAAAATATTGTGGTGCTTTGATGCCACCGGAAGCCGTTTCGATCGGCAATCCTGGCAGAGAAACCGGGGCGCCGGGGCGGCCGGGATTTGCGTCCAGTACTTGGTCGTGAACGACTACGTGTTCGGACGGGTCCGGTGTGAAGGCGGATGGCGTGGATGAGCCGACGACGGTGATGGCTTGGCGCAAGGAAGCGATCTGTTGGAATTGTAGTTTGGTATCGAGGCTCTGCCCGGGCACAACTGTTACCGCGATGCTGATGGGAGCGAATGATGAAATTTCGGCGCTCACGCGGTATTGGCCGGGCTGGATGTCGTTGAAATCGAAATGTCCTTGCTGGTCGGTTTCTGTTTCGCGAATCGAAGTTCCAACGGACGCTGCGAGCTTCACGTGCGCCCCGGCGACGGCGACGCCTTGCGTGTCGAGCACCGTGCCTGAGATTCGAGCGGTCTGCGGGCTTGCCGACAAATTGAAGCAGAAGACTAGAAGGCAGCTGATGACCAAGGACGCGTTACGGGCGAAATTGCTGAGCGGTGATGAAATAAGAGTGAGCATCCCGTATGAAGTCACGACCTACAAAGATGCTCGATTTGCCGCAAAGGCTCCGTAGGACCACCGCGACCTCAAAAGAAAGAGCACAGCGAAGAGTCGTCGCTGTGCCACGTTAGAGCATCCAGCCGCCGGTTACGTTGATAACTTGGCCGGTGATGTAGTCGGCGCCGTCGGAGGCAAAGAATTTTACGGCGGCGGTCACGTCTTCGGCGGAGGGAGGGCGGCCCATGGGTGAGCGGGCGTCGCGGATGCGGCGGGCTTCGTCGGCAGTCAGTTCGCGTTCGTCGATGTTGGAGGGGTTGATTACGTTGACAGTGATGCCGTTTTTGGCTTCTTCGATGGCGAGCGAGCGCGAGAAGGAAACTACCGCGGCTTTGGCGGCGGCGTAGGCTGAGATTGTGCCTT
>Ga0187879_10001639_pt1 | contig 15290 bp, 14 predicted proteins | sample June2016WEW_19_1_FD_132423 | JGI IMG/M metagenome (GOLD analysis project Ga0187879, IMG submission 132423) | Peatland microbial communities from SPRUCE experiment site at the Marcell Experimental Forest, Minnesota, USA - June2016WEW_19_10 | ecosystem: Environmental > Terrestrial > Soil >... | reverse complement strand
GAAATAGGGTGAGAGATAGCCGCGGTCGAATTGCATGCCTTCGACGATCTCGGTTTCGGTCACGAGGTTTTTGGCCTCCTCGACCGTGATCACGCCTTCGTTGCCGACCTTTTGCATCGCCTTGGCGATTTCTTCACCGATAAACTGATCGCCATTGGCCGAAATTTTGCCGATCTGAGCGATCTCATCATTCGAAGAGACTTTCTTCGAGTTCTTCTTGAGATCGGCAACGATTGCTTCTACGGCGAGGTCGATGCCGCGTTTCAAATCCATCGGATTGAGCCCGGCCGCCACGGCCTTCGCGCCTTCGCGGGCGATCGAGGCCGCGAGCACGGTCGCGGTGGTTGTGCCGTCGCCGGCGGCGTCGTGCTGCTTCGAGGCAACTTCGCGCACGAGCTGGGCGCCGAGGTTCTCGAACTTGTCGGAAAGTTCGATTTCCTTGGCGACAGTCACGCCGTCCTTACTGATACGTGGCGCACCATAGGATTTTTCGATGACGACGTTGCGGCCCTTCGGGCCAAGCGTGATTTTCACCGCATTGTTGAGAATCTCGATACCGCGCAGAATGCGATCGCGGGCGTCGGTAGAAAAACGGACGTCTTTGGCAGACATGTCATTCACCTCCGAAAGAGAGAAACCGCGTGCGAAGAGACGTCGGGTCAGTCGACGACGCCAAGGATGTCACTTTCCTTCATGATGAGAAGGTCATCGCCATCGATTGTGCGGGATAGCACAGAAAATCAGCCCGACGAGAAGGTCCGGATTACGCCGGAATATAGAGCATTTAGCCTAATTCTTAGTCAGCCGCTTACCTCATGACCAGCCTTGGTCGACGCAGGGAAGCCACCTAGGTGTTCCGAGGGAAAACCGACAAGCTATCTCAGTTCAGTTTCACCGTCGTAACGTGCTGGAGCTAGCGTTTGTCTGTTCAGCTCACGCATCGGATTAGCGACCGCGCACATGGCACAACTCTTGATCGCTATGTTTGCGTTTGCGCGGTTTGCATTTCCGCGATGTTTGAACGCGCCAGAGTCCGCCGCTTTCAGCTAAGCGACACCCGGGAGCCATCCCATGAAACTCGTCGTCGCCATCATCCAGCCCTTCAAGCTCGACGAAGTGCGGAATGCATTGACGCAGATCGGCGTCAGAGGCATGACCATAACCGAGGTCGAAGGGTTCGGGAATCAGAAGGGACATACCGAGATCTACCGCGGCACCGAATATGCCGCGACCTTTCTTCCAAAGGTCCAGATCGAAGTCGCGGTTCTTGCCAGTCATGTCGACAGTGTCGTCGACGCGATCGTGAGGTCGGCACGAACGGGCCAGATCGGTGACGGCAAGGTTTTTGTCACGGATATCGATCGCGCCACGCGGATTCGCACTGGTGAGACCGATGACTCAGCGCTGTGAGCCGTGGTCCTAGTCCTATCCCTTTGCAATGGTGTCACGGGGACATTAACCCAACAGCTTTTCCGAAGGTTCCTTGCGATCTTGGACCTCATGCCTGGCCGGCGGGAGTGTGCAATTTTGCTTAAATCCGTTGTGCAACCTGACTAGACTACGCGACTTCGGGCGCCGTCAATTCCCCCTTTTGTCACGACGCTCGATCAAGGCCCCGGCTTGAACAAGCCATGGCCGGGGCCTTTTTCCCGCAAAAAAACTTTGGTCGATTGCAATGCTGGTTCCACACTGACCTAAGCCTATACCAGCAGACCGCACGCTGAACTGCCACTTCCCCAAGTGGTGCACCGACGACATACAGGCCGCTCGAGCGAATGGCCGCTGTCCACCCGACTCGGCCATTCAATTGCCACGCGGCAATGGCCGGTTTGGGGTCACGATGAGAAGAACTCACGGCGAGCATATGTTTTCCGCTTTGCCTACGATAGCTGCCGCAAGTGAGCCGTGCCGGCACTCACGTTCGGCACCATTGGCAGACATCACGTCACTGTCCGGTTACACCGCTAACCAGCTCGATGACCAGGTTCGACCTTCCAAGGCTTGCATCAATCACGCTCATCAAGCCTTCAATCAAGAGTTTCGCGGTAGCACCAAATTGCGATCACGACGACAGCCAGAGTGAAGAGCGCGATCGGCCAGACTTCCGGCAGGATGTCCGGCAGATGGTTTCCTTTGAGAAGTAAGCCGCGCACGATCCTTATCGCGTGCGTCGTGGGGAACACTTCACCAACCCATTGGGCCCAAATCGGCATGCCCTTGAACGGGAACATGAAGCCCGACAGGAAAATCGACGGCAGGAGCGTAAATTGGGCGAACTGGATCGCCTGCATCTGGTTCGTCGACAGCGTCGAGAAGGTGATCCCAAGCGCGAGATTGCCCACGATGAACAGCCCTAGGGCGACGAGGAGGAGCGGCACTGAGCCCCGGACCGGCAATTGAAAGAACAAGATGGAGACAATCAGAATGAGCGCCACCTGGACGTAGCCGACGAAGATATAGGGCACGATCTTGGCGAGCATCACTTCGATTGGTCGCACTGGCATGGCGAGCAAATTCTCCATCGTTCCGCGCTCGCGCTCGCGCGTGATTGACAGTGCCGTGACGAAGACCGTTGAGAATATCAAAACAATGCAGATCAGCCCCGGCACGATGTTGAGCACCGTCAGTTGCTCCGGGTTGTAGCGGGCGTGAACCACGAACTGGAAGGGTGGTGGCAGGGGCTCTGTCTGGCTAACCGGTGGCAGATCCCGGTTGAGGACCGCCGCTAAGGCAGGAAGCGCCGCCGTTGCATACCCGATGGCGGTGGGATCGGTGGCATCGGCATCAACGAGGACTGATGGCGTTTCGCCCCGGTCAATGGAACGATCGAAATTTGGGGGAATATTGATGACGAACAAAAGCTCGCCCTGGGCCAGCGCGCGTTCAGCCTCGGCTTCCGAGGAAAGAAGCGAAATATTATAGTAGCCGGTGTTGCGAAGCGCGGCGATGATCGTGCGCTCATATTTCGAATGCTCCACGGTAAGGAGTCCCGCCGGGAGGTTTTTGGGGTTGGTGTTGATCGCGTAGCCAAACAGAAAGAGTTGCATCATCGGCAACGCGATAATGAAGCGCAAGGTAATGGGATCGCGCGTCATTTGCAGCCACTCCTTGCGCAGAAGAGCGACGAACCGCTTGAAGGAGAATGCGCTCACGATACTTCTCCTTTCATGCTCAGCATGTGGATGAACACGTCTTCGAGGCGAGGCTCGGCCTCCTTCCAGGAGAGGGTGTCACCACCGCTGGACCGGAGCGCGTTCTCGAGCGCGGCGCGGTCCATTCCGGCGACACGCAGAGCATGTCCGAATACGGCGGCCGCCTCGACACCGGGTGTGCGCCGCATACGTCGTGCCGCGGCGTCCAAATTGCCGCCAATTGCCTCGAAGATGACGAGGCCCGAATGAGCGGAGACATCAGCGGCCGCGCCTTGCACAATGATACGCCCATCGGCAAGATAGACGATGCGCTTGCATCGCTCTGCCTCGTCCATGAAATGCGTGGAGACGAGGACGGTCAGCCCTTCGGCGGCCATGTCATGGATCAGATCCCAGAACTCACGGCGCGCCTTCGCGTCAACGCCCGCCGTCGGCTCGTCCAATAGAAGCAGCTTCGGCCGGTGCAGGATGCAGGCGGCAAGCGCGAGCCGCTGCTTCCAACCACCGGAGAGCTGTCCGGCAAGTTGATCGCGGCGGGTGGCGAGCCCCATGCGGTCCATGATGTCCAAGACAGAAGCGCGCCGATTCGTTATCTCGTAGACGCTCGCAACCAAATCGAGGTTTTCGAAGACCGTGAGGTCTTCGTAGAAACTGAATTTCTGCGTCATGTAGCCGGCCTCGCGGCGGATAAGCGAAGCTTCGCGGATGATGTCGCGTCCAAGGCAGCTGCCGCTCCCGCCATCGGGCACGAGAAGGCCGCACAGCATGCGGATGGTGGTGGTCTTGCCGCTGCCGTTGGCGCCGAGAAAGCCGCAGATTTCGCCCTGGCCCACCTGCAAAGTGAGCCCGTCGACAACTCTGCGGGCGCCAAAGCTTTTCTTCAAGTCATGAACGTCAATGACGAAGTCCGTCATTGGGAGCCGTCTTTCGCAATCGGGCGCACCATCACCGGCTGGCCGGGGTTGAGCAGGAACGCCTGTTTCGGGGGCGGCCGCGCCTCGATCCTGTAAACGAGCTTCGCACGGCTCGATTCGCTATAGATGACCGGCGGCGTGTATTCGGCCTGTGGCGAGATGAAGGAGATCGTCCCGGTGAGGTCGGCCGGGCAGCTGTCGCAGACAAGCTTCACTTGCTCCCCGTAATGAATCGTGGCGAGCATTTGCTCGGGCACGAAAAACCGCACGAAAATGTTCTCGGACGGCAACAAAGACACCACCGGCCCACCGGCGGGCATTGTTTCGCCTGGGCGGGCCAGCACATCCGCAACAACGCCGGCCGTAGGTGCCGCGACATGGCGCTGGTCGAAGCGCCATTGCGTCATGGCAACGGCAGCGCGCGCGGCTTCGACGGCCGCCTGCTGGGCCTTGATTTCGGACTCGCGTCCGAGCGGGTTGCGCAATTGCGCCAGGGCGGCTTCGAACCCTTGAATTTTGGCGGTCGCGGATCGCAGATCGGCCCGCTGCTGCTCGGCGAGCTGCACCGAGGCGGTGCCCGACGGCAGCAGTCGTTCCGTCCGTTGGAGATCGGCCCAAAGCTTGTCGCGCGCCGCCTGCCCGTCCGCAAGGTTCGCTTCCGCCTGCTGGATCTCGGTGGGTTTGCCGGCAGACTGCAGATTGCCGAGTTGCGCTTCGGCTTGCCGGAGCTGCCGCGCGGTCTGGTCGAGGGCAGCCCGGTCAGAAATATCGTCTTGGTCGAACAGTTGCGCCCCTCGATCGACTTTGACGCCTCGCTCGACGAAAACAGCGGTGAGGAGGCCCGCGAGCGTCGGTCCGACCTTCACGAAATCGGCTTCGGCATAGCCCTGCCACTCGATGGGCGATGGGCTGCTGGCGCGCCACCACCAGCCGGCGGCGGCCATCGCCGCGAGCGCAACGGCAAGAATGACGCGTCGATTCACCGGCTTGACCTTTTGCAACGAGAATGTATCGTTGCATTATCACTTTAGGCCAAACTCAGCAAGGGAGCGCCAGCCGAATGCCGATCGAGCCATACGCACCTGGGGCCTACAAGCGCGGCCCCGGAGGCCGGCCGACCCGGCAGGAGGCCGAGCGGCGCCACCAAAGCCTTCTTGCGACCGCTACCCGCCTGTTCTTGGAAAAAGGCTGGGACGGCGCCTCAGTCGACGAAATTTCCCAGCAATCAGGTGTCGCGAAGCGCTTCATCTATGCGCGCTATCCCGACAAGGCGGCGCTTTTCGTTAGCGCGGTCGAACGGTTCATCGATGAGAAAATGGAAATCCTCCATAGCTTCGAATCGCCACCAGAGGATATCGAGGAAGGCCTTTGCGCATTTGGACGGAAACTTTTGGATCTGGCGTTACGAACTGACGCGCTCGCTTTCCATCGCCTATTCATAGCCGAGGCGCCGAGGTTCCCTGATCTTGCGAAGCTCTTCGTCGAGAACAACCGCAATCGCGGCCTTGCCGAGATCAATCGGGTGCTGGCGGCTTATGCCGATCGGGCCGCGATCGAACTCAGCGATCCCGAGATAAGGGCCGAGCAGTTTTTCATCCTCATTGTCGGCATGCCCCAGCGTCTGGCTTTGCTGGGCGGCCGCGAGGAGCCAATGAAAGAAGACCGGCGACTCAAAGCCGCGGTGCGCCTGTTTCTGAACGGATGCCGGATGCGTTGAAGCAGAGAATGCGTGAGTCCGCGAGATTTCCAATTGGGAAACCTAGCTCGGCATTGCGGATTTTTGGCCATTTGGTTCAGACGCCGGCCTAGAAGATCCCCGCTTCCGGAGCGATGCGCGCGGCCTGTTTGACGTGGGCGGCGGTGCACCCAAATGGGCAGAACCGAAGCATTCGCTATGATTGTCTGCTTCGGGTCTTGGTCGTGTGAAAAGGCTTTGGCGGAAACTGATAGACCTGCAGTCGCCTCCCTTGCAGCTTGGGTCGTTTCATTCTGCCAATTTTGGCTGTTTTGTCATCTCGGAGCGGGCCTGGCGCTCAGCGGGACCGGTTCGGGCGTCATGATGACCGGTGGAAGCAGCCTCTACCTTCGGCGACCTATGTCCGTATTGCGGCGATGAGCGTTCCAGGTCCTATGATATTCATGGCGCGCGTTAGATTGTAGGCGAGCAGATGCAGCGCCATCTCAGTGGCTACGCGTGGCAGCGTCTTCATCAGGAAGTGGGTTGCTCCCATCCTGGCCTTGATCGTTCCGAAAGGATGCTCGACCGTCTCACGCCGCTGGCGCATTTTTTCCGGATGCTCGTCGAGCCGGCGCTGAACGGCCTCGAGAACCTGCTCATGCTCCCAACGCGGATCCGTCGCTCTTTGCTGGTGGTGCAGCTGTTCTTGATGTGGCAGCTCTGGCAAGTGTTGGTCCAGTAGCGATGCAGAACCAGCCCGTGTTCCTCGTTCGTGAAATGGTGGGCGAGCCTTTCACCGGCAGGGCAGATGTAGACATTCTCCTCTGCCACGTAGCGAAAGTCCTGCTTGCCGAATCGACCTTCGGATTTTGCCCCCGAGGTCATCGGTTTGGGCAAAGTGACCGTGATGCCGGCCTCCTCGCACGCCAGAATCTCAGCGCTGTTGAAATAGCCGCGGTCCGCGACGACGCCGAGGGTCTCCGTCTCCAGCGTGTCTTTCGTCCGCTTGGCCACGCTGGCGAGCTGTGAACGGTCATTGCCGACGTTGGTCACCTCGTGCGTGACGATCAGATGATGCTTGGTATCGACGGCCACTTGAACGTTATTGCCGACGACGCCTGAACCCCGGCCGCTTGTCGCCATCGAGCGGGCATCGGGATCAGTGAGCGATATCTGCTGGTCCGGCGTGGCGAGCATTCGCACGTCGAGTGCTTCCAACCGCTGCATTTCCTCTTTCAGCTTTGCGATCTTCTCTTTGACGCGGATTGTCTTGGCCGTGCGCGCCAGCGAAGGCTCCTGCCGGTCGGCGCTGTCAAGTTGGTGCAGATAGCGTGCAACGCTCTCCTCGACCTGGGCCATGCGCCGCTGCATCTTGGCGCGCGTGAAGTTCTTGTCCCGATTATTGACCGCCTTGAACTTGCTGCCATCGATCGCGACGCTCGCCTCAGCGAAAAGGCCCATCGTGCGGCAGAGCGCGACGAACCGGGTGCAGACCTGGCGGATGGCGCGACCGTTGTCTTTTCGGAAATCCGCAATCGTCTTATGATCGGGAACGAGCCGCCCCGTCAGCCACATCACCTCGACGTTGCGCCCGGCCTCGCGCTCGAGCCGGCGGCTCGACTGGACCCGGTTGAGATAGCCATAGACATAAAGCTTCAAGAGAGCCGACGGATGATACGAGGGCCGCCCCGTCGCCTTCGGATCGACCCCGCCGAAACCCAGCTCACCGAGATCAAGCTCATCGACAAAGATATCAATCACACGAACCGGATTGTCCTCGTCAATCCAATCCTCCAGGCACTCGGGAAAAAGCATCGACTGCCCGCGATCCGCCCCCTCAACGACGCGCTTCATCCAATCCCCCCGCAAATCGCGAGTGAATCATATCACAAGGCGCGTTTTCACACAGCCAGGGTCAGCCTGAGAATGGCTCGCGACGAGCATATGTTTTCCGCATTGCCTCCGATAGCTGCCTAAAGCGCGCCGTGCCAGCATTTACGATCAGCGCCAAAAGCAGTCATTCGCTGATCCGCAGTCGAACCGCCGGAATCGACCCAACCTGGTCGTTCCAAGGCCAGGTTCCGATTCTCACAAGCAGTCGTTCACGAAGTTGGGGTGTCGACTGCAGAGCGCCGAAAGCAGACCTTCAGGGATAGCAATCCAACTGGCCGCACGCGGCCCCTCAACAATCATTCAGTAATGTTGGCCGTTAGCCCCTTGCTGAGACGGAAGAGACATTGACCCCGCTCTAGCGCGGAACCCACGACAGACTACTGCTCGAAGGGGAAATGGCGCGGCGGAACGGACGCTGATGAACCGAGCGCGAGGCGGAGGACCGCCAACAACGCGACGAAGCCGATGCCGAACGCGGCGGCGACACGCAACTCGGGCGAGTCCGGTAGCAGCAGTCGATCTGCGGCAACGAGCGCATAAAGGAGCGCGGGCAGACCGGAATAGACGCCCGCTACCACAGCGGGCGGGTCTCCGCCCATGCGGCGAAAGAGCAGCTCGGCCACGGTGTAGACTGTGATGGTAGTCGCGAGCCAACCGGCGAAATTGTGCAACGGCACTCCAAAATAGGCGCCGCCCGGCTCCCAGGTCCATGCCCCTGATCGCGCCATGCCTGGGTCCATGACCGTGTCCCACGCCGTCATCACCATCGCGGCAGTAACAATCCGCGCCGCCGTCCCCCCGCCCGATGTCGACGAGCCGGCGCCATCCAGCAGCAGCCTTGCCACCGTCCAGCTCGCGTAGACCATCATGAACCAGGCGAGCGGGATGATGAGCGGGACTTCACCGAGCTTTGCGCCGAGCCGGCTGCCGTAGTGGTAGGCGCCGTAAACGAGGCCGGTGGTGACGCCGACCTCCTCGAAGCACCAAGAAACGACCGCACAGACGAGGAGGAACGCGAGTGACCGGCGCCAGCCGAGTATGCTGGCCGCGTGCAGCACGGAGAAGGCTGTGAACTTCAGTGTGAAGCCGATGCTGCCCGGCACTGGCAGCCCCGCCCCGGCGAATGCGTCAGCCCATATCGCGACAAAACGCAGCGTGAGAAGTGCGAACAGCAGCCAAGCGAGTCCGCGGAGGACCGGTCCGCTTTCAAACATCGACCATGCCTAGTCTAGGGAAACCGGGCCGCGCTCTCGTTTTGCTTGGGCGGGCGACGCGCCTTGTAGCCCTCACGACCGCGACGGGGCCCCGGCGCGGATTTCCTGTTCTCGCTGCAACACGAGGTTTAATCCATGCGTGATTGCTCATCTGGGCAAATCCTGCGTACGGCGATTGCTGATGCTTACCGAAGTCGCATGGGAGCCGCAAACCCTATATGCATTGACTGGTTTGAGACATTCATGCGAGCGCCCGACGACCCACGGCCATAGGTGAACAAGTACGAAAGCCACAGCGCTATTTATTTCCGCAATCGAAGCGCGCGCTCATCGTGAGTTGAAAAGTCGTCTGTCCGCAATCTCTTAGCCTGCATTATGCAGAGCGTTGCCCGTTGCGCCGCGGGAAACGCCGCGCTCGGGCAATTTTTTCTGATTTCTCTGATCCAGGCTCACCTGCCGACGTCGTGCCCCGCCCGGGAGATTTTGGGTTTCGCACTCGGCCGCATACCGTGCCTCGTCACCTGAGCGAGGGGGCAAAGCCCCCGAATCGAACCCTCCCGTCAATCCGCCAACATTCTCCACCCACGACCTCTGGCCCAACGCCGGAGGAAATGCGGCGCGTCTATGGCGATCGTCTTCATTTCGACAATGCGGGCGGCGACCTTGATGATTCGGGAGATCTCTTTGTAGAACGAATGACTGATGTTGCGGTAGGAGATTTACGATACACGTTTCGTACATTCCCTGTTATTTGGGGAATGCCAGATAAAGATGTTGACTTGGCGGGAGTTACAGACACAGCCGGTTTTCGAGGAGAAACCGTGAGCGATCCTATCGGCGCCGGAGGCGAGCGGCTAAGCGTTTTCCTCGATGGTTTGCGCGTCGAGACCCGATGGATCGCAAGTCATTAGGTCGAAATCCTGCGTGCCGTTTACGCCACAGAATGATAGTGACGGTCAAACCATGAGGAGTTAGACATGAGCGATACCGTTTCGACCCAAACCTTGCGCCTCATTGGTTACTTCCCAGCCAGCGCTATTCACGCGCAGAACTACCAAGTCGCCGACATCCCGGCTGGCCTCTTGAGCCACGTCATTTACGCCTTCGCCAATGTGACGGCGGCAGGCGACTGCGTCTCCGTGAATGCGAAGGACGATGCTGTCAATTTCCCCCAATTGCTCAACCTCAAAGCAAATAACCCGCAACTGCTGGCGCTGATTTCGGTCGGCGGGGCCTCGCACTCGACAAATTTTTCCGCCGTTTCCGCCGCCACGGCCACTCGCTCGCATTTCGTACAATCCTGTTTGCAGTTCATGACGCAAAATGGCTTCGATGGCATCGATATCGATTGGGAATTCCCCGGACCCCCAGACAGTGACAACTTCACCGCGCTGCTGCAGGAATTGCGGAATCAGCTGGATGCCCAAGGCGCTGCCGATGGCCGGACTTATCTGTTGACCATCGCGGCTCCCGCAGGCCCCAGCAACATCGCCAATCTCCAGCTTGCGCTGATCCATCCGCTACTCGATTGGATCAACTTGATGACCTACGACTTCTCCGTCGCTTCCAGCCACAAGACAAATTTCGTTGCACCTCTGTTCACCCAAAAGGGCGATCTCAATGTCGATGCGGCGGTCAATAGCTATCTTGGTGCAGGCGTACCGTCCGACAAAATCGTCATGGGCGTGCGCTTTGTCGGCACCGGCTGGCAGGGGGTAGGTCCTACCAATAACGGGCTTGATCAGCCCAATAGCGGTCCCGCTCCGGGGACCTGGGATCTCCCGGGGGCGGCGCCAAGCGGTAGTTTCGGCTATCAGGACATCGAAAACAACTACCTCCCCAGCTACACGCGCAGCTGGGACAACGAGGCGCAGGTCCCTTGGCTCTACAACGCCGACACCGGGATCATGATTAGCTACGAGGATCCGGAATCGCTGAATGCTAAGGCACACTACGTCCTATCCAAACAGCTCGGCGGCATAATGATCTGGGAACTGGCCGCCGATGACGACAGGGACACGCTGGTGAACACTATCGCGGCCGTGCTAGCTTAGGCCGCCAAGGGCAGCTCCAGGATCAGCGGAATAGTCATTCTTGTCGGAAGGACTTTGTGGAGCCACGGTGAGCCCAGAGGTCCGGTTATCATGATTCGCGGCAATGGCCGATTTGGGTCACGTGAGAAGAACTCGCGGCGAGCATATCTCGTCCGCATCACCTCAATAAGCTGAATTCAAAAGTGCAGCCAACCGGGTCTGAGTCGCGCCATAAGCAGACACTCCAGTTTCCGGAATCACAGCAAAAAGCCTCGCTAGGGGTGGGCTTCTCCGGCGAGGGCAACATTGCCAGGTGCCGCGCCCTGGCTAGCACCCTTGCCTTGATAGTCCCAATGAGTATCCCAAATAAAGGCCAGCGGGGGGCAATCACGCTCCAAGTTTCACGCTCCAAGCGTGATGTGCATCTCCCCTAAAGCAAAGCCGAGGGATGCGAATATGATCAAAAGATTTGCCGATCCATTCGACGCACTGTTAGATTTACAAAGGGCACTGGAAGCACGCGTGGAGAGCGGGGGGCTTCAGGATTTTACGACTAGCCGCGGACCATTCCCGCCCATAAACGTCTTTCAGCAGGGCGACGACATCGTTGCTATTATAGAATTGCCGGGCATCGACAAGAACGACCTGCAAATCCAGTCCAAAGAGAACACCATCCGCATTTCAGGTAGAAAGTCGGTTGTTTATCCCGCCGGGGTTAGCGTCCATCGAAGGGAACGCGTCTGGGGCGAATTCGACCGCACCCTGTCGCTCCCAGTTCAACTCGATCCAGACCGTGTCAAGGCCTAATATCAGGATGGGATTCTCGTATTGTCTCTTCCCAGGTCTGAGCGCGACAAACCGCGTACAATCGCGATCACCTGACGACCCTCTTTGTTAAACCAGCACGACATCAGGAGCGCGATCATGGATTCCAAACAGGAACTTCAGGTCCAGCAGAAGCGAGAGCTCGAGAAAAAGGAAGAGACAACTATTCCTGCCCGGATATTCTTGCCGACGGCAGTCATCTATGAGACCGAAGACGCGTTGAGTGTCATTCTAGAAATGCCGGGCGTTGAGAAAAACAATGTCGATGTCAGAGTTGAAGGCGGCGTGCTCAAGGTCGAGGGGCGGCTGGACTTCTCCAAGTACCAAGGGTTGCAACCCCTCTACACGGAGTACAACGTCGGCCACTATTTTAGGAGTTTCCAGCTCTCAAGCAAGATTGACCGTAACAGGATTGAAGCTGAGCTGAAAGAGGGCGTTCTTGCGCTAACATTGCCAAAGGTTGAGGAGGCCAAGCCGCGAACGATTCAAATCAAATGATCGGGAGCCCGGTGGGCTGGCAACGGGTAATTGCCTGAGTTAGCAGCGTCCGCACGGTTAGTCACGGCCTCACTTTGCTTGTGGCTCCTATGAAGAGGAGCCACAAGCCGTAAATTAGTGTTCATCGCCGCCGTGACCGGCGTTCCCATCAAAAGCTCGCGGCAAGTCTGCAACCTCGGCGGGCTTCAGATTGGAAGCAAATTCGATCATCGCTGTCGGCGCGGTGCCGAGGTCATCTTGGCCAGAGTGCCGATCGAAGCCCCGAGGCAATACAGAGCCCGGAGTGGCATATATGCGGACCGCCCTGCATGTTCTGGGAAGCCGATCTGTTCCAGAGCAACGTGATGGCATTGGCAGCAAGGGAAAGCGCCTGATAGAAGCGCCAAGTTGAGTGAATCGCGACTTTACCCAAAATTCGACTACCCCAGTGCTGCCGCAGCGCTTAATTTCGCCATTTGGAGCCTCAATCCGCCCAGCGATGTAGTGAGGTTGACGTGACTTATGGGAGTGGCGAGCCGGATATTGGCCGAAAGGTCCGGTCGATCCCTGCGGTGACACCACAGTACTGGCATCTGAGCAACTGCAAGTTCGCGGGCGCAGGCTCGGAATGCGCTTATGCCGGGCCAGCCTTGGGGATACCCTTTGAGTGCCAGATGGATCGAAGTGAATGATCGGATGCAACGAGGTTACCGCTATCTCCTCTCTGCGCCCGTCGGCCGAAACTTCCACTCAGACTTCGAGCCGGAGCTTACGCCCAAAGAGATGCTTCACCTTGGCGTCTTCGGCGGGAAATACATGACAGATACCGTCAATGAGTTCCCGAAGAGCTGGTTTTCTGGGGCCAAGTTATCGCCGCGGGGCCGTGACCCTTCGCTCAACTATTTCGGCGTCGACGCAAGTCAACCGCTTTCCGTTTGGCGGGAGAAGGGCTGGATTCACCCGGGCGATCCGCGCGGCTGGTTTCAGTGGTATTGCCGATATTATCTCGGCCGCCGAACGCCGGAAGAGGATATGCGCCAAATCAGGCGGTGGAAAGCTATGCGCCGCCACGTTGCACAAATCCGTCATCATTGCGAGCCCGGCGATCGGTGGTGCCGACCACGCCAGCGGCAAGCACTTCTTCAATGGGCCTACGACAGCCGTAAGCTGTAGCGCCCTACCCAAGCCTTTGTGGCCACAATGCATGTCGACGTTGGGTCAGCCACGTCAATTCGAGCGTGCGACAGACACTTCTGCTTGGGGCCTGCCTTCGGACGTATTGCTGCTTCGCAGCGAACCGGCGCTAAGCGCCAGTAGCAGTCATTCGCTGACCGAGCGCCGAATAGCTGATTTCGACCGAAAGCTGAAATCCATCGATGTCATCGACATGCTCTCCGATCTCTTCCTCTTGCGTGGCGTCCCGGAGCACATTCGTTCCGACAATGACTCGGAGTTCGTCGCCAAGGCCGTGCAGGAACGGATTACCGCTGTCGGGGCGACAACCGCCTACATTAGACCTCCGCTTCGTGCACATAGCACCAGCGCCAAGCTTCGCCTGGCTCGAATGATTGGATGATCGGATGCCCGCTTTCATGGAAATGCATCCTCGCGTGTCGATGCGGCGAGGAGTCACAGCAGCCGACGTGCCCGCAGGTCAGGCACAGACGCAAATGCACCCACCTCGAGCCGATTCTCAGGCAATCCTCGCAGCCGTCCGCACTCGGAGTTACATCGCGAATCATTTCCAGATGCTGGTCAACCATCTCGTCCCCATCCTTTCCGGTCCAACGCTCTGCGGACAGATCGGTGCCGCGATCATGCACCATCTCGCACCTATGCGGAGCGGAGTTGATCCTCCATCGGCCACTCTTGATTCTCGGCGTCCGAGATTCGCGGGCCTTCTCCTGAAGATTCTCTCAGCCCTCGACGTCGGTCTCGGGTCGATCACCACCTGGCGACGCTTCGTCGTGCCAACGACCATCCTTGTCTTCGTACGAGATGCCCGTCGGGTCTCCAGGGACGACTTGCTCCTTCGCTGCCCGTTCCGCAGCACGATGAGCCAGGTCATGGGACGAGAAGGTTTCGGAGAACACCCCATTAACCCGATAAGTCCACCCACCATCATGTTCGACGACCTCATAGACGATTCTAGTCATTTGTCGCTCCTAACGCTGTTGAGCAGCCTCATCGTTAGCCAAGTCTGTGCACGCTCGACGCCTCGAACGCTTCCAGGTTATCGACCTCAGGCCGGCGATAACGGGCTCCGCTGGCGATTACGACCGAGCGGGCGCTGACGCGTTCCTCACCAGACAATCTCAGGACAAAGCGGTCTTCGTCCGGATTGTCCCGGGCCTGCAGGCCCATCACCTCATCCGGAATCGCCATCTCGACTCCAAACTTCTGCGCCTGGTTGTAGACGCGCGCCATCAGGGCCATGCCGGGGATGCCCGTCGGAAAGCCTAGGTAGTTCTCGATCCGCGCAGAGGCTCCGGCCTGGCCGCCGAACGCTCGGCAGTCGAGAACCAAGACGGAAAGCCCTTCGGACGCCGCGTAGACCGCGGTGGCGAGGCCCGCCGGCCCCGCTCCCACAACGGCTACATCGTAGACTCGATCCGGATCGATCGGTCCTACAAGTCCAATACAACGGGCGAGCTCGGTCTCACTAGGATTGCGCAGCAATTGTCCACCCGGGCAAAGTACAATCGGCAACTGACCGGAGTCGACCTGGAAGCGTTCGACCAGCGCCTTCGCCTCTGGATCGGTATCGGGGTTGAGCCTCTGATGCGGATGCCCATTGCGTGAGAGAAAGCCTTCGAGCCGAATCACATCGCCGTTCTCGGCACGGCCAACTATAACCGGGCCGCCGGCTCCCGTCTCGAGCAGGCCGACGCGACGCAAGATTAAGGCGCGCATGATCCGCTCGCCGATTTCCGCCTCTGCCACAAGCAGCGCCCGGAGCCGCTCCGGCGGGATGATCACGGCCACCACTGGTTCTTGCGCGTAAGCGTCCACCAGAGCCGGCCGGCCTGCCAGCTGAGCCAGTTCGCCCATAAACGAGCCAGGTCCATGGGTGACGATTGGCTCGCGGCGCCCCGATTCGTCGT
>Ga0187879_10001634_pt1 | contig 15326 bp, 13 predicted proteins | sample June2016WEW_19_1_FD_132423 | JGI IMG/M metagenome (GOLD analysis project Ga0187879, IMG submission 132423) | Peatland microbial communities from SPRUCE experiment site at the Marcell Experimental Forest, Minnesota, USA - June2016WEW_19_10 | ecosystem: Environmental > Terrestrial > Soil >... | reverse complement strand
TTCCGGTCGAGCACCTTCAGGCTTTTCTTGGAAACTTCGTCGGGATTCACGTTATCAATCGAAATCTGCAGCCACTCCAGGCCCGCCCGGTTCAGCCGCTGGATGCGGTCGGCAGTCAGCAAATAACCGTTGGTGATCAGCCCCGAAACCACCCGGCGTTTCCGCATGTGGTGAATAATGTCATCCAGTTGCGGATGCAGCATCGGCTCGCCCCCGCTGATGGTGATCACGGAAGTGCCGAGATCCTTCAGTCGATCCACCCGCTCCAGCATCTGCTCGGTTGGCACCGGCTTCGAGAAATCATCGAACTCATTGCAGTAAGTGCAAGCCAGATTGCAGCGCCGTATCGGAATCAGATGCGCCAGCAGAGGATGATCCGTAGACGCCACGGCCTTCAGGATTTGCCAAAATCCATGAGCATCCCGTTCCACCGCCTTAAGCTTGCGGCGCCATGCCACTAACCTGGTTGTCATCGTGAATCTTATTTGACCACAGCGACTGGCCAAATGCCGAGTTCACCGCAGTATTCGGCGGAAAAGTCGGGTCGAATGAAGCCTTTGGGTGGCGCAGCGGTTTACCGCTGCGATCTAGGCGTATGATGAGCGCCAATGAAAGGCTGGCACCATGGCGAACAGTGAACATCTCAAAATAATCCTGACAAGTGTAAGGGCTTGGAATAAATGGAGAAAGGCAAACACCAAAATAGTCCCGAATCTCAGCAGAGCGGACCTCCGCTTCAAGAAGCTCAACGGGGCGGATCTCAACGGGGCGGACCTCAGCGGGGCGGACCTCGCTGGGGCGGACCTCGACGAGGCGCATCTCATCGGGGCAAACCTCCACGAGGCGAACCTCAGCGAAGCGAGCCTCCGCCTGGCACCGCTCAGCCGGGCGGACCTCACTGGGGCGCGCCTCAAAGGGGCGCACCTCGGAGCGAACCTCATCAGCGGGGCGAACCTCATCGGGGCGGACCTCAGCTGGGCGAATCTGGGAAGGGGATGTCTCGACGCCGGGGCGGACCTCACAGGCACGATCATCGGCTATACGACCTTCGGAGAGAACGACCTGAGCGACGTGAAGGGCCTCGAGACCGTGCGGCATGTCGGCCCGTCAACGATCGGCATCGACACCATCTACCGGTCCCATGGAAAGATTCCACTGGCATTCCTGCGCAGGGCCGGTGTTCCCGAGAACTTTATTGAGTACATGGGGTCCCTCACCGGAAAGGCCCTTGATTTCTATTCCTGCTTCATCAGCTATTCCACCAAAGATCAGGAATTCGCCGACCACCTGTATGCGGATTTACAGAACAAAGGCGTCCGCTGCTGGTTCGCGCCGCACGACCTGAGGATCGGCGATAAGTTCCAAGAGGTGATTGAGGAGCGCATTCGGGTATATGAAAAACTACTGATCATTCTGTCTGAAAGTTCCGTCAATAGCGATTGGGTCGAGCGGGAGGTTCAGGCGGCGATGGAGAAGGAGCGCCGCTCGCCTGGGAACACCGTGCCCCTCCCGATTCGGTTGGATGACGCCGTGATGGAGTCCAACCGAGCCTGGGCAGCGGACATTCGGCGAACCAGGCACATCGGAGACTTCCGCAAATGGAAAGACCACGATTCGTTAAAAAGCGCGTTTGAACGATTGCTCCGCGATCTGGAGACAAAAGGCCCGAAGGCGGCATAGGTGCTCCGTGCGGGCGCTATCGAGGGTCATTGTTCGTCGTCCCCCTTCTTCAACTCGCCCAAGAGCTCATCAATCTTCTCGTCCGCATTTAAAGCGACGCGGCGGGCAAACACAAGCAAGGTTCGCAACTCTTCTGGGCTAACACCATTTACGTCGCTATTGATCTCAACAATGGTGTTCTTTCTATCATCGTCGAGCGTAACCACAGGGAGACCTTCACGTTCTCCCCAATTGCCAAGCGAAGTATAGGGAATAAGGGTCAGGGTGTACTTGCCCAGCATGGAGGCTACGAATTTATCCTCTTCTGATGTCGGCTGCCACGGGAGCTTCTTCGCTAGGGTCTTTTTAAGTATTTCCTGAAATAGGGCTAGGGCCTTGGGGTCATCCATTATCAGCCTCGTCGTTTCTCTTCATCGCAGAAGCGTGCTCCTCGACGAGATGTCTCTAATTTTCCCGCAACTGGCTTGCATTTGCGAAAGCTGCCGGAGTGACGGCACGGCCCCGGTTGCGCTCAACCTTGAAGTCACGGCGCGTAACGACTCCAACTGTGCCTTGGCGTTCAGCAGATTATTCCTGGAAACAATTGAAAGAATCGAATCCCAACGGCCAATTATCGTCAGCGTGCGGTCGTGGAGGTCATTGCTTCGAAGCCGGGCCAAATCGTGCTTCCCAAGGTCGACCAGATTAGCCACCTCAGCGGCAAGCTTTTGGGCTAGGTTTATTTCCTCGGATAGGGTATTTGAAAGCACCGCTTGGCGTGCTTCCATTGCTGCCGTTGAGGCTCGCTTGGCGAAGTAAGCAGCAACGCCCGAAACAAGCAAGCCCGCCACGCTCGCGAGGTTACCCCAATTCCTGCTTAAGAAATCAAGTCCCCGCGAAATGAGCGTCGGCTGGGTCAGCGCGCTGGCCTCCTATCCAACCCACGGCTCCGATTAGGTGTCTGACACAGTCGATTGTCGGGCCCGAGCGAGCAATTGTACACCGGCCAGACTGGAAGAATATTCTTCGGGCCGCATGCTGGGCACCCCGACGACCTGCGGCGGAACGAGCTGTGTGCCGCATCACAGACTTCCAACCGCCGTGCGCGAACCCAGCCCCCTTACCCCCGTAACTTGCGGCTTTCGACCGCGGTTCCTAGCATGAGAGAGCCATGCCTCATGCTCTGCTGTTGTCGCCCGATGACCAGGCTGTCAACGCAATTACTGGAGTTTTGGAAGAGATGTCAGTAACTTGCGAGCGTCCCCTGGATGGAGCCTCCGCTGCCCAAAGAATCAATTCGCACGGCTTCGATCTGGTCTTGGTCGATTGCGAAAATCTGCCGGCCGCCAAGCTGATTTTTGACGTTTGCCGTCGCGGAAAAAGCGGCAACAACGCGGTTCCGATCGCCATCGTCGATGGCCGCGCCGGCCTGCCCACCGCTTTTCGCCTGGGCGCGGAATTGATTCTCACCAAGCCGGTGGCGAAAGACCAGGCTCGGAGCACCATCCGCACCGCAGTCAGCCGCGTGCGAAAAGACGTTCCCGCAAACGAGAGTGTTCCCCCGCAGCCGGCGAGCGCGGCCTCGACCAACACGGCCCCGGCCGAAGAACGCGCCCTGGCGGCAGCGGCCGCATCCGTTTCTTCGCAACTGACAAGCTTTGCAGAGCCCGCACCAAGCTACGTTCCACCCGCTACTCCAAGCCTTGCTTTAGCCGCCGCGCCAGTCGTCACGCCCGCCGTCACGACGAAGATGCATTCCGCCGTAGACGAAATCGATGCCACGCCAGCTACTCCAAAGTCGGATCCGCAGCCCGCGTCCGTTTCAGCATCATCTTTGTCAGAGTCATCTTCGGCGCCCGCTGTTCCAGAAAATTCGAAACCAGCGCGGCCACTAAAACCCTCCGACGATCCGGTGCTTGCGGAACTGGAAGAAACGGAGCTGGCGGAATCGCAACCGAAAAGCGCGGGACCGGGCAAAGAAGCGCCCGTTCAACCTGCAGCCCAATCGCTCGTCCCCGCCCTATCATCCCACCCGCCAAGCCGGCAAAGAACACGCAGTTTGCTGCTCGCGTTGCTGATGCTCGCATTCGCCGGCGGCGGCTCCTATGCCCTGTGGACGTATCAGCCGGGATTCCGAGCCATCGCCCAACCGCAGATTGATCGGATGCTGGCCCTCGTCGGAATGGGATCGCCGCCGGCTCCGGCGCCAATCCACGCCAAGCGTTCCGCTCAACTGGCCCCGGCTACAACCGCGGCGCCTGCCTCGACGTCGCCAACCGATCAGAACAAGACAAAAGCAACCGACTCCAAAGCCGGCTCGGCATCGGGCTCGTCAACCATAATGACGTCCACCGCCGCACCTGTTTCCGCCCCGCCACTGCAAAACCAATCCAACGGAACCAGCCCCAGCGACGGCAAGAAAGACGCCGCCGTTGCGACCTCGTCCGGCGCCCCACTGCCCGGCGAGAGCAGCGCGATCGTTCTTTCTTCCAAGGGTGCAGAAAGCCGGCTGGCTTACAGCGTTCCGCCGAAATTCCCCGTCGAAGCGCGCTCCGGGGCAGCACAAGCAACGGTGGTCCTCAAGGAAGTCGTGGATGAGAACGGCAAGGTTGAGGGCGTGCGACTGGTCGAGGGAAACGCGGCCTTGGCAACCGCCGCTATCAACGCCGTGAAGCAGTGGCGTTATCGGCCCTACGTCCGTGACGGCAAGGCTCAGCCCTTCCAGACCGTCGTGCTCGTCGACTTTCAGCAGCCTTAACAGGATGACGTTGGTCGCTAGTCGTCGCTCGTTAGCGACCGACTAACGACCATCGACTAACCACCATCGACCCCGCTTAATTACCCACGTAACTTGCTGGTACCCACGTCATTACCTAGGATGGCCTCATCATGGGTTACCAAGCTTTGCTCTTCTGTTCCGATGAAAAACTGGCGCGCGTCGTAACTCAGGTGTTCAGCGAACTGGACTTCGCCGTGGAGCCGGTTAATGAACCTTTTGCGGCGGTCAAGCGGTTGATGACGCAGCGTTACGACGCCATTGTCGTGGACTGCGAGAACGAGCAGAACGCTTCCCTGCTGTTCAAGAGCGCCAGAAATTCCAGCTCCAATCAAAGCTCGCTGGCCATCGCTGTGGTCGAAGGACAAACGGGCGTGGCCAAGGCCTACCGCATCGGCGCCAACCTTGTGCTCACCAAGCCGATCAATGTCGAGCAGGCCAAGGGAACACTTCGGGTGGCCCGAGGACTTCTGCGGAAAAATGCTGATGCTGCCGGCACCAGCGCCTCAGCTCCGGCAACGTCTTCCAAAGCAGCTTCCGCATCTGCCGCCACTTCATTCCCGCAGGCGAGTCGAAGCTCTGCAGCCGCTGCTCCACCGCCCAGTCCTCCGCAACTTCCTGCATTTGAAGCACCGATGGAAGCACCCATGGCGGCGCCCCTGCAGGAGGCGCGGCCGCTTCCGACCGAGTTCCCGACAACGACAGCGTTGGCAAAAGTTGAGCACAATCCAGCGGCCGTTCCTGCACCCGCAGCACAAGGCAAGACTACGATTGCCGCCGAGCCGGCATTGGAATCGCAGCCGCCCGAATCCGCTGGCACAGTTAAAAACGACGGAGTCAAGGATGATGTAGTTAAGAACAAGGCTGCAAACGTCGCCGCCGCGTCCGTACCCGCGCAAAGCACCAGTTCCGCCTTCACGTCGGCCCCGGGATCAGCCGCAGCAGCGGCTCCGGCGAAGGAAGTGACGGCTCCGCCAGCGAAAGAGGACAAGGTCGTTAAGTCGAAGGTCGTGCAGTTAAAGATCTTTGGATCCGAGCCCGCCAGTGCGTCGCACGACGCCGCTCCCGTTCCACTTCCAACCTCCAACGCGGTGAGCACTACCGGCGTGCCGTCTTTTGCCGTTGCCCTGGACGAAGACGATTCCTGGGGATCGAGCGGATACCAAAAAACCCTGATGGTTGTTATTGCTGTCCTGGCTCTGGCCGCTCTCGGCTACCTCGGGTATAGCGAGTTTGGCAAGTCCAGCAAACCCCCGGCTGTGCGGCGAGTAAGCTCGCCTCAGGACTCGACGCAAGCCGCTCCCGCTCCTGCGCCCATGTCTTCCTCAGCAGCAGCGCCTTCGACGAGCGTGCCCATCCCGGCGAGTGCCGCAACCCCAACCTTGGCTCCCAAAACGGCTACTGCGCCGCCCGAGAAGCCGCCGGCTGGCGCAGGCAAATCTCAGGTGGTCCGGATCGACGCGAACGTCAACGCGCACTCTGAGCCAGGGACGAAGAAACAAGATTCGGCACCCCTGCTCGTGAAGTCGGGAACCAAAATGCCGGCCCAAGCCGAGGAGTCCGCTCCTTCGCTTCCCAGCCCGCCCACCGTCGAATCTCCCGACGATAGCAACTTGAACGGCCTGATCTCTTCGGCATCGTCAAATCTTCACAAGCCTTCGCTGGCAACAATAAAAGTTTCCCAGGGCGTGTCCCAGGGACTTCTGATCAAGCGGGTACAGCCCACCTATCCGCCAGCCGCGCTTCAGCTTCATGCCCAGGGCGCAGTGCAGATCGAAGCCACCATCAACAAAGAGGGCACCGTCATCAATCCGAAAGTACTTAAGGGAGACCCCATCCTCGCGCACGCCGCGCTCGATGCCGTCCGCCAGTGGAGATACAAGCCGTACTACCTCGATGGCGAACCGGTAGAAATCCAGACGCAAATCACGGTCAACTTCAAAACGAACTAGCTGTCAGCTCTCAGCTCTCAGTTCTCAGTTGTCAATCTCTTAGAGTTGGTTTCATAAATCGGCTTTGGGTAGGGCGCGGCTTCACAGGTTGCGGAAAACCCGGCGCTGCCCCTCGGTGTGGTAGCTGAGAGCTGAGAGCTGACAGCTGAGAGCTTAATTCAACTGCTCATCCAGCGCCCGGTGCCGCGGACGCCCCGGATGCGCACTGATGCTACGGAATTTCTGGTAAAGTCCGTGCAAGTCTTCGCTCAAAAGCCGCACGATCTGCATGCAGAAATCGCCGTGCCGACCCAGAAACTCCAAAAACTCTTCGCGCGGAATAAAAACCGCCATGGTTCGGTCGCCCGCTTCGGCGGTGGTCCGATAATTTTCCCCAGTCATGCTTTCGCTCAGCCCGAGCACGGTTCCAGCACCGACGACTTCCAGAAGCTGCTTTTGGCTCTGACCGGTCGGCAGCAGCACCCGAACCTCGCCACTCTCCACCAGGTAAACGCCCGCTGCCTCAGAACCCTGCTGGAATAGCGTAGCGCCCGAGGGGTACACTCGAGCCGATTTGATTGCGTGGAGGGCCTTTAACAGATCGGGACTCAACCTAGCCAGCGTAGGCTGCAACGGCACAGTGTCAACCCCTCTTGTTTCAGCCTATCCTGCATGCACTTCGAACCACGGGTGTGATGCGGAGCACGGCTCCAGGTGACAGGCAACGGGAGCCGCTGCTTCCAGACTACACCTCCCGAGGACGAACTGGCGGCTCATTCCTGAGCAAGCTTCGATTTATCAATGAGGCAGCGCTTTGCATTTGAGCTTTTCGCCAGGAAGGCCGAAGCGAATGCCGCTACAGCCAAGGAGTTTGACCAGAGGGTCGCCGAATCGCAGCTATTGCCGCGCCAGAATTTCATCGATCGCGGCCTTGCCGCCTCGGTCGACGCTGACGACTTTGTGCACCGGCTTGAAACCGGTCAGCGTGACATCCACGATGTAGTTCCCCGGCGCCAGCATGACATCGACCGGCGACGTCTTATCGAGCATCTGCTGGTTGATAGCGACCTGTGCGCCTTTCGGCTGGGTGTGAATGCTGATCGAACCCATGCCCGCCGTGCTCTCTCCGCCGTGTCCAAACAGCTTGTTCAACTTGCCGACGGTGCGCATGTCCGCCGTGTTGCCCAGCGCCCGGAGCACCGGCGAGTACTGGAAATTCTGCGCCGGACCGAGATCGGTGGTAACCGTCTCGTCGAGGTATCCTTGCTTGCGCACCAGAATTGTGTGGTTTCCTTTTTCCACGGCGAACTGCACCGGGGTCACTCGCCCGGTGGGCTTGCCGTCGATGATGACATCGGCGCCCGGCGGCGCGCTGTTCACCACCACCAGTGCATTCACCGGCGCCAAATGAAGCAGCACAGACGATTTGCTGCCGGCAGTAACATCAACCGACCGCATCTCGGACGAATAGCCCGACTTGGTTACATAGATGATGTGCTTACCGGGACTCAGGCCCGTCAAGTTGAACGGTGTGACCCACGACGGATCGCTGTTTCCATCGACCTGAAACTGTGCGCCCTGCGGAGTAGAGTCAATCAGCGCCTGGCTTGGGATCACGACCGGCGCCGGGGCTGGAGCGGGCGCCCGTCGACTGCTGTTCGAACTGCGCGGCTCGAAGTAGCGTACCTTCACGCGCGGTTCAGCTTCCACAACCGGCGGCGCTGGCTTCTCGATTCGTGGCGTCACCGGAGTCTGGACAACTGGTGGGGCTGGGCTTACCGCTTTCGTCGGCCGTGGAGCAGCCGTCGAACCATCGTCTTCAAAGTGAACATGGACAAAAACCGCGATCGCAACCACCAAGATCACCGCAACCGCGCCCAGCATCGAGTACAGCATCAGCCGCGGTGGAATGGTCGAGATTTCCTTGAATGCCATTTCCGCGACTTGCCGCGGCTGGATTCTTGGCTTCTCTTCTTTCCCCGGATCGTTCTCTGGATGTTTCTTTGGAAAGACCTGCACCTCAGCGCGCAACGCCTCAACCGGTTCGGCCGCTGGCGGTGTGAAAACCGGTTCCTTAAGCGGAGGCATCTCTGCCAAGTCAGAAAAGCTCTTGCCCGATGAACCCGCCGCCGGTTCCGCCATCATCGGATCAAAGGACACGCGAGGCGAATGCCGCTCGGATTCTTGCTCCACCGCCGCCGCCGATAAAACCGGCCCGCTCCCCGCCCGGGATTCAGGAGCACTTACTTCAAAGTCGCTGATCGATCGCGCGCCAGATTTCAAATCCGAGTTCGAATCAGAGTTCGAATCAGGGGCCGTATCCGAACCCGAAGCAGAATCCGAACCAGAGTCAGTCCCGGGTAAGCGCAAGCCGCTCCCTCCGGCCGCCGCCGCAGCAGCAGCGGCTCTCGTTTCGGCTGCTGGCGCCTGCGCCGCCGAAAACACCGGCGCGTCGATTTTCGGAGCAACAGGTTTGGGCGCAACCGGAGCACCCGATGAAGAAACGGAAAGCTCGGGCTTGACCGTGGCCGAAGCGGCCGGAATAAACTTGCTGGCCGCCGCCGCACGAGCTGCGCGACTGACGGCAACATTCGGCGACGGCGTCTTCTTGCTATCCGTAGCGGGTTTCTTGCCGTTTTCCTTGCACTTCTCCAGGTCGTCCACCAGTTCGCGCGCGCTCTGATAACGCTCCGCCGGATCTTTCGCCAGCGCCTTCATAATCAGCGCGCTCACCGCCGGTTGAATCTTGGGATTCACCGCAACCGGACTGGCGGGCATCTCGTTTTCGATCCGGCTTACCAGCGTTACCGGATCTGCGGCATCGAAGGCCTGCCGCCCCACCACCATCTCGTAAAGGATCGTGCCCAAGGTAAACACGTTCGAACGCAGGTCGATCGCTTCTCCGCGGATCTGTTCCGGAGAGCAGTAGGGCATAAGCCGCCCCAGCCCCTTCCCCGATTCCGCTTCGATGAGGCTCATGTTGGAGATGCCATAGCCGAGGATCTTCACCATCCCGTCCCACTGCACCATGATCTTGCCGGGTTCCAGCGAACAGTGCGTCACACCTTTCGAGGCAGCGTGCTCCAGGCCGGCGCAAACCTGCCGCGTAATGTCGAGCAGATCCCAGATGGAAAAGCCTTCTTTGCGCGCCAACATGGTGGCAATGCTGTTGCCCTGGATGTACTCCATGGCCGCGCAGTACTGGCCGTCGATCTCGCCCGCGCCATACAGAAGCACAATGTTCTGTCCGGCGAGGTCGCGCGTGCTCTCGCCCTCGGTGATCAGCGTCTCCACAAACGCGTCGGCACGCTCGCCGAGTGGCGCCAGACTCTGCGTCTTGAGCGCCACGACCTGGTTGGTTTCCATGTCCATCGCCTTGTAAATCAAGGCGGCCTCGGACTTCGAAAGCTCACTCTGGATTTCGAACCGGCCAAACATCATCGTCATTACAATCGCCTCGCGGTGACAAGCCGCACTACACCCTGATGTGGATTTGGCTAAGAACAGGGGGAGAATCAGACCTAGAATACCGCTGTCGTTTGCCCAACGGAGAGTTACGAAAGTACTGAGACGACGGCGAAAGGCAATCGCTCGGGCTGATACTGAAGTGAGTCTGCAGGCTGCTGAACGACGCCGGGGGTCGTCCCAGGGCATGGCTTCAGCGATGCCGTAATTCGTGGAAATCTCGCGACGCTATCAGGCCGTTCGCCGGGAAGGCATCGCATCCACCACCGGCTCGCTTTCGCTGATCCACTCCCAAACGCGCCGGCCCCGGTCGTTGTTCCGGCTGCGAGCCTCGCCATAATCCACCAAACGATTCAAAACGGTTGTGACTGAGGCCAGCGGGTCCTTGTGCCGCGCCAGGATTGCGGGAGCATACCGTTCCAGTTCCACGCAAATCTCGCGCGCTCCCAGCGGACGCCGGACTTCCATCAGCACCCTTCGGCAAGCCTTGGTGAAGCCGGGCTGGCGGCCACTGGGCTTGCGGTCGATCAGTTCCAGCAAATCGTCGCCCAGCACCTGGTCGCCGAAAAGATTAGCCAATCCCGCGATAGTCTGCTTCACCGTGCCAATGCGCTTCATAATCTCGGCACGCTGCTGCATAAGCTGGAGGAGTTCTTCGTGCGCCGCCTTCACCACCTGCTGCGCCGAAATACTATTGGCCTGAACATTGATCGCCTGCAAGCCATCGCCGTTACTCTTACGAACTTCCATAAACGCCTCCTCCGAAAACAAACAGCCAGGATCCCTCGACTCTCGTCTAATACGGGAAAGGATCCTCCGAAGTTCCATAGGGAGTTGGACTCGCTCCGGGAGGAAAGGTTATCGGAGAAAAGGGGTGACTCGTGTGGCGCGGGCACTCCTGTCCGCAACCCTCGGCGCCGTCCGCCAAAGACGAATACACAGGGCTTCGCATCAGGGCTTCGCTTTAGCGATGCCGATGTTATTCGAAGCCAGATGCTCCTTTAGGGGCTGGACATCTTTGCGCAACCATCTACCCCATCACAGTCGTATGCTCCGGCCGGATCTTGTAAAGCACGCGAACCTCTCCCGGCTGCCCGTACGGATACTTGTCCACCCCCAAATACTTCTTCGCCATCTTGTCGATGTGTGCGGCAGCCCCGTCCTCGGTAATCTCAACCACGGTGCCGCGGATCTCCAGGTAGCGATAGGGATTATCAGGATCAATAATAGCCACCGCAACCCGCGGATCGCGGCGCACGTTGCGATCCTTCTGGCGTCCGCGCGCCGAGTTGAAGATCACGTGCTGGCCGTCGAAGTCGCACCAGACGGGAGTGACCTGCGGCCGTCCATCAGGCATGAGGGTGCCAAGACTGGCGAAAGCGCGCTTATGGAAAAGGTCAACGTATTTTTCAGGAATCACGTTGGACATCGCTGGCTCTCCTGGGTTAAATGGATTATCCACTAATTCTGCTGCCCCGATTATAGTAGCCTTTTCGGAGAGATCGACCTTATGCGGATGACATCAACCCCGGCAAAACAATCGGCACGAATATTCTGTCTGTGGTTCGTATCATTGCTCCTCATCGCGAGCCCTCTTCCGGCGCAGCAGTCTGCCGTTGAACCTCCGCCAACCGTCGTCTTCATGACCGATTTCGGCATCGTCGACGATTCGGTGGCCCTCTGCAAGGGCGTCATGTACGGCATCGCCCCCAACCTCCGCATAGTCGATCTCACGCATCAGGTAAATGCTTTTTCGATTCGAGACGGCGCGCGCTTCCTCTTCGGCGCCACGCCCTACTTCCCGCCCGGTACGGTATTCGTGGTAGTCATAGATCCCACCGTGGGCAGTTCGCGCAAGGCTGTGGTCGTGAAATCCAAGCGCGCCCAATTCTTCGTGCTGCCCGACAACGGCCTGATGACGATGGTCGGGGACCGCGATGGCATCGAAAGTATTCGCGAGATCACCAACCCCGATTGGATGGTCGGAGCCAAGATTTCCTCCACCTTCCATGGCCGGGATATTTTCTCTCCCGTAGGCGCTCACCTGGCCCGTGGCGACGATTGGACCCAGGTCGGCCCCCCGGTCAAGCAGTTAGTCCGCCTCGATCTGAAACCCGCAAGCGTGGACGACAAAGGTCTGACCGGCGAGGTAATCGCCCTGGATGGCCCGTTCGGCAACCTGATCACGAACATAAGCGCCGAAGATTTTCTGAAGCTAGGCTATCAGCGCGGCGACAAGTTGAAGGTCACGATCGCGGGACGCGAACTCGAGATGCCATTCGTCAGGACGTTCAGCGACGTGCCGCTCAAACAGCCCTTGCTCTACATTGATTCGCGCGGACGAGCCAGTTTCGCCCTAAACCAGGCCAGCTTCGCAGCAACATACAAGATAGATCCGCCGCAACCCGTGTTCATCCCCCCCAAAGCCCACTGAGTCCGCCGGGGTTCATGTGGTGACGGGCCTCTGGCCCGTCCAAGCCGAGCAAACCGGGGCCCCCGTCAAGCCCGGTGTTGGCTTGACGGGGTGGAGAAGCTCGGCTCCTAGCCAGTGCTCTGCAACTCCCCCGCAATCCGAGGCAGCACGGCCCGAAGCAGCGCGATAAGCTGCCCCGTCACGCGTCGTCCCACTTCGAGCACTTCATCGTGGACAAGCGCCCGATCAAGAATGCCGGCGGCCATATTCGTCACGCACGAAATTGCCAAAACCTCCATTCCCATGTGCCGTGCCGCAATCGCTTCCGGGACAGTTGACATGCCCACCAGGTCGGCGCCAATTGTGCGCAGATATCGAATCTCCGCCGGAGTTTCATAACTCGGCCCGGCCAGCGCCGCATACACGCCCTCGCGCGGCGGAATCGAATGCTTCTTCATCTCCTCCAGCGCAATCTCGCGATAACGCCTGGCGTAGGTATAAGTCATGTCAGGAAACCGCGGCCCAAAACGTTCGCCATTCAAGCCCGTCAGCGGATTCTGTCCCTGAAGATTGATGTGGTCGCGAATGACGACCAGCGCGCCCTGTCTGTACTCGACGTTAATACCCCCGGCGGCGTTGGTAAGAATCAAAGCGCGTACGCCAGCGCGCCCCAGCACGCGAGTCGGAAAAGCAACCTCATCCGCCGAGTAGCCCTCGTATAAATGCACCCGCCCTTGCATCACGGCAACGCCAACCTCGCCGCTCTTGCCCACCACGAGTTGTCCGGCATGACCAATCGCCGTCGAACGCGGGAACGTCGGGATGTGCGCGTAAGGAATGCGAACAGCGTCAGTAAGATCGTCGGCAAAAGCGCCCAGGCCAGAGCCAAGCACAAGCCCAATCTGCGGCCGCAGGCGGGTCTGCGAAAGCACAAAGGCAGCAGCGGATTCAGCGCGAGTAAACAGGTCTGGGGACATAAATACACATCGCCATAAATACACATCGTCACAAATACAAGTTGTCATCCTGAGCGAAGCGAAGGACCTGCTGTCTTCCGCACCGGCAAAAAGCGGGTCCTAGTAATTCTTCTCAAACTCAGCGAACGCCTGCTCCAGCTTCCACTGCACGCGAGCGCGCTCGTTAGCCCCAATAAACTTCTCACATTTTCCCGTAGCGCGATCGCCCGGAGTTTTTTCATCCGCGCAAACCGCAGCCCGCCGCAACTCGCGCCCGTCGCTCCACAGACTATCACCGAGTATAAAGCTGTGTTCCAGGCTCTCCCGAGCCATGCGCTTCAGTTCGGCATACGACAAGCCATAGCTCTCGACCGCCCGCAGATATTCGTGCGTCATGTCGCTGCGCGAGACGCCCTCGTCGTCGGTAGCCAGCGCCACCGGCACTCCGTATTTGATATACACGGGCAGCGAATGGCTATCGCCGCTGACGCCCAGAATCACATCATTCGAAGTCAGGCAAATCTCAACCAGCACATTCTTCGCAGCCATTTCCCGCAGCAGCCCGATCGGGTCGTTCTCGTTCATCACATCGACTCCATGTCCGATTCGTTCCGCACCGCCGCGCTCAATCGATTCGCGAATGTGGAAGCGCAAGCCCTCGGGAGGAACCAGCCCCATCGCCAGTTCGCCCGCGTGCAACGACACATGCGTAGCCGGATAAAACTTATGCAGCGCCTCGATGATTCGCATGTGCAGATCAAAATCGTGCATCGGCACGTAATAGTCTTCGGGCATCACCAGGTTGAAGCCAACGAAGCGCGGATCGGCCTTTGATAATTCGAAACCAAGCAGAATCTGAGCGAAAACCTGCTCCCGGGGCAAGCCCCGCAGCACCTGGTACAAATAGCGGATCGTAACCTCGCACCCCGCAGCAGCCTGCGCCGTCCCGCAATGCAGCACTTCTTTCTTGCGAGCTTCATCGGAGTCAAGTTGGCCGCGGACCGACGTCACAATGTTCGCCATTCCGCCAGCCAGCAGTTTGTCGCGAAGCTTGCCGAAGTCGTCATCCCATCCAACCTGCTTACCCAAATCACGGGCCTGCGCCCGGTCGGCCGTGTGCATCACCTCCACGTATTGCAGATGATCGGCCGCCGCCCGCGATGTTACTTCAGCCAGCGCGTCGCCAACATGGTTTTCCAAAGCTGGACCGAACTTTTCGAACGTAGCAAAGAAATGGTCGTGACCCGATTCCTCCTCGCGATGCCAGTTGCGCATTGACCAGGCGTCCACCAGTTGGTCGTAGAGGATGTGGTCCTGATAAGCGCAGCGCACCGCCGGCTTGTCCCTGTACGGCTCGCACGAATCGCAAGGCGGGGAAATCAGCTTCGAAGTGCTGCGGTCCACGCAGAGAGCGCTCTCCGAGGCCCAGTCAATCATGCTTTCCGCATAGACCGCGCCACCCAGGTGGACATGCAGGTCTCCGCCCTTCGGCATCTGCTGCAGAAACGCCAGCAGCAACCCCGGCTGATGCCGCACCGCCTCCAGATATTTCGCTGTCTTCTCTTCCGGACTTTGCCCCCGGGAGCTTTGTGCCAGCGCGAGTGCCGGTGCCAATGAAAAAAGAAGGGTCAGGAGACAACCCATAGCTGCCCAACGCAGGCTGCGCATCAAAAAGCCTCCAACCACGAATCCCACTCACCTTGGGATTGTAGAGAAAGCACTTGGAGGAAGTAAGTATCCGGCTGAGAACCGCTGCCCCGGAAGCGGAAAAGTGAGCATTCATGCGGGTGAAACGTCGATTTGCACAGTCACAACCTGATGTGAGCATGCAACAAAAGCGGAGGCTTTCCGGGCAGAAACCCGCGAAATACAGCGTGAATACTGGAGATCTTGCAACCGGTCCCCGGCGATTGCACAATTTCCGCGTCACCGGGCTGTGCATGAGCTGCACTCCATTGATGAATAAGCAGTTAGAGCTGCATGAATTTCGTTGACGTAAAAAATGAGAGTGGTAAAAACATAATCGTTCTTTGACACGTTCTGAAGTTTTTCCGGTTGGTGCAGCGTCCGGGGCTCAAGCGAAGTCACTCAGACAACCGCGAGGTGAGTCTGGGAGGGCAAGCAAG
>Ga0187879_10001628_pt1 | contig 15353 bp, 14 predicted proteins | sample June2016WEW_19_1_FD_132423 | JGI IMG/M metagenome (GOLD analysis project Ga0187879, IMG submission 132423) | Peatland microbial communities from SPRUCE experiment site at the Marcell Experimental Forest, Minnesota, USA - June2016WEW_19_10 | ecosystem: Environmental > Terrestrial > Soil >... | reverse complement strand
GTTCCGTCCCACGGCTCACGCCGTGGGCTACTTTCTGGCGCCGCTCCGCGGCTTTCGAAGTCCCGGCGCCTTAAGTAAACGCTTATGGGGCTTGCCCTACCCTGTTCTTTAGGGGACTGCAAGCCGTCCCCTACAAGCAGGTTGCGGTTGCGCCAGCGTGAGGTCTGTTCAGTGAAGTATTCCTACATCGCCAAATGCGGGTTAAAGCATCTTGCTTCGGGTTTCAAACTCCCTTACATGGTGATGTTTGAAACCACGCTGATGTGCAACATGTTTTGCGAGTACTGCATTTTCGGCGAAGAGGGCAAGTTCAACGATTTGCAAAGCCGCGCGGTGCGCGAGCGCATCTTCAAACGCATTGACGAGTTTTGCGATATGGGCATCTTCGCGCTCAGCTTCTCGGGCGGCGAGCCGCTGCTGAATCCCAGCACCTGCGATTACATCGCCTACGCGGAGGACAAGGGCATGTGGACCTCCATGCCTACCAACGGCCTGCTCATCCGCAAGTACGCGGATGGCGTGGCGCGCCTCGGCATGCTGGAAGTCTCCATCGATTCGCTCAACGTGCAGCGCTTTGCCAAGCGTCGCGGAATCGACGCGCTTCCCAAGCTCATCGCCAACCTGGAATTCGTGTTGACCAAACGAAAGCCCTTCACCACGCAGATTAATGCCACTGTCAACCTCGAGAATCTCGAAGACCTGCCTGAGCTGGCGGAGTTTTGTAAACAGCACAACCTCGTGTTACACCCGGAGGCCGTTCACAACGTCATGCGCGACGGAGAACTGCTTCCTGACGCAGAATTGCACGGGGCAGAGATCGACAAAGTCGAGATGTTCTTGCGGGAATTGCGCGCCGCTTATCCCAGGAACGTTCGCTTCTATTCCCACTACTATGCTTTCTACCGCAACGGCGGCTTCGGCCCTCGCTTCCCCTGCAGGCATCCTTCCAAGCTGATCTCGATGAAGCCCGACGGTTCCATCCACCTTCCTTGCGCTTTCAAGACGCTCCACAAATCGCAATCGCCTCTCAAGGAAATCTTCGCTTCCGACGCCGCGAAGCAAATCATCGCCCAGGAAACCACCCTGTGGGACTTCTGCAACGGGTGCAAGATCGGCTGCCCCTACGAAGTCAGCGCCTTCACCAACAGCCCCATGCTGGCCCTCGAATCCGGGCTGAATTTCTTGCGACTGATCTAGCCGAATCGACCCGCTCAAGGCGAGTCATTTTACTTCTCAGTAGGTAGTCGATGTTCGCCGCTCGATGGCAGACACCAGCAGGTGCTTCTGTTCTTGCACGAGGCGGAAGAAGATTCTCCAATTGCCGACGCGGCGTCGAAGCGTGTCCTTCCGACCTTCGAGGTATTTGACGTCGCCGCTGAAGGGGTCTGCTCCCATTTCCGCCAGGGCCGCATGAATGCGATCTCGATCGGAAGTCGGGATGCGTTTAAGCACCTTTCTTGCGGGTCCGGCGAGGATGACGGTCCAACTCGCGGAAGTATTCATCAAGCGTTATGTAATCTCCCCGGCGGTAAGCGGCTTCACCGCGACGAATGGCGCGCAACTCGGCCGGCGTGGGCTTTTCTTGAGGCAACACGCGAATTGAAATGTAGGTGCGAAGCGCTTCGCGGAAAAGTTCTGAGCGCGTCCGATGCTCAGCCCTCATTACTTTTTCGGCTTGCTCCGCCATCTCGGGTGGCAGCGAAATTGTAAAAGTCTGGCGAGTTCTCATAGAAAATAGGGTGTCACCGGGTAACACCTTCTCTTACACGATACCAGAGAAACAGATCTTGTCAATTAGCTCGTACCTGAATATTGAGCATGGAGGAATTTTCGTCCAGCTTCAGCCTCATGAAGTGGATGGCACCTTCCAGAGGTTTTCCCGTGAGAGCTCGGCTGCATAGGCCAGTGCTCCCCGGATGTCCTCCCTGCTCAATTGCGGATAATGGTCGACAATCTCCTCGGGAGTCAGACCCTCAGCGAGCCCGTCAAGGATTATGGCGATGTAAATCCGGGTCCCGCGAATACAGGGCTGTCCCCGCAGACATCTGGATCCATCACCACTCTGCACAGAAGCTGTTGTTCCGCCATGCCCTTCTCCTATCTCATTGTCATTATATCCTATGAGCCTACGTCACAAACAGGCGTTGCAAAGCCCGTGTTACTGCTGTTATGCTGCAACTCGTTCAGGGTCTGATTCTCATGCCCCAACAGCGCTGGCTGCACATCATCCCCGTTGCCTTCGCGATGTACACGATCGCGTTCATCGACCGCACGAATATTTCACTGGCGTTGCCCTCGATGAGCAAAGCTCTTCACATGTCGCCTCCCGAAGCGGGAGCGTCTGCGGGCGTTTTTTTCTGGGGCTATCTGCTCTTGCAGATCCCGGGCGGATACCTGGCGCAGCGCTGGAGCGCCAAGCGCTTCGTGACCATCCTGCTGGTCCTCTGGGGAGCCTGCTCCGTAGGTTGCGGGTTCGTGCACACCTGGCGCGAGTTCTGGGCAATGCGGTTTCTTCTGGGAGTGGCCGAGGGCGGCGTTTGGCCGGCCACCCTGATCCTGCTGGCGCATTGGTTTCCACGCGCCGAAAGGGCTCGCGCCAATGCCTATTGGATGCTCTGCCTTCCCGTAGCCGTGGTCGCGTCGTCGCCCCTTTCCGGGTGGATACTCGGACGCTGGGACTGGCGCGTGCTCCTCATTTCGGAGGGCCTCTTCCCCTTGATGTGGCTGGTGATCTGGTGGTGCTTTATTGACGATCATCCACGCGAGGCCCGCTGGATTTCCGCCCAGGAACTTCAGTACCTCGAAACCACGCTGGAACGCGAGGCCTCAGATCTCGAGCCCGTCACTCCCGAACCCATTCATCGCTCTCTTCTCCGCCCCGCCCTTCTGCTGATGGTGGCGTACTATTTCTTGCAGAACTGCGGCAACTACGGCTATCTATTCTGGCTGCCGAGCGCTATGCAAAAAGCTCAAAAACTAAGCAGCGCCGAGGTGGGACTTCTTTTCACGCTCCCTTATCTGATGACCGCGGTCGGGATGATCGTTATATCCCGCCATTCGGATAAGACAGGGGAGAGGCGCCGGCATGTGGCTCTGGCAATAGCATGGGGCGGCTTTTTCATGCTGGTGAGCGTTCTATTGAGCCGCTATTCGCCTGCCCTCTCTTTCCTCGCTATCTCTCTGGTTGGCGCGGGGTCCTACGGTGCGCTGGGACCTTTTTGGGCGATTCCGACAGAGACGCTGCCCCGGACCGCTTCGGGCTCCGCCATGGGCATAGTGAATGCGCTCGGAAACCTCGGCGGGTACTTCGGCCCCTTGGCTGTCGGGTATATCAACCAACATACTGGGAATTTTAGATACGCCTTCGGCATGCTCAGTGCGGCGTACTTCTTGGGTTCCGGCCTCATCCTCTTCCTGCGCCCCCGCGCGCAACGTCCCGACTAACCAACATGCAACAACCACCCCCTACCCCTCCTTACCAAGGAGGGGAGTCCAATTCCCCTCCTCGCTGAGGAGGGGCGAGGGGTGGTGAGTCTATGGCGTTTGAGACAAGTGCGTAGCGACCACCTAGAACACGGCCACGGCCCGAATGGGCGAGCCGGAGCCGGCGCAGATCTTAAGTGGAAAAGCCAGAAAGAGGAAGAAATCGGGCAGTTCTCCCAAGTTGGTAAGGTTCTCAATAATCAGCAGGTTTTTCTCGAGCACCACGGGGTGGATGGGTTTGGTGCGCAACGCTTCCGGCGGGTCCGGGGAGAGCGTATCGACGCCGAGGGCCGCCACAGTTTTGGAGATAAGGTATTCCGCGGCTTCCATTCCGACGCCCGGCCAGTTCTCAACGTAGCGCTGATCGTTGGGACGAAGTGCCCAGCGCGCCGACCAGCCAAAATCGAAGAGCACGATGTCGCCCTGCGCGATCGCGCCGTGCCGGGATTCCCAGTCTTCGATCTGCCGGCGCGAGACGTAATCGGACTCCTTCGAGGAGCGGCAATCAATGTGAACGCCCCGCCCGATCAAGCGGGCCACGGGAATCTGGTCGATGGTGACGTGTGCGTGTGGCTTGGCATCGCTGATGAAGTGCGCCGGCGCATCCACATGCGTACCGTTGTGCTCATGCATTACCAGTTGATAACTCAGCGAGCGGCCGCCATGCCAGTAAGAGCCCCAGAGGTTGTGAAAAAACATGGAGTGCGTGGGGAAGTGCGGCATGTGCTCTTCGAGGGTTTGGCTGAGGTCGACGACTCGGGCATTGCGAAACGTCGCCAGCAGATTGGCTAAATCCATGCAGTTTTCCTCATCAGCGGTCCGCCATGAAGATCAGGTACCGCTTCAAGGCACTCCCAATTCTTCAAGGACGCTTAAGATTCTGCGGAGAGCTTGATAGAGCACGGAGCTCACGGCCTTTGGCAGCTTGTTTAAGACAGAAATCAGATAAGTCCAGCGCCCTGCGGAAGCGTTCGGCGGGCGAAAGCTGGGCGAGGGCCAGTTGTTGTTCCCGCCGAAGTTGTTCCCTGAGGGCCGAGGTTTTGTGCGGACGCCATTTTCTCATGAGGTCAAACCTGCACTGAAGACTCCGAACGTGTCAACGATTAGCAACTGTGTCGTCCTCCCGTTCGCCAGGGATGGCAGCCGTTCGGCTTTCTCACGCTACCTATGCTGCGGGACGATCCAGTTTCACTCCCCGGTGGCGAAATAGCCCGGTTTCCACCGGCAGGTGACACCTTTGCGCGTCAGCAGGACGCGAATGCTTCGATAAGTACCGTCGAGGACGTCATTAGTGGGGGTATATCCCAAATCGTATTGTGCTCCCAACTCGTGGTAGATGGCTTCCATCGCGTCGGCAATGTGCACCAGCCGTTGCGCGGAAAACGTACCGGTCTCCGCGCCTAGTCCCTTGTTCTGCGATGTCTCTCCGATCTGTCCGTGGGATAAGTAGCCGGTTGCCAAGTCGGTGCCGGGGGCCTCGCGGAGGGGGAAAAACGCTCCACCGCCCGTGCCCTCCGCAAAACCTGCCAGGACATCGTCTCCGGGATTTGTGAAGCCATAATTCGCATTGCCGATGGTATAGATCATGGTTTCGGCCTTGTGCGCCATGGAAATTGCTTCATCCAGCGAATGTTGGCTCTGCACGTCCATGCCATCACTGATCAGCACCAGGATCCGCCGCGTGCGTTCAGGGTCGCCTGCGTGCATCATCTTATCCTTGCAGGAATTATAGATGGCATCATACAAAGCCTTTCCGCCGCCTGCCTTCAGATCCTGGATCTTCTCGCTGAGGGCTTCAGGGTCGGTCGAGAAATCCTGAATCAGAGAGCTGGAAGTATCGAAGGTTTGCAGAAAAATCTGGTTCCTGACGTTCCTCCCCTCCAACATCTGATAGACGAAATCCGTCGCCGCGTTCTTTTCGAACTCGAGTTGCCGTCGCGCGCTGTTACTGGTGTCCAGGATCAGGCCAATCCGAAGAGGTAGGTGGGACTCCTGACTGAAGTAGCGGATGGCCTGAGGCCGGCCGTCTTCATAGATCTGGAAATCGCTTTGCGTCAAGTCAATGATTGGGAGGCCGCGCTTGCCGACGACAGTCACCGGAACATCCACCACCTGTACCCGCACCTTAATCTTGTCTTTGGTTGTCGGCGGTGCAGTCTCGCCCGGCCGAGTGGAGGGCTGTTGAGGCGGGTTGTTGGCGCCGGACGACGGCGAACCCGACGACGTATTCTGCGCCCGAAGGAGGAAGCCCGGCGCCGCGCACACGCCAACCAGCACCGTCAGTGCCGCCAATTTACCGAGTGCGCATTTGAGGTTCACTCGCCGCGCTGGGCTTTTGTTCGTCCGTCCTGGATCGAGGAGACTCATACATCCCGTCCTTACACTACTTCTGGATCGGCAGTCCTCAGCCTGCCACTGGATATTCTACCTCAAACGTGCGTTGTGGTGTACCGCGACGGCTCGGGCGCCGTTGAGATGGCCCGAAAAAGCCGAGTTCTAGGGGCGAACCCTGTGGCGGTCCTGGAGCAACCACAACGATTGACCGTGCGACGCTTCGCTAAGGCTTTTCGCTTGAATGACGCGCAGTGGGAGGCTTTCGAAACGGAATTGAGCGACAGGAATCTAATAAAGCGTACTTATCGGCTTCAAAACAGGAGGGAGAATGGAAGCAATCTTAGAGGATGTACTGGATATTACTCCCGCCCCGTACGGTGGGGTTGTATCGACAGCCGTGCCGGGGCCTGACGATGAACTTCTCGACGCGTACTCGCGCGCCGTGATCGGCGCCGCGGAAAAGGTCAGCGGCTCAGTTCTCAACCTCGAAGTTCATCAGATATCCGAGAGAGAACAGGCCACGGACCCACGCGCCCCACGCCAGGCTCTCGGGCATGGGTCGGGATTCATCTTCACGCCCGACGGATTTATCATCACCAACAGCCACGTGGTGCACAACGCGAGCAAGATCGAGGCAACGCTCACTGACGGCCGGCGCTTTCAGGCTGACCTGGTGGGCGACGACCCGGAGACGGATTTGGCAGTGGTAAGAATCGAGGCCGCAAACCTCGTGCCCGCCTTACTGGGCGATTCCCAGGCGCTGCGCGTGGGACAATTGGTAATCGCCATAGGAAATCCCTACGGATTTCAATGCACGGTGACGGCAGGAGTGGTCAGCGCACTGGGCCGCTCGCTCCGCTCCCGGACGGGCCGGCTGATCAGCAACGTGATTCAAACCGACGCCGCACTGAATCCTGGAAACTCCGGTGGCCCGCTGGTGACTTCGCAGGGACAGGTGGTAGGCGTCAACACGGCCATTATCCTGCCAGCGCAGGGTATCTGTTTCGCCATAGCCGCCAATACCGCGAAATTTGTTGCGGCCCGCCTGATCCGGGATGGGAAAATACGCCGCAGCTTCATCGGCGTGGCGGGGCAGGATGTTCCGCTTCAGCGCCGGTTGGTGCGGCTGAACGGCCTCGATGTCGCAAGCGGCGTGCTGGTGGTTTCAGTGGAAGCCCAGAGCCCTGCGGAAATGGCGGGACTGCGCGAAGGGGACGTGATCGTGGGCTATGACGATCACCCTGTCGCGGGAATTGACGCGCTGCACCAATTGTTGACCGACGAAAGAGTGGGTGTCGTAGCTCAGGTGACGGTTCTCCGCCACGGCGAGAAACGAATCATCTCCGTAGTACCACAAGAAAGCAGAAGACAATAGGCTGCGGTAGGGCGTACGCTTGTCCGAATCGCGCTGGAGCGGCTGGGTTGCGTGTGTGACTTTGTCCTCTGCTGTGCCGAAAGGCTCCGAGGCTGTGAAGAAATTTTGAATGTGTCATCCTGAGCGGAGCGAAGGATCTCTGCAGTTTCCCGTACTAGAACGATTTACATACAATTGCAGGGATCCTTCGCTCCGCTCAGGATGACACATTCCGAGTTCGCTCACACCTCCTCCGCGTTTCCGCACAGCACGTGGGAGCCGCCCACTCGGCGAGATAGGCCACTTCTACAACGCAGGAGGAGGGAGTATGAAGGTCGGATTCATCGGATTAGGAAACATGGGGCTCCCGATCGCGCGGAATCTGCTCCGGGCCGGTCACCAATTGACCGTCTACAACAGAACGCGAAGCAAAGCTGAGGCCCTCGCATCCGCCGGGGCTCAGTTGGCGAACTCGCTCGGCGAAGCGTGCCAATCGGGAATGGTCATGACCATGCTGGCGGACGACCGGGCCCTCGAGGAGGTGGCGCTAGGAGACGGCGGTATCGTCGACGCTCTCGCCGAGGGAGGAATTCACCTCTCCCTCAGCACCATCGGCACCGCACTCTCGCGCAGACTTGCCGAGGAGCACACTCGTCGCGGCCAGATTTTTGTCGCTTCACCGGTTTTCGGACGGCCGGACGCAGCCGCTGCAGCGCGGCTCGTAGTAGTAGCCGCGGGTCCCCTTGACGCGATAGAACGCGTGCGCCCGCTTCTCGCGGCCGTCTCAAGGAAAGTTTTCGTGATTGGGAGCGAGCAGTACGCGGCTAATGCCTTCAAACTGGCGGGGAATTTCCTGATTGCCTCCGTTCTCGAATCCCTTTCGGAAGCTTTCGCGCTGGCCCGCAAATCCGGCGTCGAGCCCGCGCAATTCCTCGAGGTCCTCAACGGCTCGCTTTTCCAATCTCCCGTTTACGAGATTTACGGCAAAATCATCGTTGAAGGCAAGTTCTCGCCCCCAGGCTTTGCGCTCCGCCTGGGCCTGAAGGATCTGCGGTTGGTGCTTTCCGCCGCCGAAGAAGCCGCGGTGCCCATGCCCGTCGCCAGCGCGATTCGCGACCATTACGTGAGCGCTGTGGCCCGAGGGTGGGGAGACTTGGACTGGGCGGCCCTTGCTAAAGTGGTGGCGGAGGATGCGGGGCTGCACGCGTTGTAGCGGCGGTCCTACGGTAGCGCCGACCTCTACTGAGGATTGCAGAATTATGTGAAATCACCCCCTCGCCCCCTTGGGGGAGGGGGTGTCCGTCAGCCGACGGACAGGTGAGGGGGTTGGTCCGTCGCGAGATTATGTAACCCTCAGTAGTCGTCATTCGAGGTGCTGCCCTGAAGGTCAGCGCTACGAGGAGGAAGAGCATATGAAGGCCATTCGCGTTCATGAATTCGGCGGGCCGGAAGTGATGAAACTCGAGGAGGTGCCGGACCTCACTGCCGGCCCCGGCCAAGTGGTGGTGAGTGTGAAGGCGGCAGGTGTGAACCCGGCGGATGCTTACATCCGCACAGGCGGTTATGCGGTCAAGCCCTCGCTGCCCTATACGCCCGGCATGGATGCCGCGGGGACGGTGTTGGCGGTCGGTGAAGGCGTGGAAAACGTCCAGTTGGGTGAGCGTGTCTACGTGGGTGGAACCCTGCGCGGCGCCTATGCCGGGCAGACGCTCTGTGAGGCCTCGCAAGTTCACCCTTTGCCCGCGCCGGTCAGCTTTGCACAGGGGGCTGGCGTTAACGTTCCCTACGCAACAGCCTACCGCGCCCTTTACCAGCGCGCGCAGGGAAAGCCGGGAGAGACCGTGCTGGTCCATGGCGCCAGTGGTGGCGTGGGCATTGCCGCGGTACAGATGGCGCGAGCGAGCGGGCTCACCGTGATCGGGACGGCGGGCACGGAGAAAGGACGAAAGCTGGCGCTCGACGAGGGCGCGCACCACGTGTTGGATCACCGCCGGCCGGGCTACGAAGAGGAAATCATTGCGTTGACGAAGGGCCGCGGCGTTGACGTCATTCTTGAAATGCTCGCAAACGTGAATTTGGCGAAAGACCTAACCTTGCTCGCTCTACGCGGGCGCGTGGTGGTGATCGGCAATCGCGGCAGTATTGAAATCAATCCTCGCGCCACCATGCAACGCGACCTGAGCATCCAGGGATTCACGTTGTTCAATGCTACAAAGGATGATTTGATCGGAATTCACGCGGCGCTCGTCGCGGGTTTGGAGAATGGAACGCTCAACCCCATCGTCGGCCGCGAGATGCCGCTCGCCGACGCGCCGCTCGCCCATCAGGCGGTGATGGAACCCGGCGCTTACGGGAAGATCGTCCTGATTCCCTAGCAGGCTGCGGAACAATTTCTCGCGGCGTTGTCATTCCGAGCCCTTCGCTGTCGTCCTGAGCCCTGCGCTTGTCATTCTGAGCGGGGCGAAGAATCTCGCTCTGCCGCTCAGGGTAAACTCCGCGAAGAGCCTGTCGTGAACGAAGTGAAGGAATCTCGCTCTGGGTGCTCAGGGTAAACTCCGCGAGGGATCTCGCTCTGAAAACAAAGGCACTGCGAGATTCCTCGCCGCCTGCGGCTCCTCGGAATGCCACGCCAAACGGGACTTTCCGCGGCCTGCTGGAGCACGAAACCGCATTCGCCCACGCGTGCTATGCTATTCTATTAGGGTCGATTGAGGGGCAGTCCACGCAAACTTTCAAAATTCTTCCAAAGGAGCACACCACCATGGCCGTTCGAACGTCCGAAGCTGAATGGAGAGGCAATTTGAGGGAAGGACAGGGCACGATGAAGCTGGGCAGCGGCGCTTATGAGGGCAGCTACTCTTTCGCCTCGAGATTCGAATCTGGAAAAGGGACAAATCCCGAGGAATTGATTGCGGCCGCGCATGCCGGGTGCTACTCGATGGCTCTCTCCGCAGGATTGTCGAAAGCCGGCTTCACCCCTACGCGCGTTCACACCACCGCCAAGGTGCACCTTGAACCGGTCGAGGGCGGATTTGGCATCACCAAGATCGAATTGCACACCGAAGCCCAAATTCCAGGAATTAACAATGACACCTTCCAGCAGCAGGCGGAGGGCGCAAAAAAAGGCTGTCCGGTTTCTAAAGCCCTCGCCGGAACGCAGATCACGTTGGATGCGAAGCTAGTCTGACGGCTGGGAAGGAGTCAGTAGTGAAGTGTGAAGGGTAAAGGTTAAAGGGTAAAGGGCAGGCGCAACCCTCACAGTCTGATCCTTATTGAGCGCAGTCACTTGAATGTCGTGCGTTCTCCTTTATCCTTCAGCCTTTACCCTTTAACTTTCGTACTGGCTCTTGCTCGTCACTTGTCACTCGCCACTGTTCTTGCGCGCTGTTTCCCCGATGGAATAAAATCACGGCGGGGGTTCATGTGCACAGCCACGGTCATGGCCACAGCCACGCTCACGGGCACAGTCACAGCCACTTTCAGCGGCCGGATTGGGTCGTCAAGGGCGCGCTGCTGATTACGCTGATTCTGGTGGTGATTGAGTTCGTCACTGGCCATATGTCGCACAGCCTCGCCCTGGTCAGTGACGGCTGGCACAACCTGACGGACCTTCCCTCGCTGGTGCTTGCCTGGATCGCCATCTATTTTGAGCGCAAGCCTCCCAATCATCAAAAAACTTATGGCTACCAGCGCGCCGGCGTACTTACCGCCTTTGTAAACTCGCTGCTACTGGTGGCCGTAGCTATCTTCATCTGCTATGAGGGTTACGAGCGGATTCTGAATCCGGAGCCGATCGCCACAAACGCCATGTTGGTGGTCGGGGTCGTGGCCTTGGTCATTAACGGAAGCATATCATTGTCGCTGGCGCCGGGCCGCAGCGATTTGAACCTGCGCGCAGTTTTCATTCACAACCTGGGCGACGCGCTTTCCAATATTGCCCTCATCGTGGGGGCCTGGCTGATCCATAGAACGGGTCAAACGCTGATTGATCCCATCATCGCCTTCCTGATTTCGGGTATGATCGTGTGGACAGCGCTGGGCGTCATTACGGAATCGACGAACATCTTGCTGGAGAGCCTTCCCAGAGGAATGGATCTGGAGCGGGTCGCGAAGGCCATGCTGGAAGTTCCGGGCGTTCGCGAAGTTCACGATATTCATATCTGGAGCCTGGGCGCTGAGTCTCACGCACTTTCCTGCCACATCCAAACCCTCGACATGCCGACCTCTGAGACTGAAAGAATCTGCCAGCGATTGCGCGAGGTTTTAGCCAGCGGATTCGGCATCACCCATTCCACAATCCAATTCGAACACACCCACGCGCCCGGCGACTTCCATCGCTACATGCCGGAACCCGCCCCAGGAAGCGAACAGAGGTGAGGCAGTTGCCCATCTGCCGATCTGCCTACTGCTTACTGATCTTCTCCTGTCCGTCGAGGTAGGGCCGCAGGGCATTTGGAATGATTACCGAGCCATCGGCTTGCTGGTAGTTCTCGATGATCGCCACCCAGGTTCTTCCGACGGCCAAGCCGCTTCCGTTCAAGGTGTGAAGCAACTCCGTCTTACCGGATTTGCCGCGGCGAAAGCGCAGGATGGCGCGGCGAGCCTGAAAAGCCTCGAAGTTTGAGCAGGAGGAAATCTCTTTATATTCGCCGGCGGCGGGAAGCCACACTTCCAGGTCATAGGTCTTGGCTGAACTGAAGCCCAGGTCAGCCGTGCAGAGTGCTACCACCCGATACGGAAGCTCCAGGCGCTGCAATACGGTTTCCGCGTTGCGCGTGAGTGACTCGAGCTCGTCGTAAGAGTTCTCCGGAAGGGTGAACTTCACCAGCTCGACTTTCTGGAACTGATGCTGGCGGATAATACCTCGTGTGTCCCTGCCGTAAGAACCGGCTTCGCTGCGGAAACAGGCTGTCCACGCGCAGTGCTTTACGGGCAGCTTTTCGGCTTCCAGGACTTCTCCATCGTAGAGGTTTGTGACCGGAACTTCGGCGGTGGGAATCAGCCAATAATCGGTTCCTTCGAGCTTGAAGAGGTCCTCCTTGAACTTAGGCAACTGGCCGGTGCCGAAGAGGCTTGCAGAGTTCACGATGAAGGGAGGAAGAATCTCGGTATAACCGTGCTCTTTCGTGTGGAGATCGAGCATGAAGTTGGCGAGGGCCCGCTCCAGGCGCGCCCCCATGCCGCTGTAAACCGCGAAGCGCGCCCCGGCGATCTTTCTTGCGCGCTCGAAATCCAGGATGCCCAGGGCCGGGCCAAGGTCCCAATGCGCCTTCGGTTCAAAGTCGAATTGGCGAGGCGTGCCCCAACGCCGGACCTCCTGGTTCTCCTCTGAGCCCCGGCCAACAGGAACGCTCGTGTGAGGCAGGTTGGGGATGGTGCGCAGGAGCTCTTGCAATTGCTCGTCGTATTGCTTGGCTTTTTCGTCCAGCTCCTGAATTTCCGTGCCCACCTGCTTCATTTCGGCGATCAGGGCAGAGGCGTCCTGCTTGGCCTTTTTCAACCTGGCGATTTCGTCGGATACCTTGTTGCGGCGCGCCTTGCGCGTTTCCGCCTCCACAAGGAATTTGCGCCTCTCGCGGTCAATAGATTCGAAACCGCCGAGCTCCTCCCCCAACCCGCGCTCGCGCATTTTTTGCTTAACCAGTTCCAGATTGTCACGGACGAAGCTCAGATCGAGCATGGCGACTCCTTGTGGCTTCCGGCAAACACTCGCGACGATCACGGAAAAGTGTTGCCGATGTCATGCTGAGCGAAGCGAAGCATCCCGGCAGTTGGTTTTTGTTCCACCTGCTGTCGAGCAAACTGCAGAGATGCTTCGCTCAGCATGACAAGCTTGTGGTTATGCTCCGCTACTCAGCGGCCAAGCCGTCAATTTAAACCAGGCACACGAGTGTGTCAAACCTCCTTTTGACAATCCCGCATCGCAGGGCTAGGCTTGATCGAGACAGGGGAGGTCCCAATGCGCGCGCTGGTGATCAGTCTTGCAGTGCTCAGTGTGGCCGGTTCGGCGGCTTGCCACAAGCTCAGCGGAATTGATTCGAAAGCGGCAGTTCAGCAGGCAATCGAGGAGCACCTGAAACAGCAGCCCAACGTTTTCTTCCAGAACATGTCGGTGGAGCTGGGCGACGTGACTTTCAGCGGAGACACTGCGATCGCGCAAGTGAAATTCCGGAGCAAACAGGCTCCCAGTATGGCCGTGGGCATCGTCTATCGGATGCGCAAAACCGGCGAGAAGTGGCGGGTTGAATCCACTGCGACGGCGAGCATGCCCGGCACAGCTCCGCACGGAAGCACCGCCGCGCCCATGTCTTCTCCCTCTGCAAACCCTGGCGTCGGTCCGCAACCCAGCCACTGAGCGAGCGTAAAAAATCGCGCTGTTATGCTGAGCGAAGCGAAGCATCTGCATTTATCTCCTTGAAAAGAACAAATGCAGATTCCTCGCTCCGCTCGGAATGACAGGGCTTGGTAATTTCGTTACTGCTTTTGAAGAGCAGGGCTGCTCGCATTTTTGCGCCCGCGTGTTGCTATAGCGTGGCCAACAAGCAAGCCAGCAAAGCAGCCCGGCGGGGTAATTCGGGGATGAGAATATGCTCGTGGCGGGCGTGGGCTCCGTCGCCGACCCCGCCCAGGCCGTCGAGAGTCGGGACGCCCAGCGCGGCCGTAAAATTGCCGTCCGAACCGCCGCCGGTGGAGGCTTCGGCGAGGTCCATACCCAGTGCCCTTCCCAATGCATGCGCTTTGCGAAAGAGCGCGACGGTCATTTCCCTTTCCATCGGCGGGCGGTTGATGCCGCCTTCGATTTCAAGCCGTGTGCCACGATCGTAAGGCTTCCTGCCGCGTATCCTTTTCTCAATTATGGCCCGGTCATGCAACCGCGGAATGCGCACGTCGATCCACGCCGTGGCGCACTCCGGCACGACATTAGACCGCGTACCGCCTTCGATTTTCCCGACGTTGAGGGTTAGCCCCCGCCGTGGGCGTGCGAACGATTGGATGGTGAATAGTTGCCGTGCGAGTTCTATGATGGCGTTCGCTCCTGCCGCCGGATTTACTCCGGCATGAGCGGAGCGGCCGTGAACGGTGATCTTAAACTCACCTACTCCCTTGCGGGCAGTCTTCAGCGCGCCGCCCGCCGCGGCCGGCTCCAGCACCAACACGGCGCGGGCGCGCTTCGCTTCAGCAAGAATCTCATCTCGAAAAGCCACGCTGGACACTTCCTCGTCAGAGTTTAGAAAGAAGTGCACCGGGCCGGACGGCGAAATCTCGAAGGCTTCGAGGGCCCGAATAGCCCACAGACCGATGACGATTCCGGACTTCATATCGAGTATTCCGGGCCCGAAAGCCTGACGGCCGCGCACACGGTAGGGCATCTGGGCCAGCGTCCCGAGTTCCCACACCGTATCGAGATGTCCAAGCAGCAGGATCGGCTTTTGCTTCCGTTTGCCTGGCCAGAACGCCGCCTTGAGGGCGGATCCTGCCGACGGGTGTTTCAGCAACTGAACCTGGCCCTTGCACCGCTTGAACTCTTTGGCGAAAAACGCTGCCAGCCGGTCCACCCCCGGCTTCGAGTCGCTCGGGGATTCAATCTCGACCGTCTGTCGAAGGCAATCGAGCATTGCCCCCAGTTCTCTTTGACAGTAGCCCAATAGCTGTTTCTCATCCATCGTTCCTCCTTCTTTAAAGCGGCCGCCAAACCTGGCCTCGCATCGTTGAAGCCTGATTCCCGATTGCAGCGGCCCGTGGCTGTGGTGCTTTTCTTACTGACAAGCCTTCAGGCTTCATCTTATTCTAATTAGTGTAGAAGCCATAGTGCGCGGTGGAAGGAATCCTAGCCTGATTCGTAGCCCTGGCCTTCAGGCCAGCATCTGCCGACCTGAAGGTCGGCGCTACTTTCAAATTTCGATAATACCTGGGCGGTGGAAGGAATCCTGATCTTGAATAAAGTCTTCTTTGCTCTTGTAATCCATTCCCACCAGCCTGTGGGCAACTTCGACCACGTTATCGAAGAAGCTTATCGGAAGTGTTACTTGCCCTTCGCCGAGATCCTCCTGAAGCATCCTCGCGTACGGATGAGCTTGCACTACTCCGGCGTGCTTCTGGAATGGTTAGAGGTACGCCACCCGGAGTATTTCGATCAGCTTCGTGAGTTGCTGGGGCGCGGGCAGGTGGAACTTCTGGGCGG
>Ga0187879_10001625_pt1 | contig 15365 bp, 10 predicted proteins | sample June2016WEW_19_1_FD_132423 | JGI IMG/M metagenome (GOLD analysis project Ga0187879, IMG submission 132423) | Peatland microbial communities from SPRUCE experiment site at the Marcell Experimental Forest, Minnesota, USA - June2016WEW_19_10 | ecosystem: Environmental > Terrestrial > Soil >... | reverse complement strand
TCGGCGTTGATATTTCGTGAGCGATGGGTTGTTCGCGATGTCGCGATCTGCGCAATCGTGCTGAGCTTTTTGGCGCTGACGCCAATAATGTTTTGGCGAATTCTGTCCGACAAAGTGATTTATTTCAAAGCCTACAATACGTTCTTCGTTCTTTGCCTTGCCATGGCGGTGCTGGTGATCTTCGAGGCGGTTTTTGCCTATGTGCGCCAGTTCCTCATCGTCCACTTGACGACGCGGGTAGATGTTAAGCTCGCTACCTACATGTTCGATAAGCTTTTGAACCTGCGCATGGATTTCTTTGAGCGCACGCAGACTGGGAGAATTACGCATGACATAAGCCAAATGTGGAAAATTCGCACATTTCTGATGGGACAGCTGTTCGGGACTGTTTTGGATTCGACGACACTGCTGGTGTTCGTGCCGGTCATGTTCTTCTTCAGCCCGGCCATGACGTTGGTCGTTTTGGCCACCTGCGCTTTGATGGTGGTTTGGATTGTTGCATTGCTGCCGGCTTACCGGCGCAAATCAAACGCCGTCGAGTTCGCGGAAGCAGAGCGAGGGGCGTTTCTGGTGCAAACGATTCACGGCATGCGTACGGTCAAGTCGCTGGCACTCGATGCGCGCCAACGCCACCTTTGGGATGTGCTGACTGCTCGGACGGCGAGGTTGCGTTTTGCCGAAGGCATGTTCGGAAATTTGATTCAAGCTGGCGTGCGACCATTGGAGCGGTTCGCTGTAAGTGGGTCCTACGCTGTCGGCGTTTATCTCGCTCTGACGACCAACGATCCGGTTTACATCGGGGCTCTGTTCGCCTTCCTGATGCTTTCCCAGCGAGTGTCTGCACCGTTGTTGCAGATGGCTAGGCTCATCAACCAATACGACGAGGCGCGTATCTCGGTTGCAGTTGTTGCCAACCTTGTCAATCAACCGGCGGAAGAAGGCCGTTCCGGCCATGGCGTGCGAACGCCCATTGAAGGACATATTGAGTTCTCGAATGTCACATTCAAATACGCTGCCGCAGCGGGTCCAGCCTTAGACGACGTCTCGTTCGACGTGCCGAAGGGAACAACTTTAGGCATTATGGGCCGCAGTGGCTCGGGCAAAACCACCATCACACGGCTGCTGCAGCGCCTTCATTCCGACTATGCTGGATTGGTTAAGATCGACGGCATCGACGCACGCGAATACGATGTCGATCACCTGCGTCGCAGTCTTGGCGTGGTACTGCAGGACAGTTTTCTGTTTAGCGGGTCCATCCGCGATAACATCACCGCTGGAAAGATTGACGCAACGTTCGATGAAGTCGTCCGCTCCGCGCGTTTGGCGGGTGCGGAGGAGTTCATCGAAAAGCTGCCGCGGGGCTACGAGACCTATGTCTATGAGGGCTCACCGAACCTTTCCGGTGGACAGCGACAACGGCTGGCGATTGCACGCGCTCTCATCGTCGATCCGCGCATTTTGATCCTCGACGAGGCGACGAGCGCGCTCGACGCAGATAGCGAGGCTATCGTCAACGCAAATATCTCACGCATCGCTCACGGGCGAACTCTGATCATCGTCTCGCACCGCCTGTCATCCTTGGTGTCAGCTGACGCGATTCTTGTTCTTGAACAAGGCGCTATACAAGACATCGGGCGGCACGAAGATCTGCTGGCCCGATGCGACATTTATAGCAACACATGGCATCAACAGACCCGCCATGTGACCACTTTGACAAATCGGCAAAACAAACCGCCGTTAAGGTCCCCAACACGTGTCTCCTAGCCCATCAGCGATTGGCGTGATCCGGCAGTTTCAATCGGAAGCGGATGCCGTTAGCGACGCGCCGCATCCGCAATGGGCACGGATTACCGTGTTGACGTTGGCCGGGCTCTTTGTCAGCGTTATTGCCATTATGTGTTTGACCAAGGTTGACCGCGTTGTGGCCAGCGTCGGTGGGAAGATGGTCTCCACTGACCGGATGAATGTTTTCCAAGCACTCGATCCATCAATCATAAAAAGCATCGACGTTCATGAAGGCGACGAAGTTCAAAAGGGGCAGCTTTTGGCGACGCTCGACCCGACATTTGCTGCCGCGGACGTCAAACAACTGAGGCGGCAGGTTGCGGGTCTGCGGGCGCAAATCGAGCGCGACGACGCTGAGCTAAATGACCGCCCGTTTGTCGCGCCGCAGGAGACCGATTCCGACGTCGTCAAAAGCATAGCCGAGCAAAAGGACTTCTATAACCAACAAGTCGCTCAATATAAAGCGCAACTCGCCAGCTTTGACGCGAAAATCCGCCAGACGCAGGCAACCATTCAGAAGTATCAGACGGATGCGTCTCGATACCAACAACGCGAACAAATTGCTCAGCAGGTCGAGGATATGCGGGCCACCTTGGCGGCGCACGGCACAGGCTCACAATATAATTTGCTCCTATCCCAAGACCAGCGTGTGGATATGCTGCGAACGCTCGAGTACGACCACAACAGTCTCGTCGAGTCGCAACACACGCTAGCTTCCAATGTCGCCGACCGCGATGCATTCATTCAACAGTGGTCCACCCAATTAAGCCAAGACCTCGCCACGACGCGCAGCAATCTTGATATGGCCCAAGCATCACTTGAGAAAGCTTTGCGGCACCATGAGCTCGTTCGCTGGACGGCTGCCGAGCCTTCGGTGGTGCTGACTGTAGCCACATTGTCAGTCGGGTCGGTCCTGAAGGAAGGCGATACGCTTTTTACAGTGATGCCGGTGAACGCGCCGGTAGAGGCCGAAATCCGCGTCGTTTCACGGGACATAGGATTTATGCGGGTCGGCGATCGTTGTGTCCTGAAGATAGATGCTTTCAATTATATGGAACACGGCACGGCCGAAGGGTCTGTACGTTGGATAAGCGAGAACGCGTTTACGACTGATGACAATAATCAGCCGGTCGACGCTTATTACAAGGCTCGCTGCACGGTCGATACCATGCATTTCGTAAACGTGCCGGCAAAGTTTAGGTTGATTCCCGGCATGACGCTGCAGGCCGACGTCAATGTCGGAAAACGCTCCGTCGCCATGTATTTGCTTAGCGGTTTTTTGCGTGGATTCGGCGAGTCGATGCGGGAACCCTGAGGACCATTGTTTGCCTCTCTTGCATTTCGGCGGTGAGCAAAAAAAGCGAAGGGCCTACGCGGGCGAAGCAAATGGTATCACTATCGAAATCTGTAGGTAATATAAAGTTGCCGCTGCCGAAAATGCTGGAACGAATGCGGCCGGCGTTAGGCCAGATTGCCGGCCCGGCCAAGGATACTTCTTCGGGATGGCTGCAGCGCGGCATGGCTGCGCATGACAAGGGGCAATACTTTCATGCGCTGGCGGCCTGGAAACGGGCGGCTGAGTTGGACGATCCGGAAGCTCTGTATCGAATAGGACTTCTTTACGCGCGCGGAAAAGGAGTGGCTCAGAGCGTCCCCGATGCCGTCGTTTGGTACACACGTGCAGCTGAGGCTGGTCACACTGATGCACAATTTGAGCTTGGCGCGATCTATTTGAATGGCGCGAAATCTGGAGTGAATAGCGTAAGCAACTGGTTCAAGTCGGCGGTGCAGCGGGACGGCGAGGCCGCGCAAGAGAAACTCAGCGTTTTGTTTCCTAATGGCATTGCCGTCGAGAAGGATGAAAAGGCGGCGACACGGTGGATTGGAGCGGCGGCCAGTTCAGGAAAGCCGGAAGCCCAGCTCGTTTTGGCGGAAATGTGCCGACGCGGTCTGGGGGTCGCGCAAAGTTACGAGCTTGCTCGTCGCTTTTATTTACTTGCTGCGGAGCGGGGGACTAGGTCGGCCCAGTACGGGTTGGGAGATATCTATTACCTTGGCCTGGGCGTTCCGGTTGATCATCGGGCTGGCGCTGATTGGTACGAAAAGGCTGCCGAAAAGGCCGACGTAAGGGCGTGGGTAGCGCTCGCCCTTGTTTATCTTAACGGCCGCGGCAGACCGACTAATCGACAGGAGGCCGCACGGCTGTTTGTTCAAGCAGCCGAGAAGGGCGATCCACGCGGCTTGTACAATGCCGCGCTTATGCACCTCAGCGGTGGCGGATTGCCGGAGAATATCGACAAGGCGGAAACCTATCTTCGAGCGGCTGCGAAGCAGGACCACCTGGCCGCCATCATCAGTCTTGCGGAGCTTTTTACCCGCGGCAAAGGTATGGAGCCGGATCTTCGAGAAGCTGCACACTGGTACAAGCGAGCGGCTGAGCTTGGCGACGTCGAATCGCAGTTTATTATTGGTCGCCTCTATGCCACCGGCGCCGGAGTTCCCAACAATCCGCGCGAGGCGGCGAAATGGTTTCTGCGTGCTGCGGAACAGGGCCATGCCACTGCGGCACACAACATCGCGGCCTACTGTGCGAAAGGTGTCGGCGTCGAGCAAGACGCCGCCAAAGCAGTTGAATGGTACAAGAAAGCTGCCGCGAAAGGCATAACGGCATCGCAAGTGCAGCTTGGAAAGATGTTGTATTCGGGCGACGCGGACGGCGTGCGTGATCGGAACTTAGCCGCTGATCTCCTTAAACAGGCCGCTCAGACTGGCGACAATGACGCTAAGGTGGCATTGGCCACGCTACATCTACAAGGTGAAGGAGTGGCACACGATCCCTCCCGAGCGAAAGAGTTGCTTGAACAGGCGGCAGAAAGTGGCCATGCCGGCGCGGCCGTGCAACTGGGCCACCTTTATTTCGGAAAGCTTCCTGCGGACTCCACAGAGGTCAACACAAGCGAGGCAATTAAGTGGTACGCGAAAGCCGCTGACGCTGGAGATGTCGAAGCGCAGTACATTCTCGGTATGCTTTACTTCAATGGAAACGGCGTGCCTGTGGATTTGGTAGCTGCGGCAAACTGGATCGAGAAGGCAGCGCATAAGGATCACGCTGCGTCGGAGTTCCAGCTTGGGGTGATGTACTGTACCGGAAAGGGCGTACCGCAAGATTTTCCCCGAGCGATCGCGTGGTACGACCTCGCTGCTCAACTCGGCTATCCACCGGCGCAATATAATCTTGCCGTGATGCTTGCTAAAGGACAGGGCTGCGAGCCGGATCATGGCAAAGCGCTTGCATGGCTCCAAAAGGCGGCTGAGCAGGGTTTGCCAGCAGCGCAGGCCGCGCTCTGTGATATTAGCAGTCCTGATGGGCGTGGTGTCTCGTCAAAGGATGATCCCGCCGGTCGGTAACGCGGTAGGCAGAAATCAAGGGCGAAGGGCAGCGATCGGTGCACCCCGACCGCGGTCCGCCGAGCGAGACCTCGGCGACAGTGTTTAAGGTGCGGAAATCAATGCCAATTCGCATACTGCATTCATTTAGCGGTAGTTCCGCTTTAGCGCACAAAATGGCGGCTTCGCTAAGATGTGTCGACCCCGAGTGAGAATTTGCTCGGCCAATGGTTCTTGGCTGTTATCAATCAACTAGGAGGAAGAGAAAGTACGGGCTTTGGAGCCGGCGAAGGTGGTGATGCAGGCGTCGCGGCCGGGGCTGGGGCTGAGGCTGGGGCGAGAACGGGGGCGGGCGAAAATGTGGTCCCACTAGCACAAGCCGTGGAGCAAGTGTTCAAGTTGCTACCACAACTCTGCACGCACTGAGTCCATAATAGGGTTTGACTTGTAACGCTGTAGTGCTGATAGCAACTGCCTTGGCATGTTGAGTTGCCGGTTTGACATTGCATTCGACAGGATAAATTATCTGTTCCGGAAGCTACCCTAGGCGAATTCGTCGCCGAACTTGGCGCGCTGTTGGCACCAGCGCCACCGCCAGCACTTGCTGAACCTGTCGTGCTCCCGCCACTGACGCCGCCGCTCCCGCTTTGGGGATTTGCCGTTTTACCACCATTTGCAGAGGGGGAGGGAGTGTTCGTTCCAGCCAGCGCGAACCAGAAGCAAAATACACTGACGATTACGAGAACCACGCAGATCAGCGAACGTTTCACCAGACTCTCCTAACTAATAAGAGCGACGAGGTCGGGTCACAAAATATCAATTACGACCAGGGCCAACCGGTACGGATCGATCCGCAGTTTTTTGACGCCCGCACCAATGCCTCACAAGTCGCGGCAACAACCTCGTGACGTCCGCCGTGTTGCCGGGCTACATCTCCGCGCAAATCGGCGAACCTGAACCATCGACGACAAGGCCCAGGACTTCGTTATGTTCACGTTGCCGACGCCGTTCCCATAAGTCAGGCAGAAGGCGTCGTTGATTCCAAGAAAGGGCAGCACGCGCTTTATCCGTCCACCGATCTGCGTTTCATCTCCTGTCTCTACTAGGGTTACCGTCCATTGGCTCGATGTCAGCCTTGGGGACCTTCATGTTGTTTTCCTTGACGTAGAAAGTGACGTCGTAGGAATGCAAATAGTAGTTTGCGAAATATTCCTTGATGACGTAGCCCTCGTAGCCGAGGCAGACTACAAATTGATGCCGTGGCTCGAATAGATCTTCATGATGTGCCACAGGACCGGCTTACCGCCGATCTCGACCATGGGCTTCGGCCGACTGCCAGTTTCCTCCGCCAGACGCGTTCCCAATCCGCCAGCAAGTATGACAGCCTTCATGTTACTACTCCAAATTGCTCGCCGCCACGCCGAGGTCACGCTTCCAGTGAGTCGAGCAGTTCAACTACGCCGGAAATCTTATCGGCGACGTGGAAGCGCTGTCGGAATTCGTTACCGTTGGGCCTAAACTTGTCAGAGCGTACCTCCGATATGTCGAGTGCCTTCAATACGCGAACGCTATCATCCACATTCGCACGACCGTGGCAAAGAATTGCGCATCGCGCCAAAAAATCCGCGATCGCAGTGGTCTTCGAAAATGCCAGGATCGGCACGCGCAAAATAAGTGCCTCGGCCAGCACCACCGGGTTGGGATCTTCACGCGATGACAGAAAAAACAGGTCGAAATTCGAGATGTACTTGTAGGGATTGCTGACGCCACCGCTCACGAAAAGATTAGGGATCTTCGCCTCTACGAATTTGGAATAAATCACGTTTTCCGGCGCGTCATCAAAGTTCCAGTTACCGACCCACAGGAAGTCATGCTGCGGTAGGCTCCGTGCGGTTTCAAAGAAAATGTCCGAACCCTTGCGCCGCGAGGCATGTCCGACCATCCCGACAACCAGCCGTTTGCTGCGCTTGAATCGCTTCCCTGTCGCAGTTTTCGCCTCGGGCTTGCCCTCCCGCGCGAGCTGGTCGATTTCCTCTGTGTCCACGGCGATACCGAAATTCATGACGCGATCCGGTAGGAATCCAAACACCTCGATCAGGTCCTGCCGCAGGTCTTCGGCAGCAAGGACGACCGCGTCGCTCATCGATAGCACTTCCAGCTTCATCAGTTGAATTGCCAAAAGCTTGCGCATCTCTTCCACTTTTTCGTGAACATGGACGACCGCGATCTTTCCGACCACCTTTGCCGCAATCACAAATTCGCATGCCGCCAACGAGTTGACATAGATGATCGTACTTAGCTCCTGCTCGAGAAATTTTTTGGCAAAATTCAGCCGCTCGGCAAAGCCGATCTTGTGGCGTGGCAGACCAGACTCAAGGACATGAACGTTCTCGGCGCCCACCCGTTCGCGCAGCCAGTCTAGCATCGGCCCGCCGGTTAAGCACAGGATACGGACCTCGCGGTACTGCTTGAGAGCTCCGGCAATCAAACCGCCGATCCGCGGTGCGCCGGTCCGCGTAGCTTCATGAAGGACAATAAGGACACTCACACGATCATCTCCAAACCATCCGATAGCCCATCTGGCGAACCAGATTGCCAATGACGCGTTCCACCGCGTGGGCCGCCTGCCCATCCATGTGGAATTTGACGTCCTTGTCGCCGCCGTACTCCCAGTCTGTATCTTTCAGCACATTGTAAATGCGTTGCACGACTTCTGAGCGAATCAGGAACATGGTCCCGGAGAGATATTCGACTGATCGGTATTGTGGCTCGATCTCAAACCTATCGAGCATGCGCTCAAATTGAAGCTGATTGTTACCCAGATCCGTGGCCCTCCACTCATGCGCCCCGACAAGGCCGACCGTCGGGTCGTCCTTGAAGATCTGCACGCATTCGGCAACGACACTTGGGCTGCCGGCGAAGGCTCGCAGCAGACAGCGGCGCCAATAGTCGGCCTTTTCCGCTGCAATGTGCGGGCTTTTCTTGGAGTGCATTAAGGCGAACAGGTCATATTTTTCTATGTCCACATTGTCGAGCAAGCGAGTGAAACCTCCGATGTCGCGACCGTTATCGTTCGACAGTTGGACGAAGGCGCCTGGGCACAGTTCGCGCAGTTCGCGCTGGAAGCGCGGGGTCCATGCAATATCGACGACGTTGACGAAAACGTCCCGCGATATCGATTCAAAGTTTCGAGCAAATGCGGCGAGCTCCGGCCAAAGATCCGGATAAAAGAGATGCATCAGCACGCACACATCAACTCTGGCCGGAGTCGCGTCGATCGCTATCGGTGATGCTGAAGTCGGGGTTCGCTGGTCGATGGCGTCGAGATGAAACTGCCACTTACCGATTGTTCGGTTTTCGTTGCGGCCGAACCGCACGTAATGGCCGAAGGCGGGAAGGAATTCCGGCCTCAAGCCAGCCTCTATCAGGTCGGGATTAAGGTTGACATATTCATCCGGGAAAAAGCCGAGTGGCAAGTCGCGAATGCCCAGATTGCGGCTCTTCACTAGCGCACGTGGAGAAGCTATTCGCCCTTCGCTTCTTCCCATCTCCTCGAAGTGCCTCTGGGCGTCGGCTTCGCTCAGATGGGCAAGGTCGGAATAAATCTGCCGATAAAAGGTTGCGTCGCATTGCTGGTCGTCGGAGTAAACGCGCCGCACGAAATCCAGCATCTCTTGCGGCAAAGGTCTTCCCGCAGCCGGATGGCTCACGTGCCGCATGTGCGCAGGCGCGTGGCGAAAGTGTGCGATCGCGGTGCAGCGATAAACATCGTCCGTGCGCGCGGCATTATACACCTTCGCGCTGAACAACGGATGTGTGACATAACCCAAGCGATCGCCGGTGAGGCAGTAGTGGGTCAATTCCGGACCCGAAAACTCGATACTGTTGCTTCCCCGATAGGTAATGGGATCGAAAACGATGTTGGGCAGTAGTGTCTTGTCCTTATAGCCGCGCTTAAGGTAGTCAACGATTGGGGGGGCGTTAAGCTCTTCTCCCCTTTCTATCTCTATCTGGTATCGGTAGAGCTTCGACTCGAACAGGCTTGATGAATCGATGTCCCGCTCGCGGCTCATTCGGCAGAACGCCTCGATCGGCGAGATGCCTTCCGGAAATTCGACGCCGAGCTTGTCCTGCATGAAATTCAAGTCGAACAGGGGGTGTGGCATGATAGTGTGATTGAGGTCCGCTCGTTTCTCGTAGATCACGAATGGTGGCTCGGCCGGATTGGTGAGGCCGGCTTGTTCGGAGAAATAGGTAGAGAGAAACAGCGGATGCGGATCGACCGGTTGGTCGGTAACGTCGCTTAGATATTCGTGCAGAGGGTTGCCCACGACGCTCCCGAGGTTGCGCGATTCCAAATAATACTCCGTGTCGAATAGGGGTGAGGGGTCGCGGCGCTCGCGCCCGCCCCAGGTCTGGTAATGGAACAGCGGATTGACGCCTGACTTGGCGATGTCCGGATTGCACTCGAGATAAAAGGCGGTATCGAACAGCGGATGCGGCTTGAGTCCCGCCGCAACGCCTTTCACCGCATAGTGGAGCAGAGCATCGCTCGTCCGCAGCCGCGCTTGGGCAAAGTAATAGGCTGGATCGAACAGCAGTGTGGGGCGGCGTTTCTCGCGGTAGCCTTGCGTCACATAATGCAAGAGTGGATTGACGCCATTGAGCGCAACGTCCTGATATTCCGTTAGATAGAAGAACGGGTCGAAGATATTGGAAATCACCGCCGCGTGGGCCTGAATCTCCGGGGATAGGTCGGTAGCCTCGCGAATCTCGGCCGCTAGTAACATAGTGAACAACCGGGTCAGGTCGTAATCGACGCTATCCGCAAAAGCTTTGAAGTCGTTGGATCCGGCAATGAAGTGGCAGACGCTCCAGAACAACTCGTTGTTCAGGCGGTTGGTCGAGCGTACCAGAGAGTTGATCTGACTTGCCTTCCGGCTGTCGGAAACACGGAGCGCTTCATTGTCATGGACGAGTTCGCCGACGCTGCGCTCGAGCTCGAGCTTCTCGTCCCTGAGCCGAGCGATGATCGATTGCAGTGCGGAGATTTCGCGCGTGCGGGCCTGCGCTACGACCTCGAAGCGCTTGACATCCTGCGAGAGCGTATTGATCTGCCGGCCGGCGCGCTCCAGACCGGTTCGCAGTGCGTCAGATTCCAGATCGCCCGGCGCCGCCGTCTCGATCGATCCGGAACGTTTAGCGGCACCGCGCTTGGCGTGTCCGCGCCTCACCACTGCGTCGCGCTGGGAGTCGACTTCTTTCACTGCACGGCTTTGGGCTTGCGAGCCGTTAGGCCGGGTTGGGCCGAGCTGAATTTCTTTGTGAGCATGACTTGCGCCCCATCGGTGGGCGCACTTTTCGGCATCGGATGTGTCATCGATAAATCGTGTCGGTCGACCAAAAACTTTGTAACATTATGAAGCCTCCTGCATCGAAGCCAACGCAAGGCCGGTGCCGAGAACCGTTGCCGCCCTGCGGGATCTTAGCGGCCATGGATTCTTGGATTCTTGCCGTCTTAACGTCGCTCCTAATTAAGCCGGGCGAATTAATGCATTATTGCCAAAGTCACCAATATTATTCCTATAGGTATGAATTTTGAGCCATAAGGTTTTGCTGTAGATTGCACCAGTGGGATTAGATGGACGGTTATCCCCCCAGAAAACTCTCCATTCAGAGGAACGCTTGACGTTGCGCGGACATGTTGACAACTGTTCCCGCTCCACGGTCGCTGGGTGGGCCACAGGCGATAGTGAGACACCAGCTGAGCTTGTCGCGGAGGTTGATGGCGCGGTGGTGGGCCGGTTTCTGGCGGATAGTATTCGTGCAGACCTAAATCGACCCTGCGCGTTTAGATTTCGATTCAATAGTCCACTCAATTCGTCGGCCAAGAAAGTCAGAGTCTACTTTGCCGCAACTGGTCAAGATCTTACGAATTCTCCTGTCGATATGAAATACCGCCTAGCCCCTGTCCCTCCTTCAGAGCTTGCTTGGGCGAAACGATTAGAGATGCCTGACGGCGTCGAAATGCGCCGCATTGGAAGCAGTACTACCGAAGCGTTTCTGCAACAGGGAACGCGTATGGCAAAGGTGGTGGCTGAAAACATCACTGAGTTCTTTGGTCATTTCCCATCGAACCTGAGCATACTGGATTTTGGATGCGGCGTTGGACGTGTTTTGCTGCCCCTAACCAGTCTTGCCAACGCGCAGTGGCATGCATGCGATGTAAATGACCGAGCTATTAGTTATCTTCGACGGGTGGCACCGAAAGTCAACGCAAACGTTTCAGATTATTACCCGCCTTTGTCGTTCGACGACAATTCGTTCGATTGTGTCTATTCGATTTCGATTTGGACACACTTACCGATTGCACTACAATTGCCATGGCTTATCGAGGTAAAACGGATTTTGCGCCCGGGAGGACTAGCATTGATTTCCACTTCGGGACCACACGTCGTCGATGTGCGACGTCGGCGCGGCGACCAGGGTTGGCAAGAACTGTTCGGCGAGGATTTGACGGAATCCGGAGTTATATTTCGAGCGTACAATTACGACGGCTTACCCGGAATTCATGCCTCTTACGGACTCGCGGCACATGATGAGGCCTTCATTCGCCGTATTTGGGGAGGCATCATGCCCTTGCTTATAACGCGTCCGCGCGCAATTGAGGCCATGCAGGATTTACATCTATTGACGAAGGTCTGAGGTTTGTCTGGATGTACACGGAGCGCCATTGAAGCGAGTCCCGGATATGGTGTGCATAATCCCATAGATGCTTGCTTGGACGGAGGCGAGATGTAGTGACTATCGGTCAAGCGTTTGGGAGAGCTTTGACGCGCACCTAACAACTGGGGAATAATTGCCTGATTTCCCCGTTCTCTCGGAGGCGGGCATGGTGGGTTTGTCATTCCGGAGTGGGGATGCGAATAGGAAGACGAATTCGCTGATATCCCAAAGTCGGTGCGATCTTGTTGGAACATCGAGCCTTCAGCACGAAGTCTACTGGAGATTCCTACGATGGCGACCAATGATTTGCCAAACCGCTGCGGAAAGCGCGTTGCCATCATCGGAAACGAGGGCAAGATAAGAAATGCGCACTTAAAGACTCCGTCTCAGCTGTTCTCAGAATGTGGAAATAATACGGGCAATTTGGCTTTCTGGTTTGCAGTCTGGCGTCATATCGGTAGTGCGTCAGTGCATTACATTCCTTGGAATTTTGATCCCGATCAAGTACGCAGCGACTATGACGTTGTGGTGTTTGTCGCGGCAAATCAACTCAACCCCGCTTGGGATTTGGGCAAGCTTGCGGATAGCCTCGAACGTTGCAATAGGCCGCTAGTCGTGATTGGCTTGGGAGCCCAGGCGCCGGATTATGGGACGAAAATTGAACTCACTCCCGGGACAATTCGGCTTCTCAAGGTGTTTTCGGAACGTTGTGTCCGCATCGGGATGCGCGGGCAATTCTCTGCTGAAGTCGCCATGGCCTACGGTGCCAAAAATGTTGTTGTTATAGGGTGTCCGTCAAATTTTTTGAACATGTCCGAACCTAACTTAGGAAGGGTCGCAGAATCCCGCCTGCGAGCGATTGTTAGGCCCTATCGGTTGGCGTTGAACCTCGACTTGAATGGCCATCTCAAGCCCGTCATTCAGCGCTCTATTGACTGGCTAAAGGAGTGGGGCGGCTTCCTGATAGTTCAAAGTCCCCTAAGCGCGCTTTACCTCGCTTTTGCGCAAAGCGAAAATTTGTCTGACTCCGAATTGCAACTATATTCTCAATTATTGCTGAATTCAAACTATGACGAATATGCACGACGTTTCCTGTACACGCAGTTCGTTTCTTTCTTTGATGTCGAAAGCTGGATAAATGCATTGCGCGGTTGCCGCGTTTCTTTTGGGACACGTATTCATGGTAATCTCCTCGCTTTGCAGGCGGGCGTTCCTACTTTCATTGTTCCGCACGATGCGAGGACGAGGGAACTCGCTGAGACGATCGGTATGCCAATCGTCGAGCAAAACGACGTAACGAGAGCGGAATCCCTACCGAGTTTACTCCGACAAATTACTTTCAGTGGTGAGGCCTATGACCGCAGGCGGATGGAGTTGGCCGCCGAATATGTTTCCCTCTTGCGTGATTCGGGACTACACGTAGCCCCTGAGTTGGTTCAGTTGTCGACCTCCTCGCCGGCATGTAGACAAACTGCGTTGACTGCTTCCTGAATGCCTTCGTTATCTGATGAAGTAATCCTTTCACGGAGGAGTTTTTGCCTAACTTGCGGATAAACCAATTCTTGTTTGTTGTTGTGTGTACAGGTGCGTCGCTGATTGGGCTGGTGGGGCAGGCCCAGCGAGGTCTGGACAAGAATGATATGCCGCAATCGGCAACTCGTTTTGCTTCAGCGGCGCCACATCTCTGGTTTCACCCGCCGGGTCCTATTTCCAGGGAGAAGGCATTCCATCAACTGGACCCGGATTTTGATCGATTGTTTGATGCCAAGACAACATGGCAGCAGTCCGCAGCTCGCGTAGAAGTTTTCAAGTTTTATGCAAGCCATATCCTTGGCAGTTCCGACGTGGATCTCAAACGACAGGTCGCGTGGTTAAGGCGGCACAATATGGCGGTTGCTGTCGAGGCGGGAATACTAACGATCGATCCGACCACGAAATGCGGAGGTGGGGTGGAAGGATATGGTTACTCCATTGAACCGCTGATGAAGCGACTGAAAGATATCGATGCCGACTTGGAGTTCATCACTATGGATGAGCCTTTATTTTTTGGGCATGAGTTCGCGGGTCGACGGGCCTGCCGCTCGTCAATTTCCGCGCTTGCACGACAGGTCGCTGAGAATGTTGGGCGCATCCGTTCGTATTATCCCCTTGTCAAGTTTATCGACGTCGAGCCAGTTGCGAATTTCAAGAGCGCAGATTTGGTTTCCGAGGTCGCCGATTGGCTGAAGACGTATCAGGCCAATACGAATGAGCCAATGTTTGCCCTATTCATGGATGTAGCTTGGTGGGTTGACGGCGGGCAACGATCGGCTCTTCGCCTCACTCAACTCCTACGCTCAGCTCGCGTGCCGGTCGGCGTGATTTATGACGGGCCGACGTCGGAAATAAGTTCTGGGCAGGCGTGGATCGATGAAGCCAAATCATACTGGCGTCAGTACGAATCTCTTGCGCGCTCAACTCCTGATTATGCTGTTTTCCAATCCTGGGCACCCCAGCCAAAGCGTTATCTTCCCGAGACTTCGCCCGACGCCTTTACGAATTTGCTATTGGACTATATCAACAATCATTGATCGAAGTGGTTTATGAATAAGGTACAAAATCGGTTAAATTTGAAGCAAGCGTCCAAAAACCACTTCGTCCATTAAAGCCCTTATGTTCCAATTAACGAAATCGTGAGGCTCAGTCCAAGATCCGACACGCGCGCGCAGCCAATTGAGCAAAAAATGATTGGCATTCCATTGGGGCCTGCATAATGTGGGCGCGACCGGCGTTCGATTTGGAGGTTGTGTCAATGGGTTTACCGCCGAGCGTCAAGACGCTTTTGCCGTCGCTTCAAATCAAGGATGATAGGACTGCGACGATCGCAATCGCAGACATCAAGCGGCACCTACCATCCTTGAGGATCAGGAGCGAGGTTCGCGATCTGTCGGATGCGATTACACTTTCAATGTCGCTCGAAGACCTCCGCAAGGTGCTTCGTATCGCGTTGGCGGGTGTCGAGGTCGATGAGAAATGGTACGTTACGCAAGTACCAGGGCTCGCAGACGCTCTTAAAAATGGCGCTTATGAGTCGGCGGCTGAGCATTACCGCATCCACGGTTATTTGGAGAACCGGCCTGCGGCAACGCCGACGGTCGACGAAAGCTATTATCTCAAGACCTATCCCGATATCGAACAGGCGATAAAGTCGGGAAAACTCAAGAGTTCTTACGATCACTATTTGACGGTGGGATACGCCGAAGGACGAAAAGCGTCGCCGCCAAGAAGAAGCAAGAGAACGGTAATAAGCTAGTAGATAAAATTTGACGGCCGATGGCGTGGGCACCAACGCGATCATGCGCCAGACCGGAAAGTCCAAGACCTGCGTCTGGCGCTGGCAGCAGCGTTTCATGGAAGAGGGTTTTGACGGCTTGTTGCGCGACAAGACGCGGCGGTCGCGCATTGCGCCGCTGGGTGCGGAAGTGGCC
>Ga0187879_10001623_pt1 | contig 15384 bp, 13 predicted proteins | sample June2016WEW_19_1_FD_132423 | JGI IMG/M metagenome (GOLD analysis project Ga0187879, IMG submission 132423) | Peatland microbial communities from SPRUCE experiment site at the Marcell Experimental Forest, Minnesota, USA - June2016WEW_19_10 | ecosystem: Environmental > Terrestrial > Soil >... | reverse complement strand
TTAGTATGCAAATTCCTGGCCTCAGACAAGCAGCTTCCCCCACCCACTAGGGTACACTTTCTCAAAGTAAAAGATGCAGTAAGGGTATCGAAAGATGCACCCAAGGTCAATGTAAGCCTTTGAGGATGTGAGGATTAGCACCAAACGGCGAAAACCGGCCAGTGAATGGGAAGGTCGCCGGCAGTAGCCCGCAGCATCCGAGAACAAGCCCCGGAGGGGCGACCAAACTTAGCCCAGCGCTTCAGCGTTGGGAAAAACGGAGAAACGATTAAGTCCCGGAGGGACGACCGAATTAGCAGCGCCCACGTAGCCCCGGATGCATTCGTCCGGGGTCAGCCAGCCAACAGGAGTCACCCCTTACGCCATTCTTCGAGCGTCTTTCTGACCGTGGGGGCGAACGGATCTTCAATCTCCTCGCGTATCTTCAGCGAGGCTCCCGCGAGCTTGATGGCTTCCTTGCGATCGCCGAGTTTGTCGAGCGACAGGCTCATGTTCCAAAGCACGATGCCTTCGACCTGCCGATCACCGATCTCGCGCGCAATACGCAGGCTCTGCTCGTGGTACTCGATGGCGCGGCGGTATTCGCCCAACGACTGATAGGTACTGCCGAGGTTGCCCAGCGCGTTGCCTTCGCCCCGTCGGTCACGGATCTCGCGCGCAATCGCCAGCCGCTGCTCGCAGTACTCGATGGCGCGGCGGTACTCCCCCAAAGAGTTGTAGGAGTTGCCGAGGTTGCCCAGCGCTCTGCCTTCGCCCCGCCGATCACGGATCTCGCGCGCAATCTGCAGTCTCTGCTCGTGGTACTCGATGGCGCGGGGGTATTCCCCCAACGACTGATAGGCATTGCCCAGGCCACCCAGCCCGTTGCCTTCGCCCCGCCGATCGCTGACCTCGCGCGTAATCTTTAGCTGCTGTTCGTAGTACTCGATGGCGCGGCGGTACTCGCCCAACGATTGGTAGGCATTGCCGAGGTTGCCCAGGTGCGCGCCCTCCGCAGACCGGTGCCCCAAGCGTCTCGCAGCGGCTAGCCCGGCCTCCAGCCAACGGATCCATTCCCGTGGATGCTGGCGTAGAGAAAGGTAATACGCGCCTACATCCGGATAACTGCTGCATATTCCCGCCGCCGTGTTGTCATCCGCGGCGTTCTCCTTTGCCCAAGCCTGCCCCGCCTCAACGTTTCCCCACTCCAAATCAAACTGGGCAAGCCCAGACATCAACGAGTCACCACCCTCCTTGTAGAGGCTATCGGCACTGCGCAGCACGCCCAGATAATGCTGCGCGTGGCGCAGGGAGGACTCGTATCGTTCCTCATCAGCAAGCTTCTGCCGCGCAAAGTCACGCATCAGGTCGTGCAGCCTGTAACGGCGTATCTTCTCGTTCCACTCCAGCATCGAGTACTGCGTCAGCACTCCGAGCGTGTCTTCCGCCGAGTTCTCCTCAGCACTCCAAACCGCAGCGGCAGCAGCCCCGTCGAACGTCTCCGGAAAAACCCCCAGCATCCGCCAGCGCTTCTGCGTCTCGACATCAAGCAGCCCGTAGCTCAAGCTGATGGATGCCTCCACGCTCTCATTGCCCGCAGCCAGCAGCTTCGTACGATTCCGCTCATCCGCCAGCCGCTGCCGGTAGTCCGATGGAGCCATGTTCACGCGCTCCGCCAGCGCCGTAGCCGCCAACCGCAGCGCCTGTGGAAGATATCCGCAAAGCTTGGCAATCGCCGGAGCCTCTCCACCAATGCGAGGCGCAATCTTGAGAAGCAATTCCTCAGCTTTATCGGGACGCAGTGTTTCGAGGTTCTTAGCGTGAAGGCCAGGCAAAACGAAGTGAAAGCGCGACGTAACCAGCAGTACGCAACCGGCAGGAGGAATCAGCGGCCTCATCTGCGCCGCATCTCTGGCATTGTCCATAAGAAGGAGCGCCCGCTTTCCATGCAGCACGGACTGATAGATTCCAGCTATTTCGTGTTCTTTCTCGGGCAGCTTGACTTCAGGCTGAAATGCTCGAATGACATAAGCCATCGCCTCGCCCGGCGTGAGCGGCTTCTGGCTCACGCCCAAAAGATCCATGTAAATCTGCGCGTCAGGAAAACTCGGCGCAAACCTCTCAGCCAACTTCAGCGCCAGCGCCGTCTTCCCCACTCCGCCTTGCCCCTGAAGCCCGGAGATTGTCACTCCACCAACCGACACAGCAGTGAGCAGTTCCTTGATTTCCTCTTCGCGCCCGGTGAAATCCGCGGGCGGTGGCTGAAGCTGATGAAGCGACGGGAATACAGCGGCAGGCGAAGGCGCAGGTGGCGGGAGTGCCTCGTTAATCGTGACCTCAATCTTGTCCCTGCCGACATTGTCCCGGCCAACCGTGCCCGGATTCGAAGCCTTCTCCTTATTGCCACGCCACAAGCTATAGAGGAAGACAACGGCGGCAGCGGCGGACCCTATAATCCTCCACACCAAGTCCGTCAGGTCGTTGAACCGAGAGACGGCCTCGTGGTTGCCTTCAACGAAGGCTTTTAACTGCGGTACCCACCAGCGCGCGGTGAAGCCCACCGCCACAAACGCGACCGCCGCCGCAATCGTGATCACCCACTTCTTCACGCTTCCACCCGGACGAGAAGTCTTAAGGCCCACTTACCTAACTTACGCAGGGAGTATATCTGAACCTCTAACTAAGCAAGTCTCCGACATATAAAGCTTGACACCAAATGTTAAAATAGATTCATAGCAAACAAAGGTTTGCACGATTCTGGATTCGATCTCTGACAACATAGCCGTAGTCCCCGTCGATCTTCTTTGAGCAGCTTTGCAACAAAGTAAGAAACCTCCCGAATCAGGCAAAGCAACCACTAACTCCTTATTTCGGAATACTTTAGTATAAGTCCTTTAGATTCAAAGACCACGTCGAAAACTTCCTCCTAATTCAATGATTCCACTGGACAGGGGGGGAGGGGGGTGGGGGTACCAAGTAGTAATGTGAACCCAAATCAGGAATTCAAGCGTTAGCCTTGATCATCTGCTCCGCGTGCTTCCGCGAAGTCTCAGTAAGCTTGGCTCCCGACAACATGCGAGCCACTTCTTCAGTGCGTTCTTCGCCAGTAATCTGCCGAACCGTAGTCTTAGCGCGGCCACCAGCTTCGCGCTTTTCAATCACATAGTGATGATCGGCAAAGGTTGCGATCTGCGGCAAGTGAGTAACGCAGAGCACCTGATTGCCTTTGGAAAGCGCTTTCAATTTCTTCCCCACAGCCTCGGCGGCGCGGCCTCCGATGCCTGTATCAATCTCGTCGAAGACTAACGTGCGCTGCGCGGCCGCCGACTTCTTTTTCGGATTCCCCGCCGGATTCATCCCCGTCTCGACACTCGCCTTCAGCGCCAGCATGACACGCGAAAGTTCGCCGCCCGAGGCGATCTGCTCCAGTGGACGCATGGTCTCGCCCACGTTGGTCGTAATGCAGTAGATCACCTGGTTGATGCCCGAGGAAGTCCAATGCGCTTCCGCTTCTTCGACAGCTTCTTCAACAGCTTCCTTAACAACGATGCGAAAACTCGCGCGCATGGCAAGGTCGTTGATCTCGGCCTCGACCAGCTTCTCTAATTTCCGTCCAGCCTCCAAACGTTTGCGCGAGACGCTGTGGGCGGCTTTGCGATATTCCTCGGCAGCCACGGCCAGCTGAGCCCGCAGTTCAAGTAATACTTGATCTTTATTCTCCATCTCTGAAAGTTTTCGCTGGATATCTTCCCCAAAGGCAATGACCTGCTCCAGCGTAGGCCCGTACTTGCGCTTCAACCGATCCAGCACAGCCAGACGCTCTTCAATCTCCGCGAGGCGCTCGGGCGAAGCCTGGATTCCCCCTGCATAATCGCGCAGCGTCGCGCCCACATCTTCGACGCTGATGCGCGCCGACTCCAAAGCCGCCAGCGCTTCCTGAAACTTCGGCTCGTAACGAGCGAGTTCCTCGATGTGCTTCTGTGCGGCGCGCAGGCTCGATGAAGTCGAAGCGTTGCCCTCATACAGCAGGTCGAAGGCATTGATGGCCGCCCCGTAAATCTTCTCGGCATTGGTCAAGACGCGCTTCTCGGCCTCCAGTTGCTCGTCTTCTTGCGGACCTCCCTGCGCACGATCGCCCGCCCGCAGCCGCGCCTCTTCGATTTCACGGCACTGGAAATTCCACAGATCCAGAAGCCGCATACGATCCTGCTCGTCCTGTTCGAGTTCGGCAATGCGTCCGCGAATCTGCTTCCAGCGTGCGAATGCGCTGGATACGTCCTTCAATTCGACGCCAGCGTAAGCATCGAGCAGGTCCTGCCGCGCTGCGGCATCGAAGTTTACGATCGATTCATTCTGCGCGTGGATCACCGCCAGGTGAGGCGCAATCTGTTTCAGCACCGCCACGGTAGCCGGCTGATTATTGATGAAAACCCGTCCCTTGCTGCCGGGAGCAATCTCGCGCCGCAGAATCAGCGAGCCATTCTCCGCGTCCAAACCGTTCGTTTCCAGGATCCCTGTGATGGAACGCGCCGCCGCTCCTTCGCTCTCAAACACGGCAGCGACCACCGCCCGTTCAGCGCCCGTACGGATCACATCGGAGGATGCTTTTTCACCCAGCAGTAATCCCAGGGCGTCAATCAGAATGGATTTCCCCGCCCCGGTCTCGCCGGTCAGAAGATTCAGACCCGGCGCGAATTCGATCGCGACATTGTCGATGACCGCGTAATTTTCGAGTCGAAGTTCGGCCAGCACAAGATTCCCCGCAATCTGACTGACGACGATCTTAACTGACGACGATCGTAACCTGCGGCGTTCTGTAATTTATGCGCAGCATAGCACAGACCACACCCGCGTTCGCCACTGAACCAACGGCCAGTCCAACACTGCACTAACGCCGGTCCAGCGCTGAACTAATGCCAATCGCAAGCTGCACTAACCATTTGTGACGATTGAACCTTCGATTTTTGCGCGATGGCGCGGGTTTGCCGAAGATAATGTCATGCGATCCCTTCCCCCACTCGTAATCGCATTGCTGTTCTGCGCCTTGATGACAGTTCGTGTCGAGGCCCAGCAGTTGCAATGCGATCCTTGCCGGCATCCCTTCGGTAAAGTCCCTGTCGGCGATTCTTTCACCTACTCTTTCCAACTCTCGAACACTGGGAGCGAGACACTCACCATCACCTCCACGTCGGTGCAAGGGAAATATTTCTCCTTCGGCGAATTCCCTCTACCGGCGAATGTAGAGCCCGGGTCAAGCGTCGAGTTGCCCGTCATTTTCACGCCGACCGAATTGAGATGGACCTCCGCCATCCTCATAATCATCAGCAACTCCCCGGGTTCCCCTCTCGAAATGAAAATCTCGGGGACCGGCGTCGCCGACGGCGCGCAACTGGGAATTAGTCCCGCCGCCCTCAACTTCGGCAATGTAACGGTGGGGTCGAGTAGCAGTCTGCAGGCTACGCTCACGGCCTCGGACGCTGCCGTAACCATTTGGTCGGACCAGTCGACGAACTCGGAGTTCGCCATCATCGGGCTGAATCTGCCGGCAACTCTCGAAGTCGGACAGAGCCTCCCCGTCACGATTCAATTCACCCCGAACGCCACGGGCACGGCCTCCGGCCAAGCGGCATTCATCAGCAACGCAGCGAACTCACCAACGACGGAAGCGCTGACCGGTACGGGAGTGGCCCCAGGCTCTCCTAACGTCTATCTTTCCTGGAACCCCGGAGACGGGGAAGCGGTGGGATACAACGTCTACCGCGGCACCGCCCAGGGCGGCCCGTACCAGATGATTAACACCGGGCTGGATGCTTCGACCAACTACACAGACTACACGGTTGTCTCCGGAACGACCTACTTTTACGTCGCAACTGAGGTGAACGCGCAAGGTCAACAGAGCGCCTACTCCAACGTCGCCGAAGCGGTCATTCCAGAATAGCGATATTGAATCCTTGAGGTATTGGATCATTGAGCCATTCCAATCAAATGACTCAATCCTTCATTGCCTCAATGATTCAACGGTACGTTGACCGATGCGATACCTTGGCGGACCGCGCCGCCAGCCTGATCTATAATCTTGCTTAGGGGTTTTCCCTAAACCAATGCATTTCTCTTCCGTCCTGCTGTCGTTTGTCCTGACGTTTGTCGGCGGCGAAATCGTTGATCTTGTCCTTCAGACCGGTCCGGTCGCGAAGACCGTACTTTTCCTGCTCCTCGCCTTCAGCGTACTCTCCTGGGCCGTGATTCTTTCCAAGTGGCGGCTGATCCGCAGCGCACACGGACAAAGCGGACGCTTCGTCCGATCTTTTCGCAAAGCGCAACGCCTGCAGGACATTGCCTCGGTTGCCGAACAATTCCGTCCCAGCCCGCTGGTGGGCGTGTTTGAAGGGGCGGTCGCGGAGTTCAAACGCCAGATGGGAACGACCGGCGGCATTCACAACCTCGTGGCCATTCAGCGCGCCATGCAGATCGCGTCTTCTGAGGAAATCACCCGCCTCGAACGCAATGTCCCGTGGCTCGCGATCACCGGTGCGGTAACGCCGTTCATCGGACTGTTTGGAACGGTCTGGGGAATCATCGACGCTTTCCACGGCCTGGGTACGGCCGGCGCGGCCACTTTGCGCGCGGTCGCTCCCGGAATTTCTGAAGCTCTGATTACCACCGCCGCCGGACTGGCCGCAGCCATCCCGGCCGTGATCGCGTACAACCTCATCATCGGCTCCGTTCGTGAAATGGCCTCGCGCAACGACGACTTCACTCTGGAGATGCTTAACCTGGTTGAGCGACAGACGCAGACAACAGACCGCCAGCCGGCGATACCCGCTACCGAGGCGCGTCGCTGATGGCCTTCACCACCGCCAACGGACGCACTCAGACGGCGCTTGCCGACATCAACGTCACGCCGCTGGTGGATGTCGTCCTCGTGCTGCTCATCATTTTCATGGTGACCGCGCCCGTGCTGCAGTCCGGAATCGAAGTCAACGTCCCGCACACTCGCACCGTCAAAGAGATCACCGAAGAGCGCCTCGTCATCAGCATCGACAAATCGCAGAGAGTTTTTCTGGGCAACGATCCCATCAACATCAACCAGATCGGGGCGCGTCTCCGCCAGAAAATTCGCGATCCGCAACACCAGTCGATCTTCTTGCGCTCTGACGAAGATGTGCCGTTTGGCGCCTTCGCCACGGTCATGGACGCGATCAAGCAGGCAGGAATCAGCAACGTGAGCATCGTTACGCAGCCGATGGATACGCAGAGCGGCCATCACTGATTTTCACGTAGACGATTTTCACGTGGACGATTTTCACATGGACGGCTTCGACATTCATTCCGAACACGCGCAGTTGCGCCGTCCGCTGGCCTGGTCGTTCGGCCTGCATCTGGCATTCGCCGCGGTCGTCGTGCTCTACGCAACGTTTATTCAAGGCATCCGTGGCACAGGCTGGGGCAGCGGCGGCACAGGAGATGCCATGGGAGCAACCCTCGTGAGCGCGGTTCCCTTGCCCGCTAATCCGACAGAAACAACGAATGTGCTGGCAACGGAATCCAAGGGACTGTCGAAATCGCAGCCCACCGTGCAGGAAAAAGAACCGGAAGCGATTCCGATTCCCGACAAGAACACGAAGATCAAGAAAACCGCACCGGTCCAAAGCGCAACCAAACGCAAGACGGAACCAGAATCATCCGAGTCGAATCAGATTCCGTACGGCGAAGGCGGCCCGGTCAGCGGCCCCTACACCATGAACGCGGGCGCTGCCAAGGGAGGATTTGGATTTACCGGAAGCGGCGGAGATTTCGGCAGCCAGTTTGCCTGGTACGTAGACGCCGTGCAGCGGAAGGTTACCGAAAACTGGCTGAAATACGAAGTCGACCCGCGCATCTCTGAGGCGAAGCGGGTTTATTTGACATTCGATATCGCGCGCGACGGTCACCCGTCGAACGTCGAAATCGAGCAATCGAGTGGCGTGCCGTCGTTGGACCAGTCGGCAGTCCGCGCGCTCCAGCGCATTGATTCTTTCGGCCCGTTGCCGTCAAATTATTCCGGAAGCAAAGTGTCGGTAGAGTTCTGGTTCGATTACAAGAGGTGAGTCAGTCGTTAGTCGCTGGTCGCTGGTCGTTTGGAAGGCCGCAGTAGGGTCCGTATCAGGGCACGCCTTCAGGCGTACCGCCGGACCTGGATCATGAGAGCGCCTTCAGGCGCTGAGAAAAAGATTGGAGTTCTGCTACGGTTTTGTCAGCGACCAATGACCAACGACAAACGACCAGCCGCCAATAGGGAGCACAAATTGAGTATCTCAGCTTGCCCCATCCGTCACCGTGCTTTGATCACCGCCGCCGTGCTACTTCTGTTGGCAGCCGCCAGTTCCGCGCAAGACTGGATTCGCACCGGCACCGGGCTGGGCGTCGAGCGCGTGCGCCTGGCCGCAGCCGACTTCAAGCCATCGACCAACGACGCCAACAACGTAGCGCTCCTCAGGACCTTCAACGACGTACTCTGGAACGATCTCGACAACGCTGGAATTTTCGATCTCGTCTCCAAGAGTTTCTATCCCCTGCAGGGGCCGGGACAACCCTCCGAGGTCACTTTTTCAGCGTGGAATTCTCCGCCGCCAAATACCTCCATGCTCGCCTTCGGCAACCTGGGCGCAGCCGCCGGCAAAGTCACGGTCCAGGGATGGCTCTACGACGTGAAGAACGAGAAGTCGCCGCAGGTCCTCGGCAAGCAGTACGCCGATAGCGCTACGACCGACGCTGTACGCGTCATCGCGCACCGCTTTGCCGACGAAATCATCTTCCGTTTGGGCGGAGGCGTACCCGGCATCGCCGAAACCAAGATCTATTTCGTCAGCAAGCGTACCGGCAACAAAGAAATCTGGATGATGGACTACGATGGCGCCAACCAGCAGCAGGTCACGCACCTGGGAAGCATCTCTCTCTCTCCGAGCATCTCGCCCGATGCTTCGCGGCTGGCCTTCAGTTCCGCTACCAAGAACAGCTGGGAAATTATGATGTATTCATTCGATCTCAACCGCCTGGTCAGTTTCCCGCGTCTCGGAGGCATGAATTTTTCCCCTTCATGGTCTCCCGATGGCAAGATCGCGTTCTCGTCCTCGCGCAACGGCTATCCCAACATCTACGTAGTCGATGCATCGGGAGGGAACTCGCGCCGCCTGACGAACGGCCAGGGGCCCGACATTTCTCCGACCTGGAATCGCAAGACCGGCGCCCAGATCGCTTTCGTCAGCGGTCGAACCGGCCTGCCCCAGATCTATACCATGGAAGCCGACGGCACCAACCTGCAGCGTGTCACCGATCAAGGCTACGCAGTTTCTCCCAACTGGTCGCCGAACGGACAGTTTCTGACTTTCTCATGGACTCGCAAGTATGGGCCAGGAGAGCCGGGTTCCAACGACCTCTATTTAATGGACGTCGCCAGCAAGCAGTGGGTACAACTCACGCACGACGCGGGGTTCAACGATTATCCCTGCTGGTCTCCGGATGGCCGGCACATTGTGTTTCAATCCCACCGCTCCGGCAGGGATCAGATATGGACGATGCTGGCGGACGGCACCAATGTGAAGCAGTTAACCTTTGATGGCGCGAACACGCAGCCCAACTGGAGTTGGAAGTAGATTTAATTGACAGCCCGTGATGCAGATGTGGTTTGCATCATGGCATGAGGTCCCTATCAGGGCATAAGATTCAAGTCTGAGCATAAGGTTCGTATCAGGGCACGCCTTCAGGCGTGCCGCAGGAGACACTCATGAAAGCGCCTTCAGGCGCTGGGGCAAGAGACTGGAGTTTCGCCACGAGCTATTGAAAAGCACGGATCTTGCGGCTGGCCGAAAGTGCGCCCTGTCGTCAAGCTGCAAATCGTCAAGCTGCAAATTGCACGCCATTATGTGGGCGCACAGAAAAGAGGAACCAGTGAAGCACGCAATGAGAATGACGATAGTGAGATGCAGCATCCTGGTATTCACACTGAGTACAATCGTGTTTCTGGCCGCATGCGCGAAGAAGGCTGCTCCGCCGCCGCCACCCCCGCCGCCCGCACCAAACGCTCCCACTGCCTCGCTCTCGGCGAACCCTAACACTATCGACCAGGGGCAATCGACAACACTGACATGGCAGACCACCAACGCCACCGACGTCAGCATCGACACCATTGGCCCTGTGGCAACCAGCGGCTCGCGGCAGGTGACTCCGGCCGACTCGACCACCTACCATCTCATCGCCAAGGGCGCCGGAGGAACCCAGGATGCCACGGCTCGCGTGACCGTCAACCTCGCACCGGCGCCGCCGCCAACAGCGGCCTCGAACGCCACCGAACAGGAACTCTTCGCGCAAAATGTCAAGGATATCTACTTCGACTACGACAAGTCCGATATACGCGCGGCGGAGCAAGGATCGTTGCAGGCCGATGCCCAGTTCCTGCAACAGCATCCCAACATCCGCATCACCATCGAAGGACACTGCGACGAGCGCGGCTCGACCGAATATAACCTCGCCCTCGGCACCAATCGCGCCAGCGCGGTGAAGAATGCGCTCATCCAGGCTGGAGTGAGCGGCGATCGCATCAAGCCCATGACCATGGGCAAAGAGAAACCGTTCTGCACCGAGTCGAACGAAAGTTGCTGGCAGCAAAACCGCCGTGGACACTTCGTTTACGGACAATAGGCCAGAGTCTGTGGAGGGACGGGCGTCTCGCCCGCCCCGCTTTCCACCAAGCGGCAAAAAAACTTGGGTCTTGTATCGGGGTATCGCCTTAGCGATACCGGATTTTGACATCTACTAGGTTAACTATGAAATCCAATCGCATCCCGCTAGTTCTCGTGTTGTTCTTCACCATCTCGATCACTCCCGCCCACGGCGCCAACAAAGACATCATCGAACTGCAAACCCAGGTCACCCAGTTGCAGCAGCAGATGACCCAGATGAAGCAGTCGTTTGATGAGCGCATGGGCGTCATGAAGAATCTCCTCGAACAGAACACCGACGCGGCCAACAAAGTGACCAGCGCGATCACCGAACTGCAAGTCTCCATCAATAAACAGCAGCAGGATCGCGCCGGCCAGGTCGACCAGATCTCCGGGCAGATTCAGGCGCTGAACGACACCATGGACGAACTCAAGGTCCGCCTCGCCAAACTGAGCAAGCAATTCGAGGACATGGCGGCGGCGCAGCAATCGATGGCCGCGCAGCAGGCGCAAGCGCAACAACAGCAGCAGGCGATGGCCTCAGCGCCGCCGCCCGACGTGCTCTACAACAACGCCCTGCGCGACTACAACGGCGCGAAGAACGACCTGGCAGTCCAGGAATTCAACGACTACATCAAGTTCTACCCGAACACTGATCTAGCCGGAAACGCATATTTCTATCTCGCTGAGATTCAGTTCAAGGCTGGCGAATACCCGAAAGCAGTCGCGAATTACGATCTGGTCCTGCAGAACTTTCCCAGCGGAAACAAAGCTGCCGCCGCGCAGCTCAAGAAAGGATTCGCACTCATCGAACTCGGAAAAGAAGACGAGGGCGCACAAGAATTGAAGCACGTCATTCAGCGCTATCCACGCACGACCGAAGCCACGCAAGCCAGAGACAAGCTACGCAAACTGGGAGCGGCGCCAAAGAGCCACTAGCCGGTTGCCGGTGGAGAGCCGGGCCTCCCGCCCGGCCGCTGTTAAATCATTGGCGCTACTGAGTCTTTGGCACCACCACTCCGCCTTCAATCTTTGGGATACCGAAATGCCCGCCAAGATGCGATAGGTCGAGCGGACTGATCGACCCCGAAACCATTATAAAGTTGACCTCGTTCGATTTCGCCTGGAGAACCGCAACGTTGCTGATCGCATTATTCTCCAAGCGGACCCAGAGATCGGTTATGCCCGTGCCTCCATCCTTATCTTGTTTGTTCATCAATTGTTTCCAGCCCGCCGCCTCGTACTCGTCTTTCACCGAACTCAGAGCCGCCGGATCATAACTCCAGGTTCGCGGAAAACGGTAGCTGTGAACCGAGACTCCGTTCACGCCCGCAATCACCCGCTGCAGATCCTGATTGGCCGGATCCATCTTGGTCGCAAACACCAACATGGAGTGGTCGAGCGTGAACTCGGCTTTCGAAGACGCGCTCTGCCGCAAGGTCTCAATACCTTTCGGCATCCAATCGTGGGCTGGCTGCTGCGCCTCGGATAATCTGGCCGCAGAAATTGCCATCAGGATTATAAGAACAATGGGGGAAAGCTTCATATCAGAACTCCTCAATAGTTACAAGTTAGACGGGTACACTCTGAACCTGTGAGCCAGAACCCAGGCAGATGAGAACCCGGTGTGTGGAAATTAGTTGCTTGCCCGATCCGGCACGTCCTCGGAAGGCTCACCTTAGAATAACGCTTCACCCCCTAAGGTACCGGGATCTCGCCGCTGTGTCTGCCCTGGCGTTGTCATTCGAGCCAAAACCCGAACCCCTCAGTTGTTGACCTTTCGACTGCGCGGCGGGTGCGGAAACTCCGCTTCAGCGGCAGTAGAATGGCTCTTGCAAGCACTAATAAACTAAAGCGTCATCACTGAAGCGTTCATCACTGGGGGAGCTTGGGAATGGCCGAATACAACTTCCAATTGCGCGGCTGGCACGCTCTCGTCGCAATCCCATTGGTGCTCGGTTTTTGGAGCGTTGAGATGTACCTGCGCATCCGCCCCGTAGATGACGCGATGCAAGATGCTGTGCGCGTCGAACTGCTCAACGAATATTCAGGCCGCGGCCCGAAGGATGTCGCACGTATCGTCGCCGAGGCTCGCGCAGGCTCGCCGGTCGAAGAGGTGCAGTCGCTGGTTCAACGCAACGTGGAGTTCAAGTCCATCGCAGCGCGCGGCGATATGAGTGGACGCGTAACTATCGTCCGAGCAGAAGTCACGGTCGACGGAGGTCCGCCGCCAGATGGCCGCCCGGTTCGCTATTTCCGCGTGTCAACCAAGTTTGTGGGCGGCGGCTGGATGGTACTCGGCCAAAGCGATTCTTACGCCTATTTCATGCAACTGACGCACTGACCCTTCCGACCGTCTCAACTCGCGTCCGCTGCCGTCGCCGCCTTCTCTGCGAGCACGCCGCTCGGCCGCAGCGTGACCCAATCAGTCTGCACGCGATCCCATCCCTGAATCAGGAAGCCGTACGATTCGAAGAGCGCACGAATCTGCGGCCGCTGCCAACCGGCAATCTCTTCCAGAATCGGAACCAGCGTTGCCAGCGCGTTGTCGCCCAGCACCGTCCGCTTGGCAATCTGCGCCACCAGCTTTGATTCCGACACGGCAATGGTGAAACCGTCGCGCCGGTTCACGTGCAGCATCACATGAATGTCGGAACTGCCGTCGCCCACGTAAACAATATGGCCCGCCGGAATGTCGAGGTCTTCCACGAGCTGATCCAGGCGCGTCACTTTTCCATAACCGGCCGTAGCCCGCACCAGGCTTTCGATCTCGCCCGAGGCGTTGTACTTGAACTCGGTACCAAAGATGTGGTCCTCCGGCACAATCCCCTCCAGCGCCGACTGGATCACCTCCACCGGCGCCGCCGAGAGCACGTAAAAATCAAAGTGGAATCCATCGATCCGCCGGTCGAGAATCTCGTAAGCCTGCTTGATGTTTTCCTTGAGCCGAATGCGCTTACCCACCTCGAACAAGTGGTCGCGCCGGACCCGCGAGTGAAACTCGGGATCATGCAAGAGCAAATAAGAAAGTTCGGCGCCCTGCTGAACCAGGTTCAGCTTGGCCATGCCCTTGGCCTTGCGCTCGAATTCCTTGACAGAAATGCCGAGCAGTTCGCTCAACACGTAACCCGTATCATTGAAGGTCAACGTCCGATCGAAGTCACTGGCAAATAGATAATGTTTTCTAAAATTGCTAACCATATCCTATATTAGATTCGATATCAGGTTAATCGGGTATTAAATTTACGAATTGTAACGATTACAACAACCTACAAGTCCAAATCGACAGCCCTGGCCCGCCGCCGAAAAACTCGGTGACCGCTTCGGTTCGATAAAATCACAGTCGCATCGCCCTTGGTTTGGAGGCACGAGATGAACCGACTTGTTCCACTCATCTTCGTCTTGATGATTCCCTTGTCCACAGTGGGGCAGCTTCCGCAAGGTGAGCGCGACCTTGAGAAGTCAGTGGAGCGCAGGGTTGAGGTCACTGAGAACAAAACCATTTTTACACTGTTCTGTCTGCTCAACCTTGGCGGCTACGACAAGGAGAATAATCCTGACGGCATGCATCCGGTTCGCGTCCGTGTGCGGGAGCAACTTGCGAGCAGGGTGCGCCCGGAGCTTGCTAAACGCATTCGCAACTTTTATCGGCAGCACGCAAGCGCACAGCCATCCGACTACAGCATTGTAGCTATGTCGACTGGTGGGCCTCCCGACTTTAAATTTACAGCCGAGTGGCCCGACGTGAGCAAGGATGCATCTTTCGCCGCGCTGGCAGACTTGCCGGTGTTGTTGCGCGAACTCTACACCTCGTCTCCGATCGAGGAGATTTACGCGGGCGTCCGGCCAGACTACCGCAAATACATCGAAGAGTACCGGGCAGCTGTCCTGGAGCAGGTCGCGAAGGTGATGGCATATTGCCGGATGTCGGCGTTGAGCGCCGCTAGTGGCGGAGAAACACCCCATGCCGTTGTGATTCCCAATCTCTTGGAGTCTTTTACTCGCTCCTTTGGCTTCGTACTCGACGATACATTCGACTCCATAGAAGGCCCCCAGGCGAAGATCGGCTATAACCCGCATGAGTTCGTCCATGGCCTGACAAATTCGATGAGTTATGACCCACGATACGAGGCCCTCCAGCAGCCTGCCGAGCCCTTGTTCGAACTGGCGAAGAAGCAGCCGGACGTAGGCGACGTCGCGAACCTGCAGAACTTTTTGGACGAAAACCTGGTACGAGCGATCTCACTGAAATACCGCGACAACGGAGACCCGGCGCGTAGCCAGCGCCTTCAGGAAACGATGATGGAAGAATACCGGTCGGGTTACACGCTCGAGCCTTTCTTTTATGAGCAGCTCAGCGAGTACGAGAAGAGCAACGAGCCGCTGAGCGAGTATTACCCAACGATTCTGAGACGCCTTAATGTGAAGTATGAGCTTGCGCGCTGGGAGCAGACGACGAAGACTCTGTCGAAGTGAGCTGCCTTAGTCGCGCCAGACCGAAGTAATCCAACGACTCAGCCTCAGAGCATGCTCGCGACTGGACAGGCCCAGTCATTGCCCGCGGTAACCTTTCGGCGTAACCTAACCTTGGTAAGCATTATTATCCTTGTCAATATCGACGCACGCATTTCGAAAGGTCAGCCATGCCGAAAAGCACCAGCGATCATCTTCTCAATGACGCCGACCGCGGAAAGGGTTCTCAAGAGCC
>Ga0187879_10001621_pt1 | contig 15393 bp, 9 predicted proteins | sample June2016WEW_19_1_FD_132423 | JGI IMG/M metagenome (GOLD analysis project Ga0187879, IMG submission 132423) | Peatland microbial communities from SPRUCE experiment site at the Marcell Experimental Forest, Minnesota, USA - June2016WEW_19_10 | ecosystem: Environmental > Terrestrial > Soil >... | reverse complement strand
GATGTCATCCGTGCTTTGGCGATCGATGCAGTGGAGGCAGCGAACTCAGGCCATCCGGGCCTGCCGATGGGCATGGCCGACGCCGCCACGGTGCTGTGGACGCGGTTTCACAAATTCGATGCCAGCGCGCCGCATTGGCCGGATCGCGACCGGTTCGTGTTGTCCGCCGGTCATGGGTCGATGTTGCTGTATTCGTTGCTTCACCTCACCGGTTATGCCGGCATGGGCATCGAACAGATCAAACGATTTCGGCAATTGCACTCGCCCGCGGCGGGCCATCCCGAACTCGGTGAGGCCCCGGGGATCGAGACTACGACCGGCCCGCTTGGCCAGGGCCTGGCGACCTCTGTCGGCATGGCGCTGGCGGAACGAATTCTTGCCGCGCGGTTCGGCAAATCGCTGGTCGATCACCGCACCTGGGTCATCGCCAGCGATGGCGACCTGATGGAGGGCATCAGCCACGAAGCCCTGGGCCTTGCCGGTCATCTGGGCTTATCGAAACTCACCGTTTTGTACGACCAGAACCACATTTCGATCGATGGCGACACCGCGCTTGCCGTCTCCGATGACGTAATGAAGCGTGTCGCCGCCCACAACTGGGCGGTGCGCCACGTCGATGGGCACGACCCCGAGCAGGTCGCTGCAGCGTTGGCATTCGCCACGCGCTCACGCAAACCGACCATGATCGTCTGCCGCACGATTATTGGCCTTGGTGCGCCGACCAAAGCAGGCACTGCTGCCGTTCATGGCTCCGCGCTTGGGGCGAAAGAGGCCGCGGCGGCAAAACAAGCACTCGGCTGGACCGCGCCGCCGTTCACCGTGCCCGACGATCTCGCTGCGAAATGGCATGCTGTCGGCGAACGTTCCGCGGGCGCACGAAAGGCCTGGCTAAGCCGCCTCGCCGCGTCGAACCAGCGCGCCGAGTTCGAGCGCGCAATCGAAGGCAAGCTCCCCGACAACTGGGCTGACGCCGTGGCCGCGCTGAAACAGGAAATTGCCGACAGCAAGCCGAAAATCGCCACGCGCCAGTCCGGCCAGAAGGTGCTGGAGACGCTGGTGCCGGCAACGCCGGAACTGGTTGGCGGCTCGGCCGATCTGACCGGATCCAATCTGACGCTGGTCAAAGGCCAAGGCATCATCGCGCCCGGCGATTTCGCCGGCCGCTACATTCATTACGGCGTTCGCGAGCACGGCATGGCCGCCGCTGCCAACGGCATGGCACTGCACGGCGGGATCATTCCGTATACCGGCACGTTCTTCGTCTTCACCGACTACATGCGCCCGGCAATTCGACTGGGCGCGCTGATGCGGCAGCGGGTGATCCACGTGCTGACGCATGATTCCATTGGTCTGGGTGAAGATGGGCCAACGCACCAGCCGATCGAACACCTCGCAAGCCTCCGTGCCATGCCGAATGTGCATGTCTACCGCCCAGCGGACACAATGGAGACAGCGGAGTGCTGGGAACTGGCGGTTCGGCGCCACGACGGACCCAGCCTGCTGGTGCTGACCCGCCAGGCGCTGCCAGCGCTCCGCTTCGACGCCGCTGAAAATCTGTGTGCGCGCGGCGGCTACGTCCTGGCCGAGGCCAACGGTCCTCGCCAGGCCACGCTGATAGCGACCGGATCTGAGGTTTCACTGGCAATGGAGGCGCGCGCGACACTGGCCGCCGAGGGTATCCGGACCGCCGTCGTATCGTTGCCGTGCTGGGACTTGTTCGAAACCCAGGACGCCGAATACCGCGCCGCGGTGCTTGGCACCGCGTTCCGGGTTGGCATCGAGGCAGCCTGCGAGTTTGGCTGGGACCGGTGGTTGGGCCCGGATGGGGTCTTCATCGGCATGACTGGATTTGGTGCCTCAGCACCGGCTAACGTGCTATACAAACATTTCGGGATCACGGCGGAGGCCGCTGTGGCGGCGGTCCGTAAACGTCTTGGTAAGGAATAGCTGCGAAACCGCCTTGGTGAGTGATAAGAAAGGATTACCAACATGCCAGTGAAGGTCGCGATCAACGGGTTCGGTCGGATTGGGCGCCTCGTGCTGCGTGCGATCGTCGAAAGCGGGCGGGAGGATGTCGTTCCGGTCGCCATCAACGACCTCGGCAGCGTGGAAGCCAACGCCCATTTGTTTGCTTATGACAGTGTACATGGGCGCTTCCCCGGCCAGATCGAGGTGTCGGGCAATACCATCACCATCCGCCATAACGGAAAGGTCTATGGCCCATTGACCGTTTCGGCCGAGCGTGATCCGACCAAGGTGCCGTATGCCGGGGTCGATGTCGCACTGGAATGTACCGGAATCTTCACATCGAAGGCCAAGGCGTCGGCGTTGATCAGTGCGGGCGCGCGCAAGGTGCTGATCTCGGCGCCGGGCGATGAGGTCGATGCGACGGTGGTTTACGGTGTGAACCACAAGGTGCTGACATCGGCGATGACAGTCGTTTCCAACGCGTCCTGCACGACGAACTGCCTCGCGCCGATGGCAAAAGTGTTGCATGACCGTTATGGGATTCTGCGCGGCTACATGGTAACGATCCACGCCTATACCGGCGATCAGAACACGGTCGATACGTTGCACAAAGACCTGCATCGCGCCCGCGCGGCGGCAGTGTCGGCAATCCCGACCTCCACCGGAGCAGCCCGCGCGGTCGGGCTGGTGTTGCCCGAACTGAAGGGCAAGCTGGACGGCACTGCGATCCGTATACCGACGCCGAACGTATCGCTGGTGTCGCTCGACGTGAACCTGGCGAAGCCGGCGACCAAGGACGAGATCAACGCGGCGTTCCAGGACGCGTCGAAGGGCGAGTTGAAGGGCATCCTGGATTACAACACGCACCCGCTGGTATCGGCCGACTTCAACCACTGCCCGGCGTCGTGCACGTTCGACGCGACGCAGACCGCGGTGGTCGATGGCGCATTGGCGCGGGTCATGGGCTGGTACGACAACGAGTGGGGGTTCTCCAACCGGATGTCCGATACGGCGGCGTTGTTCGGAAGTCTCTGACCGGGATCTGGTTGCGGGTGGCACGAACCGCCGCCCGCAATAGCCCGTTGTGATCTCTTGCTTTAGTCGTCGAGGCCCGGCCTTTAGTCGTCATGGCCCGGCTCGTCCGGGCCATCTGGTTCAGCACAGTGTCGGTACGGATCGCTCGCTCGTTACTGCAACCGGGTGATCTGCCGCCCTTAGCAATTCGGTGACAAACCATGGCCTTTCGCACACTCGACTCCCTCGCCGCTGCCGGCAAACGCGTGCTGATGCGGGCTGACCTGAACGTTCCGGTCCGCGACGGCAAGATCACCGACCTGACCCGGATCGAGCGCCTGTCGCCAACCATCCGCGAATTGTCTGGTGCGGGAGCCAAGGTCATCGTCTGCAGCCACTTCGACCGCCCGAAAGGCAAACGCGTGCCGTCGATGTCGTTGCGCCCCATGGCGGATGCGTTAAGCCACGTGCTCGGCCGCCCCGTGGCGTTTGCCGACGACTGCATTGGCCCGCCGGCCGAAGCCGCGGTCGCTGCCATGGCCAACGGCGACGTGCTGGTGCTGGAAAACACCAGGTTTCACCCTGAGGAAGAAAACAACGACGCCGGGTTCAGCGCCGCTCTGGCCAAACTGGCGGATGTCTTTGTCAACGACGCATTCAGTGCCGCACATCGCGCGCATGCCAGCACCGAGGGTGTGGCCCATCTTTTGCCGGCCTATGCCGGCCGTCTCATGCAAGCCGAACTCGAAGCTCTGGACGCCGCACTGGGCAATCCGAAACGCCCGGTGGCTGCCATTGTCGGTGGTGCAAAAGTCTCGACCAAACTGGAGCTTCTAGGCAACCTGGTGACCAAAGTGAACGTGCTGATCATCGGCGGCGCTATGGCCAATACGTTCCTGGCGGCGCAAGGCAAGGCCGTCGGCAAGTCGTTGCAGGAAGCCGAAATGCACGACATGGCGCGGTCGATTTTAGCCCAGGCTGCGACTGCAAGATGTGAGGTCATACTGCCGGTCGACGCCGTCGTGGCTACCGAATTCCGTGCGAACCCGCCGACCCTGACCGTGAGCGTGGACGCAGTGCCGGCGGACTGCATGATCCTGGATGTCGGTCCTGCATCGGTCGCCGCGCTGATTGCTCGGTTACCGTCGCTGCAAACCCTGGTCTGGAACGGTCCCCTGGGCGCCTTCGAGACGCCACCGTTCGATGTATCGACCGTGGCGCTGGCGAAAGCGGTGGCGGAGGCGACCGCACGTGGCGCACTACGCAGCGTCGCCGGCGGAGGGGATACCGTGTCAGCGCTGCGCCAGGCCGGCGTGCTCGACAAATTGTCGTATGTGTCCTCGGCTGGCGGTGCGTTTCTGGAGTGGCTGGAGGGGAAAACACTGCCAGGCGTCGCAGCGTTGGGATAGCCTTTAGCCTGATCGGCTTGACGACCGACCATGAACAGCCTCCTGGCCTCCATCCGCACCAAGAAAGCCGAATTTGGCCGGCTTCGCAGGCGCATGCCGGAACACCGCCCCCGCGGCTGCGGTCACCCGGTCGGCGGCGCGATTGCGTCAAGGGCAAGGCCGCGCGTCTCGGAGCCGATCTGCGTCACCGCGAAGGCGGCCACCGCCAGCATCACTGCAATCGTGCCAAAGACCGCGGGAACCCCCCAGGCGGTTTGAATGTAGAGGAAGCCCGGGACGATGATCGCGGCACCGATCCGGCCGCCGGAATGGGCAAGGCCGAAACCGGAAGCGCGCGCATTGGTCGGGAACACCTCGGAAGCGAAAATCTGCATCGAGTTCCCAGCCAGTTGAATGCAGAAGAACATCACGAAGCCGACGACAAGCAGCATCGCCTCCGACCGCGCCGAGGCGAACGCCGCGGCAAACAGCCCGGCGAGCACGAAGGCGGTCACGGCGGTGCGGATGCGGCCGAAACGTTCGAGGGCGAACATCATGAACGCACTGCTGCACGGATAGGCGATCGTCATGCCGAGGGTGAAGGTCAACGATTTGGTGATCGAGAACCCCTGTCCGGCCATGATGTTGGGCAGCCACGTGCCGAGCCCGTTGGCGATGCCGAAGAACGCGAAGAAGCAGATCATCGACGCAATCACGTTGCGCGGGTATTGCCGAAACACGATGGCCATCGGATCGCTTTTCGTGTCGCTCGCGGCGTCGACGGTCAGGGTCTCAAGCGGCGGCGCCGTCAGGTTCATGCGCTTCAACAGGTCGAGGGCGCGCTGCCCCTTGCCGTGTGTCGCCAGCCAACGCGGCGACTCCGGCAGCGAGAAGCGCAGGACGAAAATGATCAGCGCGCCGATGCCGATCACGATCCAGATGCCGCGCCAGCCGATCGTGTCACGGAACCCGAGCGCCATCAGGATGCCGACCGGCCACGGGAAGGCGCCACCGATGAGCTGCATTAGGGCGAGGATGCGGCCGCGAATGTTTTTCGGCGCGTATTCGGCGGTATACGAAAAGCACAGCGGCTGCTCGGCGCCGAGCCCGATCCCGGCGATGAAACGAAACGCCGCCAGCCATATGAAATTCGGCGAGAAGGCAGCGGCGATCGTCGCCACGCCATAGAGCAGCAGGTTGAATTGATAGACCGCCTTGCGGCCGAAGCGGTCGGTGAACTCGCCCTGGCCGACGCAGCCGATCAGCAGGCCGATGAGGGTGGAGCTGCCCACGACCGCGACCTGCGGCGCGGAGATGAAGCCGCTGTGGATCATGTCGGGCACCAGCGCCCCGAGGATCGTCAGGTCGAGAACATCGAAAAAATAGCCACCGGCAACGAGCGCCAGAACCCGCCAGTGGATCGGCGTCATCCGCGCATCGTCCATCGTTTCGCCGACAAAGGCTTCGATTGATTGGGCCATAGGCGTCCATCCCCCCGTTCGGCCGCGCCGTTCCCACGCTGCCGCGGGCGCCGTGCCAGTTTCGTCATCCAATAACATATCTCGACTGATCAACAAAGGGCAGAGGAGCGCGGCCGCTGTATCGATTTTTACGCCGGCCACGTGTCTTCAGTCGTAACGCATGATTGTTCCAATTGAGTCAGACTCAGCGGCGCGTTCTTGCCGCCTCACTCGCCGAAAGGATACATCGAATGCAGGTTAGTTTAATTTCGGCGGCCGACCAGTAGTTTGTGTACAGTAACGATATCAATGCGCACTCTCACGCAATCAAACCCAATCCGACGTTCCTCTGACAAACCAACCTACGTCATCTCTGTAACCTATCCCCATTGCTCAAAATCGCCTGTGCCAGCTCCGCTGCCGGCCCACGCGCACCCTGCCGTCCGGTCTGCACCACGAACGCCACGTCCCCCGCCGGAGGCAGCCGAGCGGCCCCCGGCACCTCTACCAGCCCGTCCGGTATCAGCCCCTGTGCATGCAGCGTAATGCCCAGTCCGGCGAGTGCCGCAGCGCGTAGCCCGCTCAGGCTGCCGCTGGTGCACACGATCCGCCACGCGCGGCCAACCCGTTCCAGCGCCTCCAATGCCACCGAGCGGGTGATGCTTGGCGGCGCAAACAGGATCAGCGGCACCGGCAGCGCCGGATCGATCCTTGTGTCCGACGCACCGATCCAGGTCAGCCGGTCGCGCCACACCAACCGCCCGCTCTCGTCCCCGGCCCGTCGCTTGGCCAGAATCAGGTCGAGCTCCCCGGCATCCAGCTGCTCATGCAGCGTGGCGCTTACTCCGACTGTCAGCTCCAGATCGACCAGCGCATGCCGGCGGACAAACTCGCGCAGCAACTCCGGCAAGCGGGAGCTGACGAAATCCTCCGACGTGCCGAACCGCACCCGGCCACGGACCTGCGATCCGGCAAAGTAATCCCGCGCCCGAGCATTTGCCTCCAAAATCGACTGGGCGAACCCTGTCATCGCCTCCCCATCCGCAGTCGGCACCACGGAGTGCGTGTCCCGCACGAACAGACGTCGCCCGGAGGCCTGCTCCAACTTGCTGATGTGCTGGCTGACGGTTGACTGCCGCAAACCAAGCCGCCGTCCGGCTTCGGTAAAGTTCCGGGTCTGCGCCACGGCGAGGAAGCTTTCCAGGTGTACCGGGTCGAGCATGACGGCTCCTGTCATCACGAATTGCAATTACAATAACACTGACAAACGTGGTTCACAATGACCTGCGCCACGTGCATTCTCTGCTGCGCCCGACCTGGGCCGCACGAGGATCGCCGCGATGAACCCAAAGCTCCTGCTCTCCCGGCTGAACATCGACCCCTACATTGCCGCAATCGTCGGCATGGTCGGGCTGGCTACGCTTGTGCCGGTGCACGGTGCCGGAGCGGTCGCTGGTGGCTATGCGACCAACGCCGCCATCGCCGTGCTGTTCTTCCTGCATGGCGCCAAACTGCAGCCGCGCGCAGCACTGGCTGGAGCCCGCCATTGGCGCCTGCACGTCCTCGTGTTGCTGGCCACCTTCGTGTTGTTCCCGGCACTCGGCCTGGCCGCCCGTGCAGCAGCGCCGCAGTTGTTGCCGCCAACCCTGTGGGCCGGTTTGCTGATGCTGTGCATGCTGCCCTCAACGGTGCAGTCCTCCATCGCGTTTACCTCGATCGCCCGAGGCAACGTGCCCGCGGCTCTGTGCGCTGCGACCGCATCCAATCTCCTGGGCATGGCACTGACGCCGCTGCTGGCGGGTTTGCTGCTTCACACACACGGTGGGTTTTCCGCCAGTGCTGTGGGCGATATCGCTCTGCAGTTGCTGCTGCCGTTCCTCGCCGGTCAGTTGGCCCGGCCGTGGATCGGTGCATGGGTGGCGCGCAACCGGCAGCTGCTCGGTCTGGTGGACCGCGGCTCGATCCTGCTGGTGGTCTATGTGGCATTCAGCGACGGCGTAACCCAGGGCATCTGGCACCAATTGGACGCCGCGACACTGGGCGTCCTGCTGCTGGTGGATGCCGCTTTGCTGGCCGCGGTGCTGAGCCTGACCACAATCGCGAGCCGGATGCTCGGCTTCTCCCGCAGCGATGAAATTGTCGCCGTGTTCTGCGGTTCCAAGAAGAGCCTGGCGAGTGGCCTGCCGATGGCGACCGTATTGTTCGCCGGCCAGTCCGCCGGGCTGATCGTGCTGCCGCTGATGCTGTTCCATCAATTTCAACTGATGGCCTGTGCCGCGATGGCGCGCCGGTACGCGGCGCGGACCGAGGCAACGGATCTGGCCACCGCGCCCAGTGGCCTGGCGATCCAGACACACTGATCGGCCGGCAGATCGGATCAGGATCCAGGTCCCGCCGACAAGCCTTCCGACAATCCGCCGCCGCCTTCCTTGACCGCACTCCTCGCCGCCCCACCTTACTTGTTGCCGGACTTGTTGCCGGACTTGTTGCCGGTGCTGTGACGTCACCCCGGCGGCGCCAATCCGCGCCGACCAGCCTGGCGAGACCGAAGCCTGTCTCGCGGCCAATCACGAGCCAACCTAAGCCACGCAGGGAGAGCGAAATGCCTGAGCAAACTTACAAAATCGTCGAGATCGTCGGCACGTCGGAAGTCAGCATCTCGAAGGCGATCGAAGGTGCCATCGCCAAAGCCTCTGGATCGCTGCGTCATCTGGGCTGGTTCGAGGTTGGGCAAATCCGCGGCAACATCGCCGATGGCAAGGTCAATCGTTACCAGGTCACGCTAAAGGTCGGCTTCACGCTCGAATAATTCTCAGCGAAACACGGCTGCCAGGCCGATATCCGGTCCCTCCACAGGGGCCGGCAGGATACCTTTGTACTGCCGTTCGGCCGCCTGCGCTGATGCCCGGACGACGGCCACGCCGGTCCGTCCCAACTGCAGGTGCAATCGAATATCGCGCAGCAATTGAGGGTTTATTAAGACGTCAGTGACCAGTCTCGCGGCCGGTATCGGCCCTGACGGCTTCCGCGAGGCAGGTGAACAATGTTGCATCTCAGGTTCGGCATCCGCTCCCGCATCTACGGCGGGATGGGCATCCTGGTTATCCTCGGCCTCACCCTTGCGGCCGAGGGCGTCCGGCAATTGACGGCAATCGACAGTCAGGTCGCGCGCATGAGCGCCCTGTCGGACAATAACACCCGCGTCCTACGCATCGCGGGACTCCTGGAGACGGCGCGCCGCACCGCGCTGCAATACAAGGCCTCAGCCAATCCGGCCGCGCTGCAGGAGGGCGACGCGGCGGATGCGCAAATCGCCGAACTGCTGCGGGCTGCCGCCCAGGCGACCTTGTCCGAGGAGCGCCGCCGCACCTACGGATCGATGGCAGACAATATCGCCGAATACCACAAATTACGTGGCGAACTTGGCAGGCTGGCTCAGACGATCCAGAAGAATCGGGCCGATCTGTTCAGCGGCGGCGATCAGATGGCGGCAGCCTCGGTTGCGCTCGTTGCCGCAGCGCAGCAATTTGACAGCCTTGACATCCGTGCCCCCGCTCGCAACGTGCAAACCCAAATACTGCTGGTGCGGGTGGCCAATTGGCGCTTCCTCGCCACCAGCGACGCCAAGGGGCCGGCAGTGTTCAAGACGAATGCCGAAGCCGCGACAGCCGCACTGGACGCAATGGAGAAGCCGTCGGTGCCCGAGGATGTGCGCAAGCTGATCGCGCCGGTCAGGTCCGCGCTGACCGCCTATGCCGACAGCTTCGCGATCGTATCCGGCACTATGCTGAAAAGTGACGATCTGTTCGACAACCGCATGCAGCCGCTCATCCAACGCCAGGTCGAGGCGGCAGGAGTCGCCGCGACCTCTCTCGGCCGCGATTTCGCGGCGACGCAGACCGCGACGTCGGCGTTGATCTCCAGCACCGCCGCCTCGCAGAAGCTCATTGCCGGTGCCGCGTTGGTATTGGGCGTGCTCATTGCATGGCTTGTCGGCCGAGGCATTGTTCGTCCGATTACCGGTATGACCGGTGCGATGAGCCGACTGGCGAACGGAGAGACGACGGTCGAGGTTCCCTCACGCGACGCCACGGACGAAATCGGCGCCATGGCCAAAGCAGTCGATGTATTCAAGCAACACGCCATCGAGCGCAGCCTGCTGGAAGCCGCGCATAACGCGTTGGAGGAGAAGGCATTACAAGAGAAACGCACCGCCCTGCTGGGGATGGCGCAAAAGATCGAGGCGGAGTCCGCCTCGGCGCTGGAGTCGGTCGGCACACGTACCAACGGCATCGCAACCGCGGCCGAGGCAATGAGCGCTTCGGCCGGACGCACCGGGGATTCCGCCGAGGCTGCCGCTACCGCCGCGGCCAAAGCCATGGCCAACGCGCAGACGGTGGCGAGTGCGGCGGAACAACTCGCCGCCTCGATCCGGGAGATCGGCGGTCAGGTCAGTCAATCGACCGTCGTCGTCGGCCGCGCCGTTGCCGCCGGCAGCGAAACCCGCGCCACCATGGAAGCGCTGAACGAACAGGTCGGCCGCATCGGCATGGTCGCCGACATGATCAGTGAGATCGCCGGCAAGACCAACCTGCTGGCGCTGAACGCAACGATCGAGGCCGCCCGCGCCGGCGACGCCGGCAAAGGCTTCGCCGTGGTGGCGAGCGAGGTGAAGCAGCTGGCCACCCAGACCGCTCGCTCAACCGAGGAAATTGCTCGCCATATCAGCGAGGTGCGGACCGCGACTGGCGCCTCGGTCGCCGCCGTTGGGCGTATCGAACAGACGATCGGGGAGATCAGTGCGATCGCCGGCTCGATCGCCGCGGCGGTCGAGCAACAGGGCGCGGCAACCGCCGAAATCGCCCGCAACGTCAACGAAACCGCAGCTGCCGCCGATCAGATGACCCAGCGCATTGCTGAGGTATCGGCAGAGGCCAAACAGACCGGCCAGCGCAGCGCACAGGTGCGGGACGACACGGTTGCTTTGAATACTATGGTCGGCGAATTGAAGCATGCGCTCATCCGGGTGGTGCGCACCTCGACCGAGGAGGTGAACCGCCGGCATCAGGCCCGCTATCGCGGTGCTCTCGCCTGTAAACTCGCGGTCGCGGGGCTTGGCGCATCCACTGCGACTGTCTCCGACATCTCGGAGGGCGGCGCCGCAATTGACGGTGCGCCGCTGTTGCCGGTCGGCGCGCGCGGCACGCTGGAAGTGGACCGGATCGGCATGAGGTTGCCGTTCGTTGTCCTCGGCAGGGAGCGTGATGTGCTGCATTTGACATTCGATCTTGATCCGCCCGCCACGGCTCAGTTAGCCCAGATGCTGACCCAGTTGGCGTTGCCGCTGGCGGCCTGATCACACGCCATTGGCCACGATTCGGGGCGAAACGTTGGTGAAACGTTTTCTTGACAAATTAATTTCATAATGTTTCGTTGGCGGCGCGGCCCGGGTTTCTCACCAATCAATATAAGGGGGAGATCTCGATGTCAGGCACGGAAACTGCCGGCGCGAACCATCCGACGCGAGCCGCAGACGATTCATTGTCGCTGTCGGACCAGTTGACGTTCAACAGCGACGTCAATGAGGTGTTTCTGCTGATCGACCACATTTCCGGTCGTTCGGAGAAATCACTGAAAGACCTCGACACCACGAATATTGAGCTGCCGGCTGCGCAAGGTGCCGCCGAACCGGTTCCGGCGCAGCCGGATGCGAAGGACCGGACGTCCGACAAACCGTCGATAGCCGACGTGCTGCATCGGCTGTGCCAGATCGGTTATCCGCCACATCCCGATGCCACGACGAAAGCGCATAAGGCGGCTTTCGTGCTGATGCTGAAGGACCGGCTGAACGGGCTGGCCATCCCGGCGCGCGGCGTCACCATCGCCTACACCGCAATGTTCGTGTCGGCGACCGACGGCTGCCGGCTCCGGTTGTGGTCGCCGCAACGGACCCCGGACGGGCGGCACGCGACGCGCGGCGACCTCGCACGCGAGGCCTATCCCGGTCTGGCATCGCACGCGCGATGTTTCGCCAAAATGTACCGCTGGTTTCCTTATCTGATGGCGTTCGTGTTGATTTTGACCGCATCGGCTTATTGGGATGTCGGATTTGGTCGAACGGTCGTGCAACGGATCGAGCAACTCGAAAAGTCACGCGTGGACCTGTTGCATCCCGACACCAGGGGGACGTCGGCCACTGTGGCGGTGGACGACAAATCTTGCGCGGCTGCAAGTGGTCTTCCAGCGGAACAGGCGCAGACCTGCGTCCGGTTGTCTTACCTGACAAATCGCATCGAGGATTCCCGCAAGGACCTGCTTGATTTCGCTATCGCCACCACAGCTGGTGAGCAGTCCAGCACTTTTGTACGCGTCATCGCGTGGATCCGCCCGGTAAGTTACGGGTTCATGTTCGATGGTCAGGCGCCGGCAGCCGATCGGCCGGAGGCAACGGTCGCCTCGGTTCTGTCACTGTTCAGCACTTACGTGCTGCCTGCCATGTTCGGTCTTCTGGGTACGTTGGCTGCAATCATGCGCTCGATTCAGGCCAAGGTGCGTGACAGCCTGTTGGGACCCAGGGATTTTCCGCTGACCGCGCTTGGCCTGGTTATCGGTCCGGTCGCCGGCCTGGCGGTGGGCCTGTTTTTCACCCCAACCGAAGCCACCACGTCGGGCGCCACCGGGCTGGCAGGCTCGGTCAGTCTGTCGGCGTCCGGCCTGGGCTTTCTCGCCGGATATGGTGCCGACGCGTTCTTCAAGTTTGTCGATGCTTTGCTGACCCGCGTCTTCGCGTTGGAGCCGACGAGCAAATGATCCTGTTTCGTAACCAATGACTCCAGCTTCCAGTGCGGCCAGGCCAGGACTTACACGGAACCGTCATACGGGTTAGCCTGGGAAATCGGCCGCAAAGGCCGGCTGCTATGGCCACAAGCCCAGGCGGGCATGGAATGGAGGGAACGCGCATGGATGTCACCACCGGCGAAGCCAGACTGGGCGGCCAGGGCTGCCTCAATGGCGTTCGAATTCTCGATTTCACCCAGTTCGAGGCGGGACCGTCCTGCACCGAAGCGCTCGCCTGGCTCGGTGCCGAAGTGGTCAAGGTTGAGAATCCCGGCGGCGGCGATCCGGGCCGCGCGATCAGCGGCAAACCTGGCATGGACGACCCATACTTCCTGTTGTTCAACGCGAACAAGAAGTCCATCACGGTCAATTTGAAGGATCCGAAAGGCCTGCAACTGGTCAAGGACCTCGCGAAACAAGCCGACGTCATCTGCGAAAATTTCGCACCCGGTGCCATCGAGCGACTGGGTCTTGGCTACGACGTCATCAAGGCGATCAATCCGTCGATCGTTTACTGCCAGGTGAAGGGCTTCGGCGAGGGCAGCCCGTACGAAAAAAATCTCGCGTTCGATATGATCGCGCAGGCCTGCGGCGGCACCATGAGTATTACCGGCGAACGTGACGGCCGCCCGCTCAAGCCCGGTCCGTCGCTTGGCGATACCGGCACCGGTATGCTGCTGGCAATTTCCATTCTCGGCGCACTCTACCGGCGCAAGGAAACCGGTCAGGGCGAACATCTGCAGGTGGCGATGCAGGATGCAATGCTGCACTACATCCGCATCGCTTTCGCCGCGCAGTACCGAACCGGCAAGGCCGCGTTGCGCGCCGCCGATAGTTCGGTCTCGGCAACGACTCCGCCGATGGGGACCTTCCCGTGCAAAGGTGGCGGCTCGAACGATTATGTCTACATCTTCACCAGCCGCGCCAATCCGGAACATTGGACACGATTGCTGAAGGTCATCGGCCGCGAGGATCTGATCGGCGACGAACGTTACGACACCCCGTGGAAGCGCGCCGAAAAGCCGGACGAGGTCAACGAAATGATCGCCGCCTGGACGCGCCAGCACAGCAAGCACGAGGCGATGGAAATCATCGGCGCGGCCGGAATTCCGGCGGGCGCAGTGCTCGACACCATGGAACTCAGCACCGACCCGACCTTCGAGGCGCGCGGCATCATGCCGGTGATCGACCATCCGGTCAGCGGCAAATTCAAAATGGTTGCCTGGCCGGTGCGGTTCTCCGGCAGCCCGCCGCCGGTGAAGCCGGCACCGTTGCTGGGCGCAAACAACGAGGAAGTGTTGACCCATTGGCTTGGCCTGGGCTCCGGCGATGTCGGAAGCCTGAAAGCCAGTGGCGTAATCGGCTGAGCCTGTCACAAACTTATCAGAAGGAGACTGTAACATGGCCGAACTGACCGGTTCAGAAATCATCGCCAAATGCCTACAGAAAGCAGGCATCAAGGATATCTTCTACATCATGGGCGGGCCGATGCTGTTGGCCGAGGCGACCGCCATCAAAGAAGGCATCCGCATGATCGACGTCCGCCATGAGCAGGCGGCGGCGTTTGCCTGCCAGGCCTATAGCCGCCTGCGGCAAACTCCCAGTGTCTGCATGGCGGCATCGGGTCCCGGCGTGACCAATCTGATCACCGGCATGGCCAATGCTCTGGTCGATTGTTGCCCAGTCGTAGCGTTTGGCGGATCGAGCCCGATCAGCCAGTTCGGCCGCCAGGTGTTTCAGGAGATCGATCAGGTCGAACTGATGCGCGGCTGCTGCAAACACGTCGACCGCATCATCAATCTGAAACGCATCCCGCAACAGGTGAGTTTTGCACTACAACAGGCTATGGCTGGCAAGCCCGGCCCGGTCTACGTCGATTGCCCAGGTGACATGCTGTATCAAAAGATCGATGAGAATTTGATTGATTGGAGCTTCGCCGAACGACCGCTGATGGACTCCCGGTCGCCTGGCGACCCGCGGCAGGTTGCAGCCCTGGTTTCGGCATTGCAGAAGGCCGAGCGGCCGTTGATCGTGTCCGGGTCCGGGGTGATCTGGTCGCGCGCCTGGAACGAAATGCAACAATTCGTCGAAGCGGCGGGCGTGCCGTTTTACACCACCCCGCAAGGCCGTGGCGTGGTACCGGACGACCACGAATACTCTTACCTCGCGATGCGGTCTTCGGCGTTCCGCGATGCCGATCTGATCATCGTGTTGGGCACGCGGATGAACTATATCATCGGCCACGCGTCGCCGCCGCGATTCGGACCCAACGCGACGATCGCGCGGATCGACGTCGACGCCGGGGAAATCGCCATGGCGGCTCGTTACGTCGACATTCCGATCGTCGGCGATTGCAAGGCAGTGCTCGGCCAGTTGCTGGAAGCGATCAAAGGCAAGGTCTTGCCAGGTAGTTTCAGCGCATGGCGGAAGAAGCTGCATGACGGTGAGCAGCAGAAACGCACCGCCGCCGGCGCCAACCGGCCCGCCGAGGACGGCGACATCCACCCGGTTCGCATGCTGGAAGCGGTGCGCGATTTCATGAAACGCGACGCCATTCTGTGTGTCGATGGCCAGGAGACACTGAATTTCGGCCGTCAGACGATGCCGACATTCGCGCCGGGACATCGTTTGAACTCCGGCCCGTTCGGCACCATGGGTGTCGGCCTGCCGTTTGGTGTTGGCGCAAAGGTCGCCTGTCCCGACAAACAGGTGATCGTGGTGCACGG
>Ga0187879_10001619_pt1 | contig 15399 bp, 10 predicted proteins | sample June2016WEW_19_1_FD_132423 | JGI IMG/M metagenome (GOLD analysis project Ga0187879, IMG submission 132423) | Peatland microbial communities from SPRUCE experiment site at the Marcell Experimental Forest, Minnesota, USA - June2016WEW_19_10 | ecosystem: Environmental > Terrestrial > Soil >... | reverse complement strand
GCGCTGCGCATTGCCATCGCGGGCGAATGGATCTTCGAATCAGCGCGGGTTCCCGAGGCCTTCGAAGCTTTAAATGACGCGACATTGGACTACTGTCGCTCTCCCGCAGGGCTGATCTCTTAAACGGAATCAAGGCCAGGGATTGGCGAAAAGCCCAGGAGGCTGTAACTCTGGCCGATAGGTTATCACTGGGTGGCAAGTATCTGGAACATTTCAAAAGCGACCCGTGGCAGTCGCCTGTGGCTCGCGAGTTGCGGGAGGTTGCGGGTGAGAACACTGCACCACACCTCGACGTTCTGGGTCCACTTCGGCATCATGCCTTAGGTTGTCCTCACTCGCATCTGTTATCGGACGCACCCTACGAGGAATACGAGAGGCACTTGTTTCCCTCAGAAGTGGCCGAAAGGGCGGCGGAGTTTAAGGTCTATCTGGCGTACCTGGCCGATCGCGTTGGCGTCGGGCCGGCGGCGCTGGCCGATGTGGCAGAGCCGCTGCTCGATAAGGCTTTCCGCTCGGCTCAGCTAACCGAACCGCGGGACTGGCATTCCCTGCTCGCCGCTTATGCGTCGGTCAGCGCGGCGGACCTTGAAACGGCATTGCAACCATGAGAAAGGCCAAGTTTCTTATCTTGATCTGCGCGGCGGCAGCGGTGCTTTCCCTGGCCTTGGTAGATAGGGCCCAGGATAATGCGGGTGTGATTAAAGTGGAAGTGCACCTGGTCGAGGTGTATGCGACCGTTTTCGACCACAAGGGTTACTATGTCGACGGGCTCGGCCGAGGCAGTTTTGAAGTTTATGAGGACGGAAAACGGCAACAGATCTCGAGTTTCGAAACCCAGTCACAAGGGCTCTCCTGCGCCATACTGCTTGACACCAGCGGCAGCATGGCGGAGGCACTGCCGCGCGTCAAGAACTCAATTGTCAAGTTCATCGATCAGCTCGATTCGCACGATATGGTTGCCATCTACACGTTCGACCAGCGTCTTGTGACCCGCCAGGAGTTTACCACCGACAAGGGTATGGCTAAACGCGCCGTGCTGCGAACCCGCGCTGAGGGCGGGACGGCCTTGTTCGATTCGCTTTCCGAGGTTTCGCTGGAAACCTCGGCGAGGAGCGGTAAGAAGGCGATCGTTGTATTCACGGATGGAGACGACAATTCCAGCGCCTTGACAGCCAACACGACCGCCTCCCGAGCTGCGAAACTCGGCATTCCTTTGTACGCAATCGCAGCGGGGGAGGCTACCCGGTCCAAGCACCTGCGAGCGACCCTCAATGAACTGAGCCAACGCACGGGCGGTGCGACTTACGAAGTGAAACGACCCACTGACACAGAGGGGGTGTTCCTGGATGTTACTCACGACTTGCAGCACCTTTACATGATCAGCTATCACGCTCCTGCGGGACCCGCCGACGGAAGATGGCGCAAGATTGACCTGGCCGTAAAAGGAATGAAGAAATACTCGATACGTGCCAAGGAGGGGTACTACCCGGACTGAGACTGGGTCCCCCCACCCTACCCCCATCGTTATACATCGGGAACGAGCACCTATGCTGCGTGCGCCAATGCCGGCCTGTTCGAGGCTGTGCGCCGCTGCATGATTCGCTCCAGGGCCAGGATATTCAACATCAGCTGGCGGACGGGATGAAAATTGTCCTGCCGCCCGGCGTGGGGCTGAAACGTCATAGGGCGGTCGGCGAAAAGCATGGCCCCAGCCGGGTAACCACGTGCACTTTGCCAGAACTTTTCGTTCGCAACGCGATACGCCAGTCCGAAAAAGTCGGCCGCCCACTCGGCCCCGGTTCGCTCCCACACGTTGAGCGTCGCGATCAGGGCTTCATTCTGGCACCACAAGCACTTAAGGTATTCGTACTCACCGACGAAATGGAACTCGAGACGCGTGCCCGGCGGAGTCTCGACCGGCCACCGGTAAGAGGGATGGTCCACATTCACCCACTGCGAAAGTCCTCCGTAGATATAATCCCATCCGGCATTAAGATGATGATGAATGCGCTCGGCGCAGGTATTCCACAGCGTCTCATTCCCTCTGCGGTTCGCTTCTTCCATGACCATCCAGAGGGCCTCGACACAGTGGCCGAAGCGCGATTTCTGAGCCTCTTCCTTCGGCCTGCTGAAGTCGTAATACAGCATCTCGGTGTTCAGACCGATCTCCGGGTTGTAGTGTCGATTCACGATCGCGTCCACGGAGAGGTCTGCGATCGCGGTGATTTCTTTATCGTTCTCCCGCTCGAGCATCTGGGTAGCGAGGGTGAGATTCAGAAACCATAACCCCTGCGGCCGCACGGCGCGCGGGCTGTCCCACAGGTAGGGGAAATCCGCTCCCCGATACCGGAAATCAGGGCTGTTGAACTGCCGGAAGAGCTTCTTCAAGAGCGCATAGGACGTGTCATGAGACTGCTCATCGCCGCTGGCCAGGGCGTATTCGTGGAGGCCTTCAGCCAGGTGATACATGCCTTCGGTGTCGCCACTGTAGGGCCTAAGTACTTTCCCTTCCCGTGACAACTCTTCTGCCCACCAGCCGTCTTGCTCGAGTGCGTGCTTGAAGACAAATTCCTTTGTCTTCTTCGCCACCGAGAGGAACTCCGGATCTTTTCCAAAGTGGTTGTACAAAAAACTGTAAACCCAAATGGCGCGGCCCAAAAACCAGAGGTTCTTGCCGGTATCGACGAGCGTACCGTCGTAATCGAGACTGCACATGATTCCGCCGTACTCATGGTCGATTCCGTGCTTGTCCCAGAAGGGCAAAACGGCCTGGAAGAGCCGATCATGAAGCTGTTGCCGCAACTCCGTAAGACTGATGCCGGCCAAACGCAATTCCGATGCCGCCTCCCGGGACAGTCCACTTACAGCTTGGCCGGCGCCAGGCCTTGCGCTTCCAAGTTGCACTGCGGCGGCTCCGGCCAAGGCCAGAAATGCACGTCGTTCCACGGTTTAAAACTCCTCTCCCCTGTTCTACGGCTGAATATGCACCGCCGCGGCATGGTCCGGGGGAAGATTTAAGCTGAAGACAACTTGATCCCCCTGGTGTACGACCGCAACCACGCGGCCCGAGACCATATCTTTCCCCTCTAACTCGGCTTGTCCAGACCAGGCGAGTTTGGCCGTCACGCTAGCCGCCCGGTGTCCCCAGTTCAGCACATAAACCAACCGCTCATCCTGGCGGCCCCGGGATTGCACTACCGCTTCGATGGGCCCCGCATCCGCGGGAACCGCAACCTGAACAGGAGGGTTCACTCGTGCCGATTGCCAGACAGCTCGAAGCAGTGAGGCGGCTCCGGGGTCATTATTCTCCAGCAGAGGGATGCCCAGCGAGAACCCCAGCAGAATCGTCTGCCCTTTCCCCGTGCGCCGCACCACTACGGCCGGCGTTCCGGTCTTTTCGAACACTCCCGCCACGCTGCCCTCGCTGCCTTTTTCGAGTTGCAACTCCTCCCGGAAAACGCGCCCGATCAGATGGCTGGGCAGGGCTGACCCATTCAGCAACGCCGCCGGCTGGGTAATGCGGATATCCCACGGCGTATAAGCGGCCACCAAATCGTGACGCCGCGCCCCGAACAGCTTCGCCATGCCCGAGCCGGGATTCACCCGATAGCCCCGATCAAGTTCGTCGATGATGCCGAAACGAGCGTCGGCAAGCACCGTGCCGCCCTGGGTGACGTAGGCCTCGATCGCTTCGGCCACATTCTTCCTGAGGCAGAGGTAGAAGGGAAAGATGACCAGTTTGTACGGCCTCAGACTGTCCGCCGTCACTTGACGCCCGTCGAGGACTTTCACAGGCACTTGGTCATTCCACAGCGCGCGGTAGATCCCGATCAGATTTCGGGCAGTGAACGAACCCCAGTCACGACCTTGTGCATTGGCCTTCAAGTCACCCGCCGCATCATAGACCACGGCCACCTGTGGAGCCACGGGCTTGCTGTCCAGGAAAAGGTCAGGGTCAGAATTCAACACGCGGGCCGCATCCCCCGCGGCTACGGCGCGCGGCGTGAGGCTGCCATCCGAGGCCGCGAGGCCACGCCCGAAGGCCTGCCACTCGTCCATGTGGGGCCGCCATTTCCAGAAATACATCGCCTTCGCATCGTGAGCCGCCATTTGCCAAGCAAGGAGATGGATTCGGTTGTAGTCGAAGATGGCGCCCGGCTCGTCGCCGTAGCGAGTAAATCCGGTCTGGGGACCCGTCTGTACTTCCGGCATCACGAAAGGCTTGCCAGACGCCGCAGCCGCGTCGTGGGCCGAGGTCAGCTCCAGGCCGGTCGTCCAAGGCGTGTCCCACAGGGCTTTCTCTTTTGCCAATTGTCCCGGGTTATTCTCGGCGCCGCGGGCAGGGATATCGGGATAATAGGACAGTCCGTATTCGTCCACAACTTTCGACAGCAGCCAGTCGTCCTGCCCATAAATGCCCACACCCCCGTTGGTCACAGTACTACCCACGTCATGGGTGCGAGTGGGATGCACTGGGTCTATGGATTTCACCAGATCATTGATGTGCTGTAGAATCTGATTGGTGGCATACCAATAGAACATGGGGCGATCGAAGTTCGCGTATTCCTGATTGAGCAGCGGGTCATCCCATTGGGCGAACCAAGCCGCCGGGCTTCCATATTTCTTTAATCCCCATTCCTCAAACCAACGGCTGAAGTGCGCGTCGTCGTGAGCTTCCCTATCTTCACCCACGGATAGCGAGAATCCGCCCATGTGCGGCTCGTCCCAGATGTTGTACGCAATCACACTGGGCGAGTCTTTAAAATGCTCAACTGTAATTTTGGAGTAGTAATCGATCAGACCCATGACCTCAGGGTCTGCATAAGAGAGCCCCGCCTCGCGAGCCGCATCATCGACGACCGGTGAAAACCGGTCCGGCCACTTTGCCGCCGCGTACTCCGGGAGCAACCCGCTCCAGAAAACAGTCGGCATCACGCGCAACCCCAGACGCGCGGCGGTCTTCAGGATAAGATCGGTCTTGGAGAAATCGGGCTCAGGGCTGCCATACTTCAGCAAAAACGATGGACAGATTTCGATTGCATTAATACCTGTACCAGCAATGGTTTCGAGATCGCGAACAATCTGTTCGTCGCTCGTGGATGGAAGAAAAATATAGACAGTCCCCACTTCGAACGCTCGCGGCCTGGCCATCGCAGCCGTCGCAACGAAAAAGGGCAAAATGAACAAGCCGATCAGATATCGTTTCATATTGGCTCCCGTTCTAGCGTCGTTTCCCTGAAGTCCGTAGTATATGTCAGCCCTTCAGCGCTTGGGCGTATTTGATTCCTGGTTGGGAATGATAACAATGAATCCGAAGGTCCACTTCTAGTCCCGCCAGGTGCTTGGCAGGATTTTGCACGCATTACACGACGGCAGCGGAGCACGCAGCGTTCACCACTGGAACTCAATGTGGGCTCGATGCGCGGAGTATTCTGCGCAAGGCTCCACTCGCAGTGTTCTGACCAAGCCGCCCTCCCGCGTATACGCCAGTACTACGGTCAGCGTGTTCTTGCGGCCAGCTGGCTGGAAGTAAGGCTCTGGCAAGTAGAACTCGGACTGCGGTCCGGTGGTCGTGTAGCGCCCAACAAAGCGTCCATTCAAGTAGATCAAAGCGTCCCGGTCGGCGTCGATAACCAGCCGCCAGGGAACGGACCATCCGTTAGGCACTTCCGGCAGGGCAAACCCGGCACGGCACCAGGTAAAGGCGGGCACGAATTCTTTCGACGTGGAACTTCCGACAGAAGTTGGTTGCCATGGGCTGAACGCATATTCGGGATCAACGCTGGGGCCCCGCAGGGCTGCCGGGAATGCCTGGATTTGCCACGTACCCACAGACGCGCCCGTCTCAGGTTGAGAGCCAACCCGGACGAAACTAATTCCTTTGAACTCACCTAATTCATCTCCACCATTCGGGGCGCCAAAGATCTCGCAAGAGATCTCGATAGTGTTGGCGCCCGGCTGCAGATATCGCCGGGCATCGAGTTCGACCATGGGGGCGGAGTTCGCTGCCTCCGTAACATCCTTGCCATTGATGAAAACCCGCTTGCCGTCATCGGCGAACGTGGCCAGGTATAACTTGGGTTCATTGCTGAAGTTTATCTCGCCTCGGTACTTCACGTATCCATACGGAACCGGGCCGAGTCGCTCCAGCGGACATGCGGCGCTCGCTATCCATTGTCCAGTGCCAACATCGAAGGTTTCCACGGAGGTCTGGATTTCCTTCAAGTCCAAGGGGCGGATGGGCAGAGGTGGTGTAGAAATCTCGATGCGAGCCGTTTGCGATGAGGGGTCGTACTCAAGCTTGTGCGGAACGTTTCCTACGCGGCAGGTGGAGGGCGGCGACGGTAGCAGGGCGCGCACCTGATGCTCGCCCGGAAGAAAGTCGATGTCGGCCCAAAGCTTCTCGGCTTCACCACCGCTCGCGGTAAGCAAATAGGCATCGGTGATAAATGGAACATCATTGGCTCTTGCTCCCGGAATCACTCCAGCCTGAAACTTCTCGATCCAAGTGCGCAGGGCTAGAGCAGTGGGCAGGATGATGAGAAGCAGTTGTTCGCCGACAGGGATAAAAGCGGGCTCGTCACCGACCCTGGCCGCGATTAGCAGCGATCCGGCTTCCGGATCGTAATACTGGTAGAGCGACTGTACCGGCGCGTGTGGCATCTGGGTCGCCTCGATGGCGAATTCCAACAACCTCCCCGGTTGGTCGTGCACGACCAGAAAGTGGCGGTTACCGTTTACGCCGTGGCCTAGAATCTCGGCCGAAGTGTAAAGAAGCCGCGTCCCCCCGAGCGGCACACACACCGGCAGCGCCTTCATCTCTCGCGGTCCCAAAACCAGTTCGCCTTCACGCGGCATGGTAAAGTTGCGGCCTGTCGCTCCACGCGGATCGGGAAAGGTTACCCGGAAGTGGTGCTCGGACTCCGTATTGGCGCGAAGAAACAGAACAGCGCTTTCAGCATTCGTACGTTCGGAAACCGAAACGTCCGTGTTCGTGCAATTGCATGACCGCTCGGAAGCGACGGCGCGCGCCAGCAAGTTCCCGAACATTCTTACAAACTCGCCCACGCCGCGCGCCGCGTAATATTTCTCCCACAGGCCTCCAGGCTCCCGAATGGGGGCGGCATAATCGTAGGTGGTCGTTAAGGTTTTGGCGGCCCACTCGAAATTGGTTCCCCCGTATCCCATGTAATAGTTGAAGTAAGTCACCCCCAATTCCAGCGCCGAGCGCGTCAAGGCGTTCAACTGGGCCGCGTCGACGCCTTCCTGATCTACCGAGAGCTTTCCGCCGATTTGCGCAAACCATCCTCCTTGTAGTTCGGTAATCCCAAGCGGCGCGGCCGGCTGTTCCTTGCGTAGCTTCAGGATCGCGGGCGGGACCTCTTCCATGAAATGCCATCGTGGATAGAAATCGCACGTGTCCATGATTCGGGCCATGTCGAAGTCTTTCTGATCGCGCACCACGCGGGTCCAATTTGTGAACAAGGGTACACTCACTCCGGCATCCCAAGCCAAGTGCGCTAAAAACCGGATGTACTCCTGCTTTTCAGGATCAGGCAGGCGCCAAAAGTCGTATTCATTCTCAAGCTGCATCATGATGATGGGGCCGCCGTTCGTAAGCTGGTTGCGCACGATGATCGGCAGTACATGGTCATACCAGTATTTCGAAGTCTTCAGGCTTTCCGGATGCATGGAGCGTAAGGGAAATTGCTCGGCGATGACCCAGCGGGGAAAACCGGCGCGCTCGAACTCCGCGCAGATGTAGGGGCCAGGCCGCACGATGACCCAGAATCCCATCTCCTGAGCCAGTTTCAGGAAATCCTCAAACTGGCTGAAATCGACCTGGCCTTGCTCGCGCTCGTGGTAATTCCAGAAAACCATGGTTTCTACGGTATTGAAGCCCGCACGCCGGAGTTTCAGAAAGCGGTCTCGCCATAGCTCGCGCGGGCACCGCGGATAATGAAATTCCGCGCCAAAGAGGAAAGTATCCTGATTATGAAGTGTGAAACAACTGGCGTCGTAACGGATAATTTCGGGCTTGTCGAAGACCTTCCACTCCATAGCCGCTTCTGAAGCCGCAAGGCTCGAGGCTGGCCCCCAACCCCAGGCGTGGGCCACGGGCGTGGACAGCGTGAAATATAAGAACTGCCGACGTGTCGCTTTCATGAAGGACCTCCCGCAACTTTTCCAGTGCATTCCGGCGATGCACCAGCAGACGCACCCCCTCGCCACGAGGACAGACAGCGCGATAAGGTCGCCGCTTTAGAGTCTGTGTGATAACCCGAGTCTGTGCGTCATTCCGAGGAGCCGCAAGCGACGAGGAATCTCGCACTGCCTTGAAAACACTCAGAGCGAGATTCCTCGCTCCGCTCGGAATGACACCGTATGCGGTGTTATCACACAGACTCTTCAGGGCGGCGCACAAAGGCAAGCCGGAAGACACAATGGTAGTGTCTCATTTTGAATTCGTAGCGGCGAGTTTACCTCGCCACGTGGCGGCGTAAAGCCGCCTCTACCTCGTAGAGAGACACCACCGATCCAATCCTAGGCCGCCACGGAACTGTACGGCGTTTGGGTGACGGTGTGCACCATGGCCCAGAAGTTCTCGAGTGGGGTGTCAAGCTGTACGTGGTGTGTAGGCCCCAGGATAAGTCCACCGCCCTCGCCGATCGTGCCCAGGCGGCGAAGAACCTCGTTGCGAACGTCATCCGGGCTGCCGAATGGCAGTGTCCACTGTTCGTCGATTGTTCCCCAGAAGCACAGACGGTTGCCATACTCACGTTTCAACCGCGCCGGGTCCATCGAGGCCGGCTGAATGGGATTCAGCACATCTACTCCGATCTCAATGAGCTCAGGAATAATCGGATAAATGCAGCCATCGGTGTGGTATGCCACTTTGAGGCGTGGATTGATGTTCTTTATCGTCTCGATGAAATGCGCCATCCGGGGCTTGAAGAAACGACGCCAGTGAGCGGGGGACATCAGCATACGGTCTTGCGTCCCCACGTCATCGCCGACCCAGATCATATCGACGCCCGTCCGGACAAGCCGCTCGGCTGCCGTGAGGTGATACCGGTACGGAATCTCCAGGATCGCGTCGGCCAGTTCCGGATCCTCGACGAAATCCAGCATCAACTGCTCATAGCCGCGCAAGGCCCAAGCCGTTTCAAAGATCGTGGTCACGGTAACCCCGACAATCCAGTATTCCTTCTGGAAGTGGCGGATCAACTCTTCAGCCTCCGCATAGAGGCTCGGCCGGTTGGGGTCTGGAGCTTTGTAGGTGCTCAAAGCGCCGCGATCGGCAAGCGGGCGCCCGACCATCTCCGTGTATCGTCCCGACCCGAAGCGGGTGGTGTACGGAACAGATCGAAAGCCCACTCCCCACTCGTCCACGTACTCGGCCGGTTCCTGATAATAGGAGTTCGCCCATCCCACGGAGGTCAGCAGCATGTCTTCACCAAGCGTTTGCTCGAGGGCGTAGGTATTTCCGCCGCCGTGTGGATTGTGGATTTTGGTCCCGCGTATTTGGAGGTCGGAGCGCAAGCGGTCAGCAAACTCCGGGGTGAAACTCACCTGCATGGGGCAGCGGTCCGGCACTTCGTGGTTCAAGGCAGCAATGACGCGCTCACGGTGATTCATTTGATTCTTCTCCTCTCGAGCGATAAGACGGAACCCCTTCACCCCTCGACCCCTGTCCCCAAAGGGGCAAGGGGAGAAATAACCCGAGTTTATGCCCTCGCCCCCTTGGGGGAGAGGGTGGCGCGCAGCGCCAGGTGAGGGGGTTGGTCCGTCATATTATGTAACCCTCAGTAGGACACTAACCTCCCCGGTCGAAGCCAGTTCGCCCAGCGGCGACTTTACTCGTGTGACGGTATTTTCAGGAGTTGCCGTGGTCTGGGCAGACGTTCGCCGATAATGCGGGCGACGTCCTGCGCCAGGAGCGCGACGTCGCGCGAAACAACCTGATATTTACCGGCCTCCAGAGCCAACTCAGCGGCCGGATACGTCGCTAAAATGGTCCCCGTACTCCTGATGTCCGCCAGAAGCTCACTGTAATAAGACTCGACGTGCAGGGGTGTGAAATCGCAGACCATCAGCGCCAGCCGGTTCTCGAACCTCTGCTGCATGCGGCGGATCTGGCGGAAATCGCCCATGCAAAAGCAGTTAATGCCAGTGAGCCCCTCGGTTGCCAAAAAGTTGTCGATCTGGTGTTCGGCGCTTCCGCAAAAATGTAAGGTACCGCCGCCGAACGCTCGGAACACGCGACTGTTATAAGGAACCACGAACTCCCGGTACATCGGCGCGGACATGAGCCCGCAGTCGTCATCGGAAATGCATACCCCGCCGAAACCTTCGGGCAACAGTATGGAATGCGGAAACGCGCCGCTGCCCGCGGGCTGGCCGGCGAACTGCTTCTGCGCGCGAATCCAGTTGATCAGCACATCCGTCGAGAAGTCCATCAGTTCGTGGGCAAGCGCCGGGTGCTCATAAACCCAGACGAAAAAGTTCTCAACCCCACAGAGCGTGAGTGCAATGTTGAGCGGTCCCTGCGCATCCGTGAACATCACCGGCAGGTCAGAGTGCTGGCGGAAATAGCGAATTGTCTCGAGCACCCGCGGCATCAATCCGTCCGTCGAAGGGTCAGGCGGCCGCAGCTTACGAATGTCCTCAGGGCGCTCCAGCACCCGTCCCTCCACTGCCGGATCCATGCCTGATTGAAAGAGTACGCGGCTGCCGATCGCGGACGGCACCACCACTGTCCCGTACCAGGGGAACAGCACGGGTATGTAGTCGTCTTGAAACCTCGCCTGGTGGCATTCAATCTTGGCCAGTTGGAACTCCAGCATGCAGGCGGGGTCGGTAAAGTAATCGTCCGGAATTAACTGTGGCGATTCGCCCGAAATCCAGTAATTCACGTCCATCACCAAAACCGGCATCTCGCCGGTATTCTTATGGCGGTAGGCGTCCTGAATCCGCTGGCGGGCTTGTTCAATCCTGTCATCCATACGAACTTCCTTCATCCGAGTGGTCATGGGCCTGCGGCCCACCCATAGAGACGAAAGTGGCTGTCATCCGGTTGTCCCGACCAGTCGAGCAGCCCCCCACAAATTCAGCCCGCGGAGCGGGCGGAAGACTGTAGCCCACGGCGCCAGCCGTGGGTCGCGAGAGCCCACCCTCACCCCCGTCCCCTCTCCCGCCCGGCGGGAGAGGGGTGCCGAAGGCGGGGTGAGGGGCGTCCAGCCCAGGGCTTACGCCCTGGGCTACTCTATGCCGCCCCTGACGGGGCTCTAAAGAACAGTCGCGCATGAGTCAAACTTTCTTAACGAACCTTTAACTCAGGAGACTAGCTCGGCACAGCGTTCAGGGCCTTAATTCAAGTGTAACAAAGCCGACGCCTGCGACACCCATCCCACTTGTTCCAGGCGGCTTTTGATAGCCGGTATAGAACACGGTGAACCGGTGGCTTCCTTCGGGAATAAGCCCCAGAGGGGTGCGGACGTCATCTGCCCATATCCCGGTGCCTCGGGGCTGCACGTTGATCGCCTCGCCCGCGCTCCAGTGGACCCCGTCCGCGGACCAGGTGTATCCGATAGCGTTGGGGACGTTCGAGTCGTAGACGGCAGCATAAGTTCCATCGTCAAGCTGCGTCACGATGGGGTTTTCAGCGAAGACCTTCTCAATCTTCAGCGGGTTCAGTCCCGCACACCTTTTCCAGGGGCCTGCCAACGTGGGTGCGGAAGCAAGGCCCACGCCCCAATACGTAATCGGGATGTGCTCAGTTTTGGCGCTGCCGTAGAATCCGTACCATAACGTGCCGACTTTGTACGGGAAAAAGGAATCCGTCCCCTGCAGACCTTCCCAGGGCTCGGTCTGTGAGTCCGGCTGGAGGATAATCCCCACATCCTGGTACGGGCCGTCGAGTCCATTCGGACCCTTCACCTTTGAAACCCCTCGCCAGATTGTTCCTGCGAAGTTGTTCCGCCACTCGGTCTTGGTGTTAGGCTGGCTGCTGTACGCTACGTAAAACAGATTCCATCGCTCTTCTTTCTGGTCATAAACGGGCATCGGCGCCCAAAGCGCGGCGCGAGGGTCTTTACCCTGGAATTCTCCGCTGGATTCGTACAGTGTGGCAATGCGCTTCCAATGGGTGCGGTCCTGACTCTCCCAATGCGCCAGTTTCATTTTCACCCAAACCGGGTCGCCGGTCATTTCTGACGTGAATAGGTGGTAAGTTCCGAGCAATTTCAGGACGCGGCCACCCTCGAAGCCGTATTTGTTTCCAGCGGCTCCCTCTGACTGCACGGTAATGACGGGAGTTGGATACTGAGCGAGCAGCACACATCGCGGCCGCTGCAGATCCGGAGGTGCAGCATTCTCCCGAGCCTGCCGCAGAAGCGGCCCCACCGAAAAAGCGCCGCTCAGCGCTACCAACAGCAACAATACGGGTGTTGTTCGCACAGTTATACCGCCTCCAGGTTGATGGGATACTCGCCGTATTTCCGCACCGTCGCGTACATCCGCAGCGCGTTTTCCGCCGGAATCAGGTCATGAATCTCGCTCGAGGACCCGATCAGGATTCCCCCCGGCGGCCCAAGTCTTCTGATGAGCTCCAGAGTTTCGTTTTCGACGTCCTGGGGTGTGCCATAGGGCAGAGTGGTTTCACAACACACGTTGCCGAACAGCAGCGTGCGCGGGTACTCCTGCCGGATCGCGAAGATGTCATTGCAGCCGTTCCGCTCGATGGGGTTGAAGCCATCCGCGCCCAGCTCATGGATGACGATCGGCAGGATCCTCTCGGCCTTGCCGTCCGTGTGGTAGAGGAACTTGAATCCTTTGTCCTTGATCGGCTTGGCAATTTTCCGCCACATGGGCAGCGCCTTTTGGCGGATGAAATCGAGGCTGAAGATTGATCCCACGCTGCCCGCCACGTCCTCGCCCATAAACATCAATGGGGCCGACGGGTTCTCCGCAAACACTTCGGCAATGTACTGAGAAAACGTTCCGCAAACCGCAATGAGCTGGTCCACCAGTTCCGGCGCGTCGTATATAGCCTGGCAGAAGAGATTCATGTCAGAGTAGGTGTACGCGTCGGTCAGGGGGCCTTCCACCGCGCCGATGAACACGACGTCGAACGAATCGTAAACCTCCTTGATTTGCTTGATAACCGGCTTGAACCATTCCTCGACCTCGCTCTTTTTCGGCATGACCGGCATATTTCTTTCGAGACTCTGCAGGTCGTGGAACGGGCGCTTGGCAATCCAGGCGGTGCCGCCGGCTTCTGAAACCTCCCAGGAGGAAGGATCGACTCCGAAGAAGCGTATCCAGTTTTGGATTTTCTCCCACATCCAGTGGTGGTCGGGATCGTAAATAAACCGGGTTGCGTCCAGACCGATTCTGCTGGCCATGCGCGCGTTGCGCTCGATCAGGTCGCCGGACCCTCCATACGTCTCGAATAGAGCGCGGTTGTCCACCAGGTCATACGTCACGAGCCGGTCTGGAATTTCCCAGTTGATCGTGTGGGTGAATCGCTCGAGATTAGTCATAATCTCCCTTCAAACGGACGCCCCCAACGCGTATTTGCAGGTCATTATCCGGCGCCTGCCGCCTCCCGACTCGGGACAGTTCTTAATCCTTCGTGCCAAACAACTCGTCCAGGAACGCGGGTTGGAGTTCGCTATGGGGATTGAAATCGCGCGAAGCGGCGTAGCGGATCAAGCTATAGCGCAGTTGCCGCGCCGCCACGCGCGTGTCCAGCGAGTTCACGAGATCGAAGCTCGAGGCGAGCAGCTTACCGGCGCCCACGCGCGCTTCAAACACAGCTCCCAGGCGGTAGCTGCGAGCCGCGTCGTCGATCACCTGCACGATGGGCTTAAATCCAGCCGGCCCGCCATTGAGCACAAACGCGCGCGAGCGGCTTATCAGGTCCCACCACTGCCAGTCGGAGTGCGAGTCGGTAGGGAAGTCCGCCAGGGCCGGATGCGACGGCTGACAGAGTATGCCCATGGTTTCGTGGCGCTCGGGAAACCACGAATGCGCCCAGAAAATGGTGGTGAACGTCGTAGGCGTGGTGCGCGCAGGCTCTCGCGGGTCGAGCAGGAGGACTACGGTGCGGCCTGCTGCCAGTTGGTCCCGGGTGCCGGCGTCCCAGCGCGTTGCGACTACCACGCCGGCTACCGGCGTCGGAGGCTTCTCGGGATACAGCCAGATGTCCCAGTCATTGACGAAGCCATTTGCCGAGACCTGGATCGAGTACCGCGCCGGGGCAGGGAAGTTGCGCAGCACCAGGTGAATCGCACCGAGAGCAGTAAGGCCACCGGTGGGGACCTTAGTGGACGGCTGCTGGCCGGAGGCCACGGTACGCCCGGCGGCGTCACGCACCACCCACGCCGTCTTCAAGGCTTCGATGGCGGTTGGGCCATAATGGGCGATTTCAATCGGCGCCTCCAGCGTTTCGTTTGTCGTCCAGGTGCGTTTCTTCAAGCGCAAGAGTGGAACCGTCGGACCGCAGAAGCGCCGGAACGCATCCGGCGTGATTAGGCCTTTCGATTCACCAAGCGTATTGAGCACTCCAATGAATGCCGGGCCAAAACCGGGCCAATCCGTGAGGCCTAGTAGCTGGAAACCCGTCAGGCCGGGTGTGCGCAGATTAGATTCTATCTCTTCCTTGTAAAGCGCTACCATGAGTGCGCCTGAAGCCTGGCGGAAAGCCTCCGCTTGGTCGAACATGCCGTTGCGTTCCAGTGCCTCACGGTAAAGTTCGAGATATCGAGGTTGCAAGGGACCGGTGTAAGAGTGCGCCTCGGCGAAATCCGGGAAGACGGTCCATTGCCCGAGTTCGTGGGCGATCACGGGGCGATCGAGCTTGTCGATGTATTGTCGATAATCGAAGCCCGTATCCGGTGGCTTCGCTTCCAAGCGCGGATCGCCACGCAGGTTCTGCCAACGCGGACCCGCCGAGACAAAATAATCGTCCGGGCGGAGCATATTGTCCGGGGCCGACGTGCTGGTGTACAGATGGCGGGGATCGCGTGCCTGGAGGCTCTGGACGAGGTTGCGCAGGAATACGTCCAGGGCCGAGCCGAGCTCGTTCCCCATGGTCATCAAGCCAAAGGAGGGATGGTTGCCGTACGTATCGACAATGGCCTCGGCTTCCTGGCGGATGAACCCGGTGCGAAGCGCATTCGCGGAAATGCGGCCGTCAGCAATCCACATCGGGTTTTCGACCTGGAGGATCAGGCCCAACTCGTCTGCAGCGGTAAACGCCGCCTCCGGCGGACACCAGGAATGGAAGCGCACGTGGTTGAAGCCATAGTCCTTGTAGGTCTGGAATCGTGCCCGCCAAGTCGCGACATCGGTGGGAGGGTAGCCCTTCAAGGGGAACGAGCCATTGTCGACGGT
>Ga0187879_10001617_pt1 | contig 15414 bp, 11 predicted proteins | sample June2016WEW_19_1_FD_132423 | JGI IMG/M metagenome (GOLD analysis project Ga0187879, IMG submission 132423) | Peatland microbial communities from SPRUCE experiment site at the Marcell Experimental Forest, Minnesota, USA - June2016WEW_19_10 | ecosystem: Environmental > Terrestrial > Soil >... | reverse complement strand
TCGAAGGTCTTCAAGTCGACTTGCGCGCGAACATCCTCGACCTCGCCTACCGGAATGCCGCGAAACTCGACCGGCGCGCCGGGTGCTAGCCCCCGGACCGAGTCCTTGAAGATCAGCTCATAAGTCTGTGGATTGCGCGGGGGTGGGTTGAAGGCCTCGGCCCGGTTGGCAAACAGCGTGAAGACGGTGTTCTCCTCAGCCGGGGGCAGGACCGGATCGGTCGCGGCCGTCTCGAACGCGATGCCGCCTATCAGAATCGACAAAACCGACTGAGTCTGCACGGTAAGACCGCTTGCCGAGAGCGACACGTCGATCCCGCTTGCGTGCCAAAAGCGGGTGTCCGGGTTGACGTACTGGTCGTAGGGCGATCGCACGAACACCTTGACGGTCAGAAGCTTGCCGTCCTGGTCGAGCTCGTACGACGCGACCTGGCCGACCTGAAGCCGCCGGAAGTATATTGGCGTGCCGGTATCCAGCGAACCCAGGTCAGGGGTCTTCAGGGTGAAAAAGCGGCCGGGATTTTCGCCGGTTATTACCGGCGGCGTTTCAAGCGCTGTGAAGTCGCTCTTGGTCTCTTTCGATGTGCCGATTTCCATGCCGATATAGGCCCCTGAGATGAGGGTGCCCAACCCCGTCACGTTCGCGCCCGATATCCGCGGCCGCACGACCCAGAACGTCGTGTCTTCGACCAGAAATCCTTGCGTCTTGGGAGCCATCTGCGCGGTGGTAATCACGCGCTGGTGATCCTCCGACAGCCGAATCGCCGTGACGGTGCCGATGTCAACGCCGTTGTAGTGGATCTTGGTTTTGCCAGCCTCCAGCCCTTCGGCAGATCGGAAGACGATCGTTATCTTGGGCCCCTCGCCCAGGACCCTCGTCACTGCCACCCATGCGCCGACAATCGCCGCCACAATTGGGATGAACCAAACCAGAGAGAGCCGCGTGCGCTTCTTAGGCACACTCCTCGACTCAGGGACGGGAGGGAGTGGTCGATCGCGATCAGGCATATGTAACCTCTTTCGAACCTGGCTCTTCCGAACCTACGGAATCCCAGATCAAACGCGGATCGAACGACTCGACCGCGAGCATGGTAAACACCACCACTGCCGCAAAGAAAATCAAGCCGGGGCCCGGCTCGACCGACATCAGCGGCTGGAGCTGAATCAGCGCCGCGGTGAACGTATCGACGAACACATCGACCATCGACCAGCGTCCGATGAACTCGACCATCCGGTACATCTGGACCCGTTGCGCATTGTTCGCAACCGAGCCCCGCTGCGTGGTGATTAGCAGATATGAGAGTGCCAGGATCTTCGCGCTCGGGATCATGATGCTCGCGACGAGCACGATGATCGACAGCGGCCATCCCGTGGGCGACCACAGCAGCACTACTCCTTGCATGATCGTGTCGGAATCGGCGCCTGCCGTCGTGGTTGTCGTCAACACGGGAAGCACGTTCGCCGGGATGTAACAGATCGTCGCGGCTATGAGGTATGCCCACGTGCGCTGGAAGCTGGCGGGCTTGCGGAACGCGAGTTCTTCGTCGCAACGCGGGCATCGTCCTTCGACCTCGCCAGGCGCGGGACGCGAGAGCAGTCCGCAGCCTTCGCAGCTTTGCAGGCCCTGCTGCATCGCCGTCATGCCCGCCGTACTCATGACGTTCCCTCGGCGATGCGGTCACCGGAAGGCTCATGCCGCGCTTCGTCCGCCCATTGGATCCGCTCCCACACTTCCCTGGAGTCGAAGCTGGCCGACATCCCCGCCAGGATGAAGACCAGCACCCACAGCACGAACAGCGCCATTCCCGGAATCACCGTCGCGTAGTCCGCAATCTTGACCAAGGCGACCAGCACGCCGACCATCATCACCTCGATCATGCTCCAGATGCGGGTCGTCGGGTGATAGCGCAGCAGCGTTCCCACCCATCTCGGCGGCCGTTTGCGCATCGCGCCGAGCACAATCGCCAGCATCAAGCCGATTTGCAGTGCCGGCGCGATGACTGCCGTGAGCAGCACCAGCATCCCGACGATCTTCTGCCCGTTATCCCACAGGTGCTGGGCGCCTCCGATCACCGTGGTCGAGGCGTCGCGCCCGACGATCGTCAGGCCAAGCATTGGAACGGTGTTCGCGACCACGTAAAGCACCACGGCCGCGAGCGTCAGCGCCAGCGTTCGGTTGAGCGAGTCCGCGCGATGCCGCCACAGCTCCTTGTTGCATCGCGGGCATCGCGCCGACGCGCCGGGCGCAAGGTCCGGGATGCGCTGCAATAGATCGCAATGCAGGCATGCGATGAGCGAGGTATCTCCGATCGGTTGGTTATAACTCATTGCGGGATTGCTTCTGATGATGATTTCCCGAGCCTTTCGGCGATGCTCAAATATCGAAGGCTCATAACGCACCAGGTGGTCATGGCCGCGTGCAGCACCACGGCTGGCCACAAGGCAATGCCGACCGCCTGGTCCGGATGCCGGCAGCCGCAAGGATAATAGCTACACCGGGATTATAAAGCACCATCGCTGCCACCGATCCTCTCGCGGCACGGCTTTGCGTGTCGCCGCGCGCAAGCCAGAATGCTACTCCCAGCGTAAGCAACGCGGCCCCGGCGGCCCGCGCCGCGGTCAAGCCGACGATCGTCTCCAACGGCAGCTACTGCGCATCTTGCGCACTCAGTTGCGCTTGCATGAGCCGTTTTTCATCTTCGGGCGTCAGTTTCGGCCGATCGAGAGCAACCGTCAGCTTGTCGATCTTGCCAGTGAACTTGAACGGCACCTGGTAGTCGTCGTCATCCACAGGCGTGCCGGTATCCGACCCGATGTCGAAGGTCTCATCCCAAGGCAGCGTCAGTGGCACGGTGCGATCCATCGTCTGCTTCGAGATCACCTTTCCGTCCACTTTCAGGGTTCCAGTGCCGGGTCTCCCGATGCCGCTGATGCTGTTGAGCGCCAGCGTTGCGAACCCGAGGCCTTCATACTTGAAGTCGTACTCGATCGTGTGCTTGCCGGGCGTGAGCGCGTCTGGGCCCTCCCACCGCACGCGCTTCAGATCCAGCAGGTTCCACAAGAAAACCGGCTTGCCCTTCAGCAGATAGAGTCCGTATCCACCGAACCGCCCGCCGTCGGTGACGATCATGCCGTCGGCACCACCCTGCGGTACGTCGATATCCGCCGTGATGGTATAGGACGTGTTCAGAACGCTGGGCGCAGTGCCGCGCGGAATGCCGGTGATAGGATTGCCGGAGTATTGGAATACGGTGCGGTCGCCAGATATGGAAGGACGCGGAGTGACCATTCGTGTCGCTACCGAAGCGTCCAGCGGGAACACCTGATATTTGGCGAACTCGCCAAACATCGCGTCGTGCATCTCCTTGACCTTGTCCGGGTTGGCCGCAGCCACGTCGGTGTATTGCGTCCAGTCGTGCTTCACGTCGTAGAGTTCGAATTTGTACGCGGTGGCGGGATCCTGTATCGACGTACCGAGCAACGACCATGGCGGACGGACGGGTACCGCGCTGAGCATCCAGCCGTCCTTGTACAAGCCTTGCACGCCCATCATCTCAAAATACTGGACGTGACGGGTTGACGGGGCGTCGGCGTTAGCCTTGTCGAAGGTATAGGCCATGCTCACGCCTTCGATCGGCTTTTGCTTGACGCCATCGACCATCGTCGGCTGGGGGATACCTGTGACCTGCAAAATCGTCGGCACGATATCGATCACGTGATGAAACTGGTTGCGGATGCCGCCGGTATCCTTGATCCGCGCGGGCCACGAAATCGCCATGCCCTGGCGCGTTCCGCCGAAGAACGACGGAACCTGCTTGGTCCATTTGTACGGCGTATCGAAGGCCCAGGCCCACGGCACTGCCATATGGTTGTAGGTGCGCTCCGAGCCCCAGGCGTCGTAAAACTTCATCTGTTCGGCGACCGGCAGCTCGATACCATTGAACTGCAGGACCTCGCTGGGCGTGCCGTTGGGCGAACCTTCGGCGGAGGCCCCATTATCGCCACTGATGTATATGATCAGCGTGTTGTCGAGCTTGCCCATGTCTTCGACCGCCTGAATCACCCGGCCTATTTCATGATCGGTGTAGGCCAGGTAAGCGGCATAGACGTCCGCCTGGCGGATGAAGAGCTTCTTTTCTTCGTCGTTCAACGTGTCCCATCGCCTGAGCAGCTTGTCGGGCCAGGGCGTTAGCTTTGCGTCTTGAGGAATTACGCCAAGCTTCTTTTGATTGGCGAAGATCTGATCACGCAAGTCGTTCCAACCTTTGTCGAACAGATGCATGTCGCTGATCTTCTTGGTCCATTCCGGTGTGGGATGGTGAGGCGCGTGGGTGCCGCCCGGCACGTAGTACAGGAAGAACGGCAGCGAGGAATTGATATCGTTTAGCTGATTGAGCCAACTAATGGCGTCGTCCGCCATCGCGGTCGTAAGGTTCCAGCCCGGGTTGCCAATGTACGGGTAGATGGCTGTGGTATTGCGGAAGAGGTTCGGCTCCCACTGGCTCGCGTCACCGCCGACGAAGCCATAGAAATACTCGAAGCCCATACCGGACGGCCATTGATCAAACGGTCCGGCTTGGCTCGCAAACCAAGTGGGCGTGTTGTGATCCTTGCCAAACCACGCCGTGCGATAGCCGTTATCGAGCAGAATCCGGCCGATCGTGGAGGTATCCCTGCTAATGATACTGTTGTAGCCGGGGAAGCCGGACGCGGCCTCTGAGATCACGCCAAATCCAACTGAGTGATGGTTACGGCCGGTAATGAGCGCCGCTCTGGTCGGTGAGCACAGGGCGGTCGAATGGAAATTCGTGTAGCGCAGTCCGGCGGCGGCAATGCGGTCCATCGCGGGCGTCGGGATGACGCCGCCGAAGGTGCTTGGCGCACCGAACCCGACATCGTCGGTCATTATCAACAGGATGTTGGGCGCGCCTTTGGGTGGTACGACCTGCGGCGGCCACCACGGCTTCGATTGTGCAGCGTTGCGATTGATCACACCGCCGAACTTCATCGCCGGAGGCGGCAATATTTTCGAATTGGGGAAGACCGTCGCTTCGGGTGAACCCGGCACGCCCGTGATTTGCTGGGCCGAAGCTCTGGTTGAGCCGAAGCCCGCGATGATCAGCAGAGCAAGTACCGTCAATGCCGGAACAGTTTTCTGGCGTCGAGCGTTGATCATGTGATGCCTTCCCGCGTCAATCGGTTCGAAATTGGATCAGTTCTATGCAACAAATTCGTTCGGGCGCGCGTCCATGGCCACTCTGCACTTTGCATCAGTCGTCAACTCGCTGTGAAGGTGCCATGCAGCCCAGCGATCCCCGCTCAGGACGCCCATCCCTGTCGATTGTAATAGTTGATTACCTGCTGGACGATCTGGTCGGTCGTCTTATCGACGAGATAGCCGGTGGATGATGTGACGTTCTTGACGCCCCCAGCCGCGAGATTCACGCCGAGCGATGCGGCTGCTGCGGCGCCGCCTGCGGCTGCGCCTGCAGGTCCGGTAATTCCGGCGCCGGGCATATAGCCGCTGTCAGCGCTGGTACTGAAGTCTATGATCGCGCTCGAGCCTTGATCGGTTTTCTGGATAACCTGGACCACCGTGTCAACCTTTGACGCGCCCGCGCCAAGACCGATCACCATTCTACGTAGCCGGTTTCCTTCGCTGATATCGGTGAACTCGCCATCCAGTATGAGCACATTGTTCCCGGTGGGAGGAACTCCGCGCTGCAAGCAAGTAGTCGTTATACCCTTTTGCGTCAGATTAGCCGCGACCTGTACGCAGATGTTTTGCGCCGTCTGACGGGCGATATCGAGTTGTTGGGCACTTTGGTCTTCACCAGACATGTTTCGGTAGGCGACCTGAAAGATACTGGAATTGAGCGAGACGTCTGCAGCACTCACCGCAAACGGGTAAATGACGACTGCAGTTGGCGGTGTAGTTGTGATCGGCGCAACTGAGCTTTGTTGCGTAACCTGCGCCCCGGCACAGCCCGCCGCGATCATCGCCAATGACAGAACCATTGTCCTCAAGCTCGTTAAGTTCATCGATTTTCTCCTTACTAGAATAACGTTAATTTCGATCAGCCCGATATCAAACTGGAGGTAGCACCACGCGATAATAAACGCCGTTCGCGCCGAATGATGGCTGGAACCACGTATTGCTGGACGGGTAGTAGTAGTACGTCATGCCGCCGACATCGGATTGGGCGCAGCCAGCAGGCACCGTCGGATAGATCGCCCCAATCGCGTACGCAGTGTTGGCGCTGCCAGCCGCGTAGCCCGAGTTGTAGGCGTTCGAGGCGGCCGCCTGCGAGTTCGCACTGGCTACTGTCGCACCGATAACCGCACCGACCGCGACTCCCGCCGCAGCGGCGCCAGCGGTGCTCCAGCCCCCGCAATTGTAACAACCGTTGCCGTAGTAGTTAACGGTGGTAGGTGGATGGTAGGTGCTATAGCTCCCACCATAGTAAGCGCCGGAGCTGTTGTACGTAGTCGAAGCGTAACTGTTGCTCGCGTGGTAGGTGCCACCTCCGCCCGATGCGCTGCCACCATAGGCGCCATGGGCATTCCAGGAGCCGCCTCCGCCCGATGCGCTGCCACCATAGGCACCATGGGCATTCCAGGAGCCCCCGCCGCCCGACGCGGAACCGCCATAGGCACTATGACCACTCCACGAGCCACCCCCACCTGATGCCGAGCCGCCTTCGGCGCCATGGCCGCTCCAGGAACCGCCTCCGCCCGATGCGGAGCCACCAAAGGCACTATGACCGCTCCACGAGCCGCCCCCGCCGGATGCAGAGCCGCCGTACCTGCCCGCATGCGACCAAGCCCCGACCGGTCGAGGCAAAAGCGCAGCTATCAATACGCCGATCAAGCCAATGACTGTTTTTTTCATTACAATAATCCTCAATTTGCCTTCGATGAGGTGGCTCGATTTGGAGGTTTGATGCCCGGCGGAAGTTGCGGATCCGGGCGATTGAACGAGATTCGCTTGGCCGATGCGAGGCCAGGCGAGGTGAAGGCGTCCGGAGCGACGACCGGGTCAATTTGCCAATTGGAGAACTCGATCTGGTGGCGTAAACCGACCGGGTCGGCGTGGAACACCGCGCGAGCCATTCGGGGCAGCTTGTCGTCGGCTCCAATCCAGAGTTGTTCAAACACCCAGTTGTTGCTGACTGCGACCATGTCCGTGGTGATCCCTCCCATCACGTGCGATTGCCCGATGTAGAAGGCGGTCGTCATCCCGTCGGAGATTCCCTCGTACGGGTCGGCGACAATCACGTCAGTGAATGGGAAGTAGGTGGCCGTATCTTTGTAGGCAGCCTCCAACGCGGCGTCGATCGTGGGCGGGGCGCTGGCCACCGCGACCAGGTTCTCGGCCGGTGCGAAGGCCGACATCGTCTTGCCGTCGTAATAGAACTCGCTGGCCGGACCGTCACCCAGCGTGAGCACCCGGAGCTTATCGGGCCGCTGCAGGGTGACGTCATCCCGCACCATGTAGATGAGGGGAGGACCGAAGCGGCTCGGGCTCTCGTAGCTGATCACTGCCGTGAATGACATCGAATGCGCCGCAGCCAGGCGGTTGCATGAGGCCTTCAGGATCTCGAGCGCCTTGGGCTCGAGCACCGGCGCGGGCGCTGGCAGCGCCTGGACTGACGCCTTGGCAGGCTTCGAAGCTTTGGGTGCCGGCTGCGGCTGCTGGGCATTGGCCGTCGCGGTCACAAGCACACCCAACGTCAGTAGCAGAGCGCACCTGGCGGGCTTGTATCGGTTCATCGCATCAAACAGCAATGAACCAAATCGAATCGCTTTCTTGGCGGCGATCATGGGATTATACCTCATTCAAATATTTTGTTGGCGATCGGCGCTGCTACTCCGTCGATGAAGGCGGCGCGCATCTGTGGATCGTTGCGCAGAAACTGTACGGCTTCCTCTTCCCTCTTCACTCCCATGCAGATCGAACATCGCCAGGACTAAACGCTGCAGCTTCGATTTCGCATTCCACATAAGTTGTTCTCGCTCATTCTCTCTTCTGTTTGCAAGTGATTTCAGCGCCGCCGAAGGTTTGACGCTCGGGTCTCAAGAGCAGATTCTGCATCGCGCGGACGCAATGCGACTATTGTACCAAAGTACAATGCGTGTCAGCCGCGCGGGTGGTCGTTTAGCTCTTTCAGCATCTGGCGAACTTGTGGATTCCCCGGCTCGAGCTCATCGAGGCGCTGCGCATAGATCAGCGCTTTGGCCGGATCGCCGGCCTGTTCCAGGAAGTTCACCAGCGCGCCGAGTGAGTCGCGGTCGTAAGGATGCGCTTTGACCGCGCTCTCGAGCGTCTCGATTGCGGCGCGACTCTGGCCGGCACCGTTTAACGCAACCGCATAAACGTAAACATAACGGGCATTGCCCGGATCGATGCGCGCGGCCGCCGCCAGCAGGTCGAGCCCTTGCGCACCGCGATGCTGGCGCACCATCAGCAGACCGAGCGCGTGTTCAAGCGACGCGTCGTTCGGCGAACGACTGATGGCGTCCTTGAGGACGCGTTCACCTTCCTCATCCCGATTCTGTGCGCGATAAAGGTCGGCGAGGTTGACCGCCGCGGGCGCAAAACTTGGCTCGAGCGATAGTGCGGTTTTGAGTTCCGCCTGCGCCTTGTCGAAGTGATTCTCCCTGGCATACAGCAATCCCAGATTCAGATGAGCCTCGGGACGGTCGGCGTTCAATTGCTGTGCGCTGATGTACTCATCGGTGGCGCGACTGAAAGCAGCGGCAACATCTGCGGGTAAGTTGTCCGCGGGCAATCCAGCAAGCACTTCTGCGACTTCGATCCGCACGGCGCGAACTGGATCGGAGAGAAGCGGCGCCAATGCATTTGCGCCGGCAGCCGGATCGGAGTTTGACAGAGCGTGGGCGGCAGCGCGTCTCACCAGCGCCGAATCGTCGGTGATTGCGGCACGAACCGCCGCGTCGGTCGGAGGCGGAGCATAGTTGGCAAGCATGGAAAGCGCAGTGGCGCGAGCGATAGCCGGCTGCTCACGATCCGCGATCAGTCGTTCAAGCGATTCCTGAGCCCCGGGTGCGCCGGCTGATCCGCCATCCAGTGTCTCAGCAAAACGCTGAAACCCCTGGGCCGCATGCCCATACCACTTGTCCACGCAGTCCAACGCCCACTGGGCCGACTTGTCCATGTGGCAATTGTTGCACGCGTTGGGAGTGCCCAGCTTCACCGACAGGTCGGGGCGCGGAATGCGGATGCTGTGATCTCGACGCGGATCGACAACCATGTATGTGCGCGTTGGCATGTGACATTCGACGCATCGAGCGCCGGCCGATCCGATTTTGTGGAAATGATGTTTCGGCGAATCGTACTTTTGTGCGGAATGGCACTGCATACAAATGTTGTTGCCGGTGGCGCGAATTTTGAGACTGTGCGGTTCGTGGCAATCGCTGCAGGTCACGCCGGCATGGAACATCCGGCTCTGGATGAAAGAGCCATATTCGTAGTCCTCCTCCTTTATCTGCCCATCCGGGTAGTAGAGGTCCTGCTCGAGAAGCGCCACGCGATAGTCATCTCCCACCGGCTGGCCATGCACGTACTCCTCGTGAATCTCGCCGCGCCGCGAATGGCATCGCGCACACACCTGAATCTCCCGCTCTGATGGACGTGGCGAGCTTCGACGCGCGTTACCGGTCGCGGGATCGATCCGCCATGCAACGCCTTTGCGTTCATCAAGCGCGATCGTCAGACCCTCGGTTGCGTCGAGTTTCTTCCAATCGCCCTCCTTCTTTGCCCACAACACGTGATTGGAACCGGGACCGTGGCAGGCCTCGCACGACACATCGATCTCCGAGTAGGACGTGGAAAAGGTGCGCGTGCGAACGTCGTAGTTCTTGCGCAGATTGGTGGAATGGCAATCGGCACACATGTAATTCCAGTTCTGATCGATACCGGTCCAATGCCGAGAATCCCCATATGTGATCTTCTGCCCGGGATACAGAGCGAACCACCGTTGTCCGCCGCGCTCGGGTGGCCGGCTGTCCCACGCGACCCCGAATGCTTGCAAGCGGCCACTGGACATCGCAATCAGATATTGCTGCAGCGGATATACGCCGAACGTGTATTTGATTTCGTAATCATGAAGCGCCCCATCCGGACCATCGGTGCGTACCATGAACTTCGAGCCACTCCGAAAGAAAGTTGAAGTGATGTCATCGTAGTTGAAGGTGGCGTGGTTGAAATCGCCCAACACCGTGGGATTTGCTGCCGGTTGCATAGCCAGTTGATGATGCGAGCCTTGCCAGCGAGCGTTCTCGTGCTCGTGACAGGTCGCGCATTCGGCGGCTCCAACGAATTTCGCGCCGAGCATCGATGATCTTGTCAACGAAAGTGCCGAACGCTCGGATTTACGCGTCCATCGCGTCACGAGCGCGACGGCGACGACGGTTGCGATCGCTATAGGGAGGATCCAAGCGCGAGTCCGCGACGCGGTCGGTCCGCTTCCGGATCGGTTCGCCGGTTTTTTCCGGGCAATTTTTTTCTTACTCAACGGTCAACTCTTGAAAATGATTCTCGAAACCCGCTGACCAGCGTCACAGCGACGAAGTGGTATAAAGATCCGACGCTGGCACGCGAATCGTCAGGCTGCTACGCGTCCTCATTCTATATGCTAACGCCATTTGTGCCGCAGATAACCAAAGTCCAATTGCTCTATGCCGTCAATGATTTGTAGTATTTCGACACAGCTTGCAGCGAACGTCCGGGAGGAAGAATGGCAACCGCAAAGACTCGCGTTGGACCTCAAAGCGGCAGCGCGGATGACGGCGAGGACATCAAAACTGTTGCGACGACCGGACCTATCAGGGTCGCGATAGTCGAAGATGACGAGCGGGTGCGGCACGCGCTTTTATTCCAACTCGGCACTGCCGGCTTTGAGGTCACGGCTTACTCCTGTGCTGAGGAACTGCTCGAAGCCGTTGATGCGAAGGAATTTGATTGTGTCGTCGCGGACATTTACCTGCCAAGAATGAACGGGCTTGAGCTTCAGGAGGAACTCAAACGCACGGCTCCCTACGCATCGATCGTTTTCCTCACCGGTCACGGCGATCTGTCGCTCGGAATGCGCGCGATGAGGAGAGGCGCCGTGGATTTCCTCGAAAAGCCGGTTGACGATCAAGCTCTATTGAGCTCGATAGCACGCGGCGCCGATCTTTCGCGCAGAAGGCGCGCTGAACAATTGCAGCGGATCGAACTTGAAGACCTCCAGCGCTCTCTGACTTCCCGCGAACGCGAAGTTTTCGGCCTGGTAACCGCCGGTTTGCTGAACAAACAAGTCGGCACCGAATTGGGAACAACCGAACGGACGGTGAAGGCGCATCGCGCAAGTGTAATGAGCAAAATGGGCGCCGGCTCGCTCGCCGACCTGGTGCGAATGGCTGGAAGCCTCCGGATTCACGCGGTACGAACGCCGCCCTCTTGAGTTCGATTAACCCGCGCGTCGCGATGCGCGGGCGCGTTTCTTTTCAGCGACCGGAAGCGTGAAGGTGAACGTGGCGCCGCGGTCGGGATTCGGCGTCGACCAGATCCTGCCGCCGTGACTCTCTACTATCGATCGGGTGACGAGTAAGCCCAATCCCATCCCTTCGCTCTTGGTCGTAACAAATGGCTCGAACAGCCGGGTCGCGACTGCGGGGTCAACACCCGCGCCGTTGTCGCTCACGCTCACGCCGACCCATCCCGCCTTCTCCGGAGCCACCTTGATGGTTACGCCGCGTCGGTCAGACCTGGCCTGTGCGATCGCGTCGAAGGCGTTCATGAGCAGATTCAGCACGCACTGCTGCAGTTCGATGCTATCGCCGATGACTCGCGGCACAGAATGCGAAGCCTCGACCTTCACTGAGATCTTCCGCATTGCGGCCTCGCCGGCAGTAAGCTTCACCACTTCGTTGACCAACGCGCCGATGTCGATTGCGGTTTTGTGCTCCACGTGGTTCTTGAACATGAACCGGATGCGCCGAACGATTTCAGCGGTCCGTTTGGTGTCTTCAATCGCGTTGTTAACCGCCTCCAAGGCCATAGCGGGCTCCGGATTTCCTTCGGTCAGCAAGCGCGCGAGGCCTCCCAGGTTGCTCAAGATTGCGCCAAGGGGCTGGTTGATTTCGTGCGAAAGCGAAGCGACGAGTTCACTCATCAAGTTGCGGCGCGAAGCGACCCTGAGTTCAGCGCGAGCTGCGTATATTGCGGTTACTGACTGCTTGCGCTCGATCGCGCTTCCAAAGAGCCGGACCGCGAGGGCCAAGTGATCGAGCACTTCAGGCGGCCATTCCCGAGCCGAGCGGAACTTGCCGAAAGTCGCTGCTCCAATGACTTTGCCACCGGCCCACATTGGGATCGCCGCAGAAGCCTTGGGTCCATATCGCTCTACGAACGGCCGCGCTTCAGCGGGAACTTCGCTTGGCCGCGAGAACGTAAGCGTTTTGCCCGCCATCACCGATTTGACGCTATTCTGGAAGAACTTCTCCGGATCATAGTGCCGGGGAAAGGGCGGGAAATTGGCTCGAATCCACATATGCGTCGTGCGTAATGGCTCGCCAGGCGCATCACGCTCATATACGGCGCTTCTGTCGATACCCAAGGATTGGCAGATCTTGCCCAACCAGGATTCGATTTCGCGGTCGACTGCGTCAGCTGGCGTCCGCGCGATCGCCGCCGACAGTTCGCCCACCAGCGACTCGAAGCGCTCAACCTCGCGCCGGTGGTGGCCGACGCGCGTGGCGCTTCTGCGCTTTGGTTCGATGGTGCCGATGGCCGCTCGTCGTTGCATCAGTGAAAACTGCGCTTTGGGGTTGGATGTCCGGGACTGAGCCGGCGGCAGCTAGGATGCAGATGCGACGGAGTCCGATCCCCTCGCTGCGGACCATACAATAGAGAGTCGCATTAAGGCGAGCGTCGCGCGCTGATGAGAAGAACTAATTGCTGAAATTGCGCGGTTGGTAGCGTTTAGTGCGGCAAACTCAACCGGTTCGGCAACGCCTTCCTAATCGCCTGTAGCAAGGCTTTTTCGTCGAAGGGTTTGAGCAAGCTCGCGATCGGGTTCGCTTCGCGCATCATTTGCCTGGTCTGTCGATCGTCGCGACCGCTTATCAGGATCGTCGGCAAGTGCCGGTCCGACGCCACCAGACTCCTGCATAGTTCAACACCGTTCATTCCCGGCATGTAGACGTCCAGCAACAGGCACGCGTCGCCAGTTGGAAACTCGCTCGCCAGGAACTCTTCCGCGCCTGGAAAGTCCAACACGTTGAATCCCAAAATCTGCAATTGGGTTCGCAGCGCGCGGCGGACAGACGCGTCGTCATCCACCACGATTACTGTGGCCGTCGATTTTTTCCACACCTGACGATACCAGCTGCGCGGGAGAATGGTGCGGATCATCCGCGTCAGTCCCCGCAAGCACACTGTGCATCGCGCGGCGGCCGCCGCGCCATTGTACCAAAGTACAATATCGCTCCCCGGGGAAAGGGGCCAAACTTCACCCGTCATCGAGTTGCGCAAGCACGCTCCGGGCGAGAGCCGGCTGTCCGGCATTTCAGTGCGCCGATTCACAACGCGGCGATGAGAAGAAGTAGTCCAAGGAGAAAATGAACCTCAATTTTAGAAGAGTAGCGAAACTTAATTGAACTGGCGGGAGCCAACATTATGAAGGAGATCGTGATGAACAACAGTTTGCGAAAGAAAATGATGACCGGTATGGCCGCAGCGGGTTTGGCTGCCGTGCTGCTGGCTTCGGGATGCTCGACCACGGTCCAGAGCGCGCCGGCGGCAGCGAAGGAGCTCGAGTCGGGCGGCCCGCTGCCGAGTTCCGTTACGGGATTTCTCGGCCCCGATGCGTCCAAGCTGGCTCCCGGGCCAGAGGGTGGCGCCGCGCTCGCGTGGATAAATCCCAACGCTCAATGGAGCAGCTACACCAAGATACAGCTGCTGCCGGTTGAGTTCTGGGCCGCTGCCGATTCGAAAGTATCGCAAGCGGATCAACAAACGTTAACCGCATACTTCTACAATCAACTCCAGACCAACCTTTCCAAGAGTTTCACCCTTGTCGATCAGCCGGGACCCGGCGTTATGACCGTGCGGGTGGCGCTGATGGACGCAACGACTGCGGTACCGGGACTTCGCACCATCTCGGTAATTGTCCCGCAGGCCCGCGTGCTCAACCTGGCTCAATCGATGGCGACCAGCAGCTACGCGTTCGTGGGATCCGCCGAAGCCGAAGTGAAGATGACCGATTCGGTCACCGGTGCGTTGCTGGCCGAAGCAGTCGATCAGCGTTCCGGCGGCATGGGGATCAAGAGTGCAGCTTCATTCCAATGGGGCGACGCGCAGAACGCGATGGATTACTGGGCGCAGAGAGCACCGAATCGCATTTTGCAACTGCAGGGAAAGCCCGCGCAGAGCTAGGAGCAGACGAAAAACCAAATGCAGCAGGAGCATTCCAATGTTTAGTCGGAAAAGGATACGCTTCAGTATCGCGCTGTTGATCGGCGCAATCATAGGCTTGTCGTTCGCACACGCGGCGTGGGCTCAGGACAAGAAGCCCAACATCGTCGCCATCATGAGCGACGATGTTGGCATCTGGAACATTGGCGCCTACAGTCGCGGGATGATGGCCGGGCGCACGCCGAATCTTGACAAGCTCGCCAAGGAAGGCATGCTGTTCACCGATTATTACGCGGAGGCGAGCTGCACGGCAGGTCGCGCTGCCTTCATCACCGGTGAACTTCCAATTCGCACCGGCTTGACCACGGTGGGCCAGGCCGGTGCGCACGTCGGGTTGCCCGCCGAGGCGGCGACCCTTGCGACGGCGCTCAAGTCAATGGGCTATGCCACCGGCCAGTTCGGCAAGAACCATCTTGGCGATCTCAACGAGTACCTGCCGACGGTCCACGGGTTCGACGAGTACTTCGGCTACCTCTATCACCTCAACGCGATGGAGGACCCAGCGCACTCGTATTTCCCGCAGGAGTTGTTGAACGTGGTCGGCCCGCGCAACATGGTGCATTCCTGGGCAACTGATACGGATGACCCAACCGTGATGCCGCGCTGGGGGAAGATCGGCAAGCAGAAGATCGAGGACGCCGGGCAGCTCTTCCCTAAGCGGATGGAGACGGTGGACGACGAAATCCTCGACCTTTCGCTCAAGTTCGTGGATAAGGCTCACAACGCAGGCAAACCTTTTTTCCTTTATCTGAACCCGACGCGCGTGCACGTCGTTACTCATCTCTCGCCAAAATACCAAGCGCTGCGCAACTCGAAGAATGGTTGGAGCGAGCAGGAAGCCGCGATGGCCCAGCTCGACGACATCGTCGGCTCAGTGATGCAACACCTTAAGGACTTGGGGGTGGACGACAACACCATCGTCATGTTCACCAG
>Ga0187879_10001614_pt1 | contig 15434 bp, 10 predicted proteins | sample June2016WEW_19_1_FD_132423 | JGI IMG/M metagenome (GOLD analysis project Ga0187879, IMG submission 132423) | Peatland microbial communities from SPRUCE experiment site at the Marcell Experimental Forest, Minnesota, USA - June2016WEW_19_10 | ecosystem: Environmental > Terrestrial > Soil >... | reverse complement strand
GCCACTGCAACCGCGACCGCGACGGCCACTGCAACCGCGACCGCGACTGCGACCGCCACAAAGACTGCAACTGCAACTGCAACCGCGACCGCAACCCCGACGCCGTCACCAAGTCCGACCGGCGCAACTGCGACGGCAACCGCAACTGCGACCGCGACACCGAGCCCGAGCCCGACCGGCGCAACTGGGACGGCAACCGCGACTGCGACCTCGACGGCGACAGCGACTTCGACGGGAACTGCGACCTCGACAGCAACGGCGACCGCGACCTCGACTTCGACGGCAACCGCGACCTCGACTTCGACCACAGGTGCGTCACCATCTCCGACGCCGGGGCCCGAAGCGGGCGGCATTCTGGTGGCGGGCGGTGACGCCGGCGGCGTGCTAAGCGGATCTATCCACCTGGCGACCTCGACCAATTCGACCGCCGGCGGCCAGATCTTCAACGCCGCCAGCAACGCCTTCACGCTGGTGGGCTCGCTCAACACGGCGCGCGAGGCGGCCGCGGCGGTGGCGCTGCCCAACGGGCTGACGCTGGTCATCGGCGGCCAGACCTGCGCGCCAGCGAGCTACGGCGGGGAGAACGGTTTCCAGTGCAACGCGCTGAATACCGCCGAGCTGTACAACGAGACCACCAAGACGTTTACGCTGGCGGGCGCCAACAGCGCCGTCCCCTTCACGATGACCTCGGCGCGCTCCGGACCGAGCGCAACCGTGATCGAGGGCAGCGGCACCTCGCTGGACGGCCAGGTGCTAATCGTGGGCGGCTCGAAGGGCAGCTCGTTCCTGAGCGTCATAGTACCTCCACCGAGTTCGGGCGTACCGAGCGGACAGGTGGGGTTGAACACCGCGGAGTTGTACAACCCGGCTAACGACAGCTTCACGGCGCTAACCAACACCATCCCGACGCCGTTCCTGTGCCCTGGGACTTCAAGTCCTATAACCTCGACAGCTGAAGTCGGAACAACTGTAACAGTCACCAGCGCGGCGAATCCGGCTGGCCTGACCGTTGGTGACAACGTTTCAATCGAGGAAGTAAGCGTCGTGGGATACAACGGAACCTTCCCCGTAACCGCGATTCCCAGCGGCACCACGTTCCAATATACGGTCACCCCCACATCATTGGCGGCAGGCTCAGGTGGAATGGCGGCAGCCGACACGTTCCAGTGCGGCATGGTGGATCAGGGCGCCGCAGTGATCCCGAACTCCAGCGGCAAGGTGCTGCTGGCGGGCGGCGACTATATTGAGTTCCTGGGCGAGTCGTCGTTCCAGGCGTTCATCTTCAACCCGGCTACGCAGACCTTCTCGGCCACCGGCTCGCTGAATATCCCGCGCGAGGACTTCGCGCTGATTGCGATGGATCCGTCGGTGGTTACTACCGGCCCGCTGGTCGGCGACGTGGTGGCGTTTGGCGGCCTCGAGGCTACCAGCGCCAACTGCATCATCAACTCGACCTCGTCGGGAACTGTCGTGGTGACCACGCTCAGCACCGCCGAGATTTACAACCCGACCACTCAGACCTGGAGCCTGGCTTCGCCCGCCGCGAGTGCGATTACCTCAACCAGCGATACCTGTGCCGGATGTACCGGCGCTGCACCGTTACCATCAACTGTAACCGTCACCAGCGCGGCGAATCCGGCTGGCCTGACCGTTGGCGGCGGCGTTACAGTTGTCGGCGTGAATGTTGCGGGATACAACGGCGCCTTCGTCGTATCCGCCATTCCCAGCGGCACCACGTTCCAATACACCACCGCGCCCCTCGGCTCAGCATTGGCCGCCGGGACAGGTGGAACTGCCCAAGGCAACACCATGGGAGTAAAGCGCCTCGGATACGCGACCCTGTTCGAGACCGGCCCTCTGGCGGGCGATACGATTCTGGCCGGCGGCGTGGACGTCGAGGCGGGCACCCTGCCTGCGACCTGCGCATCCACTACCGGAATCAAGCAGGCGGCGGAGTCCGAAACCGACCTCTTCGATCCGTTCACGGGAGCCAACGGCGTCTTCACTGCGACCGGCGCGCTCAATCAGGCGCGCGAAGGGGCCGCCCAGGCCGTAATCGGAGCGGGGACCGACGAGACCGACGTGATAGTAATCGGTGGCGCGTGCACTACGCCAATACCGAGTCTCCAGTCGGTGACGATCGGCACCTCGCAGGCGGCGACCACCTGCGGCACCTCGAAGGCGGAGAACGATTACTCGGAGCTGTACAGCCAGTCGAGCAATACCTGGACGGTCGGGCCGGCACCGGCTGGCGGCATCGCATGCACGCCGGGTCCGACCTGCTTCACGCCGACTAACGCGGCAGCCTCGGCGGTGCTGCCGTAGCTGAGCGCATCGAAACCAGACTGACCTAACCGGCAACGCCGGCCCCCTCTCGGGGGTCGGCGTTGCCGCTTTTGGACAAAAGAGGTAGGAGAATTCGCGTGCTCGCCAGGCGCGATGGTAAGCTCGAAATTATGGTGGCTAAGCATCACGGGGCATTCGGTACTGGTCTAGTTCGGGCTAAGTGTCTGAATTTCAAACCGCGAGTTTCTTAATTTGGTTTCGGGCGTGAAGGCACGAAAGAAAACGGATTCGAGCACGCGATACGATCACCGTCTCTTCATGCGAATGGGATGGCTCGTGCTCTTGGGTTGTCTGCTCGCAGGCTGCAGAGCCGTTTTCACTGCGGATTCGGCGGACGATACAAAAAAATGGCAAGGCACCTGGAAACTGGTTGGCTCCAGCTATGACGGCGAACCGCAAACGGCCGATATGGAGTGGATCGTCGACGGCGATCACTACACTATCCGGCTGAACCAGCAGTCGCATGAGGACCCCTATATGTTCAAGCTCGACGCGAGCCGGAAGCAGATAGACGTCTTTCATCACGAGACGCCGGCCGGGACTTACGGAGGCAAGCTGAAGGGAATCTACAAGATTAGCGGCGATTCCCTGACCGTGTGCTACGACCTGACCGGCCAACGATACCCGGAATCTTTTGAGGCAAAGCGAGGATCCCGGCAGGTGCTCTATCAATTTCAGCGAGAGTGACTGCTCGGAGTCTGGATCCTAAATGTCGCGAAATACGCGCACCAAGGCGCATTCACGAAGCGGAACGATCCCGGTAGAAGCGCGACCTTCTTCGGATTCCGCTTCATCAGGACCCGCTCGGCCCAGAGGTAATGCGGCCGAAGCGTCCGTCTTTCGCTTCGAAGGGATCGACGCGGCGTTGCTCGCGCTCCTGCTCGGTTTTGCGCTGCTCCTAATCGCTGGGACGGGATTTGCCAACGGACAGGAATTGTGGCCGATGCCAGACGCGGTTGAATACGCGGCGGTTGCGGTAAACCTGGATCGCGGCTTGGGGCCGGTGCTCCATTTCGCGGGGAATTCCTATCCGTCCCGCTATACGATCGGTTATCCGCTCATGCTCGCAGCGGCGTATCCGCTTCTGGGCCATAGGCCCGAGCGGCTTTGCCTGGTTACGGCGCTGACGGCATTAGTCGCGATAGCCGGGCTTTACATTCTGACCCTGTGGGCGTTTGACAGGCCAAGCGCGATTTTGGCCGGGTTGCTGCTGGCTACATCGCCACATTTTCTCGGGCTTTCCACCTGCGTGATGAGTGACGTTCCTGCGCTTGCGGTCGCAGTCCTCGCTGCACTGGCATTTTTGTATGCTGAGGAAAAAGAAAGCCTGGTTGCCTCCCCGCTGTGCGGGCTGCTGGCCGGCTTGACCGTCACAATCCGCGTCACCAACGGCGCCATTTTGGCCGGGATGCTCGCGGCGGCTCTGCTCGTCCGACCACGCAGATTGCGGCTCGCGCAGGTTATGGCGTTCGCAATCGGATTCAGCGCATTTCCAGGATTGCAGGCTTGGATAAATCTGCACTACCTCGGTTCGCCGCTCTCGAGCGGTTACGCGTTCTGGTGGCGGGAGGCCTACAGCTCAGTTTTCACGACCTTTGAGCTGCGCTTTCTCTTTGTACCCTGGGATTTGACCTATCGGCACGGAAATCTTGTCTCTTATGCTATCGCAATGCTTGGTCTCGACGGCTTGTTCGACCAGTTTAATTTGGGTTTGGAGGGTCAAACGTTAGCTCACTCGCGCTACTGCCTCTACCCATTTCCAGTGCCGCTCTTTGCAGGGCTGGGCGTGTTCTTCGCCATCCGCCGCAAGCGCAACGCAACCACGATGCGCGCAATGTATCTGGGCTTCGGCTTTCTTGCGTCGCTGTTGCTCATTTACCTCCCCTATTTCTTTCTCGACCCTCGCTTCCTGCTACCGGCATCGTTTATCGTTTTTGCAGCAGCGGGCTGGGGGCTGGTCAGCGCGAATCGAAGGCTCGAGAGAGGATGGGCGGGATTCGCGGTGATTGCCCTGGATGTGGTGCTCGCCGGCGCGATTCTGGTCGAGACGGGTTCTCGGCTTGCGGTGCCGCCGCGGCAGTCGAAGCTGGTCGCCGAGGTGCTCGCGATGCGGCCCCTGCTGAAGAACGCCGTCGTGGTCAGCGATATTTCTCTACAATGGCTCGAGCTTTATGCGGCAGGAGAACGAACCGAATTCGTCGGCCTCAACAATCTCGCTAGCGAACTTCACCCCAAGCAAGTGGTAAGCGAATTCCATCTGTACTGGCTTTACGAAAAAAAGGCCGGAGGATGGTCCGGGCCGATACCGCCGACACTTCTTCCCAATGGCGAACTCGACTTGTCCGAAGCGCGCAAGTTGGCGGAGGAGGACAAGAAGGGACGCCCGGTGTACCTGCTCGTAGTGATGCCCCTGACCGACGAATGGTGGGATGAGCTTGAGCATGAGTTCGCCGAGATCGACCGCCGTTTCTCGCACGAAACGGTTGCGGATTATCGGGAAGTGGGGCTTTACCGTTTGAAGCCGCACTAACCCGCCCGAATCCAGCCAAATTATGTCAGGTTTCCGGGCAGTGTGGTTCGGATCCCGCCGACACATGCCACAAGACCGATAAGCAAAATGCGATTCAAAGATCGTAAATTATTAGAAAATTTACTTCGGCTACGGGGAATATCTCCTGTTATCAAGCTGTTCCAGTGTATCGATAAGTGGCACACATTTGTTCCCGAAGGAAACAGAAGGCTTGATTCTTCGGGCGGTCTTATCGAAAAACTGCGGCACCTTAAGGATTTCTAATAAGGCATGTCTTTTGCGAGTACGGTTATGAGCAGAGCATAGGCAGGCTAAAAAACTATTTCGACAAAAAAGTTGGAGGCAGAGCGTAATCGCCCGAGGGAGGTCTTATGAGACGAAAAATCACCATTTTTGTAATAGCCGCGATAGCGGTAATTGGGCTGGCCAGAGGCCACGCCTGGGCGCTTGGGAGCGAGACGCCGGGAGGCGGCATCACCGGAACGATCCACGACTTTTCCGCCGGGGGCCATTTTGGCGCCACGGTAGCAGTGGGCCAATGCACCTTCTGTCATACGCCTCATGGTGCAATAACAACCTCTCTGTTGTGGAACCACACTCTTTCGGGGCAAACGTACAGCTGGGATACAACTGCGACGATGGCGGGTACCCCCTTCCCGACGTTCGCTGACATGACTTGGGGAGGGCCGACGGCGAAGTGCCTGAGCTGTCATGACGGCACGGTGGCGGTCCAATCTGTGAATTGGTTCGATTCTGGTCACGGCGGATCGTTTTCGGGAGTCGGGCCTCACCTTCTGAACAGCACGCCCGCGTATGCTAGTCTCCAGGGGCTGAAAAATAGCGGTACCGCCGCAACGCTGTCGGGAGTTCACCCGGTAGCAATGCCCTATCCTTATAACGGGATGCCGAGCACGTACAATGGCGTCACGAATGGCTCGAATTTCATCCCTAACCAGTGGCAGAGTCCGCCCCTCGGGAACGTCCGCCTCTACATGCAAACCGGCGCCAATCAAGTCACTCTCGGCTGGAACGGAGCCGCTTTTGCGCCGGCCGCAGCAGCCGGTCTGCAAGGCGCCGCAGGTATCGAGTGCTCGTCGTGCCACGACGTGCACAACAAGCTGACGAAAGATGGATACCTTCTGGTCGGACTAGGCACCGGCACCGGAAGTACCTATCTCTGCAACATGTGCCACATGAAGTACTAACTTCTGGAGCCGATTGCGCAGCGAAGGCCCGGCATGGGTTGCCGGGCCTTCGCGTTTTTCCGGCTAACAATGCTTTGCGATCCGGTTCATCGGGGGCTACCCCAGGCCACCTTTCCGGGTTCGCAGCAGAGCAAAAGCTCGAGCGATTTTCTGTTTCCTTTGGCTTCTCTGCGCCCGACTGTCTCCAAAGGGAGCATCCAAATTTCATTCAGTTTTACCTTCTTATCTCAAGCTTTAGGCATTTTGAGCGGTGCTTCTAGGGCACGGTCCTTGCGTTACATGTTCTTGACATGAAGTTCCCTGTAGGTTGGCCGTTTTTTAAAGAGAAAGTTTGCCAATGCTGGGGAGCGAACGGAGAACTATTAGCATGAATGCGCATAGGTCTTTCTATACGAAGGCTGCAAGCTGGATCGGTCTGGTTCTGATCGCCTTAGCTGCCGGGTGCGCTGCGCAAAAGCCGGAGGAAAAGCAGCCGGTCGTGGCTTGGCCGCCTCCTCCGGAGAAGGCCCGGATTGAGTTCGTGCGCACCGTCTCGAGCGAGGACGATGTCTTTCACGACACCACCTTCACGCAGAAGGTGGCTGATTTCCTGGCCGGGACAAAGCCGACGCCCGCTCAAATCGTGGAACCGAACGGAATTGCAGTCTCCGACGACGGCAGCGTGCTCTACGTCTCGGACCATGCGCAGGGCGCGGTATTCGTCTTCGACTTCGGCAAGAAGCAGTTTCTCAAAGTCGGAGCGCAGGCGGAGAAGGGGGAGACAGGGTTGGATTGGCCGATGGGAGTGGCGGTGGATGGCCAACAGAACATTTATGTGGTGGAGCAGGGCGCGAAAACCATCACAGTATTCGATCCGAGCGGAAAGAAGCTTCGTTCCTTTACCGACAAGAGCCTGGAGCGGCCGTGCGGCATCGCGATCGACCGCGAACGCGGGCGCGTCTATGTGGCCGATTCGGCGCACACCCTGTCCAAGGATCATTCGGTCAAAATCTTCAGTCTCGACGGAAAGCTGATTGGAAAACTAGGCGGGCAGAAGGGCGACGGTCCGGGGTATTTCAATGTTCCCACCTACGTTTGGGTTGACAATGACGGCGACGTGTACGTGACGGATACGATGAATTGCCGGGTGCAAGCTTTCAGCCCGGACGGGAAATATTTGCGCAGCTACGGCGAGCGCGGCGATGGGTACGGACAGTTCAGCCGGCCCAAGGGCGTGGCGCTGGACAGCTTCCACAACGTTTACGTTGTGGACTCCGCATGGAGCAATGTCCAGATTTTCAATCCGCAGGGGCAGGTTCTGCTGTTCTTTGGCGGCCGCGGGCCGCTTCCGGGCATGCTCAAGAACGCCACCGCGGTTGCGATCGACAAAAACAATCACATCTACGTCGGTGACTACCTGAATCACCGGGTCGAAGAATACCAACTGGTTAACACCAACGCGGCTGACAGCCTGCCTGATTCCGCGGCGCCACCGGCGGCGCCGGCCACGGATCAGCCGAAGAGTTGAGCCAACACACCCGGGGAGCAAGGAACCGAGTGAAGGACGGGATGAGCGGACGGTGTCATGGCGAGCATCCAGGTTCATCCAAATGCTGAGCGAAACGAGAGAGGCACGTGATGCCATCCAGTTCTCCGACAGCAGCAGTTCCGCGATGGCGGGCTGGTAGCAGGCGATCGCAATGTTGGTTCGAAAGCACAGTGCGCTACGGAGCTGGGTTGTCGCGTTGTGTGCGATTGGGTGGGGTGCGCTCGTGATTGGCGGATGCAGCGAGGAATCGCGCTACCAGGTGCTTTCCTTCTTTTTCGAGGGCGTGCCCAAACCCGGAGAGAAAGCCCAGTGGCAGCAGGTTGTCCATGAGCCGCGCCGCCCGCCGGGGCCGAAATCGACTCCCACGCCAGTAGCAGTGGCCGCCATTCCGAAGCCGAAGTACCCCCCGGGATGGCTTCTCGCGCTGGTGAAGACCTTGCCTCACGACACGGCCGGCTACCCCGACATGGTGGCCGCGTTCAAGGAAAAGAAAATCGATCCGCTGCCGGGCCCTGAACAAGACCACGTCGTTCCCAAGCCGAAGAAAGTCGACGAAGAGGAGATCACGCTGATCAAGACGGGTAAGACCAAGTGCAGCTTCTCACACCAGGTTCATACCACCTTGATCACTTGCAAGAGCTGCCATTCGGCGATCTTCAAAATGACGATTGGGGAAAAGCTCTCGATGGACGATTGCGCAACCTGCCACGAGAAGATCGCATTCCCGATCAAGGGCGAGTGCGTGCGCTGTCATCCGGCGATGAAGAAGAAGGCGCCCAAGGAACCGCCCAAGGAAAAGCTGCTGGAAGGCGAGGTCAAGATGGTGCGCGCCAAGAGCAGTGAAGCCCCCAGCATGGGAATACCGCCCGCTACCTTCCCCCATCTGGCGCACCGGGTGAACTACAGATGCTACGCGTGCCACCCCACGATCTTTCCGATGAAGCAGGATGACAAAAAGCCGATCACGATGGAGAACATTACCGACGGCAAGTCCTGCGGTGTTTGCCATAACGGCAAGATCGCATTCGCTGGCGACGATCTCGGGACCTGCAGCCGATGCCATTACTGAGCACGAAAGCGATCCGCATATGCTCCCGGCTGGTCCTGGTGGTATCGATCTGGGTAATCTTCACGAGTGGAAATGTGTGCGCATTCTCGCTGTCTTCATTGGTCCCCTCCGAGGGCGACTTCGCCTTGGGCCAGTGGCAGGGCGGGCTCATCGGAGGTTACGAGTGGGAAGATCAGCAGACGACCGCACAAGGCATTTCAAACAGCGTCGTGCGAAACAGGTTCGACGAAGATGTGCATCTCAGCAACGAGGGCTTTTATCTCATAGACCCGCGGCTGCTCCAGGGCAACGCCGGAACCGACCTCGACTTTTACCAGGAAAGCGACGACTTAAACGGCGAACACAAGAGTCAAAGCGGCACGCTCATCGGCTATAACGTGAATACGGTTTTGTTTGGGGAAATGCCGTACACCGGCTTCTTGTTTGCTCGCCAAAATGAAACCGACACCAGCACGGACTTTGGAGGCCGGACTGACAACACCAACCGGAGTTTCGGCGGGTCCGCCACTCTTCGACAGGACAGTTTTCTGCGCGAAGCGTTCCCATATTTCTCGGCCGACGTCTATGCCCGCCAGGAGGAGAACGACCAATCCACCACACAGTTCGGCCAGACCTTCAAGAACGACGAAACTCGCGATATTGTCGGCGTTGACGCCTACAAAGGATTCCAAACTGCGGACCTCGACTTCAACTGGCAGTTCATCAACGACAAATATACCGGAAGCATTGCGTACAGCTTCATCACTGACTGGCTGACGCTGGGCTACAGTCGGGACTTCGGACCCACTCTGAACCGCAGATGGGATTCCCAAGTCAGCTATCTAACCCTCTCCGGCAACGGCCTGAACCAATCATTCCTGTACGCTGACGAACGGCTGCGCATCGATCATTTCAAAAATCTGTTCACGACCTATGAGTACCTCCTGGTGAGCACCGATAACAATGGTCAACGGGACACGAGCAACACCGCCACTTTCCAGGTTCAATATCGCCCGTTCCCAAACCTGACGCAGACTGTCACGCTGCAGGGGTTTTACGAGACGCTTTCGCCGGGAGGCCACCTTGACTACTACGCGGCGGAGACGAGTCCCAGCTACACTCACTCGATTCCATGGGGCGGAACCTTCAATCTCGGCACCTCAGGGCGGTACGAAATCGATCAAAATGACACCGGAGGACCGGTCACGGTGTTGGACGAGCAGCACACCGCGCCGGCGTTTTTCGGACCCGGAATCGGATTCACCCTCAACAGCCCCTTTGTCGTTACCTCTACAATCGTGATGTACGACACCCGTGGCGGAGCCAGAATCCTGACCAGGCTTGGGGTGGATTACGTCCTAGTCGCGCAGGGTCAGTCGACGCAGATAGTGATCCTTCCGACCACGCTCGTGATTCTGCCTGGCGACCCGCTCGTGGTCAACTATTCGTACGTAGCTGGGGCCAGCGGCCGGTACTCAACCACCAGCTTGGGGGCAAATGCGGGCGTGAATTTTGGCTGGATCGCGCTCAACTTTTCGCACCAGCAGTCGAATCAATCGTTGCAGAGCGGAACAGGTGCGCAGTATCTGACCAGCTATCACCAGGAAAATGTCGATCTCAACGCGCACAAGGAATGGGAATCGTTTGATATCAGGGGCCTCGCTCTCTACCAGATCTTCCACACGCGAACTGGAGCAACTGGTACTTTCGACTACACGCTGCAGAACTACGGGGAGTTTCTGACCTTCCGGCCTTGGTGGACCACGAACACGACCGTTCATCTCAATGGCACCGAGACTTTTATCGACTACACTATCCAACCGACACGCAAAAACACGTACCTTGATTTCGAGGCCTCGCTGGAGCGCTTCTTTTCGTCGGGAAATTACTTCACGATGTTTGCCCGGGCGGTCCAGATCACACAGACAGATTTCGAGACCGAGACCGACTACGAGGCGGGATTCAGAGGCAATTTCCGGTACGGCAAAATCTACATCTGGCCGTGGTTCTCGTTTATCGACAGGCAGTACGGCCCGACGAAGGTCACCGATCCTCACATAATGATCAAGATTGGACGGGACCTGTGAGGTGAATATACTTTACGGGCGATGTTCAAGACGATAATTGCCATCCTGGCGCTTGCAACTGCTCTGGGATGCCAGCCGACGGGGGGCCCCAAAGGACTCGAGGGCGCAAACGCAGCGTCCCAGGTTGCCGCGGATATCGTGTGGCCCCAGCCGCCAGATCCCGCACGAATCCGCTATGTGCGCAGTATTTCCACTCCGGGCGATGTCGGGATCAAGCGCGGATTCTTTGGGGCGCTCCTCGACGCAGTGACTCGCAGGGCAGAGGAGCGCTTCATCCGTCCGACCGGCGTCGCCGACAGCGACGGCGCGATCTATGTGGCCGATCCAGGGGCGCCGGCGCTCTGGATTTTCGACGCACAGAACCAGGCCTCGGTCGCGGTTCGTGAACTCGGCGGGGACGCGCTGCTTTCGCCGGTGGCGGTGACGCCGGAGCGCGACGGACGCGCGTTCGTGGCGGACTCGCTCATCAACAAGGTCTTCCTGGTCGACCGCGGCGGAAAAATGGTGAGCGCGATTGCCGATAGCGCGCTCAAACGTCCGGTTGCGCTCGCGTGGGACCAGGCTAGCGACAGGCTCTACGTCGCCGACGCGGTGGGACAGCAGATCGTCGTCTATGGGAGCGGAGGACAGCGTCTGCTGAGCTGGGGAAGCAGGGGCTCCGGAGACGGCGAGTTCAATTTCCCTGCCTACATCGCGTTGTCCCGCTCCGGAGAGGTTCTGGTTACCGACGCTCTGAACTACCGCGTGCAGGCGTTCGATCAGAACGGGAAATTTCTCTGGAAGATTGGCCGGCAGGGCGACGGGTCGGGCGACTTCGCAGCGCCCAAGGGAGTCGCGACCGACACCGAGGGACATGTCTACGTGGTCGATGCGCTGTTCGACGGCGTGCAGATTTTCGATCGCGAAGGAGCGCTACTGCTCGGATTCGGCTCAGGCGGCGGGGCGCCGGGGGAGTTCTGGTTGCCGACCGGAGCCTTCATCGACGCGCGCGATCAGATCTACGTGGCCGATTCCTACAACCAGCGGGTACAAGTGTTCGAGTTTGTCGGCCGTTCCGGCGATTCGCACCCGGCGGAAACCGCCAAGCGCTGACGACGGTTCGGCGGGAAGAGCGCTGGGACGAAGCGATAAGCAGATGAGAAGGGCGGGAGGGACGATGGCGTTGGCGCGGCGGTTCATGCTCGCGCTCGCGCTGGTCGTGCTCGCGGCGGGAAGCGCAGCCGCGCAGATCGAGAGCACCGTCCACAACCTGACCACGACCAACGCGAAGATGCGCGGCGACAGCAAAGGCGCCGGCGTTTGTATCTTCTGTCATACCCCGCATAACGCGCGGCCTAGCAGCGGGCTGTGGAACCGCGACCTTCCGGCCGTTACCTACAAGCTCTATGAGAGCAGCACGCTCCAGGCGCAGATGTCGCAGCCGAACGGCTCCTCGCGGCTGTGCCTATCATGCCACGACGGAATTCTGGCGCTGAGCAACATGCGCGTGGCGCCCATCAGCGGCCCGGTCGCGCCGATGCCCGCGCTCAGCGGCACAGCCTCGTTCGGGACTGACCTCTCCAACGACCATCCAATCTCGTTCGTTTACAACAGCGCGCTCGCGGTCAGGACGGGTGACCTCGTCGATCCCATGGCCTTGCCGCAGACCGCGCCGCTGGACAGCGAGAAACGACTCCAGTGCACTTCGTGCCACGATCCGCACCTGAATCGCCCCAACTTCCTGCGCATCGATGATCTCTTCGGCGCCGGTTGCACGGTGTGCCATCGCGACCACAACTGGCGTGGTTCCAGCCATGCGACCGCGGCGCAGACGTGGCACGGCGGCAAAGCCACCGCTCCATGGCCCGCCGACGGCTACGCGACCATGGCTGAAAACGCGTGCCAAAGCTGCCATCGGGTCCATGCCGCGGCGCATCCGCAGCTTCTGCTCGCGCAAACCATCGAGGAGAAGAACTGCACCATCTGCCACAACGGCATGCTTGCCAAGCAAAATATTGAAATCGAATTCTTCAAGCCATCAAGTCATCAGGTCCAAGGCAGGCAGTGGATCCACAATGCGGCTGAAGATCCGGTGACGATGCCGCGCCATGTCACCTGCGTTGACTGCCACAACCCGCACGCGGCGACTTCCTCGGCGCTCGGTACCAGGCCGCGGGTGCTTCCCGGTGCGCTGCGCGGGGTCAGCGGGGTCACGGTCGGAGGCGTATCGATCAGGGAAGCCAATTTCGAGTACGAGGTCTGCCTGAAGTGCCATGGGATGACCGAGCCGACGGGACTTGGCATCGTCCGCCAAGACCACACCCGCAACATCGGGCGCAAGATCAATCCGGTCAACAGGTCATCTCATCCGCTGGCGGCTCCCGGCCGAAACGTGCGGATGACCGGCTTGGTAACGCCGTACAACTCGTCCAGCATGATCAGCTGCACGGATTGTCACAACAACGATCAGTGGACGCAGGGCGGCACGGCGCCGCGCGGGCCGCATGGCTCGCGTTTCGAGCCGATCCTTCAGATGGAATACGAAGCGGTGGACCCTAGTACGGAGTCCTATTCGAGCTACGCGCTTTGCTACAAATGCCACGATCGCAGCGCCATACTGTTCAACTTCGGCGGGTTCCCCCACAAGCAGCACGTAATCGATCAGCACACTTCGTGCGCGGTCTGTCATGATCCGCACGGCTCGCGGCAGAGCACGTACCTGATCAATTTCATGGAGATGTCGAAGCAGGGAGCACCGGTGGTGAGGCCCTCCAAGAGCGGGCGCTTGGAGTATGTTCCCGATCCGGCGCGTCCCGGCCATGGGAAGTGCTACATGACCTGCCATAACACCGACCACAACCCGGCGTCGTACTAGCAGCGCTGAGTTTGCCACCCGGCATCCAGACCTGTGGTTCCTCAAGACCTAATCCGCGCCGACGGAAACGGGGGAGGACTGCTCGTTTCGGGGCGATGAGTTCGAGGCGTCCGCCCTGGCACGGAGCAGCGTGATGAATTCTGGCGCGACTTTGCACTAACGCGACGTCTTGAGTGGGCCGGCGGCCACGGCAATCGCGACCCCAAGCTTGCTGCGGTGGACTTCGGATCGGAAAAGCGGCCCCGGAACGGTTGCATAGCGCTCTCCTTGAGCCGCCGGACACGGCGGCCGCGCGATTTGTCACTCCGCGATCGCAATGAACGGAGCGCAGACTAATTCTTGCAACGTTCAGGGTCGGCTGTGGTTGTGCAAGGCCGCGCTTGAGCCCAACCCATACCCTCGCAATCTGCGCAGCCCCGGAGCGCTTGAGCTGGGCCCAATCGCTCCGCGGCATACTCGCTGGCTTGCGCCGCGCCGGCCGGCCATCAGAACCAGTTCATCACGCCCCTCAGGCTATGCGAGGCCGTTTAGATTTGCGAAGGAATTCGGGCCGGACCGAGTTTTGAGAAGCGACAACTATGAAGCTCCTTAAACAGGACGAATACATGGCTGCAACCGGATTCACCTTCCACCCGACAATCGCCTTTCGCTCGGGGCTTTACAAGATTCATGCATAAGTCTTCATCGATGCTTCTCTGAAAGGTTTGAGTTTAGGTATTTGCCTGCGTCTCGAGCCAGCATCGCGCGCGATGAACAGCTCAATCGAGATGATACCGTTTTCGCTTGTGCCACAGGGTCGCTGTGCAGATGCCCAGGGTCGCTGCGGCATCTTCGAGCGTTGGCGCCAATGCGAGTACGCGCCGGATGTGCTCCTGCTCGATCTGCTCGAGCGTCGAATGTTCGGGCAGGTTTCCGTTCCGTGGAGCGCTCGAATGAAAAAGGATGTCGGGCAGATCATCCTTGCGCAGCGTCGCGCCGCGGCTCAGCACGACTGCGCGTTCGACGGCATTGCGCAACTCGCGGATGTTGCCCGGCCATGAATAGGCGACCAGTGCTTTGCTAGCGTCGTCCGAAAATTGCAATCCGATCCGGCTATTACGCGCGGCAGCCTCGGCGAGAAAAAATTCGGCAAGCGGCAAAGTGTCTTCGGGCCGTTCGCGCAACGTGGGTACGCGGAGGCTGATGACATCCAATCTGTAGTATAAGTCGCTGCGAAACCGCTCGGCGTTGATCTCCTGCGGAAGATTGCGGTTGGTTGCTGCGATGATACGGGCGTCGACTTTGATGGTCTGCTCTCCGCCCACGCGCTCGAAACGCTCATCCTCCAAAAACCGGAGGAACTTGGATTGCAACGCTGGCGATAGCTCCGCGATTTCGTCGAGGAATACCGAACCGCCATTTGCCGCTTCCAGTCGTCCGGGCTTGTCTTTTATCGCCCCGGTAAAAGAACCCTTCATGTGCCCAAAGAGCTCGCTTTCTAGCAGATGCTCCGAAAGCGTGGTGCAATTGACGACTACGAACGGCCGATCGCGGCGTGAACTCCATTCGTGGATCTGTCGCGCCAGAATATTCTTGCCGGTGCCGCTTTCCCCAGTAAGCAGGATTGTCGCGTCGCTCGATGCGGCGGCATAAGCGGTCTCTATCAGGGAGCGAAACTGAGGGCTCCCGGTTGTCAGCAGCGGTACGCCATCGATGGAATTGCGAAGGGCTCGATTCTGAGTACGCAGTTCCTTTACTTCGAGCGCACGGTCGACCGCGTGCTGAATTTGATCCAGCGAGAATGGCTTGGTGACGTAGTCGTAAGCGCCGGCTTTCATCGCGGCCACAGCATTCTGG
>Ga0187879_10001612_pt1 | contig 15446 bp, 13 predicted proteins | sample June2016WEW_19_1_FD_132423 | JGI IMG/M metagenome (GOLD analysis project Ga0187879, IMG submission 132423) | Peatland microbial communities from SPRUCE experiment site at the Marcell Experimental Forest, Minnesota, USA - June2016WEW_19_10 | ecosystem: Environmental > Terrestrial > Soil >... | reverse complement strand
CCGCAGAACCGGCGGTCTGCGCTACCAGACTTTTTGTACTTGTCCTTTGTTTTCATAGACATTCTCGCTTTGTTCCCCCGATTTTGCAGTCGATAAGTTGAGCGGCCGAGACGTTGGGAAGCCCTCCCCCACCTTCCGGCCTGCGGCCCCGCGCGCGACGGTCGCGGTCGGCTCTGGGTCTCCCACTCCTCGACTCTTTGACTCCTCGACTTCTTAACTGAAATTGGAGGCAGAAACCACAGGCGGGAACTACAGACGAATACAGAAGAGGGCTTTCTAGCATAACCTAACCGGCAGGACTACAGCCTGCCCAACCCCACAACACGGTTCTAGCCTATCTCGTCCCGTTTGTCAAGAGAAGAATTCCAGATCGAAAAAGCTCATTTCATCCACGCAACCGTCTTACCTGTTCAAGGGCTCCTGTGGAGTCGTTAAGGACTGGTGCTGTATAATCCCTGGTAATGTCCGAAGCGCCGAAGGTTTTCATCAGCTACACTCACGATTCGGTGGAGCACATGGATCGCGTCCTGGCTTTGTCCAATCGTCTGCGCAGCGAGGGGATTGATTGCAGCATCGATCAGTACGAGCAATCGCCCGCCGAGGGATGGCCGCTGTGGTGCGAGAGGCAAGTTGAGAAGTCGGATTTCGTTCTGGTGGCCTGCACTGAGACCTACCTGCGCCGGTTCAAGCGAGAGGAAGCGCCCGGAGTCGGGTTGGGAGCGACATGGGAGGGCCACATCATTACCCAGGAGCTCTACAACGCTCAGGGCAGAAACATCAAATTCATACCGATCATCTTTCTCAGGGAAGATGCTGCGCACACCCCCTTCATTCTTCAGGGTGTTACCCGTTACACGGTCCCCGATGCGTATGAGCTGCTTTACCGGCGCCTCACCCATCAGCCTAGGGTTACGATGCCGCCGCTCGGTGGTGTGAAGCCGATGCCGGCACGGGACCAACTTCCGTCGCTGCCGGAGCTCGAGCGGCGGCAGGATTTTCTCGAAGCCTGGACCGTTCCGTACCCTAGGAATCCGTTCTTTACGGGCCGAGAGAAGATTCTGGAGGATTTGCGCTCAGCTCTGGAATCCAGAGGCAGGGCGGCGCTCAGCGGCCTGGGCGGAGTGGGCAAAACGCAGACAGCGACGGAATACGCCTACCGGCATCGGAAGGAGTACCAGTCGGTTTTCTGGGCGAGGGCGGAATCGCAGGATACCCTGCTTCGAAGTTTCGTTGCGATCGCGACAGCGCTCCGTCTGCCGGAGAGTACGGCCCAGAAGCAGGAAGAAGCCGTCGCGGCCGTTCGGCGCTCGCTTGAAGCCAATCCCGGGTGGCTGCTGGTGCTCGACAATGCCGATGACCTTGCGCTGGCGCGCGATTTCATTCCGCGCGACACACCAGGGCACATCCTCCTCACCACTCGCGCACAGGCCACCTCGGTAATTGCCGAGCGCGTGGAAATCCAGAAGATGGAAGCGGGAGAGGGCGCGCTGTTCTTGCTTCGCCGGGCGGGAATTATTCCCAGGGACGCGCCGACCGGCGCCGCGAGCGAAGGCGACAGGCAGTTGGCCGAGCAAATCTCGAGCGAACTCGGCGGACTGGCCCTGGCGCTCGACCAGGCGGGAGCCTTTATCGAGGAGGCGCCTTCGAGCCTGGCCGAATACCTCGATTTTTACCGATCGGAAAGGTCGAAGCTCTTGGCCGAGCGCGTCGGGCTGGGCGACCATCCCTCCGTTAGCGTCACCTTCTCCCTCGCCTTCAAGAAAGTGGCGGAGGCGAGCGCCGCCGCGGCGGACCTGGTCCGCCTTTGCGCCTTCCTTGCCCCGGACGCGATTCCGGAGGAGATCTTTACCGAGGGTGCGGCAGAGCTGGGTGAAAACCTCGCCAAGGTACGGACGCCCCTGGACTTCGCGCAGGTGGTCAGGGAGGCGGGGCGGCATTCGCTGATTGAGCGCAATCCTTCGAGCAAGACGCTCGACATCCACCGCCTGGTTCAGGCGGTGGTGAGGGACGGAATTGAAAAGGCCGAACAGCGGCAGTGGGCGGAGCGCGCCGTGCGAGCCGTGAACCTCGCTTTCGCCGATGTAGAGTTTTCCACTTGGCCGAAATGCGGGCGCGTCCTTCCCCATGCTCAGGCCTGTGCTTCTTTTGTAGATGAATTTGGATTCGAGTTCGCTGAAGCCGCGCGGCTGTTCAACAAGGCTGGGTATTACCTCCAGGAGCGCGCTAGGTACTCCGAGGCGGAGCCGCTCTACCAGCGGGCGCTGGGGATTCGGGAGAAGGTGCTGGGGCCCGAGCACCCCGGCGTGGCCACCAGCCTCAACAACCTGGCGGAGCTTTATTATGCCCAGGGGAAGTACTCCGAGGCGGAGCCACTCCACGAGCGGGCGCTGGGGATTCTGGAGAAGGCGCTGGGGCCCGAGCACCCCCACGTGGCCTCGAGCCTCAACAACCTGGCGGAGCTTTATCGTGCCCAGGGGAAGTACGCTGAGGCGGAGCCGCTCTACCAGCGGGCGCTGGGGATCAAGGAGAAGGCGCTGGGGCCGGACCACCCCGACGTCGCCGCCGGCCTCAACAACCTGGCGGAGCTTTATCGTGCCCAGGGGAAGTACGCCGAGGCGGAGCCGCTCTACCAGCGGGCGCTGGGGATCCGGGAGAAGGCGCTGGAGCCCGAGCACCCCGACGTCGCCACCAGCCTCAACAACCTGGCGGAGCTTTATCGTGCCCAGGGGAAGTACGCCGGGGCGGAGCCGCTCTACCAGCGGGCGCTGGGAATCAAGGAGAAGGCGCTGGAGCCCGAGCACCCCGACGTCGCCACCAGCCTCAACAACCTGGCGATCCTTTATTACGCCCAGGGGAAGTACGCCGAGGCGGAGCCGCTCCTCCAGCGGGCGCAGAGGATTTTGGAGAAGGCGCTGGGGCCCGAGCACCCCGACGTGGCCACCAGCTTCAACAACCTGGCGGAGCTTTATCGTACCCAGGGGAAGTACGCCGAGGCGGAACCGCTCCACCAGCGGGCGCTGGGGATCCGGGAGAAGGCGCTGGGGCCCGAGCACCCCGACGTGGCCACCAGCCTCAACAATCTGGGCTTGGTTTATCGTGCCCAGGGGAAGTATGCCGAGGCGGAGCCACTCCACCAGCGGGCGCAGAGGATTTTGGAGAAGGCGCTGGGGCCGGAGCACCCCAACGTGGCCCAGGCGCTCGAGAATTACGCTCTTTTGCTGCGGCAAACCGGCCGCGAGAGCCAAGCCGCGGAAATGGAAGCGCGGGCCAAAGCGATCCGAGCCCGGCGTGCCTCCCAGAGCCCCTCTTGAGGGTCTCCCAGATCGCAACAACGACGCTCGAAGCCGGCCATGATTTCAGAACGAAGCAGGCTGCCCAGCGTTCGGGTGGCCCCACAGTTCTTTCGCCGAAACGAGCGTTTACGCAAGCCATCGTTCCCTGGTGTGTTCCTGCAGCGAATTAGTAAATACTTCCGACAAGGCAGGAGCTATTTCCTCGGACCCGTTTCTGGGGAGCCAATGCGCGGTCTGGGGCGTGAATGGACTTCACCACTTATCAGGGTTGGCGACCGTCAAGTGACGACACGCTTGGGAATCGGACGCTCATCATTCATCCAAAGTGAGACGGCTCTGGCGGTTACGCCGATCAGGCGCGCAAAATTCTTCTGGGTAATCCCAAATTCGACGATAAGCTATGAGGCCATCCGTTGTCATAGAGAACCGCGTAAACACGTTCAATGCAACTTCTTTCAGAGAAGTCAGTTCGAGTATTCAAGAGAATGGCTGCCGCAGCCGATTGAAATACTGTTTGACAGCGGTGTCAAGCAAAGTGTAAAGTGCAAAGTGTAAACCTAACTGTCAACCACCCAAGGCTAGGAGCACTCATGTCCCGCCAGATGAAGAACGCGCCGGTATATTTCACGATCGCCCAAGTCCGGTTCAACCCGATTCTGAGTCTTTCGACCTTTATTCCCGGGATACAGGAGGATTTCCGCAAGCACGGTTTCGCAGGTTTTAAGAAAGCAGTCACGATGACATTCGCTTTTGCACCGGCAGTAAACAGCGAATCAGAGGATCAGATCCCACCAGCACAGCCCTTGGAGCGCTACGTATTCTCAGATACGGGGAATACTCAAAACTTCCTGTTGGAGCACGGAGCTCTGTCATTTCAGTCAACCAGATATGAGGCCTTCGAGACATTTGTCGCTGAACTGATGAAAGGACTTGAACTGATGGATCAAATGGTCGGTGGTCTCAGTTTTGTTGAGAGGGTTGGATTGCGGTATTTGGACGCAGTCATCCCCCGCGAAGGAGAGGTGCTAAGTCAGTATCTTATACCAGAGGCATTGGGCTTATACGGCCGACTGAAAGGGCGAACAAAACACACATTTTCAGAAACGATGGCAGAAAGCGCCGAGGGTTCTGTAATCTCCCGCGCCGTAGTCCAGGAAGGCCCGGTCGGCTTTCCTCCGGATCTTCTATTGAATGAACTCAAGATTGCCCAATCATTTTCGAATTTCAGCGGCATGCATGCCATACTTGATACGGACGCCTTTCTTGCTGAACGAATGCCATTTAATCTGGAGGAAGTTAAGAAGCGATTAGGTGTTTTGCATGACCGAATCAACGAAGCATTTCGGGCCTTAGTGACGCAGCATGCTCTTGAAGTCTGGAAGTAATTAGGAGGAAATAAAATATGCAAACAACAGCGTGGCGATGGACAGACAAAACAGGCAGTTGCATTTCAAGTGTCAGTCGTTCTGGATCGGTTAGCGCAGCTGCAGCGGTAGCTTTCGCATTCCTCGCGGGTACGGGAGGCGTCACCAGTCCTTCCTATTTCAATCAGCGTCAACAACGAGGTTATGCTCCTGTCCAGTTGCGACCGAGCGGGCAGAGCTTGGTCCGCCATCTTCGCGGGCCGGAAGCATGTCTTGCTCAGATACGTGCTGTTTTCAAACTCTCGATTGCAGATATCGCAGGCATTTTCAGTGTCTCCCGTCAAAGTATTTACAATTGGATAGCTGGCGAGAAACCCTCACAGGATAGTGTAGAAAAGCTTGACGATCTCGCCCGGGCCGCAGACTTGATTCTGTCTGATGGGTTGGCCGGTTCCTCATACCTAGTCAGACGAAAGCTGGAACATGGGAAGACACTGATGGATACCGTGCGCGAAGGTGGTTCAGCGCAGGATGCCGCAAGATCACTATTGCAGATCGCACAAAAGGAAAGCTCGCAACGTGAGGCGTTACAGCGCCGACTGGCTAATCGTACTGTAGCCCCTGATTATTCGGAGATTGGTAGTCCGATGCTAAACGAGGATCTTGGATGACAGGCAATGGCTGAATGGAGCAGGGAGACACCGTGGCGGCAGGGATGCGTACTTACCGATGAAACAGTCGAGAAGTTCGCGCTTCGCGATGCTCGGGCTCCGGAAGTGACACTTGTTGTTGTGGTCTCACACGACTGCGATCTCGCTGCTTCACCAGACAAAGAGCCTGAAATTGAGCTGATCGTCGGGCGGCAAATTGAAAAAGCGGACGGGAACTTTACGCACGCGAAGAGCCCGCGCGTGCTCCATATTGAATTTGCAACTCCAGACGGCGGGAAATTTGTTGAGTTGTCTGCAACAAAGAAGGTCCGTCTTCCGAAAAGCGATTTTGCCGATCATGAGCCCAGCCGCGAGTTCCAGCTCGGTCCCACAGAACAATCAATTCTTCAGCATTGGCTCGCGGCACGGTATCATCGTGCGGCCTTCCCCGATGCGTTTGTGAAACGATTAAATGAATCGGACGCCAGTGCGCGCCTTACGAAGATTCTGAAGCCCGCGGGCAAACACATTCGCGCAGTTTTCTTTGATGTGGACGACCGCAACGAAGTTCAACGGAACGAGCCCAATGACACTTACGCACTTGCTATAGTCTTACTCTACGCAAGTCAGCCCAACAGCCGGGAATCGGAGGTTGTTGCTCTGAATGTCGGAGAAAAGATCGAAGCCGCATTTAAAGAGTTGTTTTTCAACGAGAACAATTCCTGGAGAGATATCGAACTGCTTGAATGTAGGGTTATGTCAGATGAAGCGCTCACGTACGCGCAGTCATTGATGCTCAAGCAGTGGCGGCTGGAGCACTTGAGCCTGCGGGAAGACCCTGAAGATCCCATGATGCAGGAGTAGGGTCTTGATAGCAAGTAGCGCGGACCGCCGATTTTGCGGTCCGCGTCTTTTGCGTAGCTATGATCGCCACCGTGCCGTATTCTATCGCGGTGTCGAAACTCCGGCGTCCTTTTCTTTCCCATCGATATTCCTTGATCGTCGTGCGCCTGCTCAGGCGGCGAGAGAAATTCACCGAGCCTGATTTCGCCCGGTTGGCGCGAGCCCTCAACCGAGCGCGGGCACTGCGCCCTTTTTACCTGACAGCTTGGGTCTTTCTCCCCCACCACTGGCACTGCATTGGCGCGCCGCTGTATCCGGTAACCATTTCACTGGCCATGCAGTCGGTGAAGCAGAACTCGATGAGCGCGGTCAACGAGCGCCCGGCCGGCGGCGGCGAACTCTGGCAACCCAAGTTCTTGGACCGCGCCCTGCGCACCGTCAAGGAATACAACGAAGAGGTCGAATACCTTCACCGAAACCCGGTGAGGGCCGGTTTGGTCAGCCGCCCGGAAGATTGGCGATGGTCAAGTTACAACGAACACGCCGAGATGAGCGCCGAGGAGCAAAACGAACGCTGCGGTTTGATTGTCGACCGCGCGAGAATACCGTTCGGTCCGCGCGCACGAATTTGATGGCTCCATCATGGGGCCCGAAGACGCGGACCACAAGAGCGGTGGTCCGCGCTAGCCGCTATTCTGGGGGCTTTCGGCGTTGTGTCTGCGGTCTCGGGGACCGACCTGGAAGCCGGCACGCTGGACGATTTTCGGGGCCTCTTCTGGCGGGAACCCGGACTCGGCGTGATCTTTACCCTCATGCTTCTATCGCTGGCGGGAATTCCCTTAACGGCGGGATTCGTCGGCAAGTTCTATATCATCGCGGCGGGAGCGTCATCGGCCACTTGGGGGTTGATCATCGCCTTAGTGCTGACGAGCGTGCTCGGCCTCTTCTACTACTTGCGGGTCATCGTTGCCATCTATGATCTTGCTCCCGCCGCCGTCGCGACGGGAACGAGGCGGCTCCGAAGGCCTTCCTTGAGCGAGAGGTATGTTCTGGTGGCTTTGACGGTGACACTGCTGTTGGCCGGAGTGTACCCCGCGCCCATTTTGAAACTGGTCGCGGCCGCGGTAAAGAGTCTTGCCTAGGCCGCTGCGCGGCGAACAATGTCATTCTGAGGCGCCGGCAGGCGCCGAAGAATCTGCATTTGCCTGAACCCGAATTCCGAAGTTGCGAAACTCCGTGAAAAGAAACCCCTCACCCGGCTCGCTACTCTCGCCACCCTCTCCCCGGGGGAGAGGGCTTAAATCGATTGTGTTGACGGCCCTCTCCCTTGGGGAGAGGGTGTCCCGCGGCCGGCGTAGTCATCAGCCGGTGCGGGACGGGTGAGGGGTTTCTTCATACACAATCGCACCACTTCGGAATTCGGGTTCAATCGATGTCAACTTGGGAATGAAGCTATGTCAGCGATACAGAAGATTCTATTCCCAGTGGATTTCTCGGCATCGTGCGACGCCATGGCGCCGTTCGTAAAGAGGGCAGCAGCCATTCTCGAGGCTAAGGTGACCCTCTTGTATGTTCTTGAGCCCAGCACGTCGGGGTTCGAGTTGCTGGCGCGGCCGGCACCCGATATCCACGAGGACCGCAAAGAGTCCGCCCGCGCCAGGCTCGATTCCTACCTCACTTCGGCGTTTCCGCTGCATGAGGTTCCGCGGTTGGTGGCGACGGGAGAGGCTGCCGCCCAAATCGCCAGAATCGCGAGGGAAGAGGCTCTTGAGCTGATCGTCATGCCCACCCACGCCGGAGTGTTCCGCAGGATGCTGCTGGGATCCACCGTCGCGAAGGTTTTGAACGATGCCGACAGTTTAGTATTGACCACGCTACACGCAGAGGCCATAGCGCCCAGGCCGTTAGATCATCGGGAAATGGCCTGCGCCGTGGGCTCCGGTGCGGATTCGGAGCGTGTGCTTCGCTGCGCTACAGAGGTTGCGGAGAAACTTCACGCGAATCTTTCCATTATTCATGCCATTCCCGCCATGGACCGCGGGCTGCCCATTCAATTGGATTTGGAAGAGAGTGTCAGATCAATGGCAACTCAGGCGGCACTGAGCCGCCTGGACGAGATGCAAAGAGTGTTGGGCTCGCGTGCGCAGGTTCACGTCGCCGCCGGCCCCATCAAGGACGCGGTGACAGAGGCGGCGAGCAAGCTGCAGGCGGACATCCTGGTTGTCGGGAGAAGTGCCCAGCCTGGCGAACGCGAACGTTTGCGCGATTTAACTTACGCCCTCGTGCGTGACGCTCCTTGTCCCGTATTGAGTGTGTGAGGGTGGGATCAGGACGTTCATCGCAGTGGGCAATGAGGAACACCTGGCGCCCCACGCAATCACTTGCTTCGCTGAAGGAAAGTACGCAGGACGACCGCTCGCTTGTGCTGCTCGTCTCGGGTCGACTTGGACTCCAAAGACAATTTTAACCCAAAAAGAAGCAGTCGCTCACTTCTGGTGTCATGTAACGTAAATTCGTTGCATAAATGCCCTGCTATGTGGACGCCTCCGCAGCCCCGTAAGGGGCGGCAGCATGTAGCCCACGGCGTGAGCCGTGGGTCCGCCGGACCTCCCTTTCCCCCGTCCCCTCTCCCGCCCGCGCGGGAGAGGGGTGCCGAAGGCGGGGTGAGGGTCGTTTCCCCCAGGGCTTACGCCTGGGCTACATGCTGCCGCCCCTGACGGGGCTAGGATCACGGTTGACTTAGTCAACGAATCTACGTCCCAGGACACTAGTGAGATTCCGATGCCCGGGTCGGAACGGCTTCGGCTGAAGCGCGCTGCGGCGGTGGTGAGAATCTCAAAATGTAGCGCATCAGGCCAAACTCAAACCAGTGCATGCCGCACGCCTTAGCCTCGTCGAGCGCTTTCTGATTCCCCCAGCCGTCGTGCGCGATCCGGTAGCACGCGATGACGGCGCCTGTCCGGTCTACCCCAAGCCGGCAGTGTACGAACACGGGCCCGGCGCCGCTCGATTGAAACAGAGCCAGCACCTTGAGAATTGTATCGTCTGTGGGCGCCACGATGCCACTCATCGGCACATTGACATAGTGCATGCCCGCCGCCTCCGCCTCCTGCCGTTCGGCCTGGATGGAATGCTCCTCGTGGCGGCGCAGGTCAATAACAGTTTTCACCCCCAATCGCTCCAGGCTGGCCCAGCCTTGAGCCGTGGGTTGGCCGCCGCGGTAGATGGTCCCGTCCACCTGATGGAAGTTAGGGATTCCGCGTACTGCCGGATCCGCCGCACCTTTTGCGCGTATCGGAACCGAAACGAGGGCCACAACCAGGAGGAAGATGTGCAGATAATGCCGTGTCATGCAGAACTTAAGTATAGCAGCCGGCCCCAACGCTCACAAGAACGCCTGCAGCCGCCGCCGCTGCGCATCCTTCAAGGCGGAGTGCGCCGAATCGAGCGCCGAAATCTTCGAATTCCCGCAGCAATTGGGCGCGTTCCACCCCGGCGCGGATGACCAGCAGAAGCTGGGCATTGTCCCAGGGCTTTTCCAGGTACTGAAACAGCCCTGCTTCATTGATTCCTGCAATGGCACATTCGTGGTCGGCATGGCCGGCCATAGCGCCCGTCAGCGTTGAGCTTCGGGTCGTAGCACTCCTTGGGCGGGCAAAACGCGCGTTTCACCAGCGGATTGTCGTCGAACAGGAAAAGGAAAGCCGAGATGCCCCAGAAGTCCCGTCACGCCCTGAATCTCGTCATTCCCGCGCAAGCGGGAATCCACCGAAAATGGGTCCCCGCTTCCGCGGGGACGACGACCTAGTTGTTTTCGATGGCAAGCCAGTCATACTGATCCCAGCGCTTGACGGCGTCGAGAATGTCGCGCTTCATCGGATCGGCGGCGTCAGGTGAGTTCTCGGCTTGGCACTCGTATTCGATCGCCGCATCGCGGATGACGCAGAGCAAAGCTCTGCGGTCTCCGGGCATTAGAACTCCGATCATCGCAGCACTTCGCTCTAATGCGCCAGCCGGCGGTCTGCGTCAGAAAAATCTTAGTCCGGAACGCTTGCAGCACCGCGCGCCAGGTTTCCCCCGGCAGGGCGTCGTGCAGCGAGCTGATGCTCTGCGTCGCAATGATCGGAATGCAGCGAGGCTCGCGGGAGAGGGCCAGAAACTTCTCGTCGCCGTTGGGATCGTTCTGCCACGCGGTGGCGAATTCGTGGTACTCGTCGCAGATGAAGAACACCTGCCGCCAGTAGCGGTCGGGATCCTTCTTGATTTTGGGAATCCGGTTCAGCACGGCGAGCTTGCGCCTGCTGTTGCACGCCTAGGCCGACTGTGGTAAAAGTGTTCCCCGCATTGGGAGGGAACCGGCCGGATTTAAGCCAATGTCTACAAGTCCTATTACTCCGACGCACCGCTCCATCCGCAGATACTATGAGCAGGTTGCCGCCCTGCGGGACCAGCGCGTTCTGAATGAGATGAACGTGCGTTCCGCCTTTGAGTTTCTGCTGGCGGACACCGCCAGCCGCAGGGGCTGGACGTTTATCGCGGAGTTATCGGGCAAGTCCGGCGGCGCTCGTATCGTTCCTGACGGCACGCTCCGAGACCGCAACAGCCTGCCGCGCGGCTATTGGGAAGCCAAGGATACGCAGGACGATCTTGACACCGAAATCAAGAAAAAGATCGCGCGCGGCTACCCCCTCTCCAACATCATCTTTGAGGATACCCAAACCGGCGTCCTGTTTCAGAGCAAGCAGAAGGTCAACGGACCGTACGCTCTTGGCAATCCCAAAGAGCTGGCCGCGCTTCTCAACCAATTCTTCTCCTACACCGAGCCGGACATCGAGGGTTTTGAAGAGGCGGTGGACGAATTCAAGGAGCGCGTGCCTGAACTGGCGCGCGGCTTAGTGGAGAAGATTCAGCACGCGCACAGGGATAACCCGCCATTCCAGGCCGCCTTCGAGAAGTTCTTTGAGCTTTGCCGTACCGCGCTCAATCCCAATATCCGCGTCGAGGCCGTGGATGAGATGCTGGTGCAGCACCTGCTCACCGAGCGCCTGTTCCGCACCGTCTTCAACAACCCGGAATTCGTCAAGCGCAACGCCATCGCGGCGGAAGTGGAGCGCGTTATCGAAGCCCTGGTGAGCAAGAGCTTTGACCGCACCGAGTATCTGAAGAGCCTGGACCGATTCTACCGCGCCATCGAGGGCGCCGCGCGCTTGCTGCCCGACTTCAGCGAAAAGCAGCACTTCCTGAACACCGTTTACGAGCGCTTCTTCCAGGGCTACTCGGTGAAGCTGGCTGACACGATGGGCATTGTTTATACGCCGCAGGAAATCGTGAACTTTATGTGCGCGAGCGTGGCCGAGGTGCTTGAAAAGGAATTTGGCAAGAGCCTTTCGAGCCCCGACGTCTTCATCATCGACCCGTGCACGGGCACCGGCAACTTTATCGTGAACCTGCTGCGTCGCATGCCCCGCCGCGATTTGCCTCGCGTTTACCGCGAGCAGCTTTTCGCCAACGAAGTGATGCTGCTGCCCTATTACATTGCTTCGCTCAATATCGAACATGCCTATTACGAATTTACCGGCAGCTATGAGCCGTTCGAAGGGCTGTGCTTCGTGGACACGCTCGACTTAGCAGAGCGTCAGCAACTTCACATGTACATGACAGAGAAGAACGCGGAGCGCGTGGACCGCCAGCGCCGCGCGCCGATCACGGTAGTCATCGGTAACCCGCCATACAACATGAACCAGCAAAACGAAAACGACAACAACAAGAACCGCAAGTACGAGGTGATTGACCGGCGGGTGGCTGAGACGTACGCCAGGAACTCGACAGCTAGTAATAAAGGGGCACTATCTGATCCCTATGTCAAATTCTTCCGTTGGGCCACGGACCGCCTGCAAGGACGGGAGGGAATAGTTTGCTTTGTTTCCAACGATAGCTTCGTGGACCAGCATGCTTTTGACGGGATGCGCAAGCATTTGCTTGAAGATTTCAGCGAGATCTATCACGTGGATCTGCACGGCAACGTGCGGCGCAACCCCAAGCTAAGTGGAACCACACATAACGTTTTCGGAATCCAGGTCGGTGTTGGCATCACGATCGCCGTGCGAAGAGGCGGGCGAGACAATACGAAACTGCTGTACCGCCGCGTTCCTGAGAACTGGCGAAAGGTAGAGAAGCTCACGTGGCTGAGAAATAGCACGTCAGTTAGCAGTGTTGACTGGATGGCCATATTTCCGGACGGTCGTCACAACTGGATTGCCCTTGAGCACGCCGATGAATATGCTGAATTCATGCCCCTCGCAACAAGGGCATCGAAGGCGGGTGAGGCGGCTTCTGAGGACAAGATCTTCAGGTTCTTCTCGGTAGGCGTCAAAACGAATCGCGATGATGTGGTTTACGACTTTCAGGAAGATGTCCTCGTTAAGCGAGTTCAACAGTTTGTGGAGGACTACAATAGCGAGGTTGACCGGCACAAGCGCTCTGCTGGAAAGCAACCGGTCGATGACTTTGTCCGGTACGAGAGGATAAAGTGGAGCCGCGACCTAAAGGCGGACCTTCAAAGAGGCCACTCCGCGGTTTTTGACGAAACGAAACTCCGCACATCCCTTTACCGTGCCTACTGCAAGCGGAAGCTGTTCTTCGACAGAGTCTTGAACGAAGAGGTCTACGGCATCCCCCAAATTCTCCCGAATCGAGCGAGCGAAAATGAGAATCGATTGATCTGCTGCACAATCGATTCACAGATGCCCTTTTCAGCTTTAATGGCAGACATCATATCCAGCCATGCCCCTGGCGGACGGCCAGGCCAATGCTTCCCTTTTTACACTTACAACGAAGACGGTACAAACCGTCGGGAGAACATCACCGACTGGGCGCTGGAACATTTTTGCGAGCGTTACAAGGACAAGCAAATCACCAAGTGGGGCATCTTCAATTACGTCTACGGGATTCTGCACCATCCCGATTACCGCTCGAGATACGCCGAAAACCTGAAGCGCGAACTGCCGCGCATTCCGCTTGCAAACGACTTCTGGGGATTCTCGAAAGCCGGAGAGGAGCTGGCCCGGCTGCACATTGATTATGAGAAGGTCGAACCGTGGCCGTTAAAATTCATTGAGACATCTTCGGGCTTTTTGGGAACGGACGTAGCGGCGAGTTTACCTCGCCATGGCGGCGTAAAGCCGCCTCTACAAAAGGCCGAGCGCCGCTCGGCCCTACAGAGTGCCGACCTGAAGGTCGGCGCTACAATCCCGCTCTCCTACCGCGTCGAAGATAAAATGCGGCTCTCAAAGGACCACCGTTCGCTCAAAGTGAACGATTCCTTAACACTGGGCGGCATACCGCCCGAAACGTTCGAATACCGCCTGGGCAATCGCAGCGCGCTTGAATGGGTGATTGACCAGTACCAGGTCACGGAAGACAAGCACAGCGGTATCCGCTCCGACCCGAACCGCCCCGACGACCCCGAATACATTGTGCGCCTCGTGGGCCAAGTTATTCGCGTGAGCCTCGAAACCGTCAAGCTTGTAGATTCCTTGCCCGCCCTCTAGCGGCGGATGAGTACAGCGATGGCGCAGAACTGCGTCGGCGAGATGTGCGGCTATTCCTGAAGAAGAACCGCGGACCTGCCGAACAGGTCCGCGCTACACTTGCTACACAATGGTCGAGAAGGACCTTCCATGAACCATGCTCTCGTCGGGAGTCGGAATCCAGCTGTTACCGAACCCTTGGCTGTGTCTAACAGACAATCTTCCCCGCCGGCTGCGAAGGATTTCGCGCGGACGATCCCGTATTGGTTCTTGGCCATCGTCGGACTCATTTACGCGGCAGGATTCCTGATCGTGGTGATCCATCTGGGGACGTTCGGCATCAGAGATCTGGGCGGCGAGCTGTGGAAGGCCCGAGACATCCATATCGGAGTTCTGGGGTTCGTGTTCCCTATAACGATAATGGGTACTGTGGTCATGGCGGTTCTCGATCCCATAATCCATTTTGCCGGGTCGTTTAAAGGTGTTCGCGATTTCGTGGTGAGGGTGATCCCGTTCGAGCAATCAAAGAATTGCGCCGCGCACGTCCCGAGCTCACGCCAGAGCCGGAACCTGGCGCCGAACAGGGCGGCCGTTAGCGACGGCTCTGCGAAGTTCAACTATGACCTTGGGAAGCTGCCCTGCATGGGAGCTGGAGATCGGCCTGCCAAGGTGCGTATGTTAGAGCTGCGTAAGTTAGCCAACGGCCTGATTAGCATGCTGTTGGAGCTGGCGTTCTATTGCTTTGCAATGCTCCACAGACAGAATGCGGTTGAAGAACCCTACAAAGATTTGTGTTCGATGCTGATTGTCACTCTGTCAATGCAATTGTGGTGCATTCCCCTGGAAAAAGTAGCGCAGTCGCTGCCTAACCCGAGATGGCCGTGCAAATTGGCCGCACAGTTCTCAGTTCTCCGTTTCGGTGTCGCAGGGTTTATCGCACGTCTCTGCTGGCACTCAGGTGCAGGATATTGGAAGTCGATCAAAGAAATGTTGCTTATGGACGGATACCGGACGCTGCTGCCTGCAATTTCGTTTTTTTTCCTCTGCGTGATGCTGTATTTGGCGAATAGGGCCTACCAGCAGACACAGGACATACGCCTATGGATCCGCATGTCTCCGCTACTGGGGCTACTGTACTACCTTGGTCTGGTGGGATTCGCGCACTCTTTCTTTTCTTATATTCCGGCGGCACGAGGTGGCGGCGATTACACACTTGCCCCGAGAGTATCCATTGAGCTTGAGAAGAAGAAAGAGAACTCCACGAGCGATCTAAACAAGTTTCTTATAATAGACGGCCAGCGGAAGGTGCTCATTGAGGAGACTTCCACAACCCTCTTTGTGGCTGATGAATGCGGCGAGGAGGCAGAGGGAGGGCCATGGGCATGGAGGAAGAATCATCCCCACAGGAGGCCACGAGTCTGGGCTCTTAGCCGCGACAGCATCGTCGCAATTAAGTATGCCGTGCCGGACCCAGATACGCCCGATCCGTGCCCTGCCGAGCTGTCGAAGGCAGGAAAGTAGAAACGCGGGTGGCGCGTACGTCGTGACGCCTGTTGGCGCGATGCATGCGCCCATTGTCGGGTCCTCGACGTGCCACAGGGACCACTATAAAGGCCCACGAGAAACGGTTCCAGGTACCCTTATTCCTGGAATTATGCAACGAGGGTCAAGTCCCGGCAATCAGGTGGCGTGAAAGCATCAGTCGTCGGCAGTCAACCCTACAGGGAAAGGTTGCAGAACAGGAGAAGGCACAATGAAAAACCAGGG
>Ga0187879_10001610_pt1 | contig 15454 bp, 16 predicted proteins | sample June2016WEW_19_1_FD_132423 | JGI IMG/M metagenome (GOLD analysis project Ga0187879, IMG submission 132423) | Peatland microbial communities from SPRUCE experiment site at the Marcell Experimental Forest, Minnesota, USA - June2016WEW_19_10 | ecosystem: Environmental > Terrestrial > Soil >... | reverse complement strand
CCGCGCGCAGGCCGTCTCCGGAGTGTCGTGCAGGGCGGTGGCCGAGCGGCTGGCGCTGCCCGCGCGGCTGCGGGCGGCGGCGCCAGCGGGGGTGCGCGAGAGCGCGGCCGCGCTGGTGGAGACAGAGCGCGTGCTCGCGTCCGTGATCGAGGCTGTGATCGGCGCCTGCTACCTGCACGCCGGCTACGAGCGCACGGCCGAGGCGGTCGTGGAGGCCTTCGGCCCGGAGATCGAGCATGCGCTGGAGCATCCGGTGGACTTCAAGTCGGCGCTGCAGGAGCTGCTCGCGCGGCGCGGCGCGGAGGTCAGCTACGAGGTCACGGGCGAGGATGGGCCTCCGCACGAGCGCACCTATGCGGTGGTCGCGCGCGTCGACGGGCGCGAGCTGGGCAGCGGCAGCGGCCGCAGCAAGAAGCACGCCGAGCAGGAGGCCGCACGCGTGGCCGTAGAGCGTCTGGCGAGCGAGCCATGAGCACGCATGGCGGCGCTGGATCGGCGTCCTCGGTCGCTCGCGTGCAAAGCACGCCACGCTCCCTGCGTCCTGGGTGGGCGGGCCTTCATTCACCTGCGTGCTCATGGGGTCAAACATGCGCCTGAAGTCGCTCACGCTGAACGGCTTCAAGTCGTTCCCCGATCGCACCCGCCTGGACTTCGGCCCGGGCGTGAGCGTCGTGGTCGGCCCGAACGGCTCGGGCAAGTCGAACGTCACCGACGCGGTGCTGTGGGCGATGGGCGAGCAGTCGCCGCTGGCGGTTCGCGGGCAGTCGATGCAGGACGTGATCTTCGGCGGCGGCAGGGGCGTGCAGCCCCGCAGCGCGGCGGAGGTGGAGATCGTGCTCGACAACTCCGACGGCACCGTGGATCTGCCGCTGAGCGAGATCTCGATCGTGCGGCGCCTGGACCGCAACGGCGAGGGTGGATACCGTCTCAACGGCGCCCGCTGCCGCCTGACGGACGTGATCGAGGTGCTCTCCGACACGGGCCTGGGCAAGGAGACGCACTCGGTCATCTCGCAGGGGCGGGTGGACGCGATCGTGACCTCCAAGCCGCGCGACCGGCGGCTGCTGATCGAGGAGGCGGCGGGACTCGGCAAGCACCGCAAGCGCCGCCGGCGCGCGCAGCTGAAGCTCGAACGCACGCAGGAGAACCTCGACCGCGCGCTGGACGTCGAGCGCGAGGCGCGCAGCCGCCTGCGACCGCTCAAGCGCCAGGCCGAAGCGGCGGAGCTGCACGAGCGCCTGGAGCGCCAGATCCTGCAGGCGCGCTGGGAGCTCGCGCGCGAGGACTGCCGCGCCCGCCGTGTGGAGCTCGAGCGCGCCGAGGCGCGGGTCGGGCGCGAGCGCGCGGAGCTCGCGGAGATCGAGCGCCGGCTGCAGCAGACGATCGCTCGCCGGGGCGTCGCCGAGCGCGCGCTGGCCGAGCGCGCCGAGCGCCACGACGCGCTCTCCCGGCTTCTCTACGACGCCCGCTCGGCGCACGAGCGCCTCGCGCTGCGCGGCGAGCAGGTCGGCTCCAGCGCACAGGCGCTCGCCCGCAGGATCGAGCGCGTCGAGCTGGAGCTGCGGGGGCTCTCACGGGCGGGCGAGCACCCCGCAGCGCAAGGCGAGGACGGCGAGGCATCCGAGGCGGCGCGCAGCGAGGGCCGCATCGCGGCGCTGGAGGCGGAGCTCGAGGAGATCCAGGCGAGCCGCGAGCAGGAGATCGAGCGCGAGATCGCCGACCTGCAGAGCGAGCACGAGCGCCAGCTCGCGCTCGTCGAGCGGACGGCGGCGGAGGTTGCGGACGCACGGGCCGCGCGCGAGGGCGCGGACGCGCAGGCGGAGCGCGCGCGCGAGCGCCTGACGGCGGCGGAGCAGCTCGTGCAGGACACGCGCCGCGAGTCCGCGCGCGTCGGCGCCGAGCTCGCCGCAGCGAACCAGTTCCTGCGCGGCCACGCGGGCGTCGGCGGGGGCCATGCGGACTCCCCGAAGGCGCTCAGCGAGGAGCTGCGCGTACAGGACGGCTACGAGCTCGCGCTGGCGGCAGCCCTGGGCGGCCGCCTGGACGCGGCCCTGGTGAAGGACGTCTCGGGCGCCGAGTCGCTGCTGGATCGGGCCGGCCCCGACGGCGGCACGGCGCTGCTGGCGAACCTCGAGGCGGCGGGGTCGCCCCCGGGCGCGAATGCTTCGGCACGCGCTCACAGCGAGCCGGTGGCCGGCGCCCGCAGGCTGCTGGACCTGCTCAGCGGGCCTCCGGCGGTGCTCGAGCTGGCGGGGCGGCTGCTCGCGGACGCGTGGGTGGTCGAGCGCCTGGAGGAGCTGCCGACGGACTTCACCGGCATCGCCGCAACGCGTCAGGGGCGTGTGTGGTTCGCCTCGTGGGGGGAGGTCCGCCAGCTGGGCGAGGGCGGCAGCGAGCGCGTGCTGGCCCGCCGCAACGAACGCGACCGGCTCGTCGCTTCAGCCGAGCGGGCGGCGCAGGCCGAGCATGCCGCGCGCGGCGCCTGCGAGCAGGCGCTGGCGGAGCTGCGCGCCGCGGACGAGACGCGCGTAGGCGCGGACGGCGCGCTGCGCGAGGCCGAGCGAGCGCAGGCGGAAGCCGGCGAGGCGCGGCGGCGAACGGAGTGGTTGATCGAGCAGCGCCGCGCGGCGCCCGCGCAGGGCGCGCTGGCGGTCAGGCAGGCGGAGCTGGAGGGCGAGCTCGCGGCGGAGCGCCGCCAGGGCGAGCGGCGCGAGCGCGAGCGGATCGAGCGGCTGGCGAGGATCGAGCGCCTGCGCTCCCAGCACGCCCTCGACACCGCGGTCGCGCCGCGCGCCGAGCGTCTGGCGGCGGCGCTCGTGAGCACGGCGGCGGCGGTGCACGCGCGCGTGTCGCAGCTCGAGCAGGATCTCGCCGCCGACCGCCAGGCGGGCGAGGAGATGGCGAGCGCGCTGCGCGCGTGCGCCGCCGAGGAGGCGGAGATCCAGGCGGCGCTGCGCCTCGCCGGCGAGGCGGTCACCGACGCCGAGGTCGCCGCGCAGCGTCTGCGCGATCTCGCGGGCGAGGCCGAGCTGGAGCTCGCCAGCGTGGGCGAGCGGCTGGGTCTGACGGACAGGGGAGCCGGCGAGGCGGCGCGGGACGCGGGTGCGGCGGACGGCGAGCCCGCGGCGGGCGATGGCGCCGCCGAGCACGAGCCGCTCGCGGAGGAGGAGGCGCAGGCGCTGCGGGCGCGGGTGCAGCGGCTGACGCGCCGGCGCGAGCAGCTCGGTCCCGTCAACCCGCTCGCGCAGGAGGAGTACGCGGAGGCGCTGGCGCACGTCGAGGAGCTCGAGAGCCAGCGCCGCGACCTGGAGACGGCGCTGCGCGAGCTGCGCTCGGTGATCCGCGAAACCGACCGCCAGATCCAGGAGACCTTCGAGGAGACCTTCAGCGCGGCCGCGCGCAACTTCGAGCAGCTGGTCGGCGACGTGTTCCCCGGCGGCAGCGGGCGCCTGCGGCTGGTACGCGACGAATACCCTGAAGGGCACAGGCAGGCGTTGAGGCCGGTGCTCGGCGGCCAGCCGCTGCCGGATGGCGAGGCCGCGGACGCCGACGCGATCGAGGCCGCCGCGGAGGCGGAGAGCGAGGCCGAGCTGAGAGGCGCCGAGGAGGAGCAGCTTCCCGGCGTGGAGATCGAGATCACGCCCGCGGGCAAGTCGACCAAGCGCCTGACGCTGCTGTCCGGCGGGGAGAAGTCGATGACGGCGCTGGCGTTCCTGTTCGCGGTGTTCCTCGCCCGTCCGTGCCCCTTCTACATCCTCGACGAGGTCGAGGCGGCGCTCGACGATCTCAACCTCGACCGCTTCCTGACACTGCTGCGGCGCTACTCCGACCGCGCCCAGTTCATCGTGATCACCCATCAGAAGCGCACGATGGAGGCGGCCGACTGGCTGTACGGCGTGTCGATGGGCCACGACGGGGTCTCCAAGGTGCTCTCGCGGCGCCTGCCGTCCGAGGAGGTCCAGCCGCCCGAGGTCGCCGAGGTGGCCGAGGTCGCCTGAGGGCGGACACCGCCTGCCGGCAGACGCCGCACGCGGACCGAGCCTGCCCGTAGGCCCATAGCTCGGGGCCGCTGCTATCGTCGCGCGCCCCGTGGCCCGCGACTGGAGCGAACTGTTCATAACCGGCGAGGACGATCGCGCCGGCGGCGCGGAGGGCGTCGAGGAGGCGGACGGCGCCGGCGGGCGGGAACGGCGCCAGCGAGGCGGGCTGTTCCGCCGCCTGCGCGAGAGCATGGCCAAGACCCGCCAGGCGCTCGGCTCGGAGATCCAGGCGACGCTGTTCGGCGTGCTCGACGAGCAGACGTGGGAACGCCTGGAGGAGGCGCTGATCATGGCCGACGTCGGCGCGAGCACGACCGCATCGGTCGTGCAGACGCTCGAGCAGGAGGTGTCCGCGGGGAAGCTCGAGGGCGGCCAGGCGCTCAGCGAGCGCCTGATCGAGCTGCTGGCGGCGACCGCGAGGGTCGGCGACGCGAGGATCGACATCCGGCCCCGGCCGACGGTGATCATGGCGGTGGGCGTCAACGGCACGGGCAAGACGACGACGATCGGCAAGCTCGCGTGGCACCTGCGCGAGGAGCTGGGGCGCAGCGTGCTGCTGGCCGGCGCGGACACGTTCAGGGCGGCGGCCGGCGAGCAGCTCGAGGGCTGGGCCGGGCGGGCGGGCTGCGAGATCGTGACGGGCCCCCCGGGCTCGGACCCCGGCGCGGTGGCCTTCGACGCGATCGCGCAGGCGCGCGCGAGGGGCATCGACGTGGTGATCGTCGACACGGCCGGGCGGCTGCACACGCAGGACGATCTGATGGGCGAGCTCGCGAAGGTGCGGCGCGTGATCGCCAGGCAGCTCGAGGGCGCGCCGCACGAGACGCTGCTCACGCTCGACGCGACGACCGGTCAGAACGGGCTGCGCCAGGCGCGGCTGTTCTCCGAGACGGCGGAGGTGAGCGGCGTGGTGCTCACGAAGCTCGACGGCACCGCGCGCGGGGGCATCGCGCTGGCGATCGCACACGAGCTCGGGCTGCCCGTCAAGCTGATCGGTGTGGGCGAGTCCGTCGAGGATCTGCGCCCGTTCGACCCGGAGGATTTCGCGCGCGCGCTGATCGCACAGGAGTGATCGGCGGCGCGCGCGGCCGGGAGGGGTAATCTGACGGTATGGATTGGATCCTGTGGGTGGTTGCCGCGTGCATCCTCGGCCTCGGCGAGATGCACACCGGCGGGCTGTATCTGCTGCCGTTCGCGGTCGGCGCCGGGCTCGCGGCGGTGGTGAGCGTGCTCGGTGTGGGCCTGCCGCTGGTTGTGCTCGTGTTCGTGCTGGCTTCGGCGCTCGCATTCGGCGGGCTGCGCCCGGTCGCGCGCCGCCACCGCCGGCTGCCGCCGGCGATCCGAACGGGCGCCGCGGCGCTCGTCGGCCATCGCGCGATGGTGCTCGAGCGGATCGCCAACGAGGAGGGCGTCGGCTGCGTGAAGATCGACAACGGCGAGGTTTGGACCGCGCGCAGCTACGACGAAGACGAGGTGATCGACGTCGGCGAGCGCGTCGAGGTGGTCGAGATCAGGGGCGCCACAGCGCTCGTCATGCACTGAAAGGAACCCCATGGCCGTTCTCATCGTCGTCATCGTGATCGTGCTGTTCGCCCTGGTGGTGGCCGCGCGCACGATTCGCGTCATTCCGCAGGCGCGCGCGGGCGTGGTCGAGCGCCTCGGCCGCTACAGCCGCACGCTCGAGCCGGGCCTGACGATCGTCACGCCGTTCATCGATCGCGTGCGCCCGCTGGTCGACCTGCGCGAGCAGGTGGTCAACTTCTCGCCGCAGTCGGTGATCACCGAGGACAACGTGGTGGTGGGGATCGAGACGGTCCTGTACTTCACGATCACCGACCCGCGCTCGGCTACATATGAGATCGCCAACCCGCTGCAGGCGATCGAGCAGCTGACGGTGACGACGCTGCGCAACGTGATCGGCGGCCTGACGCTCGAGGCGACGCTCACCTCGCGCGAGAACGTCAACGCCGAGCTGCGCACGGTGCTCGACGAGGCCACGGGGAAGTGGGGGATAAGGATCAACCGCGTCGAGATCAAGTCGGTCGACCCGCCGCCGGACATCAAGACGGCGATGGAGAAGCAGATGCGCGCCGAGCGCGATCGTCGCGCCGCGATCCTGACCGCGGAAGGCGAGAAGCAGTCGCAGATCCTCACCGCCGAGGGCGCCAAGCAGGCGGCGGTGCTGACCGCCGAGGGCGAGCGCCAGGCGGCGATCCTGCGCGCGGAGGGCGAAGCCAAGGCGATCGACACCGTCTTCAAAGCGATCCACGAGGGCAAACCGGATCGGGCGCTGCTGAGCTACGAATACCTGCAGATGCTCCCGCAGCTCGCCGAAGGCGACTCGAACAAGGTCTTCGTGGTTCCCTCCGAGTTCGCCGAGGCGTTCGGCGGCATCGGCGAGGCGCTGAAAGGTCGTTTGGATGGGAGCCCACCCGTCCCGCCGCCAGCCCCCCCTGCGCGCGTGCGCCCGCCGGCGCCGCCGGCCGGCCACGACGACTGACAGACGGACCGTCGCCGCGCCGTGAGCGCGGCGCGGCGCCTGCGAGAATCAAGCGGTCATGTTCGACTCGCTCGCCGAGAAGCTCCAGGGAACGCTGGCCGACGTGCGCCAGCGCGGGACGCTGACCGAGCAGGACGTCGACGCGACGATGCGCGAGATCCGCTTGGCGCTGCTGGAGGCGGACGTGAACTTCAAGGTGGTGAGGCAGTTCACCGCGCACCTGAAGGAGCGCTGTCTCGGGGCGGATGTGATCGGCGGGCTGAACCCCGGACACCAGGTCGTGAAGATCGTCGCGGAGGAGCTGACGACGCTGATGGGCGGTGCCAGCGCCGGCCTGAGCTTCTCGCCGAGGCCGCCGACGGTGATCCTGATGGCGGGACTGCAGGGCTCGGGCAAGACGACCGCGACGGCGAAGCTCGCGCGGTATCTGCGCGAGGAGCACTCCTCGACGGTGGCGGTGGCGGCGTGCGACGTCTACCGCCCCGCGGCGGTCGAGCAGCTCGTGAAGGTGGGCGCCCAGGCGGGCGCCGTGGTCTACGAGCAGGGCACCGACCGCGACCCCGTGGAGATCGCCGCGTGGGCGCTGGAGCGCGCCCGTCAGGAGGGCAAGGACGTGCTGATCGTGGACACCAGCGGGCGTCTGCACGTGGACGAGCAGCTGATGGCCGAGCTGGTGCGGATTCGCGACGCGGTCAAACCACACAGCGTCCTGCTGGTCGTCGACGCGATGACCGGCCAGGATGCGGTGAACGTCGCGGAGAGCTTCGCCGAGGCGGTGCAGTTCGACGGTGTGGTCATGAGCAAGCTCGACGGCGACGCGCGCGGCGGCGCGGCGCTGTCGGTCAAGGCGGTGACCGGCAAGCCGATCCTGTTCGCCTCCACCGGCGAGAAGCTCGAGCAGTTCGAGCGCTTCCACCCCGACCGCATGGCGCAGCGGATCCTCGGCATGGGCGACGTGCTGAGCCTGATCGAGAAGGCCGAGCGGCAGTTCGACGAGACCGACGCGCTCGCGCTCGAGCGCAAGCTGCGCCGCAACGAGTTCGGGCTGGACGACTTCCTCGATCAGCTCAGGATGGTGCGCAAAATGGGGCCGCTGACGAGCATCCTGGGGATGATCCCCGGACTCGCCGGCCATCAGCTCCAGAACATGAAGGTCGACGAACGCGAGTTCGACCGGATCCAGGCGATCATCCTGTCGATGACCCCCGAGGAGCGGCGCCGGCCCGAGCTGATCAAGGGCTCGCGCAGGCTGCGCATCGCGCGGGGCTCGGGCACCAACGTCCAGCAGGTCAACCGGCTGGTCAAGCAGTTCGGTCAGATGCGCAAGGTGATGCGCCAGGTCGGGCGCGGCAAGATGCCCGACATCGGCGCGCTGATGCGCGGCGCGCGCTGAACCGTCTAAGCTCTCTGACTCGAGGTGTATGACGGAGCTGCATCAGGACCGTCATCTCAGAGGCACGTCGAGATCTCGTTACGCACCAGAGAGGAAACCGTGGCAGTCAAGCTGAGGCTCACGCGAGTGGGCGGCAAGAAGGACCCGAGATGGCGCGTGGTCGTCGCCGACCAGCGCTCGCCGCGCGACGGTCGCGTGATCGAGACGATCGGCCACTACAACGCGCAGACGGACCCGTCGACGATCGTGATCGACGAGGAGCGCGCGCGCAGCTGGCTGGCGCGGGGCGCCCAGCCATCGGACACGGTCCGCAAGCTGCTGCGCATCCAGGGCATAGAGACGCGGACCGGCTAGGACCACGCTGGGCTGCGCGATGCTGTGTCCTCGATCGCTCGCGTGCATAGCACGCCACGCTCACTGCGTCCGTGCCTCGCTTGCCCAGCGTGGCCCTAGCCGGGTAGCGGGGTAGCGGAGATGGCCAGCGAGAACCCCAGGCGGCTGCTGGAGTACCTCGCCGAAGGCCTGGTCGAGGATCCCGAGGCCGTGGCGGTCGAGCAGTTCGAGGAGGACGACGGCACGGTCGTGCTCGAGCTGTGCGTCGCGGCGGACGACTACGGCAGGGTGATCGGCCGGGGCGGGCGGACCGCCCACGCCCTGCGCACGGTCGTCAAAGCCGCGGCGGCCGGCGAGGGCAGCCACGTGCTCGTCGACATCGTCGATTGACGCAGCGACCCGGCGATCTGGGGACCCACGCGCAGACGCCGCCGACCGGCGCGCCGGGCGGCCTGCCGGCGGGCCGCGTGGGCCGGCCGCACGGTTTGGACGGGAGCTTCTACGTCACGCGCCCGCGCCCGCGGCTGCTGGGCATCGGGGTCGCGGTCACCGTGGCGGGCCGCAGCGCGGAGATCGTGCGGCGCGCCGGCACCGAGCAGCGCCCGATCGTGCGCCTGGAGGGCGTCGAGGACCGGCCCGCGGCGGAGGCGCTGCGGGGGATGGAGCTGGTCGTCGACGGCGCCGACGCGCCCGCGCTCGGCGAGGGCGAGTGGTGGGCGCACGAGCTGGAGGGCTGTGCGGTGGTGGACGGCGAGGCGCTGCTCGGGACCGTCACCCGGCTGATCGAGCTGCCCTCGTGCGAGGCGCTCGAGGTGCGCCCGGACGATGGCGGCGCGGCGGTGCTGGTGCCGATGGTCAAGGACGCGGTTCGCCGGGTGGACCCCGCACAGGGCCGCATAGAGGTCGACCTCGACTTCCTGGACCTCGCCGGGCGAGCGCGCGAGGCGCCCGCGCGGCAGGGCGATCGCGTCCAGCGGCGAGGCGGGCATGGGGGAGGCGCGGGCGCGTGAACATCGACGTGTTCACGCTGTTCCCCGAGTGGTTCCAGTGGTTCGCCTCCCAGCGCCACGTGGCCAACGTGCTGGCGGCGGGCTCGCGCCTGGAGTGCGTGAACCCGCGCGATCACACGCCGCTGAGCGGCGGCCAGGTCGACGACACGCCGTTCGGCGGCGGCGCCGGGATGGTGCTGCGCGTGGACGTGCTCGACAGCGCGCTGCGCGCCCGCTACGGCGTCGACCCCGTGCAGCTGCGCAGCCGGCGCCGCGTGATCGCGCTGGCGCCCGGCGGGCGGCTGCTCGACGAGCGGCTCGTGGACGAGCTCGCCGGCGAGCCGGAGCTGACGCTGCTGTGCGGCCGCTACGAGGGCTTCGACGAGCGCATCATCGAGCACTTCGCCGGCGACGTCGTCTCGATCGGCCGCTACGTCCTCAGCGGCGGCGAGCTGGCCGCGATGGTCTTGTGCGACGCCGTGCTGCGCAAGCTCCCAGGTGCCCTCGGGCATGAGCGCTCGGCGGCCGAGGAGTCCTTCAGCGCCGCGCTGGAGGGGAATCCCGAGTACCCGCACTACACCCGCCCGGCCGAGTATCGCGGCTGGCGCGTGCCCGACGTGCTGCTGTCCGGCCACCACGAGCAGATCGAGCGCTGGCGGCGCGAGCGCAGCCGCGAACGGGGTGCGGGCTCCTCCGCGGGAGGCGAGCGCTGAGCAGCCCGCCCGCGCCGGTGCGGCGAAGTGAGCCGACGGTCCGCTACCATTGCACCTCGCGCCGGCCGAGACGTTCGTCTCGGGGCGTCTCCCCGTCTGTCACAAGGCGCCCCCTCCCTTCACCTTTATGAGCAGCGTCATCGCATCCATCGAGCGCGCGCAGTTGCGCCGCGTCCCCAACTTCGCGCCGGGCGACCGCGTCAAGGTCCACTTCCAGGTGATCGAGGGCGCTCGCAGTCGCGTGCAGGTGTTCGAGGGCGTCGTGATCAAGCGCCAGGGTCACGGCGCGCGCGAGACGTTCACGGTGCGCAAGCAGTCGTTCGGGGTCGGCGTCGAGCGCATGTTTCCACTGCACTCGCCCAAGATCGAGCGGATCGAGTTGGCCGCGCGCGGCGACGTCCGGCGCGCGAAGCTGTACTACCTGCGCGACCGGGTCGGCAAGCGCGCGCGTGTGCGCGAGCGACGCTACACGGGCCCGGAGCAGGCGGTCGAGCCCGGTCTGCTGGTCGAGCCGGCGAGCGTCGAGCCCGCCGAGGCGACGGACGCGGAGGGCGTGACCGCGGAGCAGGCGGTCGCCGAGAGCGTCGCCGAGGGGGCGGAGATCGGACGGCAGGACGGCGACGGAGCCGTCGAGGGGGGTAGTCGGGAACAGGCGGATGCAAGCGGGACGGGCGCGGAGGCCGAGCCCGTCGCGGACGCCGGTCCGCAGGCCGAGGCGGCCGCCGAGGATTCCGCCACGACGGCTGGCGCTACCGATACCTCCTCTGACGCCGCAGACGCCGACGGAGGCGTTGCCGCCGGCGATTCAACGGCGTGAGCACCGGCGCGAAGACCGCCAGGAAGCGCCCGAAATCGACGGTCAGCTCGATCGTCGAGCTGGTCGTGATCATCGCCGTCGCGCTGGGGCTCGCGCTCGGCATCCAGGCGTTCATCGTCAAGCCCTACCGGATTCCCAGCGGCTCGATGGAGCCGACCCTGGAGATCGGCCAGCGTGTGCTGGTCAACCGCATCGGCATGGACTTCACCGAACCGCACGTCGGCGAGATCGCCGTCTTCCATCCTCCCGAAGGCGCCGAGCAGGAGGAGTGCGGTCCCGCGCCGCATGTGATCAGGCTCGGCGGGGCGGCGTGCGCGGAACCGGTGCCGAAGCAGGACTCGAGCGTGAACTTCATCAAGCGGGTCATCGCCGGCCCGGGCGACGAAATCTACATCAGGGAAGGACACGTCTATCGCAAGGCAGCGGGCAAGAGCGCGTTCGTCCGCGAGCAGGACTCCTACATCCGGGAATGCGGCGCGAGCCCGGAGTGCAACTTCCCGACCCCGATCAAGATTCCGGCCGGTCACTGGTTCATGATGGGGGACAACCGTGGCGAATCCGACGACAGCAGGTTCTGGGGACCTGTCCCCACGGGATGGATCATCGGACAGGCCATTGCCACCTACTGGCCGCCCGACCGCATCGGCATCTTCTAGCGAGACGGGCGTCCGCGCGGACGGGGCGACCGGCTCGTCCCCGCCGAGCGCCGGCTCCTGCGCACGCGCCAGACGCCGCGCGCGGCGCGCCGGCAGCGGCAGGCGCCTGTTCGCGTTCGACCGTCGTCTGGGCTTCCGTCTGGTCGCCGGCGCCGACGAGGCCGGACGCGGCTGTCTCGCCGGGCCGCTGGTGGCGGCCGGCGTGCTGTTCGACTACGAGGCGCTCACCACGCGCGAGCTGCGCTCGCTGGGCGCGCTCAACGACTCCAAGCAGCACAGCGCCGAGGCGCGCGAGGAGCTCTACCCGCTGGTCATGCGCAGCGCCGCCAGGGTCGTCGTCGTATCCCGCTGCGTGCGCGGGATCGACGCACGCGGGCTGCACAAGACCAACCTGGCAGCCCTGCGCGACGCCGTACGCGGGGTCACCGCGGGCGTCGGCGAAGAGGTGCTGTGCCTCCTCGACGGCTTCTCCGTCGCCGAGTTCGAGCATCCCCAGCGGGCGATCATCGACGGCGACGCCACCAGCGCGGCGATCGCCGCCGCGTCGATCGTCGCCAAGGTCACCCGCGACCGCTACATGCGCCTGGCGGACGTCCGGCACCCCGGGTGGCGCTTTGCGGAGCACGTCGGCTACTCCACGCCCTCGCACCGCGACGCGATCCTTCGCCAGGGCGTCTCGCCGCTGCACAGGATGTCCTTTCAGTCGCTCGCCTATCAGCAGCTCGCGCTGTAGGCGTTGCCAGCATGATGCGGCGGGGTGGGAGTGGAAGGACCGGACCGTGAGCGGCAACTACGTGCGATTGGCTCGAGCAGCGCGTGCCCTGGGCCGTGCCTGCTGCCGGCCCTTCGGCTACCTGGCGTTCGTCCTCGCGCTGGGGGCGCTTTCCACGACAGCGAGGCTCCTCGGCGACGAGCACGAGCTGGGTTTCTTCGCGGGGCGCCTCAATCGCATGATCTGGCGCTATCCGGAGGTGACCCGCCGCAGCGTGCAGACGGCGTGGCTCGTGTGGATCGTGCTGTTCGGCATCGCGATCAGCCCTGCCGACCCGATCGCTAGCCGGTGGGACGAGGTTTTGCTTGGGGCGCTTGCGCTGTTCGTCGTCGGGCGGCGGATTGGCGCTGGGCGCCCAGTCGAGCGTTGAGGTTCTCGAGCGCCTGCTCCAGGCCAACCTCGGCGGGGTCGAGCGCGCGCATGGCCGCAGCCAGTCGGTATTCGGCGAAGTGGGCGGGCTCGACCCCGCAGGCCTGCGCGATCAGCTCCATCGCGCGCATCGACGGCTTGTCATGCCCGTTGGCGAGCATGTTGATGTGGGCGTGGGTCATCCCCCGGCCGTCGAGCTCACGGGTGGCCTCGGCGAGGCTCCTGTAGCTCAGGCCGCGCTCGTTCATCAGCGCGCGCAGCGCCTCTCCGAATGGCTTGTCACTCAAGCGCTTCATTGCTCGCGCTCCCGGTGGATACGCCGGCGGCAGGTTGAGGAGTCGCTGCTGGGACCGGCGCTTGTTGTCTATCCCTGCTGGTAGGTTACTTACCTAACAGACGATGTCAAGCGCGGTCGGGCACGGTGCAGCCGGCCGACACACGACCTTCAACATACCCGCTTGGGAGGCGCTCGATGGAGCTGACGGAGCTGCGGATCGCGGTCGTCGACTCGCATGACCCCGAGGACGTGAGGCTGGGATCGGGCTGGTCGAGCTCGTTGACCTCGGCGTTCTCGGAAGTGGCCGGAGAGGTGGTGCCCGTGCACGCCCAGCTGCCAGGCCCCGCTCACCGTCTGCTGTATCTCGCGAGCATGGCCGTTCGCCTGCGCGCCGCCGACCTGCGCGACATCAGAAGCGGGGCGCACAGGGTGTCCAACTCGGCGCTGTTGGGACGCTCGCTGACCGCGTCGCGCCGGGTCGCCGCGTGGAGCCGCCTGCGGCGCGCCGGTGCTTTGAACGGCGTCGTGCAGCGCGGCTGCGACATGCTGCTGCCCCGGCGTGCGCCGGTCGTGACGTTCGAGGACTCCACGCTGCTGCAGGCGGTGCGGTCCTACCCGTGGCCGCACCTGCAGGGGCTGCGCCAGGCCGAGCTCGAAAGGTACGCGGCGCGGCAGCGCCGCATCTATCACCAGGTCGTTGGCGCCTGCGTGTCCTCCCACTGGGCCGCGGAGAGCGTGGTCGGCGACTATGGCGTGGACGCGTCCCGGGTTCACGTCGTCGGGCTGGGCAGGAACCACGAGCTCAGCGCGGCGCCGCGCGACTGGTCGACACCGCGATTCCTGTTCGTCGGGGTGGCGTGGGAGCGCAAGAACGGTCCGGCGGTCATGCGCGCGTTCGCGCGTGTGCGCGAGCGCTGGCCGCAGGCGCGGCTGGATGTCGTAGGCGGTCATCCGCGGTTGGATCAGCCCGGGGTGACCGGCCATGGCTCACTCTCGCTCGGCGACCCCGCCAGTCGTGACCGGCTCGCTGCGCTGTTCGCCAGCGCGACCGTATTCGTGATGCCCTCATTGCACGAGCCGACCGGCACCGTCTATGCCGAGGCGGGCGGCGCCGGCATCGCCTCGATCGGCACGACCAACGGGGGCGCGGCGACCGTCATCGGAGACGGGGGGCGTCTCGTCGACCCGCTCAGCCTCGACCAGATCGCAGACGCGATGCTGGAGCTGGCCGAGCCTGCGGTCGCCGCGCGGCTCGGCGCGCTGGCGCAAGAGCACGCGCGCCTGTTCACCTGGCGCAAGGTCGCCGAGCGGCTCATCCGGGTGATGGCGATTCCCGGCGTTGACCCGACCGGCCTGGCAGAGACGCTGTAGCGGCGGCTACCAAGCGGTGGTCGAGGCGCAGCAGCTCGCCACGCCCGTCGATGACCTCCACCGCGTCGAAGCGCGTCAAGTTTCGAACAATGATGTCAGCCTGACTATCGGGCGGTAGCGCAGTGCTGGTAGAGTCCCGGGCAATGCCAGCGGCTCCTTTGCAGGGCATCCGCGATTTCTGGGGTCGGTTGTGGTCAGAACAGGAGTCCAATGCAGATCTCGAGGAGCTAGGCGGTGGCTCGTCAGCCAGGCGCCCATGGGGGTATTCCCGCACAGGGTGGCCATTCACGCCCATGCACACGACCTTCCCGCGCTGCCCGCGCTGTGGGGAGCGGGTGAGCCGGTGCAAGTGCACACCGGAGAAAGAGCCCCTTGACATTGGCCTCTAGCGCTGCTCGTGTCCGACGAACGTATCGCACGGGGCAGCGCACAACTCGGGCCTGACCCGCGGAATCACCACGCCGCCTCGATGTGGTCGAGGCGCAGTAGCTCGCCCCGCTCGTCGACGATCACGCCCACCGCGTCGAAGCGGATCGTGCGGGCGGTCGGCCGCTCGTGACGCTCGTCGCTCAGCCACGCGCGCGCGAGCCGTCGCAGGCGCGCGCGCTGGCGCGGGCGCAGCCACGGCAGCGGCTCCTGATCGGGGCGGATCGGACGCCCGCCGAATCCCGCGGCGCGGGTCTTGACCTCCACGAACGCGAGCGTGCGCCCGTCGAACACGATCAGGTCGATCTCGCCGTGGCGGGTGCGTGCGTTGCGCGCGAGCACCGAGAAGCCGAGCCGGATGAGGTGGGCCGCTGCCATCTGCTCGCCGAGTCGTCCGAGCGCTCGGCGCCGGTCGGCGCAGCTGTCGCCCGAATGAAGGCGGGCGGATCGTTGCGGGGACTCCTCGGCGTGCACGACCTGCACGCTATGGCGAGAGGTGTGACGCGAGAGATCGATCTGTGCCGATTCAGCGTGCCGGTCGTGTCAACGTTGTGTCCTCGCCCGTGACTAGCGTCCTACGCCGGCCCTACGCGCGAACCGGCTGGCGGATGCGGGAGCGGGGGTTGGCCCTGCGCCTCGCCGCCTGTCGATCCGGCCGCACGTGGCGATTGGGTGGCGGCTGGGCCGCGGGGAGGGTGCGGGCTCGTCCGAGAGGGGTGTCCGGGGAGGGCGCAGTCGCGCCCTCCCCGGACTGGAGGGGAGACGAGACGTCAGGTGTGTCGGGTACGACGTGAACAT
>Ga0187879_10001608_pt1 | contig 15473 bp, 24 predicted proteins | sample June2016WEW_19_1_FD_132423 | JGI IMG/M metagenome (GOLD analysis project Ga0187879, IMG submission 132423) | Peatland microbial communities from SPRUCE experiment site at the Marcell Experimental Forest, Minnesota, USA - June2016WEW_19_10 | ecosystem: Environmental > Terrestrial > Soil >... | reverse complement strand
GGGCACCCGGCTCGGGTAAGACCACGCTTGCCGATGTGCTCGCACCCGCACTGAATCTGCCGGTACTCCACAACGACGCCCTGTGTCATGGGATCTGGCGAACTCGAGAACGAGCCATGCAACTGGGGCCGTCAAGTGTCGAGCCGTTCTATCGATCGATGGAGCTGTGGTTGGAGTCCGGCATTAGTTTCGTTGCAGAACGGACCTTCTTTCCTGGAGTCAGCGAACCCGATGTTGCGAGACGGCTGAGGCCGTTCGCCACGTTGGTTCATGTGCACTGTCGAAGCACCCAGTCACCTCTGCGCTGGGAACTCAGGATGCGACAGGACCCGCTCTGCGGTGAGAACCGTCTGACCACGCTCACCCCGCTCGTCAATCGTCTCAATGAGGAACTGGGCGAGCCCCTGGACTTCGGGTGCCCCGCATTCATTGTGGACACCGATGACGGATATCGCCCTTCTCTAGAGGTTCTCGTAGCTCAGATCGACTCCATCTACGGCAGGCCACTGATTCACGACCTTGACCTGGTGCCACAGTCCGAGCATTGATCCCGTTCCCGGTGACCGTTCGGGCCATTGTGGCGAACCGAAGGACTGCCCCCATGGTGCCTGCTTGGGGGCAGGCCCGACGAGCTCACCACTCCCCCCGCTCCCCATCGTAAGTTCGGAGCGGCCAACGTCCCCGCGGTCCCGATGTCGCCCTCCTCGAGCATGTTCGCCGCCTGCGCCCACCGCATACCCCGGCAGTGCGTCCCAACGGTATGGGGGCACCGCTTAACTTGGATGCTATTGCAGATCTCCTGAGGTAACTTTCACGCATGCGGCCGTCACCGCTTGACCTTTTGGGATCGTCGGAACTTGCTGAGCATCTGGAGACAGTGAGTGATCGACTCGCTGCGACCTGCACGGTCGGTGCACCAGACCTTACGAGTCCCTGTCTCCGAGTGGTGGCTGGGGGCGGGAAGCGCCTTCGTCCTGCTCTCACCCTGGCGGTGGCCGACATTGGAAAGGTGTTCGATCCCCGCGTTGTCGCGGCGGCTGCAGCTGTCGAGCTGGTTCAGGTCGGCTCGTTGGTTCACGACGACATCTTCGACGATGCGGAGACTCGAAGGGGGACGCCGACCATCAACGCGGTCGAAGGTCAGAACCAGGCGCTTCTGGCCGGGACCTACTTGATGGCACGGGCGGCCGCCGAAGCCGCGACAGTTGGTCAACAGGTGGCATCCGACGTCGCCCGTACGGTGGAATTGCTCTGCGTCGGGCAGACAACTGAAACCCAGCATCTGTTCGACATCGGTCAGAAGATCGACCGCTATCTCTTCACCATCGAGGCAAAGACTGCTGCGCTCTTCGCCTGCTCGTGTCGGGTGGGGGCGCTCAGCGCGGAGCTACCGGATGAGCACGTCAACAGATTCGGCGAGTTCGGAAGGAACTTCGGCATGGCCTTCCAGCTCATCGATGACGTGCTCGATCTGATCGGTGACCCTGATCGGTTGGGCAAACCGGTAGGCGCCGACATGCGAAGCGGTGTTCTCACAATGCCAGCCCTACTGGAACTGGCACAGCCCAATGGAGGCGACCTCCGTGCGCTGCTTCTTCGACGGCAGGCTGCCGACCTGGAACAGGCTTCCAGAATGATTGTCAACTCCGGTCGAATCAACGAGGTCATCGACATTGCCCGCCAGTATGCAACGGAAGCGTCCGCGGTGATTGCCGATATTCCAGGTGCATCCAATTTGTCGAGATTCCCGCCTTCCTACCTTGATTGGGCCCTGGAAGAGTTCGTAGCCGCCTGATCGGGTTGGCGGTATGCCGAGTGAGTCGCCCCGGCGTTGCCAGGGCCACTTCGCGTTCCACTCCCGGAGTATGGGGGCACGCTGACAAGTTGGTTTCTACTCGTGGCTCTCTTGAAACTGCCGCAGATTGACCGCCTGGTGCTGGCGACCGTGACCACGGTGCCAGAGTGACATCCCCAGCACCACACGTTCGAGCCCTTTCCGGTCCATGCTTGGCTCATTCGGCATCCTGACGGCACATCTTGGTGGACATGGGTGTCGGCGTGGGCAACGAAGTAATCGACGAGTGGTACCAGCCACACACCACGCTGCTGCTCGACGCCCTCTGCGAAGCCGGCGTCGCACCCTCCGAGGTCGCCGCAGTGGTGGTTTCGCATCTGCATTTTGACAATTGCGGTCAACAGAGGGCGCTGTCTGTCCCCGTCTACGTGCAGGCCACCGAGTTCGAAGTGGCCCAGATCGGGCTACACGGTGCCGGACTGGGCGGCGATCCCCGACGACCGGTTGCGGCTTGTTCATGGAGACCATGAATTCGCCGAGGGGATCTCAGTCTTGTCCACACCGGGCCATATCCCCAGCCACCAATCGGTACTGGTGGAGGAAGCGGGCGAACGTGTGGTCATCGCAGCGCAGTGTGCCTTTGGTGCAGCAGAGCTACGCACAGGCGAACCCGTCTCTTCAAACCTCCAAGATGACGCATCGGAGGTTGCTGCAAGGGACTCCCTGCAACGTCTTCGGTCACTGGCACCCTGTACGGGCCCATCTCAGCCACGACGCTGAGATCGTGGCAATTACGGGATGACCCTCACCCGGCGATCAGGGACACTCCGGCACCACTCCCACCATTTGGTGCTTGATCGACGGCACTGAATTGGCTACACCGTCTCTCTACCTGCGCTCAACAGTCGTGGCGCGATTTGACGAACTACATTGCGGGCGGTTGCCCACACGATGCGTGAGGAGACGAATGGCCGCATATCTCGTTCTAATGCAAGAGATCCATGACATTGACCGGTATCGCAATGAGTACCTGCCTGGGGTGAGGCCGTTCCTGCAGAAGTATGGCGCTGATCTCCTAGTCGCAGGCTCTGATGCAGAGCCCGCCGAAGGTGAGCCGCCGAACAGCACGGTCGTGATCCGCTTCGCCGACGCCGAGGCAGCTTGGGGCTTTCTGAATGACCCCGACTACCAGCCCGTGAAGGAGATCCGGCTAAGCACTACGTCGCGAGGACAGATGGTGGTCGCGACGGAGTTCACGCCGGCCGGGTAACGGCGCGCTTCGCCAGCCGAGTCCGCGCCCTCATCGGTGTCGCCGTCGGCCACTCTTCTGCGTTGAGCAACCCCTAAGCAGCTAGTGGTCCGTCGCGGGTTTGACTTGGCCGGTCTCGACACAGGTCCGAGAGCGCGTGCGCAGGCTCACTCCACCCGACCGGCCCAGCCATTTCGCAGACGGACCACCAGGTGCCTTCGATCCGGTCCGTACAGGGGCAGGTTGACGAGGCAGCAGCTTGGCCACTACAGCGGTCGCATGTCGGCCCATTTGACGGACCGACAGCCCGACCTCAGCTCCGCGCCATTCGTCTGGAGAGCATCCAAAACGGATGAGGGACGGGAGGTCCAAAACCACCAATGCTCTCCGTTTGGCTGCTCGATCTCAACTCCATGCCGGTACCTGCCGCTGATCTCTTGAACTGACACACCTGCGAGGTCCGCCGTTCGTCTAGCGAGCATGACTCTCATGGGGCCTCTCACGGCGATTTCGGTTTTTCCGTTATTAACGGTCAAACGAACGAGCGGAGGGACGATGATGGTCATCATCAAGGCTCGACCTGGCACCATGGCTCCATCCGCGAAGCGGGTCGGCATTGAACTTCCGGCGTCGGTCACCAGTCAGACGGTGTTCGGAGCCTTCGGACAACGAGACGGGCATTGGCCACCAACCCGGCAGCGAGGGGCAGTCTGATGACCGACGCTGCCCTCCAACATCGCCTCACCGCGCAAGGTCCGAATCGGTCACCACCGCTATTCCCACCTCGCCGGACGTCTGCCTCAATTGCGGCCGAGCAGCGCTGCTCCGCGGCCGATATGTTGTGATTCCATTGTGAATCGGACCGTCGAAATCCACACCTGGGTCCTCGCCGCGCTGCTGGTCGGGACACTGGACATGATCGGGTTGCTCCTGGTCATGCTGCACGTCCACGCTGGTGACGTGGCCTATATAGCCCACACGCACCGGCCGATCATCGTCGTGCCAACCGGCGCACCGCCGGTGGTGTCGACCTGAGAGGGTTATGGCGCTGGTCGGCCACCTCGGTGCGTGAGCGTTCGGTTTCGGGCTCCGAGCGGGGATAGCTATCCGTGAGACGCCTTAGCTGAGTCTGAGCATTGCCCTTGTGGGATGAACACCGTCCCAATGAACTGGGGCACCAGAGCCTAGAGGTTCCTCATATCTCTCGGATCTCCCAAACCTCGGAGTGTCTGGGGCAGAAGTCGCCTCTATCGTCGATCCTCCATCCTTCTTTCATGGCCAAATGCCGTGGCAACGGCTCAGACGTGAAGCGGTCCTCCGGTCCTGGTCTGAGAACCTGAAACGTCACCGAGTAGTCGCAGCCTTCGTGGTCGCAAGCAAGACGATTGCCAAGCACTGCCACCTTCGGAGCCTACGTCCGCCCGATTGCTGAAGAGGTGCAACCGTCGCCCGAGTCCGGCAGCGTCGTACTGGGATAGGCCCTGGCCCTAGAAGAACGCCGCCGCCCTTCGACAGACTCCTCCGAGCGACAGTAGATTTGAAACCATGACTGCTGTGGTTCTGCGAGGTCCGTCAAACACGGCTCCCGAGACAATCGTTGGGCCTTTCCCGTCGATGACCGAGGCTGAAGAGTGGACGCAGGCCCATCCCAGAGACAACGGCTACTGCGTGGCTCAAGAACTGACCGATCCAGCTAAGGCGGTCTGAACGGACTGACGGTTGTTGGGGGGTACGCGTCCCACAACCGGCGATGATGTGGAACGGCCTGTCAACCTCCCGCACGAAGGTCCCTTTGACTGTCTTTTGGACGCGACGCACCAGAGGTGCGGCGCCTGATCGTTCCTGAGCAGTCGGTGGGGCCCCGACGTCAATACGGAGCGCCCGGAGCCCGAAGGGTGAGGACGAACGGTATTGACGTCGGGGTGGAGGCTGCTACTCGTGTCCCCATGACGATGGCGGTGGTGGTCGAGCGAGCCATCGACGACGCGCCGGAGCGCAGTGGATCGGAGAACCGCCACGATGATGTACGCGTATCGAAATCGCAGTAAAGCCATTCGCAGGTGGTTGCCTCTGAATAGGGGCGCCCGTGCCATCGTCACGAGGAGCGATGGTGGGCGTAACGCCGGCGAGGATCAGATCTGCTGCGGCGGTGCTCCGGCGCGTCGTGGAGGGCTCGCTCAGACGCGGCGCCGATCGCGCGCTGAGCGATGGGAAGATCACGGTGTCAGACCTCGGCCACCATCTCTGCCCAGAGGAACCCGGCGAGCTCGCGGGCGATGGCGGCAGCCACGACCGAGCGCACGTTCTTGTGGGCAGCGAGTTGGCGGAACCGCCGGGACAGTCGGATCTGCGCCGCCCACGAACGGGCCACGGTCTCGGGCGGCACACCTACTTGGCGCTCTCTAATGCCGGCTCCCACGTTGGGGCTGTGTTGGTAGGCCCAGGCCGCTTCACAGAGCTGGCCTCGCAGGTGGGCATTGCCGGCCCGGGTGATCGAGCCTCGGCGTTGGGTGAGACCCGTCGAGTTCTCCCCGGGCACGAGGCCGGTGAAGCTCATGAAGGGTCTTGCCTTGGGAAAGCGACGCCAGTCGAACACCTCGGCGGCCAGACACAGGCCACCGATTCTGGTCACGCCCCGATAGGCGGCCAGGCGTGGCACTTGGTCACCGAAGGGATCCTTGGTGCACCAGGGTACGAGATCGGCCTCGACCGCCTCGAGCGCGGTGTCACGCAGCTTCACCGTGGCCAGGTAATGGGAGAAGGTCGTTGCGATGGCCGGATCGTCAAAGGACAAGGTGGCGAGCCAGCGACGGTGCCGTTCGGTCCACTTCGACCCTCCACGCCACACCACGCTGTGGCGGAGCAGGAACCCGCTCAGCCGGTTGCGGGCCCGGGTGAGGTCTTGGACCATGTCACCGCGCGTGCGACACAGGTCGCGCACTCCCTCTTGGGCGGGGGTCGGGATGGCGACCGGGGTGAGCTCACCGGCGCGGTGCAACCCCGCCAGTCGTCGTGCATCTCTGCGGTCGGTCTTCACCCGATCGCCCGAGCCCTTTGGGATGAGGGAGGGCGCCACCACGTCGCAGCGCACCCCCATCGAGGTGAGCAGGCGTTGGAGGTCATAGCCGGTCGGACCCGCCTCGTAGCAGGCCCAGATCTCCTTCGGCTTCCCGAGGCGCTTGACCAGGCGTCGGACCGAATCGGTGTCGTGGAAGATCTTGTCGAACTCGGCGGTGTCACGATCGGGCGCCAAGACCGCCACCGCGATCGAGTCCTTCGACACATCCATCCCCAAGTGAACAAAACCTCGGTGGGCAATACTGGACACGGCTGGCTCCTTCCTCCGTATGTCGGCTCCGTTCACCGACAGGTGAATGATCCACGTAAATGCGGATGCCGGAGGAGCCGGCCGTTCCATACTGAATAGGGGCACCCCCCCCCGATCTGCCAATCAGATCTTCGTTGCATAGGCTCGGACTCTGACAACCAGGTCCACGCTGACCAGACGCAACGGATATCTCCTGGGTGCTCTTTCAGGCTCCGCGATGGTGGCGCTCGCCATCCCTCTTCCTGACGCCGGAGCACTGATTCCGGGTTCTAAGTCCGCGCCAACCGCGGTGTGTTCCCAGATGATCTACAGCGGATCCACATCGAACGAGGTCTTCCATGCCCCCCACGACGTCGTCGTTGGTCCAGTGCGGTTCGGTGATCTTGACCCGAGATTGGTTGCGAAGATCGCCGGATATCCTCTGCTGGGATCGAGTCGCCACTGACCGTCGGACCGACCCAGTTCCCGAAGCTTCTTGTGACAGCGAAAGGAACCAAGGGATCCGTCGCCATTGCCTACGGTCAGGTCCCATCGACCACTACCACCACGGTCCAACTGCGGACCAGGTCGATCGGGTGGTGTGCCAGCTCCTCTGTCATGCGGACTCGCGGCGGCTGCGTTCGTTCAATACGGTGGTGGGTTTGTTTTGGCGCAAAAGCAGTGCGTGACGCTCACCGTGTCCGTCCCTGGAGGGCGCGTTCTGGCCAGAAGAACCGTTCCTTTCGGCTCCTCCGTGGTGTGCGTCTCGCGCCCTTAGGAGGAGACGCCTCGATCCGGCGAAGTGGGGCACCCCTTGAATGGTTCCGGATCCGGACGTACGGTCGAAACCGTGCCACGCTCCAATTCACAGGTTGAGCAGTGTGAACACTGCGGAGCGAAGCGAACCCGGACCGTGTTTGCCGTTGGTGGTCCCACCCCACAAGACGCATTGGAGAGACGCCCAGGTCTTCCTTGTCGCCGCTGTGGAGGAGCTTCGTGGAGAACGATCACAGAAGACGAGGGCCTTCCGAGACCCCCGCTCTAGAGCCTCCTCCCGGCGAACGGGGGCACCCCGATCAGCGGGCGGGGTTGGCGTCTACCTCGACCATGGGTAGAAATGTCAGATGGCAGTACATCTCGACCCGGCAACTCGACGACTGGAGGCAAGACGATGGCCGCAGGCATCGACCAGGTGACGAGCTTTTCCTACACGACCTACATCCAAGCCACGCCCGAGCAGGTCTGGCAGGGCCTCACCGATCCCGCATTCACGAGACGCTACTGGCGGCACCAAAGGGCTGGTGAGAAGACCTTCCGTTCGGAGTGGAAGATGGGCTCCACCTACGACTTGGCGCACGACGAGGTCGGGCTCGTCGTGAGCGACCCCGAACAGGTGATCCTCGAGTCCGATCCCTACGTCAGATTGGCTTACACCTGGCACACCTTCACGCCCGAGTGGGCCGCCGAGGTCGGCATGGACGAAGCAACGGCTGACGCCTGGCGGTCTGAACCCCGCTCCAAGGTGGCCTTCAACATTGAGGACGTCGGACGCGGCGTCGTAAAGCTGATGCTGGTCCACGACGGCTTCGAGCCGGGTAGCCACGTTCTCCAGGGGATCTCTACAGGCTGGCCTGCCGTTCTTGCCAGTCTCAAAACCCTCCTTGAGACCGGGACGTCCCTGCGGACCTCGTAGGTTGCGCTGCCGCTTCTGTGCCGTCACAACTCGGTCTGATCCAAGTGATCGGCTGTCCCACGACCGGCGGACTGGGACATTGTTGAGTCTTGATGCGCGATTGATGGGCTGCGGCAAACTACTCCCCCAGGCCCACTTGTTGAGCCAGGGTAAGGAAGCTGCGTCCTCTCAGAAGAGCCAGAAATCCTCAGAGACGAAGTCTGCCAAGCGCCGTCCGCTCACGACCTTCGGAGTGATCACGACCCATATGTTGTGAATCCCCTTTTTCCAGGGTTGCGGCACGACGTCGTCGATCTGTCGTATCAGCTCGGACAGGCGCTCGAATGCGACTTCTTCAGCGGCACCACGAATCAGAACGCTCCATCCCGAGTGGCTGACCGTTTCTATGTGATCAACTTGAAAGGCGATATCTCGTTCATACAGGCCGCGCACTTTCGAACCTGCCTCAGAGCGGAAAACAATGGTATTTCCAGCGACGGCATAGTTGACCGGGACTGCGGCTGGTCCCAGTTCGTCTTGATAGACGAGCCGACCGACGACCTGTTGTCTGAGCAACGTGAAGCACTCGTCCCATGAGAGTTCCTCGAGGATTCGCCTCGGCATGGTCAAAGCGTACGGGGCTTCAACTATGGGGTTCAGAGTCCAAGGACCCTATTGCCACTCGGACGTCATCAAGGAGGATTTTTTCCCGGAGGGGGGCACTCCAACCCGGCGGACTGGGGCACCTTGACCCCGTGCCGTTCGGCGAAGCGACTGGTCATCGGGTTTCGACGTGGGCTGCCAGGAATCGACGGGTCTCGTCAGCCAGCTCGTCGTCCTCAGGGGCACCGAAGAACCCGCCGTGGGGCATGGCCTCGAATATGTGCAGTTGGGCATCAACCCCGCCCGCACGAAGCTTCCGGTGCATCCGAACGGTGTTGGACAAGAACAGGTCTCGGGTTCCAGCTTGCAGAAAGGTCGGTGGGAAGGGGGCGGTGAGGTCACCGAACAGTGGCGACAGATAGGGGTGTCGCAGATCGTGGTCACCGGCATACAGGGCGATGGAGTCGGCCAGACTCTCGGTCAGCACGCAGTCGATACCAAGGTTTGTGTGGAATGAGTCACCGGATTCGGTCAGGTCGGCTTCCGGCGTCAGCAAGATGAGTGCCACCGGGAGGGGCAGTCCCTCGGCGCGCGCGCAACATCAGAGCAGCGGCCAGGTTGCCACCTGCCGAGCCTCCGCCCACCACGATCTGTTCGGGTTCCCGAACATCGAGCAGACCTCGGTAGACGGCGAGGACGTCATCAAGCGCAGCTGGTTAGGGATGGTCGGGGGGCATCCGATAATCGACTGACCACCTCTGCATCTGCACTTGAGCCGCCATCCTTCGTGCCATCACTTCGCACGCCTTGCCGCTACCCATCACCAGCGAACCGCCGTGGATGTCCAAGTAGATCGGCTGCGTGTCACCCTCGTCCACGCCCTCTGGGGTCACCACGAATATTGGTACCCCAGCGACCGATCTGGATTGAACGGACGAGCGGAGGTGTTCAACCTGTGCACCCATGACGGCGACGAGCAACCCGTCAGTCTCTTTGATCAGGGCCCGCCATCCGGCGATGTCCCTTGGGACGAGTCGTCCAGCACCGCCACCGAACATGTCCATGCCGAGGAACTGCTGGGCTTGCTCGCTCACAGAAGTCGGCACTGGGATGAACCGGACGACCTCACGCCCGGCGGTACTGCGCCCTTCGTCATCCAACGTCATCCGTTGCTCCCCTCGTAAGGCGGTTCTCTCCCGCCACGGTACTGGGGAGGGAGCGAATCACACGGTGACGGGCCGCCACGCCTCACGCTCGTCATGGGTCGTCATGGGTCGTCATGGGTCGTCACAGGTCGTCACAGGTCGTCACAGGTCGTCAAGGGACACTTGCGGATGCGAATTGAGTATCCCTGAGGTACCGGACTGTCCCACCGTCCCGGCGAACGGGGGCAACCTCGATCATCAAAGTCAAGCGCTAGGTTGCAACAACCTGGCCTGAAGCGCAGACGCCTAATCGGAGGTTATTCAACCGGCGATCCGATGGCCGGTGACCGGCTTAGAAGATTGCTAACACCGTGATCAACGCGAGGCACCCAGCCAGGACGCAACTAATCAGCACGATCTTCCGCCACAGGGTGCTCGAGATTTGGTCCAAGATTTCTGTGCCCGAGTCGACCTTTACGAGATCCATGTTTGAAACATCGTCCGTGACCGCCAACGACTTGAACTCATTCTCGGCTCGCCGTACTCAGCTGCGGGGCTGCCACCTGTTCGATTCGAGTCGTGACCGGGTTGCCGACCTACCCCTGAAGTCGGGTGGCGCACCTAGAATCGGACGCCGATCACCAACCGACGGGACCCGGCCCGGCGGTATACGGGGCAGTCCGGTTGGAGAAACAGTGGCTCGTCTGCGTAGATCGAGCGATCCGGCACGTAGGAGGATGGAGCACTCGAGTTCCGGCAGACCGTCATCGAATCAGCGGGGGCGGCTCCGCACGCTACGATTACTCAACCCGGCGTACTGGGTGCGGTTATTGGCAGCGGCCTCTACCTGACGGTGCTGGGACTACTGGCAGTCGGGCTGGGCTTGATCATCCGCCACACGGCCGGAGCGATTGCGGCGTTCGTCGGCGTGCTGCTCATCGTCCCGTTGCTTACCCCAGCCTTTCCCAGCTCCATCCAGAACGCGATCTCCAAGTTCGAGCCGACCACCATCGGCAACGCAATGACGGTCGTCGGCACGCATCTTCCCAAGGGTTCGGCCCCGACCTTCAACCCATGGGTCGGATTAGCGATCTTGAGTGCCTACGCCGCTGTTGCGCTCGGAATCGGTGCGTGGAGATTCGTGCGGCGTGACGCATAGGTGACCAGTGGGTCGTCGGGCTCTGCGCGGTCCGACTCTTGCCGTAGCAACGCGACAGAACCGCCAAGGACGTGCACAGATCGAATGGTGGCAGCGCGACATAGGGCAACTAGCCCAGTTCGCCGGAACGGTGGAACGCCCCATCTGACCTGTTCCGGCACGACGGCGGCTGTTGGGTAGGCATCCCTTCGGAGCGGACCGTATCGTACTGAGCATGGATGACCGGACTTTTGCCTCCGTACCCCAAGTCCAGCGGCACCTCACCTATCGCACCCTCGTATCGGAGTTCACGGACGACCCGGTGGAGCGCTGGCTCTATCCGGAGTTGCCGGACTACCTAACGCATTCCCACGGTTGCTGGTGGCGTTCGGAGGACGGGCCTTCGACGAGCAGACTGTCTGGCGTCTCGGCGAGTGCTCCGCCGTCGCGCTCTGGCTGCGCCCCGGCGCCGAACCAGACGGCCATGCCATTATCGCCGTGTTCACCGAGAGGGTCTCACCAGACAAGCACGATGACTCGTTCGCTGTTGCCCATCCTACGTTTCCCCACTGGTATCTCCCGTGGTTTGACGTCGACTCCGCCCTGGGGGCCTAGAGGCCGCGAGTTGATGGAGCACTGCCTTGAGATCGTCGACGCGAACCTTGTGCCCGCCCACCTCGAGACTCGCAATCCACGAAATCTCACCTTCTACGAGCGTCATGGGTTCGAGGTCACCGACACGGCGCAAGTGGGGAGATGCCCACCGATTACGTTCATGCTGAGGGCTGCGCGGTGATCCTGCGGCGCACCTTCCTCTGACGGCCAGGGTTCGTGCAGACGCTCTGCTCCATATTGCCGGGTGGTGGCCTGTCGGAATTAAGGTGGCGTATGCCCAATCTTGAAGTAGTAGCCGTGATCACAGCTAAGCCAGGATCGGAGTCGATCGTAGAAGAGGCCCTGAGAGCGCTCGTCGGCCCAAGCAGGCGCGACCACGGTTGCATTTCCTACGATCTGTTCGCCTCCGATTCGGCGCCTGGCACATTTCTCACCATCGAGAAGTGGCAGTCGCAGGAAGACATCGACGCACACATGGCTTCGTCTCACCTGGCTGACGTAATCACGGCTGCCGGGGATCATTTCGATGGATTCCCCGCAATCCACACCCTCCGCTCGCTGGAGCCGTAACGGTCAAGATTGATGGGCCAGGCTTAGGGTCACCGACGCACTAAACCACGAACCGCGGCGTGACCGAATGACGGTGAGCGAAATCCAGATCCGCGACCCGTTCGTGCTGCCCGTGCTGGACGAAGGCGCCTACTACCTGTTCGGCAGCACCGACCCGAATATCTGCTCTGGTCCCGGCGTTCGCTTCGATTGTTACCGCAGCATCGATCTGGTCAAGTGGGTGGGCCCCATCGCCGCCTTTCGACCGCCGGCGGGTTTCTGGTCGCCCGGATCCTTCTGGGCGCCGGAGGTGCATCGTGTCGGCGATGGATGGTTCATGTTCGCGACCTTCACGGGAGTGGACGGGCACCGTGGGACCCAGGTACTCCACGCGTCGCGCCCTGAAGGTCCCTACGAGCCGTGGTCCAACGGCGCGGTCACCCCTGAGGCATGGCAGCGTCTGGACGGCACGCTCTACGCGGACGAGACGGGCCCTTGGCTCGTCTTCTGCCACGAGTGGTTGCAGTGCGGGGACGGCAAAGTCTGCGCGATACGGCTCACCGACGACCTGCGTGAAGCAACTGGGGAGGTCTCTCTACTGTTCCGTGCGTCGGAAACGGCGTGGGCACCTGACCTTCACGTCACCGATGGCCCGTTCATTTACCGCTCGCAAGACGGTCAACTGGTGATCCTCTGGTCCAGCATGGGAAAGCGAGGGTATGCGATGGGTCTTGCTCGTTCAGTTTCGGGTTCCGTCCTTGGACCATGGGTCCAAGACGACCAGCCGATCTGGGGTGAGGACGGGGGTCATGGCATGGTGTTCCGGTCGTTCGACGGGCAGCTCTACCTCACGCTGCACACCCCCAACGAAACGCCGAAGGAGCGAGTCGTCTTCGTGTCGATCGACGAGACGGGTGGCCCCTTGTCCCTCACGAAATCTATTTGAGCGATTTGCCCCTCCGGGTGGTGCCGAACTGTCTCACCATCCCGGCATCGTACGGGGGCAGGCAGTTAGAAGTGCGCGGTCCTCACCACACAACCCCCAGGAGAGTCAGCCCTCTCCAGATTCGCACAGGTCAGATTCGGAGGACGTGTGAAGGCTCGGACAAGTGCTAAAGACAGTCCCACCTGAGACCAGTGGCGAGGAGAGTCGGTGGAGAAGCAAGACCCAGTCGGTTCTCTGGACATTCCGTACCAAAGCAACTATCGGGTTGTCAGATGGATCGGAGAACGACACGACGCTCATCCGTCCTTTGGGCCTGCCATCTTCACGGCCGCAGCGCTCTACTTCGTGATTCAGATCATCGTGGCGTGGGTGTTCATCCCTAGCTACAGTTTGGTCTCGAACTCGATCAGCGATCTGGGCGAATCCAGCTGTGGCGGCTATGGCTCTCCGGCGATGTGCTCACCTCGTTGGTGGCTGATGGACTACGTCGGCTTCCTCCTGCTCGGCCTGGTCATGGTGATCGGCTCGGCTCTGCTCTACCACGAGTTCACCGAGAGAGTCCCTCGCGAGCGGCGAGCTGCGATGTTCGGATTCGGTTTGATGGCATTGGGAGGTCTCGGTTCGATCCTCGTCGGATTCTTCCCCGAGAACGAGAATCGGACCATGCACATCATCGGAGCCTTTCTCGCGATCGCGATTGGCAACGTCGCGATCCTCGTGCTTGGGGCCGTGCTCACCCTGCCGGAGTCCATGCGGCGCTCCATGCTGACGTTCAGCAGCCTGGCGCTGGCCGCCCTGTTGTGTTTCGCTTCGCACAAGTACTTTGGCATCGGTCGTGGAATGATGGAGCGGATCGCTGCGTACCCGGTGACGATTTGGTTGATCACCTTCGGTCTGTACATCTGGCGATTCAACCCCAAGAAGTCCAAGAAGTACACCTAGCAGGGACTAGGTGTCGTCCCGGCTCGCTCCTTGCGCTAGGGGCTGCCAGTGTCTCCTAGGGTGCGGGTCTATGACATTGCCCTGGGAAGCAGATCTGGCTGGCCGGCTCGACCGCCACACGATTCATTCCGCGGCGCTCGAGGGCAACCATCTCGGCGATCCTGCCGACCGTCCGTTGTGGGTGTACGTCCCGCCGGGCTACGACGACGATCCCGGGGTGCGGTACCCGACGGTGTACGTCATCCAGGGTTACACCGGCTACCTCACCATGTGGGCCAACCGCACCGCCTATCGCCAGCCGTTTCCCGAGATGGCCGACGAGCTCTTCGCCAGCCGGCAGGCCCCACCCTGCATCGTTGTGTACGTGGACGCCTGGACGGTGTACGGGGGATCGCAGTTCGTGGACTCGTCGGGGACCGGGCAGTACCACACCTACTTGTGCGAGGACGTGGTGGGTTGGGTGGACACGAACTACCGGACCCTGGCCGGACCGGAGCACCGAGGCATCCACGGGAAGTCGAGCGGGGGCTTTGGTGCCATGATCACGCCCATGTTGCGCCCCGACCTGTTCGGCGGTTTCGCCACCCACGCCGGCGACTCGCTGTACGAGTACTGTTATATCCCCGAATTCGGCAAGGCGGTCCGCAACCTCCGCGACTACGACGGGTCGATCGACCGGTGGTGGTCGGATTTCCGTGGCCGGGTCGCCTTCACCAAACCCGCCGACGAGAACCTCCTGATGATGCTGGGAATTTCCGCCTGCTTCTCTGCCGACCCAGACGGCACCCCGCGCTTACCGTTCGACCCTCATAACGGGGTACTGGACCAGGATGTCTGGGGACGGTGGCTCGACTGGGACCCGGTGCGCATGGTGCCCCGCTATGCGGATGCCCTCCGGAGCCAGCGGGCCATCTGGATCGACGGCGGCACCAGTGACGAGTGGTTTCTCGAGATCGGGGGCCAGGCGTTCAGCGACGCCTTGGGAGCCATCGGTATCACCGACGTACACTTCGAGCTGTTCGAAGGGGCCCACGGTCGCATCGATTACCGCTACCCGATGGCCCTCGCCTATCTCGCCGAACGGCTCTCTGCGCCAAGCGTTCGGTGACGCGCTTCACTTCTCGTCGTCTGACATTCGGGGCGTCCGGCAGGGAATGACACTCGCCGCCCGGGCCCGCTCGGCGCAAGCATCGGTCCATTGCGGCCATCCAAGAGGCCCTCTGGAAGTGGCTCGACGTTGCACGACTCATCGTGGGCGTCATCGGCCCCTGGGATCAGCCTGTGAATGTTTCCACTTGCGTCAGCCTGTTCCACTGCGGACACGCGGAAGCGGGTAGCCCATAACCCCGGAGCATCACGCTACGACGGAGCGCCCCGATGTGCCGAAGTGTCCCACCGTCCCGGCGTTATATATGTGATCCACAGGTCCTGGGCTGTGTCCTATGGAAGCACACTCACTGGGCGTCGGCGACTCCTTCGATGAGGCCCTCGAAGAGGTCGCTGCGATCGCTC
>Ga0187879_10001607_pt1 | contig 15475 bp, 13 predicted proteins | sample June2016WEW_19_1_FD_132423 | JGI IMG/M metagenome (GOLD analysis project Ga0187879, IMG submission 132423) | Peatland microbial communities from SPRUCE experiment site at the Marcell Experimental Forest, Minnesota, USA - June2016WEW_19_10 | ecosystem: Environmental > Terrestrial > Soil >... | reverse complement strand
ACAAACCCTTAATCCGGGAGTGCCTGTTCTACCCTGCTTACAAGCCTCTTTCGATGCTCTTGGGCAGTGGCTTGTGTGTCGCGCGGACGCCTCGCCTACCGAGGATCCAGACGCTCGATCGCTAAAGCAAATCCAACGTCCATCCGCAAAGTAAAACAGGGCTTTCAAACGTGTCAAGAAAAATCGACAGGCATGGCAAAAAATCTGCCTTCACAGCCACAGGTGTTTGTTGGAGTAGAACGTGACAGGTCCCTCGGGGTGTTTCGTTTTGTAGGCGCGAAACTGTTTTAAGATCGCGGCATATCTGCGGTCAGAAGTATTGAGCTTTTTATGCGGCAGTTTAATGAGTGCGCGTTCTACCTCCCAAACGTTCTTTTCGGAGAGCCGCCAGTCGCCTTTCACCAAGGTCCGCAGGTCGGCGACTCCGTAGCCGGTGATTCGGCCTGACCCGTCCACGTAGGGATCGACGTAGCTCATCACCAATTGGCGGACGGTGCGGAACGCCGGCTTGCGCCCGTGCAGGCCGGCGTCGCGCGAGCGCGCCACCGTTCCCCACAGTCCCCGCCGCCGGAATAGGAAGAGAACGTGGTCCAACTTGTCTTGGGACTCGATATCGAGAAGCAAGGGCGGGTAGCCGTGCTGCTCGAGAATGGTCGCCGCCGAAAGTGCGGCCTCCAAACAATGAGCGCTCCAGTGCCGCACCACGCCGCGAAACGTGCGCAGCGTCTCCCCGCCCCTCTCCCAGTTATAAGGCAAGTCGCGTAGAAAGGCCTGGACCTGTCGAGGGGTCCGGCACTTTTGAATCACCGCCCGCTCTTGGGCGCTAAATTTGGTAATCGGGTAAACGTAATCGGGTGATCGGGAGATCGGGTGATCGGGTGAACGGCTAACCGTGCCCGGCCGATGTGTGCCTTTTCTCGTAGCCTCCCGGCCCCGCGTCTTCCTGATCTTCGGACTCTTGTTCACCCGATCACCCGATCTCCCGATCACCCGATTCCCCACCGGTCGTGCCAGAGCTCGAAGCAGAACAGCGCCCAAAGCAATTTCCTGTGGTCCGCGCGCTCACTCCAATGCTCGTCGAGTAGCCTGCGCACATAGGGGACATTGAACAGCCCTTGCCGCTTCAGCCGCTCTTCGCCCAGCGCCTCGTCCAGCCAGGGACGCAATTCTTTACGCATCCAGCGGCTGATGGGCACGGAGAATCCACGCTTCTGCCGGTAGACGATCTTGCGCGGCAACCATTTCACGGCTGCTTTCTTAAGAAGGTACTTGAGCTCGAAGCCGCGGACTTTTAACTCCGCCGGCAGTCCGGCCGCAAACTCAATCAGGCGGTGATCGAGGAACGGCGTCCGCATCTCGAGAGAACAGGCCATGCTGGCGCGATCGACTTTCACGAGGAGATTATCTTCGAGATAGAGCCGAAAATCGAGGTAAGTCATTTCCGCCAGATCGCATTCGAAAGTCGCTCCGTCCAATACGCGTTCGAGCGGCGCCAAGGCTTCCCGGCTGGGGGATTTCGGACCGCACCAGTCTGGCGCAAAGAGTTGATCCAACCCCTCGGGGCTTGTCATTCCGAACCAGATTGCGTGCCGCTCGCCAGGCGCCATTTCCACGTAATCGAAGAACTGGCGGAGGTACCAACCCAGTGGCACCGCGCCTGTGGACAACGGGAGAAACCGCTTCAGCCGCCCGAAAAACTCACGGCGCAGGAAGCGCGGAAGGCGCAGATAATGGCCTGCCAGCCAGGCTCCGATGTAGGTCGGGTAGCCGCCAAAAAGCTCGTCGCTGCCCTCGCCGCTCAGAGCCACTTTGATGTGCCGGCGGGCAAACCGGGACAACAGATAGGTGGGAAGGACGGCAGGATCGGCCAGCGGCTCGTCGAGATGGCCGGCGAGAATAGTCAGGGCCTCGCGTAGGCTCGGTTCGTCGGCGGTGGTGACGTGGTGCTGGGTATGAAAATGCCGGGCGACAAAATCCGCGTACGGCTCTTCGTTGAACGACTTCTCCTCGAAGGCTACGGAGAAGCTGTTGACGTTTCCGGGCGTCAATTGGCTCATCATCGCGACAAGCGTGGAGGAATCGATTCCGCCGCTCAGGAAGACACCCAACGGGACATCGCTGACTAGCCTCGAAACGCAGGCTTCGTTCAGCCTCTGGGAGAGTTCCTCGACAAGTTGCTCTTCCTGTTTGGCTGTGACTCTGGGCTTGCCGGGCGGTCGAAGGTGGTCTTGAAGCCGCCAATAGGCGTCGATCTGCACTTTGCCGCCCTGGATCACCATGCGATGGGCGGCCGGCAGTTTCCGGATCTCAGCAAAAACCGAGCGGGGCGCGGGGAAATAGCCGTCGAGGAAATACTGCGCCAGGGCCGTGCGGTCGAGGTCGCGGCCAATCGCGGGGTAGGCAAGCAGCGATTTGATTTCAGAAGCAAAAACCAGCGTGCTGCCCCGGAGCCAATAAAAAAGCGGCTTCTCCCCGGCCCGGTCGCGCGCCAGCACCAACAGCTTCCGGCGGTCGTCCCAAAGCGCCAAAGCAAACATGCCGTTCAGTTCGCTGACGAAATCAGGGCCTTGCTCTTCGTAGAGGTGAACGATTACTTCCCCGTCCGAGTGTGTTTTGAACGTGTGCCGGTCCTCCAGGCGGCGGCGAATTTCCCGGAAGTTATAGATTTCGCCGTTAAAGACGAGGGTGACATCGCCGGTTTCGTCCGAGAGAGGTTGATCTCCGGTCTGAAGGTCAATGATGCTGAGTCGGCGGATGGCCAGCGCTACGTGGGGCAGTTCGAACTTGCCGTGGCTGTCAGGGCCGCGATGCACAAGGCAGGCGGACATCTGATCGATTCGCTCGCGTCCGGCCACAGGTTCGAATTTCAAATTGAGGAGACCGCAAATGCCGCACATGGTAAATCAGTGACGCGTGACGAGTGACAAGTGACGAGCAGGTCGATCCAACCTGCCCTCTGAAGTCTGCGGCTTCTCTCGCTCATACACGCGCGAACCGCGGACCTAAGGTGCACGTTAGCGTTACTCGGCCCTTCTGCTCGTCACTCGTCACTTGTCACTCGTCACTGCCCTCCTGGGATTTTCCACACCGAATACCCCCATCCCGTCCACAACGGCTCGACACGGTCCACGTCGTTCGTCAACAGGCCCACATGCGTGTTGCGCACCAGAACCAGCCGGGGCTGAGGCGAAGTACGAACCAGTCCAACGAACTGGGTGATATCAAGCAATCGTCGTTGGTCCAACGGGACGGGATCAAGATCCTGGAAGGCGCGCGATCGGACGCTGAGAACTTCCTCCGGTGATAACCCGCGCCGAACCTTGGCCACTCGCCACGCCAGGTAGTTGCTGGTCAACTCGTTCGCGTCGGTGGTCACCAGTCCCACGGCGCGACGAAGATAAAACGGCAGGCTGGTGCGGAAATAATAGAACCCGTAGATCGGAAGGTCTTTTTCCGGACTCGAGAGGATTGTGCTGGCCAAACGGCGGCTGGAATTGGCATCCGCATAAGCGTTTATGGGACCAATCCAGCGTGCCAAAAGCGCCGGCGTGGTCAGCGCCAGAAGCGCCAGCGCCAGAACGGAAAGCCATTTTCCGCGTAGCCGGGCCGCCAAGTTCCTGCTCACCACGGCCAGGACCGCCAGAATCAGTCCCGTGTAGAGGACCGACGGCTTCAACATGGCGAAAACATCCGTCTGAAGCTTGCTCGCCAAGTGGGAACGAGCGGAACTGAACATCGCCAACTGGGAGCAAGCCGCGACGATGAGTCCTAATCCGAGCAGCGTGGCGAATCCCGCCGTGAGCCAATCCGGGGCCCGCGCCGAGCCCGGCTCACCTACATCGTCCCAGGCCTTTGCCATCAAAATACCCAAAGGCACGATGGCCGGAAGGAAATAGCCTGGAAGTTGTGAACGCGAGAGCGAGAAAAAGACGAGAGTCACCGCCGACCACGTCAGCAGATACAAATTCGAGGAGAACGACCTATCACGAAATTCCTTCCAGCGCTTGCGCCGACTCCACCCCGCCCACAGCAGGAAAATGCTCCACGGGAAGAACCCTGCCAGATACACCGGAACGTAGTAGAGCAACCCACCTTGGCGATGCACAAGCCCGCCGGAAAACCTGGCGAGGCTCTCCTCAAGCAGCGCATAGCGCGGGAAGTCCGGATGCCGAACTGAAATGAAGATAAACCACGGCAGCACGGTGGCAAGGAAAACTCCGAATCCAAGCCCCCAGCGCAGGTGTTTCAATTCCCGTAATTCGCCGCGCACCACCGCATAAACGGTGATCGAGAGCAGTGGAAGCAGGAAACCGACCGGACCTTTGGTGATGGTCGCGAGCCCCATAGCGAAAAACATGAGAACGTCCATCCCGGGACGCTCGAACTCAGCAGCCTCAGCAAACCAGAAGCTCACCATGGCAAGGGTAATAAGAAAGGCGAGCGTCATATCGAAAATGACTAGCCGGGAAAAGACCACGACCAGCGGAGCCGTGGCAATGATGGCCACGGCGCGCATCGCTGCGGAATTGCCGCACATCCTGCGCGTGAGGATCCAGGCAAGGAGCAGCAGGCACAACCCCATCAAAGCGGAGGGCGCCCGCGCGGCCCATTCGTCGAGGCCGCCAACCTTCAGCGAAAGTGCCACCATGCAAAAGAAGACCGCTGGTTTATCCAGATAGGCCATGCCATCGTAACGCGGAGCGATCCAGTCGCCCGAGGCGAGCATCTCCCGCGCCACCTCAGCGTTCCGCCCCTCGTCAGGCTCCAGTAAAGGCAAGCTTCCGAGGCCGGCGAAGAACAGAACGCCCGCCAACACCAGAAGCAAGAGAAAAGGCAAGGCTAGCCGCAATCTTACTCCGGGAACTTCACGCGATGTGATATTCATTCCTTTGGGTGGGTCGAAGACCCATGACCATTGGGAACGGCGCCGGGCTCCACAACCTCGAGGACGTCTCGATAGTCAATCCAGTTCTTTTTCATCCAGCGCACTGCCCAGACGTCGGCGAGGCCCTTTCTAAGCCTGCCCCAAGTGCCGTACTTGGTTCTTCCGCCCAGGCGCGGATGGTGGGTCACAGGCACCTGCGTGATTCGAAAGCCGCGCATCTTAAGGAGGGTGGGCAAAAACCGGTGCATGCCCTGATAAAGCTCCAGCCGCTCCAAACATTCACGCCGGTAGGCCTTCAGCGTGCATCCCGTATCAACCACATCGTCGCCTGTCATCCAGTTTCGAAAGCCGTTCGCGACGCGCGACGAGAGGCGTTTCCAAAGCGTGTCCTGGCGGTGAACACGGATGCCACAGACGGCGTCCCATTCTCCTAGCATCCCGGTCAGGCGCGGTATTTCCGCGGGATCGTTCTGCAGGTCTCCGTCGATCGTGACCACCGCTTTCCCGCGCGCCAGCCGGAACCCCGCAGCCATGGCAGCAGTTTGGCCGAGGTTGCGGCGAAAGTGCGCGATGCGGATGCGCGCATCCTTCCGTTGGGCTTCTTCGAGCAGCGCCAAGGTCCGATCGGTGCTTCCGTCGTCCACAAAAAGTATTTCGATTTGTCCGGCCACGGCGCATAAAGCTGGCCCTAGTCGCTCCACGAGCGGCAGGATATTCTCCGCTTCGTTATAAACGGGAATGACGACACTCAATTCGATACTTTCCACCATCGGACTGTGTAATTCTAGCATGCTCAGACCGGCCACACGCCAATTTCAGGTAGTGTCTCAGTCTGAATTTGAGGTGGCTCCACGCCGCCACTTGGCGAGGTAAACTCGCCGCTACGACTTCAAACTGAGACGCTACCGGGTTTCGCCCAAATCCGTTGATACCCCCCCGCCGTAGGGGGGACGGCTTGCCGTCCCCGCATTTCTGCTGGCCCCGACGCGGGTAGGGCAAGCCCTACCCCTACACCGCCCGGGTACAACCACGTGCTACCGCACGTGAATCCATGCATCTAAAATGTGAGGAGTTGAATCCTAGCACATTGACGCGCTATAACAGGTACTCGGGGAGGACACCGATGCAGAGGATAGCAGTATCGAGACCGCGATTGATGGTGGGCATTATCCTTTTGGCGGGTGCACTTCTCTTTTCCGGGTGCAACACCTTAAAGCTGGGCTCGTCTTCGGACGACAAAGCCATCACAACCCAGATCCAGGCGAGGCTATTTGACGACTCGGTTTTGAAGATGCGCGATATCCACGTGGCTTCCGATAAGGGCACGGTCACGCTTACCGGAACGGTCAACACGGACTTGGAAAAAGCCGCGGCAGAGCGGATTGCCGGCCATACTGACGGCGTCAAGAGCGTCGTCAATCAACTCTCGGTATCCTCAGCGTCGACAGTGGAGCAGCCGCCGGTGACGCAGGCCGCGGAAAGCGCCAAGCCGGCAACACCGCAGCCGCCGGCCAAGACCGTGGCTCAAACGGGACGCTGGAAGAGATTCCGGGCACAACGCCAGGCCACTACCACGAGCAATGTTGAAGCGCCCGCCGAGCAGGCTGCCGCGCCGGAAACCCCCGCCGATAACCAACCCGAAATGGCGGCACAGACCGCGCCACCGGCGCCTGTTGCGCCCCCGCCGCCTCAGGCTGCTCCGGCGCCTCCCGTGGTCAAACCACCCGAGCAGATCACCATTCCGGCGGGCTCCTTCTTCTCCGTTCGCATGATTGACAGCATCGACTCCAGCCGGAACAAGACGGGTGACGAGTTCGCAGCTACGCTGGACGTGCCTTTGGTGGTGAACAACCGAGTGGTGCTGCAGCGCCACTCCGATGCGAAAGTTCGATTGGTGCAGGCCTCGAGCGCAGGACGCATGAGCGGCCGCTCCGAACTCAAAGTCGAGCTGGTCAGCGTAACGGCAGCAGGGCAGACGTATCCCCTGGAAACCGACTACCACGAAAAAGCTGGCGAGTCCCGCAGCACTCGCACTGCCGAGGCCGTCGGCGGGGGAGCCGTAGTGGGCGCCATTATCGGCGCGATTGCCGGGCGAGGGCGCGGCGCCGCCATCGGCACCGCCGCGGGCGCGGGCACAGGAGCTGCAGTGGAAGCTCGCACCCACGGCGATCAGGTGAAAATCCCGTCCGAGACCAAGCTCAGTTTCACCTTGAAAAACCCTGTAACGGTCACTCTGAACCCGGACGCAGGCGCTCAGCCTTCGAACCCGAACCCAGGCGGAGCGCCGCTGCCTTCCCAGCCTAATCCGCCGGCCTCTACGAATTAGTCTTCGGGAGATCGATGGCTCGGATTTCGCCGCGAGGTTACCCCGATTCGTCGACAACCGCCCCGCCGTAGGGGGACGGCTTGCCGTCCCCGCATTTCTGCTGGCCCAGACGAGGGTAGGCAAGCCCTACCCCTGCAGCGCCTAAAAAGGGCCGCTCAGCAGCCCTCCAGCTACTCCGGCAGTTCCAAGGCCTTCCAAGCAGGATAGCGCAGCAGTTTTCCTTCGCACACGTTTGCCACATACCGCCCGCTGCACCTGAACTGCATGATCCGACTGCCTTGACGGGCCAGTTCCGCCCAGCGCGATGCCGTCTTGGGGTTCTGTTCGATGCCCTCTATACCGTGGGAGGCGAACTCAAATTCCACCATGCGCAGTCCTTTCGACCTCAAGACGGTCACACGATAAGTCTTGCCCTCCAATTCAATCTCGTCGCGCCTTTCGCCCAACGCCTGTCGCCACGCGGAAATCAACGCATCACCCAAAGTCACCCGTCACCTCCTGAGTCGCCAGCAAAACAGGGAGTTCGAATGTTATTGTGTCATAACTCTTCTGACTCAAACACTGCTCCAAAACCCATAAGCGTTAATTAACCTAAAGACGCGAGGGCGACAAGAGCCCGTCAGCCGACGGGCGCCAGAAAGTAGCCCACGGCGTAAGAAGGTGTGAAAAAATCAGCCGTTTGTCATCCTGAGCGAAGCGAAGGATCCCGGCAGTTTCTTATGGTTCAGCGATTTACGAACAACTGCAGAGATCCTTCGCTGCGCTCAGGATGACACGTTCCGAATTTCTTCACAGCTTCTAAGCCGTGGGACCCCGTGCCGCGTTCATATCCGCAGCCCCGGAGGGGCGACAGAGTCACTGCCGGAGGCTCTGTCGCCCCTCCGGGGCTGATACAACCTGGGGGGACCGCTTTTCGCTCCCACGGCTTACGCCATGGGCTACTCTCTGTCGGCCCTCTGGGCCTTTGGAAGCGGTCAGTGAGTGCTACGGAGCGCGAGCTGAGCCATTAGGTTAACGCTTACGGTTCCAAAGCCACGACCTCCAAGCTAAAGGTTGAGGCGACAATGCCCATCCGGCAAGTTGTCCCAACGGCAAAAAGCAGCTTGCAGTGCGGGCCCCAGGAGGGTAATCTCTCCAGCGCCAGTGTCGCTTATTACTGGGGAGGTTGATGTGAAACTCTCTATCGCAATGGTCAGTCTGGTTCTGATTTCGATTTGCGCAGCTTCGCTCGTGGTGCCCAAACCGGCCCCGCCCGCGGATCTGCTTCAATACGCAAACGGAGATGAACTTGTGCGCCCGCAGGATTATCGGGAGTGGGTGTTCATCTCCTCCGGTTTCCGTCTCAGCAACAATCCATCGCCCGCCGAGGGAGCGACGTTTACGAACGTCTTTGTGAATCCCTCCGCTTACAAACAGTTTCTGACGACCGGAAATTGGCCGGACAAAACCGTTTTGGTTGAGGAAAAGAGGACGTCGTCAAACAAAGGTTCCCTCAATAAAACATCCCAATTTCAAACGGAGTTGCTTGGGGTCAGCGTTAAAGTGAAAGACGCAGCCCGGTTTCCGGATAAGTGGGCTTACTTCAGCTTCGGTGCCTCCGCCCAGACAGCACACGCTAACCCGAAGGCCGCGTGCTGGCAATGCCATCACGACCATGGCGCGGTCGACAGCACGTATGTGCAGTTCTATCCCACGCTAAAGCCTGTGGCGCAAAAGTTCGGAACGTTGCACGAGGCGGCGACCGGCGCGGAAGCGTATTGAAGCAGTGACGAGTGACGAGCAAGAAAACAACTTCTTCGGCTCTTCACCTGTCGGATGCGCGACAAATGACTCGCAAGAGTGGGTAGCACGGACCTCAGTTTTTGAGGTCCGCGGCTCTTCTCGCGATTCCTAAAATCCGCATCCGGACGCGCTGACAGCGAAAAACCACGGACCTCAAAAACGGAGGGCCGCGCTACCCGATCAGAACGAGCTGAACTTCAGCCAGGCGTCCATAATATCTTTGCCGTGAAACGCCCAGGTTCTTTCATTCACTTTTTCCACGCCCTCGCGCAGCTCGTAAACTCGCCCCGCCATCGTGGTGAACTCGACCTTTACTTCCACCGGCCCAGTAATCTTGTACGGCTTAAACTCCGCCAATCGTTCGATGGCTCGCTGAGCTTTTTCGCGGATGAGCGCACAGGCAGCCGGGTGCGAAAGCATGAATCCTGCGTTGCGGCTGACTCCGCTCTTCACCTCGGCGCATTCGGATTCGGGGACAAGGTCGTGGATTTCCTTGCAGGCCGCCGTGTCGCCGGATAGCATGATGGCGGGAATATTCATGGCGCCGGCCAGCAGCACCCGCCCGCCGATCTCACCCGTGGGCTTGCCGTTCACCCAGATGTTCTGGATGTTGTGCGAATCATAGGAGTGGCTGAGGATTCCCTTGTCGGCCCCGGCCATGGCGTGCTGTCCGATGAAGATGATGGCGGAGTACGATGAATCAAGTTCGAGAGTGCGTGAGATGGGCCCGCCCGTCAGCAAGCGCGCTTTGGGATGGATATCCAGCACGGAGAGGCTGCGGCTGGAGTCGTGCCCGTCCCAGACCACCACATCCGTGGCGCCGCCCGCCAGTAAGCCCCCGACCGCAGCGTTCACCTCGCCGGTAAGAAGCTTGTGAGACTCCTCCCAGCGCGGACTCTGAAACGGCTGAACCTGCAGTTCCGAGTCGTAGATGCCGGACACGCCTTCCATGTCCGTAATCATGAAGACCTTTTTGGAAGTTTGCGCCGAGGTCCAACTGGCCAGCGAAAGAGTTGCCGCAACGGCAAGCAGAATTGAAACGGCTGCTATCGTCTCACGATTTCCCTGTTTCACGGTTTGATCCTTCCTTTCTGAAAGTTTGAAGACGCGCCCAGCGTCTGGTAGCGCGGACCATTCCCGCGCAAGCGGGAATCCATCTTTGTTCAGACGAACATGGGCCCCCGCTTTCGCGGGGATGACGCCTACTCTACTGAAAACCGCGCCACCCGGTTCATTGGAGGGACCGGCCACCGCGCCCCTGGGCGGGGAACTCCGTCGCAACTGAATTATGTTTCAAGCGCAAACGCCGGCTTCCTGTCGCGCCATTTTCCGCGCGTGAAATCCGGGCACTCGACGGTCGAACCACCGTCCGCAATCGACTTCTCCGACAGCGGACAGATGACGCTCATGAGCACCGAATCGTAAACGTCCACCGGGGTTTGCGTTTTGGTGCGCACGGCGTTCAAAAAAAGTTGCAATTCGACGTAATCAGTCCCGCCATGCCCCAGCGCGAGCTGCTTTTCGATCGCATCCTTCCCCGCGCTGGCGGAACGCGGCCTGGCTTCGAGGGGCTTCCACCATTCGTGCTCGTATTTCTCCTGGTAGGGGTCAAAAGACTCCCACTCTTCATATTTGGTACTGCGGTTATGGAGGTAAAGTGCGTTGCGCTGTTCGTTGTAAATGCCCTCCGTGCCCTGAATCTCCCAGCGATTGTCGTAAGGCCGGGGCAACTGCATATCATAGTTGATAATAATAGTATTACCCTTCTTTGTTTTGACCAGCGTCGTAACAATATCGCTCTGGGCATACTTGCGCTTCGCATTGGGATGGTCAGGTCCGAACTTGGTGGCGAAATAGTGGTTGATGCCCAGGGATCGATTCGCGAAGGACGCCACCTTATCGAAATAGTCGCCGCACCCCAGGTCCATCCAACTGAGCACCGGACCCAGCGCATGCGTGGTGTACTGGCTGGCGTTGCGTTTCACCAGATACTCCGCGCCCCACCGCATGTTCCCCGAAGCGTCGAAGAACCAGTGATCGATGCAGTTGTGCGAGTGCGCGCAGTGGCAATGCACGATTTCCCCGAGCAAACCGGCGCGAATCATCTTCAGCACGGCAAGGTTGTCGCGCCGGAAACTCCAGTTCTCGAGCATCATGCAAGGCACGCCGGTCTCTTCACTCGTGTTCACAAGCTGCCAGCATTCGTCTTCGCTGAGGGCGGCCGGAACCTCCACGGCGGCATATTTCCCTGACTTCATAGCGCAGGCGGCCATGGGAGTGTGCCATTCCCAGTAAGTTGCGATGAGAACCGCATCCAGATCGTCACGGTAGACAAGCCGCTGGTAGTCCTCCACATCGCGCCCGTATCCCTCCGGACGCTTCTGCCCGGCCTTCTCGACCATGGCCTGGGCGCGAGCCAGATGCTCCTGGTTGATGTCGCAGAGGGCCGGGATTTCCACTCCGCCCATGGCCAGCAATGTTCCCACGTGGCTGGTGCCGCGGTCTCCGACCCCGATGATGCCGAGCCGCAACGGTTTCTCTGCCCGCGCTGATGCAGCTCCAAAGCTGTGGCCGATAGAGCCCATTCCGACCGTGCCCGCAGCCCCGTACTTAAGAAACTCTCGCCGATCCATATCGTTTTTCATTGCCAAACTGCCTCCACGTCATTTTCCTCACTCGCAGCACAGGAGCTTCCGCCTATGCCCCAAGCCATGCGCTTCACCCACGGCACAGGCAAATGGCTCTGCGCGACTTTGGCCGCCATAGTGTAACGCCAGAGACGGGAAGGCACCAGTGGTATCGGGAGGGGGGATTTAAGACAATTGGATTTGCACCAACTGCGTCCAAGCCACTTCCGCACTGCCGTTTGCTTCGAGTTGGCGCTTTTTGGCGAGCATATTGGCGGATGGGATTCCAGTGCGGGCGAATGATTTCTCGCAGTCCAGGGAGGACGGACCGCGCATGTTGCCTTCCATGTAGGCCAGGCCGGGACAGCGGGTACAGGAGCCGAGGTGCGAGCAGGTGGAGCAGACCGGCAGATCGCGGCCGCGGATGGAGCGTACGTCGTTCATCTGCTTCGAGTGCCGCCAGATCTCCAGAAATCTCTGCTGGCGGACGTTCCCCGTGGGCAGTGGGAACTGCACGCACGGGAAAACGTCGCCATAGGGAGAAATGTAACAGAAAGTGTGGCTGGCGCTGCAGGGCAGCCCATCCATGACACCGTCATCCACCGGCTGGGGAGGCGCGCAGAACTCTTCCACGTTTCCCACCAACTCTTCCGTCCGAAAGACCTGCTTCAACTCCTCGCCGCCGATGCCCAGACCTAGAGTCGAGCGGTCTCCGTCCATCATGGGGGTGATGGTAGGGTCGATGGTCCATTGGGCGCCGAGTTCCTGAGCCAGCGCCTTGACGCCCGCGTAGTCCGCGAGATTCTGCCGCATCAGAACGTTGGCGATAGTCACTTTTAGCCCGCGGGACTGAAGAAGGCGGATGCCCGCGACTGAACGCTTGAGCGATCCGGGCAGCTTGGTGATGGCGTCGTGGACCTCCGCGCGGTGGGAATAAATGCTCACCTGCACGCGATCGATGCCCAGGTCCCGCATGCGGTCCGCCTCTTTCTCGCGGATCATGAAGGCGTTAGTCTTGATCTTGACGGAAAAGAGCAGGGAGCGCGCGTACTCCAGAATCTCGAAGAAATCCATGCGCATCAAAACTTCGCCGCCACTGAAGGTGAGGAACAGCGTGCCGGCGTCGGCCAACTGCCGCAGCACGTCGCGCATCTCGGCGGCGGTCATCTCGCCGTGGTCGTCGTGATCAAGGTAGCAATGGACGCAGCGCTCGTTGCAGCGGTAGGTGACGTCCATCTGCACGCTCAAGGGCACACCCAGGGCGAGTGCACGCTGATTCATTTCCTCCATCAGTGTGGGCATAAGTGCTCCGAGCTCCTTGCTTCTCCTCACTCAAACGGCTTGTCAGACACTCGCATGATCCCGTGCCCCGCCAGTTCCCGCACAAAGTTCTCGGCGTCTTTCAGCGCTTCCTCCGGCGCGATCTCGAATTCGGCGCAAACCTTGTTCTTGACAATATCCTCGAGAGACGTGCGCCCGTCAGCCGCCTGCCAGATCACCAATCCAACATTGTTCAGACTGAACAGCGTCGAGTCGCGAGCGGACATGACGATCATCTCGTCGCCAAGCTGCCGGGCCGCGATCTCATTGCTCCTGGCAATGTAGAGTGGACTCATATACCCGAACCGGAAAACCGGAATTTGCGCTCCCACCACCCCACTTCGGACATTTTACACCAGTCCCCTCCCCGTTACACTCTTTATTTCACCCAATCAAATCCCACACCCGGGCGTCAGGCGCGAACACCAGCCGGCGCACGGGTACGCACTTCGCGAATTCCAGAGCCGCCTGGAACACCATCTGCACCAGCTCGTTATCATCGGCAAAAAAGAGGATGTTCTGGAGCAGCGAGCGCACAGCTTGGGCTTGGCTGACGTCCTCGATGGAGTTTTCCGGGCCTTGGACAAGCAAGTACAGCGCAGCGATTGGAGCGCGCAGATTCTCGCCGATGCGCGCCAGTTCGCCCGCGAATGGCGTGCCATACGCCACGAAGGCAGGCGTCAGGGACCAGGTGCCGGGTGTCAGGGGCGCAGCGTCGAGCGCAATATCTTTCCGGTCGTCGTCCCGCTGTCTGCTTTCTACTCTCTGCTTTCCGACTTCCGCGTTCTGACTCCTGACTCCTGAATCCTGACTCCTGTCTTTCCGCACATACGAAATCTCATCCGTGAGCAGCAACACGTCGGGCGGGGCCAATCGCGAGATGGTCGTTTTTCCCGCGCCCGAGACGCCCGCAAACAGAAAGGCCCGGCCGTTGCGCACGGCGCTGGCGGCATGGACCAGAAACCCGCCCTCACGCGCCAAGATGAGTGTGTGGAGCATGCGCAACACGGCGTCGATGGAGTAGGGATTGGCGCTTTGGCGCACCCAACCCCGGTGGGACTCCGGATCCCACTCGGCGCGAAAATCTCCGCGCTCCATTAGCCAGCGCCCGCCCTCGAGGCGTACGCGCGCCTCCTCGGCGTCACTCATCATACCCGGTGGGAGGAGCTCAACCTCGAGCTCGAAGCGTGAAACTGGAAACTGGAAATCGGAAACTCGGCAAGGGGTGCTCGGGGGGCCAAATGCGCTTTCTGAGTCGTGCTGCGCGCCCCGCTGCTCGCCGCAGCCCGGGGTCTCGCCGTTCGGATCGCCCGCCGCGCGCCGGCCTACCACAAACTTTCCATAACGATCCTGGAGCATACCCGCAAACTCGGCGCTGTCGGTGTGCACCAGAATCGGTATATCGCCGATTTCAATGCACAGTTCGTATCGCGGCTTCACCCGTCCTCCCACAAAGGCGTCGGCTCTTCTCGTGATCGCAGAACCCTAAATGATACGTGCCAACGTGGCGCCGGCGTCCCGCCCGCGCCCCACTAGCGCCGCGCCAGGCGCAGCGCCAGCCGGGTGCAGATCTCCGAGTGAGACAAGACCCAGGAGGCCAGCCGGTGCCAGCGGGTGAGGCGAGGCTCCAGCCGGCGCCCCCCACGCAGGATAGCGGTGACACGCCCCAGCAACTCTTCCGGCGCGACCGGCGGGTCAGGCGCGAGCAGCGCGTCGCCCCGGGTGATGAGGACCGTACGCTCCGGTCCAGCCACTTTCTCCACCACGCGGTGCGCGGAGAAGCCGCCCCGGCGCGCGCAGAGAACAACGTCTCCCGGCGAAATCTCACCTACGCTTTGACGGCGCACTTCCACGATGTCGCCCGGCCAGATCGAGGGCAGCATGCTCGAGCCGGTCACCGCCAGCCTGGCCTGCCCGGAGGATTTCAGGACCTCCAGGACCAACTCGCCCTTCAGTTTGTCGCGTGCCCCAATCATATTCTCGCGGCGCGAAACCATGCGCCGGCGCGGCCCACCCCGCCGGCAAGGCCTGGCCGCCCGCCCCGTCGTACTTGACAACTCTAGCCTATCCCGCTTCGGGGGTCAAGAGAAAAATGCTCTGAGGGGGGGTTGTCTGCCGCATCCCTAGAATCGCGGCCCAGCGTGCACTCCGCGGCCCTCCCTTTTCGACACCGCCAGGCCGCAAGGGGTGCCAAGTGGTGACGGCCGGTCGCGGTCAAGGGTTTTCTCTGCCCTTCTGCTTTGAGGATATCCGGGAGCGCGGGCATCCTGCCCGCCTTTCGCGCCGCAATTGCACGCACGCTGCGGGCAGGATGCCCGCGCTCCCGGGCACTTCATGCTTTCCGGGCGCCCGTCAGCCGACGGGCATGAGCGACTGCTTTCTATGCTCATTTGTCCGAGTCCTTCTTGCCGCCCGTCCTTTCTTACCTCTGTACTTCCTGCGATTCAGACAGTAAGAAACCAGGCTGGGCAGCTGACCCGCGGTCGGTGTGTCAACCGGTCTGCCCGATCCGTCAACAGCGCTTTTGACGGCCTT
>Ga0187879_10001602_pt1 | contig 15504 bp, 12 predicted proteins | sample June2016WEW_19_1_FD_132423 | JGI IMG/M metagenome (GOLD analysis project Ga0187879, IMG submission 132423) | Peatland microbial communities from SPRUCE experiment site at the Marcell Experimental Forest, Minnesota, USA - June2016WEW_19_10 | ecosystem: Environmental > Terrestrial > Soil >... | reverse complement strand
GGTTGCCGAAGCGTTGCTGCGCTACTTCGCGCGCCACCGCGACGATTCCGCCGCCAATCGCGACAAAACCGATCTGGTCGCAACCTTTCTGTTTCGCCATCCTCGCGTGGCTGGCCAGTGGGAACAGCGTGGCTACGGGCTTGATGGATCGATTCCTCTGTCTCCGTTTGAAATTGCGCTGCTGGAAATCCTGTCCGAGTCCGACGTGCCGGTGCTGTCGGAAGCGGACGTGCAACTGCTGCGCGAATTCAGCCCCTTGCTCGACCAGGCGAATCGCTTCCAGGACTTCAGCGCGCTCATGGACTCCGGCATCATCCAGCGGGTTCGGGAGTTGAAAGCTGCGCTCGGCGAATCGATCTATCATCCCGGAGTGCTGGCCACGCTTGCGCCTTACAATGCCGCCTTCGGCGACCGTTTCCATACGCTGTTCGCGAGCGCCGCGCAAGAGATCAAGGATTACGCCAACCGCCTTGAAGAACTCGGCGGCAGCATCCTCAGTACCGTGGACGGCGTCGAAATCACCGTGGAGCATGTCGCTGCCCTGAACCAGGAGACCCTGCTGAAAGTCGACTACAGCGCGGCCCTGGAGAAATTCCGCCGCGTCTCCCGGCTGAAAAAAGAGTTAGAACGAAGGCCGCCAATAAGGGGCGTTAAGCCAGACCCCGCACCTTCCGCTCACACAGCGGGGGCGGGCGGCGCTGCTGCTGCTCCAGCCATCGCTTTCAAGTATGTTCCCGCCGCTATCACACCGCAGGCGCTCTCGGTCGAAGAAGCCAAGTTGCGGAGGGTGGAAGAATCGATCCGCGTCTTCGTGCGCGTCGCCGATCCCAAATTCCGGCAGATCGTGCCCATGCGCTATTTCAACCTGATGCTGAGTCCCGCCGAGATTGACGCCTACACTGCCGACTATCTCGAACAAGCGGGACCGCGGGCGGACGCTGCGCGAATGCTGCTTCGAGTCGTCGCTGTGACTGCGCGCATCACCACCGAGATAGAGGAACTCAAACGCTCGCGGAATTCCCCCTCCGTCTGGAAACTGCACGCCGATTCCCTGGCAGTCCTTATCGACCTCGCCACGCGCCTCGCTGGCGCCGTAGACCGGCTGGCCTTGATCATCGGTCAGCAGCCCATCGGCCAGCATCCCGAGACGCAGGCAAGCAGTGAGACTCTCCGCAGCTCACTCGAAAAGCTGCGCCAGTGCACCGCGGAGGCCGCAAAGCTCCTCGCCGAGGCGTAACCGCCAAATAAAAAGGGACAAGCTGTTCATCCGTACCTTATTCCGAACCCAGTTCAAAGCGGGCGCTACCTAGCAGGCTCCGGATAACGCCGGACTGCGAGCGTTGGGTTAGTTGACAGTGAGCATTGCGTGCGGCTACTTGGGGAGGGTGAAGGTCAAAGCTACATTCGTCCGGAACTTGGAGGGGTGATCGTGGCGGAGATAGGGTTGGTAGCGCCAGTTGCGGACGGCTTTGGCGGCGGCAGCAGCTAGGAGGGGGTCTCCGCTGAGCGTGCGGACGGAAAAGACGGAGCCGTCTTCGGCGACTTCGACTTCAAGGATTACGTTGCCGGAGCGGTGCGCGGCGATGGCCTCGGGAGGATACTCGGGCTCGGTGCGTCTGAGAAGGCGGGCTCCGGCTTCTTCGGAGTCTAGCCTGACGCTCTGGGTTGGGTCGATGTTCTTCGCGGCGCTCTTGGATGCGGTGTTCTTCGTTGCGGCGACCTCATTCGTTGGCGATGCTCCTACCGTGGAATCGCTGCCTTGCCTGGGGGAATTGGGCTTGGTGAAATCGGACTTCATCCGGAAAATGATCTTGCCTTTTTCGTAGACGACTAATTCATCCGCAGCGGGAGCGGGAGCGGCGGTAGATTTTGGTGGCGTTGCTGGCTTTGACTTTGTCCTGGTGGATTTTGTCGTGTCGGCTGGTTTTATCGCGTCGGCTGATTTTATTGGCTCGGCCGGGATGGGCTGAGAGATGATGGGCTGAGAGATCTGGGCATGAGACGGGGCCGGGCGGAGCCATCCAACGCGCGAACCCATCATGAAGCTCACCGCGATGATGGCGAGAATGGCCAGAGCCCCAACGACGAGAGTCCACACTTCGTACGGAGGGCGGCGAGCGGGTGGAGGGCTGGCTGCAATGAACTCCGATGGGACGAACGCGAGCGGAACGAGTTCGGGCGGGACGACGACGGCGGCGGGGCGGGGCGGAACTAGTTCGGGCGGCGGGGCGACTCCGGCGGCGGGTCGCTGAGGAACGAGTTCGGGCGCGGCGACTGCGAAGGCGGGGCGCGGCTCACCGAGTTCGATGGCGGCGTCGCGGATGCGGGCGCATTCCTCGGCAAAACCTTCGAGCAGTCTCTGGTCGGAGTGGGAAAAGGCGGCGGGAGAGGGAGAGAAGACTTCGAGGATTCCGGTGAGAACCTTCTTGTCGTTACTGTCGAAGATGGGAACGATGAGGATGGAGCGGATCCCGAGGCGGCGGGAGAGGGCCGGGTCGACGCGGGGGTCGAACTCGGTATCGACGGAAAGCTGGGGCTGACGGGTTTCGACACAGGCGCCGGAGAGACCGTCGCGGGTATTGAGGGTAACTCCGAGATCGGGGGCGAAGGGTCCGGTGGCGGCGCGGCAAATCATTTCGTCACCGTTGACGAGAGCCAGGGCGGCGGAGTTGGCCCGGGTGGCTTCGGCGGCGCGGACTACGAGCGTGTTGAAGACTAAATCGAGAGCGACGTCGGGTGGAAAACCGGCGAGGCGGTGCTGCTCAAGCGAAAGGGTCGGGTCAGGGGGCGAATCGTCAGGGTGGAACTCGAACCTCGACATACGTTGCGGAAGCATTTTTTCTTGTTCCGGCCGCCTGCGGCGATATTTTGGGGAAAGCAGGCTCTGAGGCGAGTTTCCCGCGAAACGGGGGGGAAGTCAATTGGCGAAGAGATTCGTCAATCGGGTAACTTTGTAATCTGGGGCGCGGAGCTATCCGCGCCTTCTTATTTGGCGCTCGGGGCGGAAAGACTGAATAGCAACGACTGACTAAAAAAGACTGACTGCAACGCACTCAGCCGAGTTAGATCGGCTTCGCGTTATGACATTGGATTCGGCGTACACGGTGACGCGGGCGGGTCGCCCGCGTCCACACTCGCGGCTATTCGGCGGTGGCGTTGATAGTGACGGATCGAGCGTTGGCAGTCGGAGCCACGGAGTACTCGACGATGTTGACGTTCTTGAAGCCGGCGGAACTGGCGGTGACTGTAACAGTGGCGACGGTGGCCGGCAACTGCAGAGTAGTACTAGCCAAGCCTTTCGCGTTGGTGACCACGGAAGACGGATTGGGAACGCCACCATTGTTGGCGGTGAAGTTGACGGTGACACCGGGGACTCCGTTCCCGTAGGTATCCCGGGGCTGCACGACGATAGGGTTGGGGAGGATGGAACCTTCGGTACCGGTCTGCTTCGCTCCGCTGTAGTAAATCATTTTAATGGGGGCGCCGGAAGCAGCGGTAGCCGTGGTGGTGGCAGTACCGAAGCCAGTCCCGGACATCGTCAGGGTGTAGGTACCAGATTTTTGCGGAACCGTATAGGTGATGGAAGCGTTGCCGTTGGCGTCGGTGGTGACGGAACCGGTGCCAGGGCCGGAGGAGGGAGAGAATACGCCGCCTTTGCCGCCATCGCTGAAGTTGACGGTGGCGCCGACGTCGGGTTGTCCGTTATATGGATTGACGATCTGGATCTTGATGGGATTGGGCAGCGCGGTGCCGACGGTAGCAGTCTGGGCGCTGCCTAGGGTAACGGTGACGACGGGAAAGAGTCCGTAGGCTTCGAGACTAGTCCGCGTGCCGATAAAGAGCCTACCGTCGCTGACGGTCTGAGTGACAAAATGGCCGACGGTTGGAAACGCGTCGCGATTGTTGGGGGCTTGAATCGTGGTATAGAGCAGTTCGAGAGGAGCGTACTGGTTCTGGCAAGTGCCTGGCGGTGCGCTCGCGGTACAAGCGTTGAAGGCGAGAAGTTCGCCGCCGCTGATCACCCACACAATTCCGTTGGTGTTCCCATTGGCGGAAATGGATGGGGAGTGGCTGCCGACATATTGCTGGGCAGTCGTAGCGGGAGTAGTGCCGAGCAATCCGCCGGACACCGGATAAGCCAATAGCGGAGAGGCATCGGGTGCGAAGTACACGGTCCCGTTCCAGTATGCGGCAGAACCGAACTGGACGTTGTAGTCATTTTCCGGGTTGGCGCTTTTTTCCAGGAGAGGGAACTCCTGGAGAATCTGAGGATCGGTCGGCCCCCCCAGAGCGTACATTCCCAAGTCATCGCGATCGAGAACGTAGACCCAGCCCTGCTTGCCGCTGGCGACGAGTTCATGGCCATGCAGCGAGGGGCCGGGGGCTTGATCGGGGAGGATGAGAACTCCGGTGGAACTCAAGTCAAGATCGTTGGCGTTAAGGTAAGCCACCGTCCAGGGGGTGAAATAATCGGCAACCAGGAGTTGGTTTCGCTCATCAACGAGCCCGGGAGTAAGCTTGACGACACTGTTGCAGTAGGTCTGACCACCGGATGGGACGTCATAGCCCGCGCCGCCGGCGACTTCGGCGGTCTCAAAGAAGATGTTGCCGGCCTCATCGGCGGCAAGACCGGTGCCGGCCTGCCAGATGGAAGTGAATCCGTAGTCGGGCGACGTGTTGAAGACAGCGAGTTGTGACAGATACTGAGGACTCCCCATCGCAGCGCTTACGTTATAGGAAAGGACCCAGCCGCTGTTGGCGTCGTTGCAGCCGTTCGAGCCGAAGCCCATGTAAAGGACACCGTTTAGCAACAAGAGGCCGGGGCGGTTTTTCTGATGAAGGCTATTGAAAACGGTGACGTGTCCCTTATTGCTGGTGCTTTGGGCGGTGATTTGGACGGGGCTGCCCGGTTGCTCGTTGCCGCTGGTGATGTCGAGGGCGTGGATATGATGACGGACGGTGCCGTTCAGAGCAGTCTTGGCCACCAGATACATGGTATTGGTGGTGGTATCGATGACGGGAGTTCCAACGATGCCTTCCTCATCGAAACCGTCTCCGAGACAGGGCAAAGTCTTGTCGCTGACCATAGCGGGAGTGCCACCGACGTTAAGCATGCTGGCGTACCAGAGCTGGGCGCCGGTGTCGGCGTCAATAGCGTAGACCGAATCCGCCATGGTGACGACGTAGACGACGTTGTGCAGGGTTCCCTGCCCCAAAATATTCACGTTGGGCATGTAGAGCGGTTGGGCCATCACGTCGGCGTTGGGGGACGCAGCCACGCCAGGGTCGACGGGAAAGCTGAAGAGGTGGCCGAAGCTGTTCTTGTTGACGTTGGCGGGGGTGAGCAGAGTTTCATTGGTATTCGCGCCGTCGCGGGCGCTATCAAAGCGGCTGGTGGGGAAAGGCTGTTGCGCGAACGAAAGCGACAGCAAGACAAAACAGACGACGAGCAGAATCAGGCAAAGATTGCGGGCAGGCGACGCACACATCGATTGATGAACGGTCCGGGAAGCAGCGCTGAAACGGATCTTCGCAACATGGCGTGACAAGAAATTGAGCATTGCCTTGTTCCTCCAAATACAACAGCCGGAAGCCAGGCTTTACCCAGGCAAATAGCGCTTGGGACACCGGGGAAGGGGCTTATTGCAAAAGCGAGAAGTTAACGGAAACGGTAACAATCATCGAGCCCTTTATACAGCTAAAGGTGGTGGAATCACAATCCCAATTATTAGGAGCAGGTGCAAAGTCTTGCACTTGGCGGTTCCACGCCCGAGTCTACTTTCGTTCTCTGCACCGCCGTTGTCGCGCAACGAGTAGGTTGAAATCCCACCTTCCAACGCTCATAGACGCGCATCGCGTGCGAAACTCTTTGCACCACTCCATACAACTTTTCGGAAGCTTCCGGGTTCAATAGTATGTAGGGGTGTGCTTGTGAGGAGGAGATCTTGAAAGTATCGCGCTTGTTTGGTAACGCAATCGGTTCCGGCTTGGCGGCGAGAGCCGTTCTTTTGTCCTTTTTGATCGGCGCAGCGGCATGGGCCTGCGCCCAGAGTGGCGCCATGACTCCTTATCAGGGAGAATCGGACGGCGTCAGCGTCGGCGGAAAATGGCTGGAGTTTCACTCCACCGACAAGATGACCGGCGCAAAGAAGGTGCGCTTTGAGATCCAGTCCAACAGCTATTTTCGCGAGGACAATGAGTACAAGCCCAGAGTGAATCTGTATTGCAATGACGGCAAGCTCAAGCTGGCCGACTTCAATCCCGGAGTCAGACTGCCTCCGCCGAACCGCCCCGGCTTTTGGGGACAGCCCCAGTTAGAAGTGGAGGTCCGGGTTGACGATGCGCACTACTTCAAGGGCTGGAACTGGATGCGTTGGGGCCAAAACTACCTTTCCATGGACAAAAGCACGGTTCGGGGGATGATCGGGGCCCAGGTTTTTAACATTGCTATGCCCACGCGGAGCGGCCGGCAAATCGCGGAGTTTTCCCCCGCCGGGCTGAATCTGGATCGCGTCAAGGAAGCCTGCGATCTAACGCCGAAAAAACCGAGCAAGGACTAAGCCTAAGCCTGTCATCACGGACTTCGCAAGGCCTTACCGACGCCTTACAAGGAGACGCAGCGTGGTGAATAAGACATTTGCACTTGTCCTATTGCTTGGGTTACTTGCAACCGCACGACCGATGAAGGCCCAGGAGCAAGCCTCTAAACTTGAGGTATATGGCGGGTACTGCTACGCGCGCTTCAATGTAAATGCCAGTGCCGCCGGCGGCGCACCCTCGGAAACATTCAACGGCAACGGCGGGGGTGGCCAGCTCGAATACAACGCCAACAACTGGCTCGGTGTGGTGGGAGATATGGCCGGCTACGGTGCGACCGCCACCACAAACGGCGCTTTGGTCGGAGGAGCGTTCACTTATCTTTTTGGGCCCAGAGTGAATTTCAGGCACGGCAAAGTTACGCCGTTCGCCCAGACCCTCTTCGGAGGCATTTGGACAACCGACGGGATTGGCAACTCAGGGTCCGAAAATAATTTTGCGATGACGGCGGGCGGCGGCATAGATTTCAAAGTGTCCAAGCACGTCTCCGTTCGCCCCGTGCAGGCGGAGTACTTCATGACCAAAATCCCCGACAATCTCAACAACCGCCAGAACAGTTTGCGGCTTGGCGCCGGAGTCGTTGTACGGCTAGGCCGAGACTAGGAGCCCAAAGTCCAGCACAACTCGCCTTCCCCGCTCCTGCATCGCCAGCCCCTCCCGCGAATCCAATGATGATATCGTTGGACTCGCATCGGGAACCGCATGAAGATTGGCATCACCTGTTATCCGACTTACGGCGGCAGTGGAGTTGTCGCCACTGAATTGGGGCTTGAGCTCGCTCGCCGGGGCCACGAGATTCATTTCATCTCCTATTCACAGCCCATTCGTCTGACCGGACCGGAACCTAACATTCACTTTCATGAGGTCGAGGTCACGCGCTATCCGCTGTTTGAATATCCTCCCTACGATCTGGCGCTGGCGACGCGCATGGCTGAGGTTTCGCAGCTCTACGAACTCGATCTGCTGCACGTGCACTATGCGATCCCGCATTCGGTGAGCGCTATGCTAGCCAAGCAGATGCTCGCGGCAACTCCGCCGCGGAAGCATCTGCCGTTTGTCACCACCCTGCACGGCACCGATATCACTCTGGTCGGGCTCGACCGCTCATATCTCCCGATTACACGTTTTTCCATCGAGCAGAGCGACGGCGTGACGGCCATCTCGCAGTATTTGCGGACCCGCACACTGAGGGTTTTCGACGTCAAGAACCACATCGAAGTCATTCCGAACTTCGTGAACTGCGACGACTATCTCCGCAAACCGGAATGGATGGAAAAGCGCAGCGAGTACGTCGCCAACGACGAGCGGCTGCTGGTGCACCTTTCCAACTTTCGCCCGGTGAAACGCGTCCTGGATGTGGTTGAAATCTTTGACCGTGTCCGCAAGAAGATTCCTTCCAAGCTCTTACTGATCGGCGACGGGCCCGATCGTTCCCAGGCGGAATGGCTCGCGGTACAGAAAGGCATTCACGAGCACGTGCTGTTTCTCGGGAAGCAGGATCAGGTCCGCGAGAAACTCGCCATCTCGGACGTGCTGCTGATGCCCAGCGAACTGGAAACGTTCGGACTCGCGGCCCTGGAAGGGATGGCCTGTGAGGTCGTCCCCATTGCCACCCGCTCCGGAGGAGTGCCCGAACTGATCGAGCACGGCGTGACCGGATTCCTGGCCGATGTCGGAGACGTGGAAACCATGGCACGTTACGCCATCGATCTGCTGAATGATGAATCCGCCCTGCGCGCCATGGGGAAACGGGCGCGTGCCGCCGCCCAGGCAAAATTCTGTGCCAGCAGGATCATTCCGCTTTACGAAGACTTTTACCGAAAGGTGCTGGAGCGCTCGCCATAGTCGTCATCAGCTCTTCCGGATCAGGCAGAATGGGTAGCCGCAACCGGATCAGCGTGCCGCCGCTTTCGCCGCTTTCGATCATCATCTTGGCCGCATCGCCGTAAAGCACCTTCAGACGCTCGGCAACGTTAGCCATGCCGATGCCGGTGCCCCCCAAACCATCGGGCTGCTCCAGCAATTGCGCTGCCCCCATGCCGATACCGTCGTCTTCCACTTCGACCACCAGACGCGATTTGATCAGGCGGCTGCGCAGCGTAATGCTGCCGCCTTCGACTTTGGGAGCAAGTCCATGCTTGATGCAGTTTTCGACCAGCGGCTGCAGCAGCATGCTGGGAACCATGACTGCCAGAGACGCCGGATCGAGGTCCTTGACGACCTTGAGCTTGTCTCGTCCAAAGCGCACGACTTCAATGTCCAGAAAATTGTCGATGAACTCGACTTCCTCGCGCAGCGGAACGAACGAATCCGCACTGTGCAGCAGGCGGCGAAGAATGGCAGCGAGCTTCAGGATCATCTCCCGCGCCGTGTCGGGATCGAAACGCACCAACGACGAAATGGAATTCAGCGTGTTGAACAGGAAGTGCGGGTTGATCTGATTCTGCAACGCCACCATGCGTGCCTGTAGCAGCAACCGTTCCTGCTCCTCCAGCTTTATCTGGATGCGGACGCTGTTGAAGATTTTCAGTTCCGTGCCCACCACCATGACCACGGTCAGGTAGATCGCGCTCTCCACCAAATACCCGTTCAGAGTTCCGCCAGCCCCATTCACCCACAGGCCAGGGCTTTCCAGGCTGAAGATGGAGTTCGGCCAGAAGCGCCAGATTTCCGTCTGCAGAAAACGCATGCCTACGATGGTCACGAAAAAAGCGATCTGCCAATCGAACACGCGCGGCCGCGGCAGATTGCGGCGAATCATGCGATAAAGGGTGAGGTCGATGAACGGCGAGAACGACCAGATATCTTCCTGTTCGGGCGCGACCCGGCGCAACTGTCCGGCAATAATTCCCGCGAGCACATTCAACGGCAAGCTGGCCCACTCTCCGTGCAATGCCGCAGGCAGCGACATCAGCGCTCCGCCCAGCCCTCCCGACAAGCGCCCGCCCACCACGCCCAGCAGCAGCGCGGTTTCCAGCGACAGGTCGCCAGCGAGGAAGCTTTTAACGCTGACACGGATCCAGACGCCGAGTGCGATGGGGATCGCCATCCACAACGCCAGATAAATCTTGTGCCGGGTTTCGCGCTGTTCACGGAAGAGCAGATTCTTGAATTCTTTGGAGCGTACCAGGGCGCTAGACACGGCCACACCCACGCCCAGCTTGATCAGGAGATTGACGAGTATCAGCCGCGGTTCCAGCATTGAGTGTCATCCTGAGCGCAGCCCAAACTTCACGAAGTGAAGTTTCGGCGGAGTCGAAGGACCCCTACCTTAGTTGAACTGTCCACGACTCCCGCTTCAGGCTCCGATTGTACCCGCTGCTTCGCGCAAAAGCTGCTCGACGTTGATGTTCGAGCCCGCCGGAACCCCGCCCTGGGCGAAATCACGGCTTCCACCGCCACGCCCTCCAACCGGCGACAACACCTGCTTGAGCAACGCACCCATGTCAGCCTCCGCCCCGGGCGTGCCGCCCGCGGTCTGCGCCGCAGTTTGAGCAAAGACCAGGCCCGGCGGATCCACCGTGCTCGCCACCAGCGCGATAGCCGGCGTGCCCGCGCGGGTCACTTTCTGGGCAAACAGCTTAGCGAAGCCGACGTCTCGATCCGAAAATGCCCGCACTACTATCTTCCGCCCGTTCGTCTCCGCTAGATTGTGAAGCGCGGCCAACGCCATAAGCTCGGCCAGTTGATCGAGCGCGTCTTCTTTTTGCTTGCGCACCAGCTTGCTCTCTTCAAAGCTCTTGCGGATCTGATCCGGCACATCCCAGAGCTGCGTCGAGAAAAGTGCGGCTGCCTCACTGAGGGCGCTGTAGTCACGCCGCGCCATGCGAACTGCGCGACCGCCGCAGACAAACTCCACGCGAGTTCCCTGCCGCACCCTTTCGCTTTTCCGGAGGACGATCGAACCGATCTGCCCGCTCGAGCTGACGTGAGTTCCGCCACACGCCGACACATCGAAATCCGCGACCTCGACCAGGCGCAATTCGTCGCGCTCCGCTGGAGGCAGTTTGCGCAGGCCGAGCTTCTCCGCTTCCGCCCGCGAAACATAGCGAACTCGCACCGGACGGTTCTCAAACACCACCTGATTGGCCCGCTTCTCGGCCCCGGCAATCTGCTCCGAACTTACCGAAGGCGCGGCCAGATCAATCGAGCAATAGTCTTCCCCCATGTGGAACGAAACCGTCGGCATCTGATAAAGCTCGATAAAAGCGGCCGAGAGGACATGCTGTCCGGTGTGTTGCTGCATGTGGTCGCGGCGTCGTTCGAGATCGATACTCCCGTGTACTGCGGCGCCCGCTAGCGGCATTTTCGCCGGTGCTTCAAGATAGTGGACGATCCTGCCGTCCTCCGCATCCACAACTTCGGTGACTCTCAGGCGCTCTTCAGCGCGACCATCTCCGCTAAGCGTCAGCCATCCGGTATCGTGGACTTGACCGCCGCTGGTTGGATAGAACGCAGTTTCCCGCAAGATAACGGCTGGGCGCGATTGCTCAGGCGAAAGTGGTGCGACGTCCTCAATCACCGAATCGAATTCGTGCACTTCAGCGCTGTCGTAGTAAAGACGCTTAGTCATGATGAAGGGCTTGGTGCCCCAGAGCCTGCCCTGAGCTTGTCGAAGGGTTCGCGCCCGTCCTTTGGGCGCTAACCTTGGCGCTTCCGCGAACAAACAAAAAGTCAGGCACCGGCGAACCACTGCACACGAAAGAGCCCGTTACCGTTGCTTCCTTCCGGACCTGGCGGGGTTGGCGGGAAAACGTCGCGCGGAACCGATGCCTGACTCTTCATCTTATCAAGAGACCGCTGAAAACAGGAACGCGCGCAGACTTCGACTATCATCAAGTCACCTTATGGTTGACCCAGAATGCGCTGTCTACAAACAACTAAAAGATCGTGAGAACCGCGCGCACGCGGCCTGGACTTCCTTTCTATACCGCAACGAAGTGAAGCCGAGGCTTTCGGAGAAGGCACAACGCAAGCACCAGAAAGAAGAAATGGAAGCATATCAGCAGGCTCACAAAGCCCGCCTGGCTCACGCTAAGACATGTCCGACCTGCATGTCCAACATGTAGATTTGCCTGTGCAAGTTTTCCTGTAACTTCCGCCGCCGCTGTGGTTAAATCTCTTTTTCCCAAGCTCATGAAAATCGTTCATGCGTTGCTTCTCGCCACGGCACTCACGGCCGTAGCGCAATCGAAACCTGACTATGAGATCTACGCGATCCGTTACGCGACCATTCCCAGCTTCCCCGTTGCGGAACTGGTGGCGGGCGCCGAGCCGGAGCGCAAGCTCGACATCGCCATGATGATCTGGCTGATCCGCGGTAATGGCCGCAATATCCTGGTCGACTCCGGCTTTTATCATGATCGCTTTTTCAAAGACTGGCATGTGACTGACTTTACCAAGCCGTCCGATACGTTAAAGCGAGTTGGTCTGAAGCCCGAGGACATCACCGACCTCATCATTTCGCACATGCACTGGGACCACGCTGACGGCATGGATCTGTTTCCGAACGCCCGCATCTGGATTCAGAAAGATGAGCTGCAGTACTACGCCGGAGAAGCGTGGCAGTCCAAGGACACGCACGGCGGCATTGATGAAGAGGACGTGCTCACTCTAATAAAACTGAATATGCAGGGGCGGGTGGGTCTGGTGAATGGCGATGCCCAGGAGATTATTCCGGGAGTAACCTGCTACACCGGCGGCAAACATACATACCAATCGCAATACGTTGGTGTGCGAACAAGTGCAGGAGTCGTCGTGCTGGCCAGTGACAATATGTATCTGTATGAAAATCTGGAACGGCATGCGCCCATCGCGGCCACCGTCGATGCCGCATCGAATCTGCGGGCGCAGGATCGCATGAAACAAATCGCGGCTCGCCCCGGGCTCATCATTCCGGGCCACGATCCGGCGGTTTTCGAGAAGTTCCCCAATCCCGTGCCAGGAGTAGCCAAAATCCGCTAGCCATTCGGCGATGGACGTAGCTAGCGCACCACCAGCACTTCCCGGATGGCATCGCGCGCCAGGAAAAATTTGATCGAAGCAAAATCCCGGAATAGGTTTTCAATGTGCCGGTTGTTGAACACGCGCTGCAGGCGCGGGGATTGCTTTTCGGACGCGGGACGCCCGGGCGGTGCGAACTTCACCTCTTGCATCTCCAGCATGTCGGTGCCGGTCACGTGATAGCGATAGCAGGTCGAGTCCGGGCCCGCTTCGCGCGTGTGGAAAAACGCCAGCAAGTAGCCGCCCGGTTTCATCACCGACCACAAACGGTCGATGGTTGGCTTCACCAGGCTCTCTTCCATGTAATCCGGAAGATTCCAGCACAGCACCACGTCAAAGTGAGCGTTCGTGTACTTCAGGTTCTCATCGAGAAATTTCTTGCTGTCCAGAACCGAGTTTCCCGCGACGTCCTGAATCCGCAGCGCCGGGTCGAGTGACGACCGCAACAAATCTTCGCTGTAGTTCTTGTGTCCCTTACCAGTGAAAAAGCGAATGTTGTTGGCAGAGGTTGAGCCCATGTCGAGCACGCACAGCCCCTCCTGCGAATTCAGCAGCCGGGAAACCTCTCCCATGCCGCTCGACCGGCGGGTTAGCTTCTGCGGGACTGAGGAACCCGCAGCCTGGTTCGAAGAGCTGCGAAAGAATTTCATTACGTTGTCAGAAACAGATGCCATAGAACAGGTGGCCAGTGCGGCCGGTCGCGCGATCCGCCATTTCTTACGAAGACGCGGGCGCCGCCTTTCCGGCCTCTCTCTGAACATCAACCTTCCCTTTCAGGAAGGCGCCCTCTTCAATGGCGATGCGCTGCGTGGTCACGTCGCCAGTTACCACCGCTGACTTTCGCATCTCCACGCGCTCGGAGGCATTCACGCTCCCATCAAACTTACCCTGAATCACCACCGCTTTGGCGCTGACGTCGGCCTTGACGATTCCGTTCGGCCCGACCGTCAGGCTGTGGTTGCGAAGCTCAATTTTGCCTTCGACGCTGCCATCCACGTACAAGTCTTCGGAGCCCGACAGCTCTCCCTTGATTACGACCGACTTGCCGATGTGGGCGCCCTCTCCGGTCAGCGGAGCATCCATGCTTTGGCCTCCATCTCCTCGCGCTCTATTCGCCGCGAATGAACCGATTGTAAATCATTCCGCCCTCTTGCGGTCAGTTACGTAGCCGGAAATCATTCTCCATCAGGAACTTACAGCAGCGCCTGGAACTGCGGCTTCACTCCGATACAATCTCCGGTTTGCTACCATGAGGGAAGCAGGAAAGAAATCTGAACGGCGTATACGTGACCGGTCCCATCATGGCGGTCCTCAACTCGATCTCGCGCAACTCCATGGCTCCGACTATCCCCCACAGCATCGCCCGCACGGGCGCCTGGATTCTGCTGCTCGCCGCGGCCAGTTTTGCCGGGCAGTCAGCCACGGTTTCTTCCTATCGGGATCCCTTGGACCTTGTGCGCAAAGCAGCGCAGGGTGAAATTACGGCGGCCAGTGACGACACCGCCCGCTTCCTGTTTCGCGGCACCAAGACTACACCTCAAGGATCCACCACAAGACTCTATGTCGAGACCAAGGAGGCTACTGCCGGCTTGGTGATCGCCTACAACGGCAAACCTCTGACTCCTCAACAGCGCCAAGAGGAAGAGGCGCGCGTCGAACGTTTCATCATCCATCCCGAAGAACTGAAAAAGAAGCGCGAACAGGAGCGCGCCAGCGACGAGCGCACTTTGCGCATTATGCGCGCAATGCCCGATGCCTTCCTGTTTGAGTACGCAGGAGAAGAAACGGGCTCAGCAGGCATTGGCCGGGCCGGCGCCCCTCTGGTCAAATTGAAGTTCCGGCCCAATCCCCGTTACGTGCCGCCCACGCACGTCGAAGAGGTCCTGCCCGGCATGCAGGGCTACGTGCTGGTGGACGCCGTCCGTTACCGCATCGCCAGCATTGACGGCACGCTCTTCAAGCCAGTCGGCTTCGGGTGGGGGATTCTCGGTCACCTCGATCGCGGCGGCCGCTTCATGGTTCAGCAGCAGGAGGTTGGCGACAATCTCTGGGAAATTTCAAGCATGACGTTGAGCTTCACCGGAAAGATACTGCTGTTTAAAAATCTCAACATCAGCTCGACGGAGGTTTTCAGCGGCTTCAAGCGGGTTCCCTCGGACCTGACATTCGCCCAAGCGGTGGAACTGCTGAAGAAGGAAGAATCCTCGTTGGCCGCCGACAATCCTGCTGCCAGCGAACTCGCCCACAGGTGAGGCGCTCGTGTGGGGACGGGCGTCACGCCCGTCCGCGGAGGGACAGCCGCCCTCGGCCGTCCAAGCCGAGCACAGCTCGGCAGCGGCCTGTGGTCACAGCAACCATAGGTTCGCGCTAAGCATTCCCGGCGCGAAATGTTTCCTCGCGCACGGTGAACTTCCGCACCAGGTCTTCGCGCACCCGGTAGCCCGTTCCGGGCGCGTCACTGATGGCAATCATTCCATCGGCGCGGACTTCGACTTCGGGCTCGATGATGTCCTCTTTCCAATAGCGCTTTGATGCCGACACATCTCCCGGCAAGCGGAAATTTTCGAGCGCCGACAACGCGATATTATGCGCGCGTCCCACCCCCGATTCCAGCATGCCGCCGCACCACACCGGAACATTGTGCCGCACCGTGACATCGTGTATCTTCTTCGCCTCGCTGAAGCCGCCCACGCGCCCCACCTTGATATTGATGATGCGGCAGGCGCCGGTTTCGAGCGCAAAATCGGCATCGCGCGCATTAAGAATCGATTCGTCCAGACAGATCGCCGTCTCGATGGCTTTCTGCAGCCGCGCATGAAGATAGATTTCGTCGTTCCACAGCGGCTGCTCGATCATCAGCAGGTTGAAGGCATCGAATTTGCGCAGGTGCTCGACCTGGTCAAG